>ERZ1106935.4-NODE-4-length-324677-cov-26.833154_pt1 | contig 324677 bp, 284 predicted proteins | sample MGYA00403666_ERZ1106935 | MGnify/ENA primary metagenome ERZ1106935 (study PRJEB35170, sample SAMEA104062452) | human gut metagenome | biome: human gut; feature: human-associated habitat; material: faeces | place: Denmark | collected 2012-11-20 ... | reverse complement strand
GAAAAGCCTTGAAAATACAGAGTTTTCAGAGGGTTAAATAGAAAAATCGGAATTTGTAGGAGGGGATTTTTTAATGAATATTACAGTTTATCTTGGGGCAAGCGAAGGCAATGACCCATGTTTACGAAAAGCAGTTGAGGAATTGGGAGCGTGGATTGGAACCGGCGGGAACGCGCTAATCTACGGCGGCTCCAAATCCGGTCTGATGGGTGCAATTGCTGACAGCGTTTTGAAGGCGGGAGGTAATGTAACGGGTGTTGAGCCGAATTTCTTTATTGAAAAGGAGCTTCAACATGACGGGCTGACAAAACTGATTGTGACTAAGGATATGTCGGAGAGAAAAAACAAAATGATTGAGTTGGGGGAAGCGTTTATTGCTTTCCCGGGTGGCACCGGAACATTGGAGGAAATTGCGGAGGTAATGTCGAAGGTGTCGTTGAAACAGCTGGACGCACCTTGCATTCTTTATAACCTGAACGGTTACTACGATGACTTGAAAGCACTTTTGAATCATATGATTCAAAAGGGATTGTCGTCCAACGAACGACAGAAAGGAATCTATTTTGCCGAGAACCTGGGTGACATAAAACGAATTTTGAAATCGGCGTGAATTTCCGTCGATAAAATTAAGAAAATCAGAATTCGAAGGATGAAAGTGTGTTAATTGATTTTAACAAAGCAAAGGAAATTACAGTACCGGGAATGAACAACGGAACAGGGACGATGACAGCGAAGATGTATATGGACGAGCAAGGTAAAATTATTTCTTGTGCTATTCATAAAGGCGGTTCCATTGGATTACACAAGCATGAAACCGGTGACGACATCAACTACGTCTTATCGGGTACCGGTAAAGCAATTTGTGACGGTCAAGAGGAGCTGTTAAGTGCAGGGACTTGCCATATTGGCAAAAAAGGTTCGGAACACAGTATTGCGAATATCGGAGATGAGGACTTGGTTTTGCTTACAGTTGTGGTGGAACGATAACTCGGTGTTTGTGAGGAAAAGGTGAATGAAAAGGCGAATGGAGCAAAAAAGTAAAAATGCGATTTCAATTTCAATCATAGGTGGTGCAGATGGTCCTACAAGCATTTTTACAGCAGGACATTCAAAAAAGCAACCATTAAAGATTAGAATCAAAAATAGCATATATAGATATAAGAGAAAAAAAGTAGAGAAGACAATAGTTGCAAATCCGCATTCTCTTTCTGAAACAGTGCAGTATGCAAAAGATAAATACGAATTGACCGAAACTGCTCCCGCTGATAGAGAATATATTGAACAAATAAAATGTCTAAAAGAGAGTTTGATTTTGCAGTATAAACCAGAACTTTTGGGTGAAATGAAGGATATTCCGGTGCCGGATTTTTCTAATGAAGCATCCGTCAAAGAGTATTTGGGTAAAATAAAGACTCGAAGTGAAATGATTGCTGAAATGCCCGATAGTATAATTCCTATGGATTTTCATTTGTATAAAATAAGAATCGATGATGATTTTCTTGAAATGGAGATAGATTATACTTGGAATATATTTGGATTGTCTTATTCAGGAAATAAGGCGGTAATGAAAAAATTTAAGAAAATATCCGGAGATTTATACAGTTATTATGGTGTTACTGAGGAAGATATTAAAAATAAGACAAAAAGATATTCGTTACTGGTAACGAACTTGAGTTTATAAATTCAAGTTTGCCAACTTGCCCTTTGTGAGAGGAGAAATCTTTTTATCAAAAGTTTGTGCGATACTGAATGTTATGTTAAGATAGCAAGTATAGCGAGTGGTCAATTCCAGTCGGAGTTGCCCATTTTCTAAAATGAATGGAAATGCAAATAGGAATTTTGGAGATGCGTTTAAATGATTTCTAGAGCAGAATATATTCAACAACCATATTCAGGGGAATATATTGAAAAAATTTATGATATAAAAAGTCCCTGGAATTCAACTGATTGGACATGGATAAAATTTATCGAAGAAGATGATATTTGGTGTGGTGAATTTAGAGGTAAATATAGAGGGGTATCTTGTTCTACAGCATTAGGAATTATTGTTGTTTTGACTTCTGATTATATGTATGTACTAGATATTTATGGTGGTGAAATTATGGAATATTATTCACAACCAGAATATGTAGATATAACAGTCACACCATTTGGAAAAATTTTGGTTACAGACGGCTATGGCATTGAGATGTTTACAAATACTAAGATAAGCGATATGGAAAACATAGTTCTTCCTATTAATGCTGATAATTTGAAATTTGTTGAATGGAGAGAAAATATTTTAAAAATCAGTTGTTTTGAATTTTTGACGTGGGGAAAAGAAATAGAACTATATTTGAATTTTGAAACTATGGAATGGTTGATAAACAAATAGCACATGAAATTTAAGTTTTTCAACTTGCCCTTTGAGAGAGGAGAAATCCCTTTCTCAAAGGGCTTTTTGATTTTGCAAATGCAAGTCAAACACCATAATTTATATCCCCTCCGTTATCTGTCTCACTTGCAATGGTGATTCCCCACGGTGTGGGGAAATGTCGCGGAGCGACAAAAAAGGCTCCCTTGAAAAGGGAGCTGGCTACGAACGAAGTGAGTAGACTGAGGGATTAAAAAGTAATTTGCTTTCTATATAAATTCCGTATAACCCCTATGAAATCCCTCCGGCTTGCCTTGCGGCAACCCACCTCCCTTTACAAGGGAGGCAAAATCCCTCCGGCTTGCCTTGACGGCGATACGCATTCATTTGCAAGAGAGGTGAAAGGTGCACGGAGGGAGAAATTCAACCGTTATTTTTTATCATACGTGTTTTTTTGAACTGCAAGCTGAAGTTTTTTAACTTATTATTATGACATTTTGCAAAAGAGCAGTTAAAAAGCAAAAAAATGAGCCTGATTTGTCACTTTGTTAAATTATTAATATATAAATATAAATACTAATAATCAACGTAATTGCTATCAATGACGCTTTTCTTTATTGATATTGTTCAAAAACCAATATTGATATTTATTAAAAATATCAATAGAAATATCAATATTAAGGTGATAGAATAAGGACAGCAGATGAAAATAAATGCTAAAGAGAATTTAATGAAAGGCGGCTGTTTAATATGCTTGAAAGACAAAAGGAAATCGTAGTAGAGGTTGGTAAGTACTTATTTGAAAGAGGCTTTACACAGCTTTCGGGAGGAAATATAAGCGTCAGAGATCCGCAGACAAACCTTGTGGCGATAAAGCCGAGCGGCGTGGCTTACGGCGTTATGAAGCCCGAGAATATAATTATTGTCGATATTAACGGAAAGGTGGTTGAGGGCTCGCTTAGTCCTTCCATCGAGACCGGTATGCATACCGGCGTATACAGAAACAGACCCGACGTAAATGCGGTTATTCATTGCCATACACCTTATGTAATTGCTTGGTCGCTGAAGAATGAACCGTATATTCCGACGGTGACAGTCAGTCAGTATGTGACGAACGGTGCCATTAAAGTTGCTCCGCTTGAGGGAGCGGGCTCACCGAATCTTGCGAAGGCGGCTGTCGAAACACTCGGCCCCGATTACGCAATCGGATTAAAGGGTCACGGCCTGCTTGCCTGCGGTCCTGATATGAAATGGGCGCTCGAGGCGGCGCTTGTAACCGAAGACGCGGCTAAAATCGCTTGCACCTGTAAGGCCATGGGCGGTGAAACCTGCTTCTTTGACAAAGAGCTCGGCGATATGGAGGGCTTTGACGCTCTCGCGAGAATCGCCGGTCTTTAAAGCTTGATTCTGTATAAATTTTCAGAATAGATAAAAAGAGAGATTTCTCCTGTCAGCTTGATTTTGTATTTCGTTACCCCGATGCGCATAATAATTTCAGGAGAAGTCTCTTTTTTATTTTTATCGGCAGATTGTGATACTTTCGGAGGAGAAAAAATGATTAAAATAGGACTCGCTGCAACAAATGATGCTGCAGGTCTTGACAATAAAAATGTTTCGGCGTTTATCGAATTGGCTCAAAAAAACGACTGCGAAGTTATAAAAGGCGAGTCGGAGTTTTTTGAGCCTGAGGAAGCTAAAAGGGTTGCAAACGGGCTTAAGGATTGCGATTTGATTGTTGTAACGGTCAAGGGCTTTACATGGTTCGGTGAGTGCATAAACGAGTTTACAAAGCTCGGCGTGCCGGTTTGCTGCTGGGCTGTTCCTGAGCCGAAAAAAGAGGGCGTGCTGCTCTTTAATTCAATGACGGGACTCAATCTTTTCACAAGTGTGGCAAATTCTGGACGCGAAATACCCGCCGTGAAATGGCTGTACGGAAACGCGGACGATACCATTTTTGTAAACAGATTTCTTACTACCGTCGGGGCGATAAGATGTCTAAAGGCAATTAAGGGTAAGAAGATTGCGATTGCCGGAGGCGTTGCCGAGGGATTTGTCAATCTTGAATACGATAAGAAAAAGGTCGAAAGCCGTTTCGGCATAACAATAGAAGAAACGGACATTGACAAAATCATTGACGCGGTTCTTGAAATGAAGGATGAAGAAATAGCCGAGCTTGCCGCGGAGATAAAAAGCAGCGCAAGCTCGTTTACCGCAGACGAGGAAAGATTTGTAAAATCATGCAAGCTTATCTGTGTTTTAAAAAGATATTTTGAAGAAAACAATTACGCGGGAATGGCTGTTGCATGCTGGACGCGCTTCCAGGAGAGATTGGATATTTTCCCGTGTATGGCATACGGCTACCTTTGTGATCACGGGTACCCCGTTGCCTGCGAGGGCGACCTGCTCGGACTCATAAGTATGATTATGCTTTCGGGTGCAACGCAAAAAAGAGCCGCTCTTATGGATATGGTGCAGGTGGATCCCGAGTTTGGCGGCGTTGTTTGGTGGCATTGCGGAATAGGCTTGCCGAGCTATGCAAATGAAAACGGAATGAAAATAAAAGAATACCCGTGTGCTCCCGGTGCTCCGCAGGATCCCGGCACGGTAGGAGATTTGATATTCAACAAACAAAAAGCGAGTATTTTCCGTGTCGCGGACAACGGCGACCGCTTCTTCGCCTTGAGTGCCGAAATAGGAAAACAGCGTGACAAGGGTCACGACGGCGTCAGGGCGTGGTTTACGGAGCTGCAAATGGATGAAGAGCCCGTAAGCATTCCGGAGTTTTTAGAAACATTTACAAAAAATGCGCTTCCGCACCATTATGCAATGTCAGGCGGACGCGGAGAGGCAATGCTGATTGAAGCTTGTAAGCTGCTCGGGATGCAGGGAATAAAAAAAGAAAAATACCATGATTATTTATAAGTAAAGCAGGAGGCACGAAGTGAAAGCGATAGTAGCATACGGAGCAAAGGATTACAGATTTTGCGAGGTGGATACACCTAAGGTCGGAGAGGGAGAAATACTTATAAAAATTGAAGCCGCCGGAATCTGCGCTTCGGACAGAGCGGTTTATATGGGCGGCGACCCGTGGGGAGGCATTGAGTCTCCGAGAGTACCCGGACACGAATTCGTGGGAACAGTCGAAGAAATCGGCCCCGGGGCGGAGGAAAAAGGCTTTGTCCGCGGAGACCGGGTTACGGCGGAGTGCATAATGCCGTGCGGAAAGTGTTATTACTGCAAGAAGGGCCTTTATCATCTTTGCGATGATGAAAACGGATTCCTTGAGGGCGGCTTTGCCGAATATATGCTTCTTCCGAAAAACGCATTGATTCACAGGGTTTCAAAAGACATTCCGGCAGTCGAGGCCGCTCTTTGCGAGCCGTTGTCATGCTCCGCATATGCGGTCAACCAAACCGGAATGGGAATGGAAGACACTGTCGTTATTTCGGGACTCGGAGCTATAGGTATGGGAATGCTTCAGTTTGCTCTTCTTCGAAATCCGAAGAGAGTAATAGGAATAGATACCAACGACGCTCTTTGCGAAATCGCCAAAAAGCTCGGAGCGGCAGAGGTCTTAAATCCAATGAAGGAAGACGTCACAAAAAGAATTATGGAATTAACCGACGGAGTGGGCTGCGACATATATATGGAGGCGACCGGAAATCCCGCTTCGGTGGAAACGGGAATGAACTGTCTGAGAAAACAGGGAATGCTTTTTATTTACAGCGTGTTTAAGAAAAAAGCGGAAATCGACCTTAATCAGATAAGTGAATTTAAAGAGCTTCGTGTAATCGGAGGGCATTTGAGCCCCGGAGCTTTTCCGTACACAATAGATTGTCTGGAAAAAGGCAAAATAAATGCAAAGGTTATGGTAACCGATATCTTTGCTTTAAATGAAATTGATGAAGCCATGTCGGCGAAAAAGCCGGACAGAGTTTCAATTAAAACGGTTTTAGTGCCATAAGAGGGGATAGTCACAATGAAAATATGGATTACAGCACCGTTTCAGGAGCTTTATCTTGAAAAGCTGAAAAAAGACAACGAGGTTTGCTATGAAAACTGGTTCGATACGGGAATCGTAAGAGAGGGCAAAGAGCTGGCAAAGCTTTTAAATGAAAAAGGAACTGAAATATTCGTAACCGAGGAGGATGTTGTTCAAAAGGAAGTTTTTGAACAATGCCCGATGCTCAAAATGCTTGTTGTCTGCAGAGCGGGTACCTCAAATATAGATCTCGACGCCGCAAAAAGGAACAATGTTATAGTTGTCAACACTCCGGGAAGAAATGCGGTAGGCGTTGCCGAAATGGTTGTCGGAATGATGATCAGCGTCTCAAGAAATTTCTATAAGGGTGAAAAAATGATACGCGACGGAGGCTGGACCGAGGATTATTATTTCAAATCCTTCGGAACGGAGCTTGACGGCAGCACAGTCGGCTTTGTGGGCTTCGGAAACGTTGCCAAAGAAACAGCAAAGCGCCTTTCGGCATTCAATATGAGAATTTTAGCTTATGACCCATATGTTTCTGCAGAGACTATGAAGGAATACGGAGCGGAAAAGACGGAGGACCTGAAAAAGCTGGTTTCGGAGAGCGACTACGTATCAAACCACTTGCCGGTAACCCCCGATACAAGAGGGATGCTTGATAAGGAACTCCTGTCAAATATGAAGGAAACGGCATATTTCATCAATTCGGCAAGAACCGCTACGACAAACGAAGAGGACGTTCTAGATCTCCTCCGCGAAAAGAAAATAGCGGGAGCCGCATTTGACGTATACGGAAAAGAACCGCTCAGCGCGGACAGCCCGTATTTGGAGCTTGAAAACACGGAACTTCTTCCGCATATCGGAGGCTCTACATACAACGCTATCGCAAAGCACTCAAAAATGTGCTTTGAGGCCGTGAGGGCATTTACCGAAAATACAAAAATCGATAACAGAGTTGTATAGACTTAGGATAATAACGTGAAAAAGTACGCTATGGTTTTCGATGCAGGCACGGGAGCAGGCAGATGCAATCTCTTTGATATGTCAGGCCGTTTGGTTTCCTATGCTTACAGAGAATGGGAATACCTAAAGGACCTTTCCTCAAGCAACAAAGAGGCTATGCTTTTTGATGCGGAGCAATTTAAAAAAATCCTGTTTTCGCTTTGTCGTAAGGTAATAACGCAGGCAGGAATATCCGCCGATGAAATTGTTGCCGTGAGTGCTACCTCTCAAAGAGAGGGCATGGTTTGGCTTGACCGTTTCGGTAAAGAGATATATGCAGCTCCCAGCGTGGATTTAAGGGGAGAGGAAGCGGCAGATATTCTGTCGGGGAAGGAGCCGTTCATAAAAGGAATAACCGGCTTGCCTGTTTCCGGAATGTTCGGACTCGCAAGACTGCTGTGGTACAAAAAATTTAACGAAGCTGTTTATGACCGAATTGATACGGTTATGATGATAAGCGATTGGATATGTTATTTACTGTGCGGCAGCAAGGTCAGCGAGCCGTCTGTTGCCTCCTCGTCGCAATTGTTTGATGTCAAAAACGGCAAGTGGTCATCTGAGCTGCTGAAATCTGTGGGACTCAGAACCGATATATTTCCGGAAATATCCGATTTCGGAGAGCAAATCGGCACTGTCACAAAGGAAGCGGCTTGTGAAACAGGACTTAAGGAGGGTACGCCTGTAATTTGCGGAGCAGCAGATTCTCAGGCCGGCCTTGTAGGGATGAATGTGCTGAAAAGCGGAATGCTTGCAGCCGTTGCCGGGACGACAACTCCAGTAATGCGCGTTACGGACAGATACGAAGTCGATGAATTTGCTTTTACAAACCGCCATGGTGTATCCGGTTTGTGGCTGCAAGAGGGAAACGCGGGAATTACCGGGCTCGCTTTGAGATGGGTAAGAGATTTATTCCGTACGGATTATGAAATAATGACGCAGGAAGCAATGTCGGTACCGCTCGGCTGTGACGGTATGCGGTGCTTTTCGGGACACGAAATTGCAGGGCGAAGGTCTTCAACATGCCGCTCGGGATTTGTATTCCCCACTCCATGGGTTCTGGACAGCTATAAGCGAGGCCATTTTTTCAGAGCGGTATACGAGGCAAACTGTTATGCCGTGCGTGCAAATCTCGAAGCGATAAAGGCTGATTCTAAAGCTCCGCTGTATGTATGCGGCGGACAGACCGCATCCGATTTTTATAACGGCATACTAGCGGATGTATGCGGCAGACAGGTAATTACGCAAAAGGAAAGAGAGATTACCGGCCTCGGTATTGCCATGGGTGCCTTTACAGGCGTCGGACTTTACAAGGACATCAGAGAAGCAGCGGCGGAAATGAGCTTCGCGGGGAAAATATACGAACCGAAGCACGACTGTCAAGCGTTCTATGAGGATTGGTTGGAAAAGTATTAAAAGGGAGATGAAACGATGATTAACTCATTTACACATTATTTAAAAACAACAATTGAATTCGGTAACGGAAAACGTTTCGAAATTAAGAATTTGATTGAAGAAAAAAACGCAAAAAAAGTATTGCTTGTATGCGACCCTACGGTATATAAGCTCGGAATTGCAAACGATATTATCGCTTCCGTCGAAGAGGCAGGCGCATCAGCCGTCGCGTTTACAGAGGTGGAGCCGGATCCGAGGGTTGCAACGGTTGATAAGTGCGGAGCTCTTTGCAAGGCGGAAAAATGCGACCTTGTTATCGTTGCGGGCGGCGGAAGCTCTATGGATATAGCGAAGGGTGCCGCAATTCTTGCCACAAACGATGGCAGTATTCATGATTATCTCGCGGGACGCGGAGAAGAAATAAAGGAGCCGGTAAATCCCCCGATTCCTTTGATTGCGATTCCCACAACATCGGGCTCGGGCTCCGAGGTTTCGGAGTGTATCGTAATTGTCGATACTAACAATATTAAGGATATTATGTTCAGCCCGATGCTTGCGGCAACATATGCGGTTGTCGATCCGGAGCTTACATACAGTGTTCCGAAAAACACGACGATTCATACGGGACTCGACGTTTTATCACATGCGCTTGAGGCTTATTCTTCGGTTATGGACGATGCCGTGGCAGAGCTTATGGCGCTGGAGGCTTTGAGAATCGTCTTCAGGAGTCTCCCGCTTTGTGTGAACGAAAACGATAAAGTTGCACGCAACGAAATGGCTTACGCGTCACTTCTTGCAGGCGTGGCACAGAGCAAGTGCGGATGTGTTATTCCGCATGCGGCAAGCTGTCCATTGACGGTTTACCATAATGTGCCGCACGGACTCGGTTGCGGTGTGCTTCAAATTCCGACTATTGATTATAACCGTGACGTGTGCAAGGAGAAGTACAAAAGAGTGCTGGAGTATATCGGTGAAAAGCTCCCCGAACACGCACAGCCTGCGGATGTACTGATAGAAAAAGTCAGGGAACTGTTCAGGGCTGTCGGAACAGAAGAAAAGCTTGATATAGGAGCCGTTACCGAGGATGAGCTTAAAAAATATGCAAAAGACGCTATGATGGATGACGGCGTTAACGTGAATCCGAGAGCAGTCGGCGAAGAGGATCTGATGAGGATCTATAAAATGATTTTGAAATAATTTTTTGTATTTTAAATACAATGAAAAACAAGGAGGAAAAACATGAATAATTGGACAAGTCCACGCCCGTCGATGATCGACTTGGGTAAAAAATCAAAGGTCGCCCTTCTCGCGGGATGCGGCGGCGGAGGAGACATCATGAACACGATTCCCGTTATGAATCTCCTTAAAAAGCTCGGTGTTGAAAAATTCGTTTTGGCAGACATCGGCTGCAAATGGTGGGAGTTTAACGGAGAAATGGCTCTCGGAGGAGAGGTTATCGATCTCGATTGGCTCCAGCCGTCCGAAAGGCTCAGCGAAAACGTGGCGATTATCAGCAAGGAAACAAAGGTTGTGGGAGGCCATGGAAAAGGCGAATATCTGCACGAATCTTTGATGAAAAATGTCCTTGAGGATACCGTTATTGCCACAATAAGCATTCGCAAGGGTGTTCCCGGCATTATGCAGGGCTTTAGGGACCTTATCGCGGAATACGGAGCGGATTTGTTTGTTACGGTGGATATCGGAGCTGACGCGTTTTTCACCGGAACGGAAACACAGGTACAGTCCCCGTTGATAGACGCTATCTCAATTCTTTGCGCTTCGGAGCTTGAAATTCCCGGTGTGTACGGTGTAAATGCAATCGGCGGCGATGCCGAAATGCCGATGGCTCATATCGTAAGAAACATCGGATTGGCTATGCAAAAGGGCGCGTTTATCGGCGGTAACGGACTTACTCAGGAGGATGTAAATACTTACGGCGAAATCCTCAAATGGATTCCGGGCGAGGAAGTTGAAAAATGGCCGTATGAGGCGGCACAGGGACATTTCGGAACCTTCTACTGCAAACGTCTTTGGTCTGTTGAAATGACACCTGCGGCAGCGTTCACATTCTTCTTTGACCCCGATATTTTAAGAGAAGTAAATCCTATCGTCAATGCGATAAAGGATACAAAAACCTTACAGCAGGCTGAAGAAATAATTATGAAGGATTTCAACCTGTTCCCCGAAACAAGGCTTCCGGTAAACATAACGGCGCCGATCGCACCGCAAATTCCGGATTAACGCTTTAGCCGGCATATATTTGTTGGAGGAGATTCTAAAATGGAAAAGAATAAAAAGAGAGTTTTTACTGGCACAGTTGCTATGCTTGTTATACTGTTCGGATTGTTGCGAATCGCAATTTTCACGGGATACCATATGGTTACGCCGTTCCTTCCCGAAATCGCAAGAAACTTGGATACGACAATCGTTGTTATCGGTCTTGCCATCTCTATCAGATCGGCAATGGGATTTTTAGGACCTGTATGGGGCGGTATTATTGACTTGTTCGGAAAGAAGAATTCGCTTTTAATAGCATTGCTCACATTTGCGGCAAGCTATGCGGCTATATACTTCTTCCCAAGCTTCCCTTGCTTTGTTGTCGCGTTACCCATTTCCTATGCCGCGACACTCACTTTTGACTCGGCAATGTACTCTTACCTCAGCGAAATGATTCCTTACGAGGGCAGAGGCCGTATGACTGCGGTTCTTGAAGCCGCATATGCACTCGGCTTTATGATAGGCTCACCGGTAGCAGGTGTTCTTATGGAAAACTTCGGCTGGGCTGTACCGTTTGTCTTAATGGCAGGCATCGCCGTGGTTTTTGCAATCGCTTTAGGCTTTATTCTCCCGAAGGAAGGAGAAAAACGCTTCGGTATCGACGCAACCGTTTCTCACGAGATGCAAGAGAACAAGGCGGAAAAGGGCTCATATTTCCACAGACTCTCGCTCGTACTCAAGGATAAAAATGCCTTGGCAGCCCTTCTTACCGGCTCGCTTCTGATGGGCGGTAACTGGTTCTGCCAGACAATGTACGGCGGTTGGCTTGAAGATAATTTCGACCAGGGTTTATCGGAGATCGGCTTTATTTCCGCGGCATTCGGATTAGCGGTATTTGTTGGCTCGCTCCTTTGCCTTACTCTTACAGACAAGCTCGGAAAAACAAAAGCCATGAAGCTCGGTGCCATTGTGACTATATGCGGAGGCGTAATAGCCGCATTCACCAACCAAAAATCGCTTATTATCGGAAGCATCGGTCTTTTCCTTTACTTTGCATTCGTCGAATTTGCAACAGAGGCTTGTATTTCTCTGTGCACGGATGTAAGAGCTGAAATACGCGGAACCGTAATAGGTTCAAGCTTCGGTGCGCTTGCGATAGGCAGCACGATAGGAACCGGTGTGTCACCCGTTCTTTACACGAAGTTTGGATACACTCCGTGTATTATCGTCGGTACGGTTATTGTAGCCATAGCTTTGCTTGTTATTGCTAAGGTTCTGACTCCCGGTTTTGCCAATAAGGAGAAAAACTGATTATACATTTAGCGTTTCCCTGTGTTCGATGTCTGTCGGATATTTATTTGCCGTAACGGTTGACAGTAATTAAGAATTAATAATATAATACATATGGATAGTCTTATTAATAAAATGCATAGGGGAGTATAAATGTGAAGAAGAATATAACAATAACGATTGACGAAGAATTGATCAAAGTTGCAGAAAGGTATGAGGCCGAAACGGCAAAGAGCGTCTCACACTTTTTCGAACACGCGGGATATTTGATGCTTGCGAGATACAGTGTTGCATCAGGCGGCGGCCTGTCCTTTGAAAAGGGAAAAGAAGCTATGCAGCTTGATGCAATAACTGTTGAAAATCGGGTACTTTACGGCCAAGCGGAGACAGCCGCTCAGGATAAAGAACCGATGTCAAACAAGAAAATTGTAAAGGCTTTTTCCGAATATCTTTACAAGTATCTTGAAGGTGTTGCCGATGAGTATCACTGGTCATACGAGGTGGACCCCGAAAGCCATGTGAGCTGGATGAGTCCGGAATTGTTCTCCGGTGAGACGAACGATGACAGTAACAGGTTCCTCGAATGCTGCGGAGAGGCACTTAACCGAGGAATAGATACCGATGACAGCAAGCTTGTTTTTGAAGCTGTCAGACTGTGTATGGATTGGGCGGGAGCTTTTTATGATTTCAGACACGGACCGCAAAAGGGAAACGAAACCGTTGTAAAAAAACTCTTTGACGACGGCACTATTGTTGAATTTATGCGGAAAAGCAGGGAATATATTTTATCCGGCAATATTGAGTCGCTTGAGTATTATACTTCCGGTTGGGCAATTGTATGGTATGTGCTTGATCCGGATAAAATGATAATTCTCGGCTCGCGAGAGGTCTGTGGGCTGAACAAAATTCTGATTGATTTTAAAAAAGAATATAACATTGAAAAGCTACCGAGAGAAATCAACTTCGGACAGTTGGTTTATCGGGACAATAAGAGGTTTATCGAGGGAATAAAATACGTTTACACTCCTAAGGGAAAGCTCAAGATGTATAAAAAAATACTGAAGATATTAAATACCGTGAAGGACCTTGGGGGATATGCTTGCTGCCATGAAATAGACAGAAAGTTGTTTATGATCGGCAGGTAGCAGCGTTTTTGTTCCGATCCGGTGAGATATCACGGGGGAGAAACATATGAAACAAAAAAATTCTATTTCAATTATTGTAATATCATTGATACCGATATGCTTGGCAATAAATGTTGTAGGCGGAAATCTGGCTTCTGCTTTGAAAATACCGCTCTATGTTGACAGCATCGGAACCATTCTTATCGGTATGCTGTGCGGACCTGCAATAGGTTGTCTTACGGGTGCCTTGACCGGCGTCGTGTCGGGAATATTTTCACCGATTATGTTTGCGTATATTCCCGTAACGGCCATTTACGGCTTGGCTGCCGGCTTCTTGAGCAAGAAAAAAATGATGACCAGCATACCGAAACTCATTACCAGCGGAATTATTATTGCGCTGCTTGGCGTGGTATTGTCGTCTCCTATCACCGCACTGGTGTTCGGCGGAATAACTGAGACCGGGCAAGGAGTGATTATAACATTCCTTCGCGCAACCGGACTCGGAGTGCTCCCGGCAACATTGATTTCGTCGTTCTGTACTGAATTTTTGGACAAGCTGCTTTCGTGTGTCGTTTGCTACATCATCGTAAAGGGAATGTCAAACAGATATCTCAGCAAATTCAAATTAGGCCACATTTATCTTAAGGAGAAAAAAGAGAAAAATGACCTTTTTGATGATGACGATATCGCAGACGAAAATACGGATAAAAATACGGACAGCGGAGAGCCGCAATAAGAAAAATACATTGACCGGGGTGGAGATTTATGGATAGACAGGCCATAGAAGAACAATTGAAAAGACAAGGCGGCACAATTAAAGAGCTTAGTCCGATTACAAAGTTTCTGTTTGTTATTTGTACGGCTGTTTTATCGATATTGTTCGGCGGACCCGTATATATTGCGGTGATCAGCGTGGTATACATAATACTGTCTCTTTTCGCTCACGTTTTTAAAGGATTTTTTAAATCGTATTTTAAGCTTTTTGTTTTCTTTGGACTTATGCTTATTTTGATAAGCTCATTGTTTCAAAATGCCGAAGCTGAAGTGCTTCTTTCAATCGGAAAAATCTCATTATATAAGGTCGGTTTTATACGAGGCTGCAGAATGTCTTCGGTAATTCTCACTCTTGCGGGAGGACTTTTGCTCTTTACCGCGACAACGCAGGTTCAGGACCTTATGGCGGTTCTCGGCAAAATGGGTCTGTCGTCCAATGTTGTTTATATGGTAGTTGCATCCTTTCGCTCCATAAACGAATTATCGGACAAAATGGGGCAGATTCTTGAAGCTCAAAGCTCTCGCGGAATTGAAACAGAAGGCAATTTGTTTGTCAGATTAAAGGCGATTTTACCTATGCTTATTACATTGCTGCTCAGCTCTATGGTAAGCGCGGAGGAAAAAGCAATAGCTTTAGAGGCGAGATGCTTTAACTGCCATTGCAAACGCACGTCTTTAAGAGTAAACAACACAAGCAGGGCAGATGTTGTGACTATGATAGGAATAGCTTTTGTAACAGCTGCACTTATTGCCGTGAAATTCATTTTCATCAAATGATAAGGAGACAAGTATGGAAGCCGTTAAAATAAGTAATCTGTCATACAAATACCCATCTGCCGACGAATACTGCCTGAAGAACGTTTCTTTTTCCGTTTCGGAGGGAGAGGTATGTGCGATTGTCGGCCCGAACGGCTGCGGCAAAACAACGATTTGCAATATCATCCGCGGCCTTATTCCGTCTTTTCACGGCGGAGAGGTTGAAGGGTCGGTTGAAATATTCGGAAAAAGCACAAAAGAGATCAGCGAAGAAGAAAAGGCCAAAAGAATAGGCTTCGTTTTCCAAAACCCTTTTACTCAAAACAGCGGAATAAAAGAAACTGTTTTTGAAGAGATTGCCTTCGGTCTTGAAAATATGGGAGTTGATCGTGAAGAGATTATAACCAAAGTAATGGACATCATAAGCTTGCTCCAAATCGAAGCTTTTATGTTCAAGCATCCCTGTGAGCTGTCCGGCGGACAGAGACAGAGAGTCGCTTTGGCTTCCATCATTGTTCAGGACCCGGATATTATTGTTATAGACGAACCGACCTCTCAGCTCGACCCGAAGGGTACGGAGGATGTATTCGAAATAATCAAATATCTGAACAGTCAAAAGAAAACGATAGTTTTGGTTGAGCATAAGATGAATCTGATAGCCGAATATGCAGACCATATAGTATATCTCAATGACGGCTCGGTGCTGCTTGACGGATCTCCGGAGGACGTATTGTCAAGCGAAATCCTTTATGAAAAAAATCTAGATATGCCATATGTTGCCGTTCTCGGATTTCAGGCAAGAAGCAGAGGACTTTTTATCGACAAAATCCCGACAACGGTGGATGAAGCTCTGAAAATATTTACCGAATGTGTGCAAAAATCCAAAGGAGGAAGTGACGGCTGTGGCTTATCTTGAATTGAAAGATGTCTATTTTGAATATCCAAGCGGGCATGTTGCCGTTGAAGGCGTAAGCATCTCTGCGGATTTAGGCGAAAAAATAGCGATTATAGGCGAAAACGGAGCCGGAAAAACAACAACCGCAAAGCTTATGAACGGTCTGCTTAAGCCCACAAAGGGTGAAGTGCTTATAAACGGTGTATCGACAAAAGGCAAAACGACCGCGACGATTGCGCGAAAAGTGGCTTACGTATTTCAAAACCCCGACGACCAAATTTTTAATCAGGAGGTACTGGCCGAAATTTCATACACGCCGAGATACTTTAAGGTGGATGAAGAAACGGTGAACAAGAGATTAAAAAAAGCGGTTAAATTGACGGGACTCAAGCCGTATATCAATGAAAATCCGTACAATCTTTCGTATTCATACAGAAAGTTTGTGACGATAGCCGCGGCAATAGCGGCTGACCCGGATGTATTTGTTTTTGATGAGCCGACCGCTTGTCAGGACAGACACGGCATAAGACTTCTGTCCGGAATTATCAATGCACTGTCCTCCGAGGGAAAGCTTGTAATTACCATTACACATGATATGGAATTTGTTGCCGAAAACTTCGACAGAACCGTGTGTATGGCAGACAAGCATATACTTATGGACGATAAAACGAACAGAATCCTTACCGATGACTCGCTTATGGAGAAGGCCGCATTGAAAAAACCGAATGTGTCATATCTCGCATCAGAAATGGGATTTGAAGGTGTTATTACAAGTGAAGCTTTTCTTGCGGCTCTTACCGAAAATTCAAAGCGACTTTGAGCGGAGATGATGAAGTGCCGAAAGATTTGTCGGCGGCGACGCTTATGAATCGATTTATTGCGATTGATTTTCGGAATAAGTCTCAAAAAAAGCACTGTCTTAATTTAAATCGGTTAATCAGCCCTTTGAGAAATAAATGTTTCTCAAAGGGCTTTTTTTGCGTGCTGTGTGAGATGACACTTCGTAAGTTACTGTCGATTGACTTTGACCTCCGATTTATATATAATTTATACTGAAAAATCTAATTGATAATCTCGTATGTGCATAAGCTTGCGTATGATTCGGAAGAGGCGGCGGATTTAATGTTAAGCTTATCACCTTGCCATGGCGGCTTGCGGGACCTATGTTTATTAAAGGAGTGCTTGTCAAGTGAAACACCCCCGAAACATTCGATTTAAAAGAGCTTTTAAAAACATTTTGATGCTTACGATAGCCGGAATGATAAACGCTTTCGGCATTACGATTTTTATGACCCCGGTCAAGCTGTACGACAGCGGAATTTCCGGAACGTCAATGCTGCTTGAGCAGATTACGCCGCCGAATTTGACTCTTTCTCTGTTTCTTTTAATCCTAAATGTGCCGCTTTTTTTGTTTGGACTTAAAAAGCAAGGCGCAGGCTTTACGTTTTATTCGATTTATGCGGTTGGCGTTTATTCGCTGTTTGCGTGGCTGATTACCGATGTGTTTCCCGTAGATGTGAGCATAGCATCGCCGCTCGCCGGAACCGATTTGTTGCTTTGTGCGCTGTTCGGCGGCGTCCTTTCCGGTATCGGAAGCGGTCTTGCTATCCGTTACGGAGGGGCAATGGACGGCATTGAGGTTATGGCGGTCATTTTTGCGAAGCGACTCGGAATTACCGTCGGCACATTCGTTATGATATATAATTTCCTTTTGTATGTCATTTGCGGAATCGTGCTTAAAAGCTGGGTGCTTCCGCTTTATTCCATAGTTACGTATTCGGCGGCGTTGAAAACAGTTGATTTTATAGTCGAGGGCATAGACCGCTCAAAGTGTGCCGTCATTATAACCGAACGACCCGAAGAGATATGTGAGGTTTTGAGCGAGGCGTTTGGCAGCGGCCTTACAAGGCTAAATGCAAAGGGCGGATATTCAAATCGTGATAAGGCGATGATTTATTTCGTAGTTAACAGGTATCAGGTAGGTAAAATGAAGGACTACGTTCACGGCATAGACCCGACGGCGTATATCATAATGAGTGAGGTTGCCGATATTTTCTCAAATAACATTGATAAAGGCTGATATTTAACAAATAAAAACGAAACGAGCTGTAAAGGTTTTAACCGTTACAGCTCGTTTTTACTTAATGAGTGTTTTTTACAGTATGTCTATATGCTCGCCGGCGAGTGCCTTATTCATACTGCGGACGGCGCAGAACTTACCGCACATTGAGCAGGTGTCGTCGTGCTCGGGGGAGCGGTCGTCACGTATTGCTTTAGCCGTTTCGGGGTCAATGGCACATTTCCATTGGGCTTCCCAATCAAGTGCACGTCTTGCGTCGCCCATTTTGTCGTCGATATCACGTGCTCCGCGGACGCCCTTGGCAATATCCGCCGCATGAGCCGCTATACGGCTTGCGATGATGCCCTGCTTAACGTCGTCGAGATTCGGGAGAGCGAGATGCTCGGCCGGAGTTACATAGCAGAGGAAAGCCGCGCCGCTCATTGCCGCCATGGCTCCGCCGATTGCTGCCGTTATGTGGTCATATCCGGGAGCTATATCGGTTACGAGCGGCCCGAGAACGTAGAAGGGAGCACCCATGCATATTGTCTGCTGAACCTTCATATTGGCAGCTATCTGGTCCATCGGAACGTGTCCGGGGCCCTCAACCATAACCTGAACGTCCTTTTCCCAAGCTCTTTTTGTTAATTCGCCGAGGCGTACAAGCTCTTCGATTTGACATACGTCGGTCGCGTCGGCAAGACAGCCGGGGCGGCAGGCGTCGCCGAGAGAGATTGTAACATCATATTCGCGGCATATATCAAGTATTTCATCATAGTATTCGTAAAACGGGTTTTCTTCACCTGTCATACACATCCATGCAAAAACGAGTGAGCCACCGCGCGAAACTATGTTCATTTTCCTTTTGTGCTTACGTATCTGGTCAATTGTTTTTCTTGTGATTCCGCAGTGGAGCGTTACAAAGTCGACTCCGTCCTCTGCGTGAAGTCTTATGACGTCAATAAAGTCCTTTGCGGTCAGAGTGTCAAGGTCTCTCTGATAGTGAATTACGCTGTCGTACACGGGCACCGTGCCTATCATAGCAGGACATTCGTGCGTAAGCTTCTGCCTGAACGGCTGTGTGTTGCCGTGGCTTGAGAGATCCATTATAGCTTCGGCACCCATATTAACTGCCGAGAGAACCTTTTGCATCTCAATGTCATAGTCCTTGCAATCTCTCGAAACGCCGAGATTTACATTTATTTTTGTGCGGAGCATTGAGCCGACGCCCTCGGGCGACAGGCACTTGTGACGCTTGTTGGCTGGTATTACGACCTTACCTGAGGCTACGAGGGGTAATAACTCATCTGTTGTCATGTGCTCTTTCTCGGCTACTGCCTTCAGCTCATCGGTAATAATACCTTTTCTTGCGGCGTCCATCTGTGTTGCGTAAGCTTCTGTTTTCATTTTTGTTCTCCTTTGTATTAGGTTGATCGTCGAACGGCAGAGCCGCTCATCACTTTGACTTTTTATTCTCAGATGCTTTTTGCGGCGTATTTGCCGGAAAGCATGAAAGCGTGATTCATAGGACCGTTTCCCTTGCCTAAATCGAGCATAAAGGCGAGTGCCTCCGAGATGTAATCCTTGGCAAGCTTTACGGAAGCTTTTAAATCGTATCCCTTGGCGAGGTTGGCGGCTATTGCGCTTGACAGCGTGCAGCCGGTGCCGTGGGTGTTGGGATTGGCAATGCGCTTTCCGTAGAACCAAAAGCTCTCGTTTTTGTTATAGAGAAGGTCGCTCGCGTCCTCAATGCTGTGTCCGCCCTTTAAAAGCACGGCGCAGCCGCATTCCGAATGAATTTTTGCCGCGGCCTTTTCCATATCGTCCTTGCCCTTAATTTCCATGCCGGATAGCACGGCGGCTTCGGGAATATTGGGCGTTACGAGTGTAGAAATCGGTAAAAGTTCCTTTTTCATCACGGCAACTGCCGGAGATTCCATGAGCCTTGAGCCGGAGGTCGCAACCATAACCGGATCCACTATGATGTTTTGAGCATCGTAGAATTTCAGCCTTTCGGCTGTCACGCGAATTAACGCTGCCGTAGGAATCATACCCGTCTTAACTGCATCGGGTCGTATATCCGTGAATACCGCGTCAATCTGTTCCTTGAGAAATTCCGGAGATACCTCCGAGATGTCTGTTACGCCGGTGGTGTTCTGTGCCGTTAGGGCCGCAATGGCGCTCATGGCATAAACTCCGTTCATAGTCATCGTTTTCAGATCGGCCTGAATACCGGCGCCTCCGCTGCAATCACTGCCTGCGATTGATAATGCTGTTTTCATATTTGCCTCCGTTTTTTATAAGTTTAGCATTATTTTTATAGAGCGACAAAAGGTGGTGCCCCCGGTTTGCCGCTGTTTTGTTATTTTATCTTTTTTATATTATTTATAAAGTCGCTCGGGAAAAGAAAGTTGTTTAAGTAAATGTCCGATACGGCTTTCATCTTTTCGGGAGCTTTTTCGCGGCTGTCATAGACCGCTGCCACATAAAAACCCGCTCCCTTTGCCGTCTTTGCGGCGTGATATGCGTCCTCAAAGACGAGAGTTTCGTCTTTTTTTGTGCCGAGAAACGACAGCGCCTCACAATATATGTACGGGTCGTTTTTGTCGTGCCCGACTTCTCCGCAAGTGAATATTTTTTCGAAAAATCCAAAAAGGCCGCATCTTTTAAGCGCGCCCTCTGTGAGCTTTCGTTCCGCAGCTGTCGTAATGCACATACGCACGTTAATTTCGCGAAGAGCGGTTAGAAATTCTCGTACGCCGTTCTTCGGCTGTGCTTCGCAGAGATAGAAGTCGCCCACCGTTTTGTTTACGCCGTCGACTATTTCGTTTACAGATAAGGGTAAATCGTAATTTTTCTTGAGATATTCTGCTGCCCCCGAAAGGCTCTTGGGCTTAAGCACTTCACAGAGGTTTTCTCTCGGGACTTTGCCGCATTGCTTTAAATAATCTTCTCCTGCGGTGTCCCATACCGACATTGTATCAAAAAGAGTGCCGTCAAAATCGAATACGGCTCCGCTTAGTTTCATTTTGACTTCACCGTTTCCTCCGTCAGATTGCGAAGCGCGCGACACGTATTTTCGATGTCGTCTGACGCAAATATCGCGCTGACAAGAGCAACACCGTCAATTCCCGTGTGAGACAGTTCCTTTAAGTTTTTGCCGTTGATTCCGCCGATTGCAACAACGGGAATGTCTACGGCTTCGCAGATGCTTCTGAGCGTTTCCTTTTTCATTGCGCCTGCATTTTGCTTTGTCGAGGATCCGAAAACCGCGCCCGCTCCCAAATAGTCGGCACCGTTTTTAACGGCTTCAACGGCTTCTTCAACGGTATGTGCGGAAACTCCTATTATCATATCGTCGCCGACTCTTTCGCGAACACAGGAGGCCTTCATATCGTCTTGGCCTACGTGAATTCCCTCGGCGTGACATTTGACGGCAATGTCCACATTGTCGTTGACGATAAACGGTACACCGTAGTGCTTGCATATCTCATGTATTTTAACCGCTTCCTCAAAAAATTCCGCATCGGAAAGCTCTTTTTCACGGAGCTGAACGCAGGTGCAGCCGCCCTTTAATGCCGCTTCTACCTGTTCGCAAAGCGTCTGTTTGCCGACCCAAGCACGGTCGGTTACGGCGTAGAGAAGCATATTTTTTTTATCGCATTTCATATTTTGCACCTTCTTCCAATCCTTGCGGTGTCATATTGCAGACAGCGTCGATTATGTAATTCCTGTATGAAGCGTTGCCGTCAAGAGGGGAAAGCCTGCCAAATGCCGTTTCGCCTGCGAGCCCCATGGCTGAGACGGCGGAAGCCGCCGCCGTCAGTATGTCGTTTTGATTTGCCGCGATAAATGCGGCGGTTAGTGATGACAGCTGGCAGCCCGTGCCAGTGACAAGTGACATCATATCGTTACCGTTCCTTATTACAAAAGCCCTGTCCTTATCGGCTACTATGTCTGTTTTTCCGGTAATTGCAATTACCGAGCCGGTCTTTTCCGAAAAGCTCTTTGCGAATGCGACCGCTTTATCGAGAGTTTCCTCGGTAAAGCGGTCGGCAATATCTGCGTCAACTCCTTTTGCGGAGCCTGTTCCGAGTGCCAATGTCTTGATTTCCGAGATATTGCCGCGAATTACCGAAAAGTGTATGTTGTTAAGAAGCTCAAATGCCGTGTCTGTTCTGAATTGCGATGCCCCGACGCCAACCGGGTCTAAAACTACGGGATGGCAAAGCTCGTTGGCTTTTTTGCCTGCCGCAAGCATTGAGGGAATCGTGCGAGAACTAAGCGTGCCGATGTTTATGCAGAGCCCGTCGCACGCGGATGTGATTTCCGCCGCCTCTCTTTCGTCATCCGCCATTATTGGTGACGCACCGCATGCCAAGAGTATATTTGCACAGTCGTTAACCGTAACGAAATTTGTTATACTGTGAATCAGCGGTCTTTTTTTTCTGACGTTTTGCAGCATTTCTCCGAACATTTTTTCACGGCCTTTCGGTTCATAATATAAGTGCGATTTTTTTGTACCGTAAGGTACGACTTGACATAAAGCTTTATTTCAACCCGTTTTGCATTTTGGAAAGAACGCCGCATTTTTTAAGCGTGAAAACAATAATTCCCGAAATAATCGAGCCGACTGCGGTTGAGATGAAGAACGGGATTATATATGCGTAAAAAGCAACCTCCGAGGCACTTTTGCCCATGAGCAATACGGCTACGGGATATGCACAAAGGCCGCCGAGCAGAGAGGTTCCGCCGACCTCGCCCACGAGAGTAAGCGGAATATTTTTACTCTTTTTATAGATGAGACCGCATATGAGGGCACCGAACATGCTGCCGGGGAAAGCCATAAGGCTGCCGAGCCCGAGCAGATTTCTGATGAGAGATGCCGCAAAGGCGACGCCGAGACCGTACCACGGTCCGAGAAGTACGGCGCAGAGAATGTTTACCATATGCTGTATCGGCGCACACTTACTGCCGAATACCGGGAAAGAGAATAAACTGCCGACAACGGCTACCGCACAAAACATACCTGCAAGGGCAAGCTTTTTAACCTGATTTTTTTTCATTTTAATTGCTCCTTAGAAAGTTTTATATCGGTCGAGGCTTTTTGGCCTCCTCTCACGCCGGAACACGGCTTCCCATCGCAGCAGTGTTGTCATCATACGGTGCAACATTGAAATTACAAAACTCAGGGCGCTCCCCCTGCTTTTTGCCGCGTCGTTTTCCCCGCGGGGCATTTTCACATCCTTTTTTGTGCACAGTCCGACTTTTATTTTTGACAAAAGAAAAAACGGAGCTTTTCACTCAAAATGCGAAGCTCCGTTTAACAAGTCTTTTTCGGGTGACTTCCTACGGCGGCATTATCCGCATCAGGTGAAAAAGGGTCGAAGTTGATGACTTCCTCTCAGCCTGCAAAAACAAGCTCCCCTGTACTTTAAATTATAGGTTGAATACCTTTTGTTATTATATACCGATAAGCCTTGGTTTGCAATAGCAAATTGTTGTATTACAATATGAAACGATTGTATGATGCTCGCTGAAAGTGCTTGACTACGGCATTTAATAAAGATATAATTTTATTACTACATTTCAAATGCTTTCTCGGAGGGAATAATGAAGAATACATATCAAAAAATCTTGGCAATAATACTGCTTCTATCGGTACTTCTCGGGGCATTTTCAACGGCGTCGTTTGCCTCCGAAAAGGATTCACTGAAAAAAGAAGGCAATACATGGTATTATATGCAGGGCGGCGAAAAGGACAGCTCATATACGGGGCTTGTCAAATACTATGACACTTGGTATTACGTAAAGGACGGCGTTCTCGACTGGAGCTATACCGGCCTTACCAAGTATTACGACACGTGGTATTACGTCGAAAACGGCATACTTAACTGGGATTATACCGGCCTTACCAAGTATTACGGTACGTGGTATTATGTGCAAAACGGCGTACTTAACTGGGATTATACAGGTCTTACCAAGTATTACGGTACGTGGTATTACGTCGAAAACGGCGTACTCAATTGGGATTATACAGGCCTTACCAAGTATTACGATACATGGTATTACGTCGAAAAAGGCGTACTTAATTGGAATTACACAGGCCTTACCAAATACTATGATACTTGGTATTACGTAAAGGAAGGCGTTCTTGACTGGAGCTATACCGGTCTTACCAAGTATTACGGCACGTGGTATTACGTATACGGCGGCATATTGCGCTGGGACACCAATACTCTCGTTAAATACGGTGACGATTGGTATGTCGTATCGGGCGGTGTTGTAGATTTCGGTTATAACGGTGCATACGTTTACGGTGACACTCTTAATGCCATTGACGGCGGCGTTTGGAACAAAAATTACAACGGCCCCATATATTATGACGGCAATGCCTATACTCTCACAAACGGTACGTTATACAGCTATTATCTTCACCCACAGGCGGTAAATCACAATGCGCCTTATCTTATAGCGGTTGATCGCACGAATAACTGTATCACGGTTTATGCAAAGGATAACAGCGGTAAATTTACCGTGCCGGACAGAGCCTTTGTATGCTCGGTGGGAACGGACGGCTTAACCCCCGTCGGAGTTTTCAACACTCCGGCAAAATATCGCTGGAAGGAGCTTAGGGGCAACGTTCACGGGCAGTATTCAACGAGAATAGTCGGTAAGGTGCTTTTTCACTCCGTACCGTATTCAAAGCAGGACAATTCCACGCTCCTTTATAGGAGCTATAATAAGCTCGGCAGTGCTGCTTCTCACGGCTGCGTCAGACTTACAACTGCTGACGCCAAGTGGATATATGATTGCTGTCCGCTCGGAACAACGGTTATGATATATGACAGCTGGGGAGGAACTGTTCTTCCGAAGCCCTCGGCGGTTAAAATCAGTGCCTCTGACGGTCGCCGCGGCTGGGACCCGACAGATCCCGATCCCGCAAATCCGTGGAGAAGATGATTAAACGCTTAAATTAAAAATAAAATCCCGAACAGACAGCTTGCAAATGTGCGGCCTTTGTTCGGGATTTTATTTATTCTCAAAATTTATATTACTGTATTTCGGAAATCTTTACGGGTCTGTGTTCCTCTACCGATTTTCTTGCGGCAAGACCTATCTTTACAGACTGAAGGCCTGCGTGAATACCCACGGGAACCTCGGTATCGTTTATGACCGCCTCTGTGAATTGACGCATTTCCTCGGAGAATGAGCCCATATATCTCTCAAGGAAGAAGAAGAGCGGCTTTTCGCCGGTAACGCCGTCAGCGTTTGATATTACCGCCGAGGATACGGTGTCGTTGCTCGTCGCAACCATACCCTTAGAACCGAAAAGCTCGGCGCGCTGGTCATAGCCGTAAGCCGCCTTGCGCGAATTGTCTATAACCGCCAAAGCGCCGTTTGCCATTTTCATGGTTATGATTGCCGTGTCAACGTCGCCCTGCTCGCCTATGGCCGGGTCAACGAGCACCGCGGAGTTTACATAAAGCTCTTCAACGTCGCTGTCGGTGAGGAAACACGCCATATCGAAATCGTGAATCGTCATATCGAGGAAGATACCTCCCGATACCTTTATATATGCGGGATTCGGCGGTTCGGGGTCGCGCGAGGTAATTTTCAGTATGTGCGCTTCACCTATTTTTCCGTCGTCATAAGCCTTGCGTATAGCGGCAAAATTATGGTCAAAGCGGCGGTTGAAGCCCACCTGAAACTTAATATCCGGATGCTCCTTTAAAGCGTCTGCGACGGCTTGGATTTTTTCGATTGAGTGGTCAACCGGCTTCTCGCAGAAAACGTGCTTTCCGGCGTTTATGGCTTCTATCGAAATTGCGGCGTGTGTGTCGGTTGAGGAGCAGACAAGAACGGCGTCAATATCCTTGTCGTTCAAAATGTCCTTATAGTCTTTTGTCACCTTTGAAACCCCATAGCTTCTTATAAGCTTTTCGGTTTCTTCGTTCATAAACGGATCTGCCATTGCGGTTACCGTTGCATTTTTTACGTGGTAGGAGATTGACTCAAGATGCACCTTGCCGATGCGCCCTGCACCGATTATTCCTATATTAAGCATAAATTTCCTCCGTTTTTATTTTTTTAGATTGTGCCGTCCCAAGTGCTGACTTCCGTTGCGGTTTTTTCCTCTTCGTCAAACCAATGCGTTGTTACCGCCTTTGACTCCGTATAGAAACGGTAAGCATCCTTGCCGAGGCAGTGAAGGTCGCCGAAGAACGACTGCTTATGACCGCTGAACGGGAAGAAGCCTACGGGAACGGGTATACCTACATTTATACCTACCTGACCGCCGTCGGTGTGACGTGCGAATTCTCGTGCGAAATATCCGCTCTGGGTGTAAATTACCGAGCCGTTTGCGTAGGGATTTGAATTCATTATTTTAAGTCCCTCGTTAAAGTCCTTGCATCTCTTAATGCAAAGTACGGGGCCGAACACTTCGTCTCTGCCTATGGTCATATCTTCGGTGACATGGTCAAAAATTGTGGGGCCTACAAAGTACCCGTTCTCGTAGCCGGGAACTACGCAGTTTCTCCCATCAAGAACAAGCTCTGCGCCCTCTTTAACACCCTTGTCTATATCGGCGAGGACTTCCTTGTAATGCTTCTCGTATGTTATGGGGCCGAGCTTCGAATCTTTTTCCCAGGCAGGGCCTACCTTGATTTTTTCAGCCTGACGTTTTAACTCGGCAACGAATTTGTCGGCAATGCTCTCCTCGACAACGCAGCAGGAGAGAGCCATACAACGCTGACCGGCACAGCCGTAAGCCGAATTTATAACACCGGCTACGGTTCTTTCGAGAGCGGCGTCTGCCATAACGAGCGCATGGTTCTTAGCCTGGCAAAGTGCTTGACAACGCTTGCCCGACGCTGCGGCACGCTGATATATTTTAAGTCCGACGGGAGTAGAGCCTACAAAGGTAATGCCCTTTACATCGGGGTGGTCGAGAATTGTGTTTATCTCGTTTCTTGAGCAGGTAACTATGTTGATAACACCGTCCGGAACGCCTGCTTCTTTGTAAAGAGCTGCAATTTTAAGAGCGGTTCTGGGGGTGAGCGATGCAGCCTTTAATACCATTGTGTTACCGCAGGCTATGCAGGTCGGCGCCATCCAGCCGAACGGTATCATGGCAGGGAAGTTTACGGGTACTATACCGGCAAAAACGCCGATAGGCTCTCGGTATTTAACCGTGTCATAGCCGCGTGACGCGTCCATAATGCTCTCGCCCATCATAAGCGACGGAACCTGAGTTGCAAGCTCTGTGCCCTCTTTAGCCTTGAGAACGTCGCCCTCCGATTCAGACCATACTTTGCCGTTTTCGGTGGCTACCGATAAGGTCAGCTCATCCATATGCTCTATAATGAGGTCGCGGATTTTATACATAATCTGCGCTCTCTTTATAGCCGGAGTCGAACTCCAACCGGGGAAAGCCGCTTTGGCTGCCGCTATCGCCTCAAGAACCTCATCATCTGTGCAGCACGGTGCCTGACCGGTGACTTCTCCCGTGCTCGGATTGTGAAGGTCATACCATGTGTCGGTTTTGGATTCACGGAATTCACCGTTCACAAAGTATTTCAATTTTTCAACTGCCATATTTTTATCTCCTTAGAATCGGCATTGTACAAAAGACACAACGCCTTATTTTTATTAAAGCCCTGATTTCTCTCTTATATAAGCTCTCGCTTTGAGCGCGTATTCAAACGGGTTTGCTTTGGCCGGGTCCTGCTCCGCCTCTACGAGAACATAACCCTCATAGCCGCTGTCCGCAAGAATGTCAAATATCGGGCCGAAGTCTATCGCACCGTCGCCGGGAACCGTGAACGTTCCGAGCCGCACGCCTTCAAGGAAGCTGAGGTTTTCCTTCTTAACCTTATCTATTACCTCGGGGCGAATATCCTTTAAGTGTACGTGTTTTACTCTGTTTGCGTATTTTTTCAAAACGCCGATGTAATCCTCGCCGCAGTATGCAAGATGACCCGAATCATATAAAAGACTGAAAAGCTCGGGGTCGGTATTTTCCATAAGACGGTCTATTTCGGCGGCGGTCTGAACAACTGTGCCCATATGATGATGATATGTAAGGGCTATGCCCATATCCTTTGCGACCTTGCCGAGACGGTTTACGCCGTCGCAAAGGCGAGCCCATTCGTCATCGTTCATTATGTATTTGTCTTTGAAAACCGACTTATCAGTGCCCTGTATAGAGTAGCTCTGCTCCGAAATTCCGACAACTCTTGCGCCCATTTCTTTAAGAAAAGAAATATGGTCTGTAAAGTCTTTTTCTACTTCATCATACGGTTTTGTAAGAAGAAATGAAGAAAACCAAGCATTGCAAATTTGCATATTGCGAAGCGAGAGAGCTTTTTTGAGTGCGGGTATGTCGTCTCGCGGATACTTGTTGCCGACTTCGCAGCCGGTAAAGCCGGCGAGAGCCATTTCGGAAATGCACTGTTCAAAGGTGTTTTCCGAGCCTAAATCGGGCATATCGTCATTTGTCCAAGCGATAGGTGCAATACCTAATTTAACTTTGTTCTTATCAAGCATATCAATATTTCCTCGCTTTACTTTCGTTTTCTTTTTTATTTTTGTAAGCCTCGTTGACTGCCTTGTTGTCAGAGGTTGACGCCACGCCGACATTCCACCATGCGCCATAGCCGTCTGTCATGGTTTTCGGCAAAACCTTAATGTCTATAAGCGTAGAAACCTTAGAATCAAGGCTGTCACGAAGTGCATTTTCAAGCTGTTCAAGAGTTCTTGCCGTGTATGTTTTAACTCCGTAGCCTTCAGCACTTTTTGCAAAATCGATAGGAACAAGGTCGCCGAGCAGATCTCCGTTTTCGTCACGGAAGCGGAATTCCGTTGCGAGATTGCCTATTCCGTTTGACATTTCAAGATTGTTTATACAGCCGAAGCCGCTGTTGTCAAACAGCAGTACGTTTATTTTTTTATGCTCCTGGATTGATGTGACAAGCTCTGAGTGCAGCATAAGATAGCTGCCGTCGCCGCACATCGCATACACCTCTTTTTGCGGCTCTGCAAGCTTTGAGCCCAACGCGCCCGCGATTTCATAGCCCATACAGGAGTAGCCGTATTCCATGTTGTAGGAATATCTGCTGTCCGAGGTCCACATCCTTTGGAGATCTCCCGGCAGAGAACCTGCGGAGCCTACGCAAATCGCGTCGTGGGGAATGATCTCGCGTATTTTTTCGACTGCCGCCACCTGCGTTATTGTGCCGAACTTCTCTGCAAACTCCGGAACGGAGCGTTCGTACTGAGCTTTTATAAGTGTGGTGAAGCTTTCGTTGTAGCTGTATTTTGCAAAGCGTTCCATCTCATCGTTCCAGCACTTTTTTGCCTTTGCGATTTCATCGGTGTATTTTGTTCTGTATTCGTGAGACGACAAAGCCTTGCCGAGAGCGATTATTCCGAGCTTTGCGTCCGCGACGAGCTTTACGGCACCTAATTTGTATGCGTCAAAGCGGGAAGTGTTAATGGTTATAAATTTTGCGTCGCTTCTGAAAAGGCTCTTTGAGCCGGTGGTAAAGTCGGAAAAACGAGTGCCTATGCCGAGAATGACGTCGGCGCATTTTGCAATGTCGTTTCCTGCCGAATTACCCGTGACTCCGAGTCCGCCGAGGTTCAGCGGGTCGCTTGAGAGACAGGCGGTTTTGCCGCTCTGTGTTTCGGCAAAGGGAATGCCGAATGATTTGCAGAACATCTCAAGTGCTTCTCCCGCCTCGGAATATCTTACTCCGCCGCCGCAGATAACAAGCGGCTTTTCGGCGTTTAAAAGAATTTCGGCTATATCGTTAACCTCGTCGAGAGAGGGGACGATTCTTGTAATTTTATGTACTCTTTTTGCGAGAAATTCGTCGGGGAAGTCATAGCTTTCACCCTCGACGTCCTGCGGAAGAGAAATGCATACGGCGCCCGTTTCTGCCGTGTCGGTTAAAACGCGCATTGCGTTTATCATGGCAGACATCAACTGCTCCGGACGTGAAATTCTGTCCCAATATCTTGTGACCGCCTTGTAAGCGTCATTTGTCGTTGTGGCAAGCGAATTTACCTGCTCAAATTGCTGAAGCACGGGGTCCGGCTGGCGTGACGCAAAGGAATCTGCGGGAAACAGCAAAAGCGGAATGTGGTTTACCGTAGCCGTTGCGGCGGCAGTTATCATATTTGCGGCACCGGGACCTATGGAAGAAGAACAGGCTATTATTTTTCTGCGATTATTCTGTTTTGCAAATGCGGTGGCAACGTGTGCCATGCCCTGCTCGTTTTTGCCTTGATAAACCGTGAGTCCGCCTCTGTCGGAGTCAAGTGCCTCGCCTAGTCCGCAAACTATTCCGTGACCGAATATCGTAAAAATTCCGTCAACGAATTTTGTCTCCTTGCCGTCAAACGATACGTATTGATTATCAAGGAATTTTACGAGAGCTTGCGCGGTAGTCATATATGCCATAGTTTTATCTCCTTATTTATCGTCTAAAAGCCATTTGTGCTCCGGTGCGTCTATTCTTGTTTTTCTCCACGGGTCGCCGTCAAGATGCCTTATCATCCAAACATAGCACATTTTATATCCGGGAGCCGCTGCCTGCTGATGTGTATGCATAGGTGTTATGCAAAGACAGCCCTTGTCACCCACCTTATAGCAATCGTCTCCGTTAAAGCCGACGCCGAAGCCCTGCGGCTTATCAAATTCGTAGTAGTAGACCTCGGGCTGCGGATGATAATGCGGCGGATAGCTCGTCCAACAGCCGGGTTTGTGGAAAACCTCGCCCAAGACAAGATTTGAATACGGAGCATTTTCATAGTCAAACACCGTAAGCACCTGTCTGTCGGCCGTGCCGTCCCATTGGTCTGCGCCGAAGTGCTGAACTGTCATATCCTCGCCTTTATAATAATGAACGCCGAAATCGTTTGAGTTATCAGTTTGCTCAATTACAAATCTCGACTCCTCGTTCGCCTTAACCGTTACCGTGTTATTCCTTGCAAAATGAATTGCCGTTGCCTTGTCAAGAAACGGAGAACGTCTCTTTGCATTTTCGTTTTTTTCGTCAAAAACAAAATCGACATCTCCCGCCATCAAAAGCAGAGCCGTTTCATTTTCCGCTTCGCAAAAGGTCATTGTTTCGCCCGCTTTGAGAATTTTAACTCTTATATCCATCAGCATATCGGAGTTTTTGCCGTTTCTCTCGCAGAGGATTTTTTCATTGTTTTGGTTGAATTTAGGATTTTCGTACATACATTACCCTCGTTTATATAAATTAAACTTTTATCTTATCATCCGTAAGCGAAGCACTTGCGGTTTTTATCGGTATTTCTTCACCGAGATAGGTAGGCTCGGGCTTTTCTATACAATAAAAGAAATCTTTTACCCTTGCCGCCGCTTCTCTAATGTTATTTTTGACAGGATATTTGAGCTCCTCCCTGTCAAGCCCATATGCCTCAATGCCAAGCTGTCTTGCAATATACACAGCCCTGTAAAGATGGTATTTTTGCGTTACAATAAGCACCTTTTGGACCTTGAAAACATCTCTTGCCCGATACATTGACTCATAGGTTGAAAAACCTGCATGGTCAATATACACGCAATCAGCCGAAATACCGTTTTCAACAAGGTAATCCTTCATAGCGTTTACCTCGTCATAGTTTTTCGTGCCGTGATCCCCCGAAACAAGGAATCTGTCGCTGCACCCTTTATTGTATGCTTCAAGAGAAAAATCAAGTCTTTCCTTTAGCATAGGCGACGGCTTGCCGCTCCAAAGCCCTGCACCAAGTACCAAAATACAATCATAGCTGTCCGCTTTTAATTCGTCTACGGTAACAAAATTCTTTTTAGAAAAAGAAATCATATATGCGTTAATGCCGATTACTGCCACAAAAAGCAAAATACAAACACATAAAAGCGTTCCGACAACACCTTTGAAAATCTTGTTTTTGAACAGTTTTTTCATATTGAGCCTTCCTGCAAATCAAAAAGGGAGCGGAATGATTTACACCCTTGCAATCATTTCACCGTATTCTTCTTTTTCTTTCTTAATAAAGTCCTTGACCGCTTCGACAGAGGGCATATCCTGTGAGCAAGCGTGAGAAGCTACAAGCATAGCCGCCGAAGCCGAGCCGAATTCGAGAGCGTCGATTATATCATAGCCCTCAAAAAGTCCGTAAAGGAATGCGGAAGCGTAACCGTCTCCGCCGCCGAATGATTTAAGGAGTTTAACGGGGAACGGCTTAATGTTATAGCTTTCGCCGTCATTTGTATAAGCTGTCGAGCCCTCCTTACCGTGCTTGATTACCACGATTTTAGCATTTTGCGAATGCCAATATTTAGCGGTTTCCTCGTCGGACATACCCTGCTTTATGAGCTTTTCGGTAAGGTCGTATTCCTCACGAGAGCCGAGAATAATATCTGCTTCACGGGCAACTGCGGAGTAATAGATTGAAATTTCGTCGTCGTTTTTCCAATTATATGCACGGTAGTCAATATCAAAAATAATCGGAATACAATTTCTCTTTGCAAGCATAACAGCCTTTAGTGCCGCCTCTCTCGACGGGCTTTCGCAAAGAGCGGTGCCTGAAATCAAAAGAGCCTTGCCCTGCTTGATGTATTCCTCGTCAATATCGGAAGCCTCCAATTTCAAGTCGGCCGCATCGTTGCGATACATAACTATGGAGCTTTCGGTTTCGGATTTGATTTCGGTAAATGTAAGACCGATTTTCTCACCGTTTTCACATTTCTTAACTCTTGAGGTGTCAATTCCCTCTTTCTCAAAGAAATCGGTTACGAATGTTCCGAGCTGGTCGTCGGAAACACGGGCAAAGAAACCGCATTTTTTACCGAGTCTCGCAAGTCCTACCGCTATATTTGCGGGAGAGCCGCCGAGGTATCTCTTAAAGGTGGTGCTTTCGTTAAGAGGGCAGTAATAATCGACGGGATTCAAGTCAACCGCAATTCTGCCCAAAAGAATAAGGTCATATTTTTTTGAAGAATCAAATTCTATGTATTTCATAAATGTCTCCTTAATTATTCCATATTGAAAACTTTAATATGTCTTTTAACATTTTGATAAACTCCCTCAACCTCACAGGCGGAGAGTTCAAAATAATTGGCTTTTTCCTTGTTATCACAATAAGTCTTTGCATAAGATGCCAAGCTGTCAAAGGAAGCTGTTGCTATATTTATCTTGCGAACACCGAGTGAAATCGCCCTCTGAAACTGCTCGTCGCTTATACCCGTACCGCCGTGAAGCACAAGCGGTGTATTGACTTTTTTATGTATTTCCTCAAGCACGTCAAAGCGAAGCTCGGGAAGTACGGGATAATTTCCGTGCGCATTGCCTATTGCCACGGCAAGTGCGTCAACCCCCGTTTCATCACAAAAGCGTTTAGCGTCATCGGGGTTTGTGCAAAGAATTTTGTGGCTTTTGCCCTCGCCCTCGTTTCCGCCGACAACTCCCAATTCGGCTTCAACGGTTGCGCCGTATTCCTTTGCGGTTTCAACGACGCCTTTTACCGTTTTAATATTTTCCTCGAGCGGTAAAAGCGAGCCGTCAAACATTACCGACGTAAAGCCTATATCAAGAGCCTGTTCAACCGTTTCGACATTTAATCCGTGGTCAAGGTGCACCGCAATATCGACATTGGCATTTTCAGCCGCCGAAATCATCATCGGTCCCATCAATTCCAAAGGCGAACTTTTAAGTCTTACCTCCGCTATCTGCAAAATAATGGGGGTTTCAAGTTCCTCCGCCGCCTTGACGGCGCCCATTACCATTTCCATATTGCCTACGGAAAAGGCACCTATGGCAACACCTTTTTCTTCGGCGCGCGCAAGCAGCTCTTTCATAGCAACAAGTGACAAAAATAACACGTACCTTTCGAAATATTATATACAACATACTAAAAATATATGTATAATTATAACACGTTCGGGGTGTATTTCAATGTTTGAAGCAGTAAAAAAAGATTTGCAAAATCTGTATAAAATAACGAGAAAAGCGTCCCTTGCGTAAAACAAGGAACGCTTAATAATTGCATATGTATGCAGGCTTTTGTTATGCTCCGGCTTTTTTCTGTTTTTTGTCGGGCAAAACTATTTCGCCGGCTTTAACAAGCGAGAATTTGGCAACGCCCGGGCCTATGATGGAGTAGATAAACGTCGAGCAGAGTATTACCGTGCGAAGCTGAGGAGCATAGTCGGGTACCATGCTTGAGGCGACGGCAATAAGACCGAGCGCAACACCTGCCTGCGGCATCAGCGTGGGACCTAACCATTTGCATACTTTATCGGGCTGATGCGTAATTTTTCCGCTGACATACGAGCCGAGCATTTTACCTATAACTCTTACCACCACATAGATTATTCCGATAAAGCCGATGGATTTAAGTGCCGACACGTCGAACCCTGCGCCCGAAATTACAAAGAACATCATGTATATAGGCGGAGTGAAGCCCTCCGAGACTTTTACAACGTCGTCGGAATCGTGGATTATGTTTGTAAGCACTGCGCCGAGGCACATACATGCGAGCAGGCTTGAACCCTTGAGCAACGTGGCGAGATAATATGTAAGCGCCACCATACCGAGTATAACGCAAATACGGTTGGAGTGCTTTTTAAACCACTTCAGAAGAACCTTCATCACAAGAGCTAAAACAAAGCCGATAACTGCCGAAATCAGCACTTGATAAAACGGATCGAGTATTGAGAGAACGAGGCTCCTGTCGCCTTTTCCGTTCATGGCGGTGACTATTGTGCTTGCAAAGCCGAAGCCTATAAGCGCCACGGCATCGTCAAGGGCGACAACGCTTAAAAGGAGTGATGTCAAGGGGCCCTTTGCCTTATACTGATTTATTACCATTATTGTTTGGGCGGGTGCTGTTGCGGCGGCAATTGCACCGAGCAAAATCGACAGCTTTAAGTCAACCTTGCATATAATCAACGTTACCGTAAGAAGTATTACGGCACCCATGGCTTCAAAAATAGCAACTATTATGGGTGCGCTGCCTACCTTTTTAAAATAGTCAAGGCTGAAATCGCAACCGACGGAAAATGCTATAAACGACAGCGCAATATCTGATATTATTGCGAATTCGTCTATCATATTTTGGTCTACGATGTTAAACAGCGACGGGCCGAAAACAAGCCCGGCTATAAGATAACCGGTTACGTTGGGGAGCTTTATGTATTTACACAGCCTGCCGAAAAGAAGCCCCGATATCATCATCAAAGCGACTGTGGCAAGTGTTTTAATTTCCATCCTTATACAATCCTTTCACGTAACTTATCGGAACGGTGAAAACCACTCCGGTATCGGGCTTGGAAAGATCGCCTATAACATCCTCAATGGCCTTTACGGCGTTTTCAACGTGATCGTCGTTTACTGCGGCGATTATAAGATTGCTGTTCTCACGTTCAGGCTTTAAAAATGCCCTCATCGCACCGAAAAACGGAACCTCGCCCTCGTCGCTGTGAGACGCCAAAAGATGAACCATTCCCTTGCTGTCAAGTATGGTAGCACCGTGTATGTCGTGATCCGCAAAGCTCGTCAGTATATCGTCAAGCATTTCGGAGCGGTTCAGTACAAAAAACAAAAGCTGCATAAATTTTTCCTCCGTATCAGATTCAATATTATTTTAATCCCTCGTGCGACAGCAGCGGCAGGCAAAACATAACGCCGGTATTGGGCTTTGAGAGCCCGCCGGTTACTTCGTTCGCAATCTGTTTTGCGACTGCGACCTTTTCGTCCTCCATAGCGCAGAGAAGAAGCTTATTTTTTGCGGCACTTTCGGGGTTTAAATATTCGCGCAGGGAGCCGAAAACAGGCGGCGGATCCGAGGAGGCGCGCCCTATTGCCTGAAGAGCACCCTCGCAATCTATAAGCGAGCCGCCCTTGATACCTGCCTCCATCATTTTTACGAGAATGGAATTCATGTGGTCGCTGTCGTGAATTATCATTATTACGAGCTGCATAGTATTCCTCCCTTTTAAATTTCGATATTATTTTACACCTTTATATGATATAATGCAATAAAACAGAATTTTAACGATGGTGGAATTATGGGTCGCAAAATCGAATTTTTTATTGACAATGACAACGGCAATGTCAAAATAAAAGATTATTTAAAGCACAGGGGCGTGTCGCACAGAATGCTCTGCGTTTTAAAGCGCACCGAAAACGGCATATTGAAAAACGGAGTAGGGGCGAGAAGCATCGACATTTTAAATTCGGGTGATACGCTGACTTTGAATTTGCCGTCCGACGAAGGCACCGCCTCCGCTGTGCCTGCGGATATACCGCTCGACATAATTTATGAGGACGACGATATACTCGTGATAAACAAAAAGCCCGATATTGCCATGCACGAGTCGCACAATCACCGTTGCGACGCGCTGTCAAATGCGGTGGCATTTCATCTTATGAAAGAGGGAAAGGAGTGCGTATTCCGCTCTGTCGGCAGACTTGATAAGGGAACGTCGGGCATAGTGGTGTGCGCTCTCAATAAATTTTCTGCGGCAAAGCTGAGCGGTAAAATATATAAGGAGTATTTAGCTGTTGCCGGCGGCGAATTTTACGGTGATGGTGTTATAGATAAGCCTATTATAAGACCCGACCCCATGAAGACCTTGCGCGATGTCGGCGTGGGCGGCGAGAGAGCCGTTACACATTGGAAATCGTTAAAGGTAAAGGACGGCTGTACGCTTTTGAGAATACATCTCGAAACGGGCAGAACTCATCAGATACGTGTTCATTTTAAAAGCCTCGGAGCGCCGCTTGTGGGCGACGATATGTACGGCAGTACGGATAAAAGACTCAGCCATCAGGCTCTGCATTGCTGTTTCGTCCGCTTTACACACCCCGTTACCGAGAAAATTATGGAATTTACCGCACCCATGCCGGACGATATGAATAAGCTAACGTAACGGACCGCAGGCAGCCGCAGTCTGTTCGTTTTTATATTATTTCCTGCTCAATGTCGTCAAAAAGCTCGACGTCAAAAAAATCCCGTATTGATATTTCCAAGCCGTCGCATATTTTTTGCAGCGTTACAACGCCGGGATTTTGACTTTTTGTGTTCAGTATGCTGTAAATCGTGGACGGATTTACGCCGCTTATGTTGCCGAGCGCGTTTATGGCAATGTTCTTTTCCTTACATAAATCGATTATTCTTTGAGCAACAGCATCTTTAATTTTCATAACTACCGCCTTTTTGTCAATGATAGTTAAATCGTATAGGAATTTGGGATATATCGTGTGGGATATATCCCAAATTTTTTTATTGACTTTTATATGCGGCTAATGTAATATTCAATTATGCCGATTTCGCGGTATGTCGCGTGAGGGGCTTTTGCACAGGTGCTTACGGAGGATAAAATAATGAGAGATAACATAAAATATATGCTGTCGAATTGGCTTAAATGGGATAGGAAAAGCCTTGTGTATTTTCTTATACGCATACCGGCGCTTGTGTTTCAGCCGATTGTCACTTCTTATATACCAAAGGCTATGATCGATTGCATAAACGAGGGCGCAACGGTAGGCAGACTTACGCTTGTCGTGGGGCTTTTGAGCGTGCTCGTTGTGCTGACTACTTGGCTTTCGCCGTTTATGCAGGAGCTCTTAAACGGCAGCGCGCGTATTATTCGTATGCGCTATGCGGTGCTTGCTTTCAATAAGAATTTGAACACCGATTATACAAATATCGAAAGCCCGGGCGGCAGAGAAAAGAATAAGAGAGCAATGGAGTTTTACCGCAGCTATTATTCGGGTTCGTCGGATTTTCTCGATTCGTGCAATCAATTTTGCGTATGTGTTGTAGGCGTTGCGGCATCTCTTGCGCTGATTTATAAAATCAACATTATTATGATATTGATTATTTTTGCCACCTGTGCGGCGGAGTTTTTCTTGCTCGGCTTTTTGAACGGTAAGGAAAAGAAAACCAAGAACGAGCGAAGCAAAATATTTGTTCGCTATGATTATTACTATAATCTTTGCCGTGATTTTTCTGCGGCTAAGGATATAAGATTGTACGGCTTTACGGATTATTTCCTGTTTGCCATTGCAAAAATAATCTGCGACCTTGAAAAAATAAATCAAAAATTTATGCGCCAAAATATCAGAATCGGAGGACTGAGAGCACTTTTAAATCTCATACGCGAGCTTGTTGCCTATGCATATCTCTCATATCTTGTATGCGGCGGCAGGCTGTCTGTTTCGGATTTCATTTTTTATTTCGGTATTATAACGGGCTTTTCAAATTGGATAATGAATGCCGTGTATCAGTATTCGAATCTTGAGCGTTGCTGTAACGATTGCGCCGCCTTTCGTGAATTTGTCGAAAGCGAGGAGGAGGGTCAAAACAGACCCGACATTGATTTTGACGACGTCGCTTCAATTGAATTTAAGAACGTTTCTTTTACATATCCGTCCGCCGAAAAAAGCACGGTTTGTAATATGTCATTTAAGGTGAACAGGGGTGAAAACATAGCCATAGTCGGCGAAAACGGAGCAGGCAAAACGACCGCCGTTAAGCTGCTTTGCGGCTTATATTATCCTACTTCCGGTGAGATTTTGATTAACGGAAAAAGCAGTCGTGATTTTTCAAACGACAGCTATTTTAACCTCTTTTCCGCAGTTTTTCAGGACTATTATTTTATGCCGATGACAATTGCGGAAAATATTTGTACTGCCTCGGACTATGACAGAAAAAAGCTTTTTGCCGCATTTGATAAAGCGGGTATTTCCGAAAAAATCAACAGTCTGCCGCTAAAGGAAAAAACCTATATGATAAAGGACGTGTATAAGGACGCGGCTGATTTCTCCGGCGGTGAAAAGCAAAAGCTGCTCCTCGCAAAAGCAATATACAAAAATGCACCTGTTTTGATTTTGGACGAGCCCACGGCGGCACTCGACCCCATTGCGGAAAACGAGCTGTACTTGAAATACAACGAGATGACAAGCGGCAAAATATCGTTTTTTATTTCGCACCGCCTCTCGTCGACACGCTTTTGCGACAGGATTTTGCTTGTTAAGGACGGGAAAATTGCCGAGAGCGGTACGCATGATGAGCTGATGGCTCTCAAGGGCTTATATTACAGAATGTACCAAGTCCAAAGCTACTATTATAAGGAGAACAGGGGAGAAACCGTATGAACAGAGTAAAAACCGTTTTTGCGGCGTTCCGTGAAATGAACCGTCTCGAAAAACGCCTTATTCCCACCGCCGTTACTGTTGCGTTTGTTACGGCTGTTATGCCGTTTATCAACATTTGGTTCACATCAAAAATCATAGATTTGCTCGACGGCGGAGCAGGTATGAAAAGTCTCACACTCTATATCGGCTCGGCTGTCGGTATTAACGCCGTATTGTTTTTCGTCAACTGCTTTCTCGGCGAAATGCAGTTTGTTTATCGCTCGCTGATGTACAACAAGGAGCTTCGCGAAATTTCGTCAAAGCTGTTTCGCATTGAGTATCAACGTCTTGAAAACAGTGAATTTAAGGAGCTTGTTCACAAGCATTCGGAGGCTCAGGACAGGGTCTTTTCCTCATTTGTACAGTTTACATGGATGATGCGTGATTTTATATCGGGTGCGCTTACGCTGGTTATATCCGTTGTTATAATAATTCCGCTGCTCAAAATCGGCTTTGAGAAAACCGGCACCTCGTTTTTTGAACGTCCCGCATTTTTGCTTACGATTTTCGGCGCAATAGCCGTTATGGCGGTTATTATTCTTGTGGTAGCGGTCAGAATGAACAAGGCTTGGTTTAAGGCGAGCGACGAGTATTCGCGCCTTGACAGAATTTTTTATTATTTTCTCAACATGTTTTCGGATTACAATACGGGCAAGGAAATCCGCGTTTATAATGAGCAGGCTCTAATAAAGCACACCGCAACGGACAAGCTTTTGACAGACGGCGAAAGGGTTTTGAAAAAAGCTTCAATGAATACGGCCAGGCAAAGCTCGTTTGTTGCGATTTTAGGTGCGCTTGTCGGCTTCGGAATTTATCTTTTTATCGGCACCAAGGGCTTGTACGGACTCTTCGGAATAGGTTCGCTTGTGCTTTATTGCGGAGCGTTTATGCAGATTGTTGCGGGTATAATGAAAATGGCGGTAACCTTTGGCAAGACCGCCGAAATGGTGCCGCTCGTCAATTATTATTTCGAGATTGTAAATACGAATGACGAAATGACCTACGGCGAAAAGAAGCTGGATTTATCCGCAGGCTTCGAGCTTGAATTCAAAAATGTTTCATTTAAATATCCGTCTGCCGAAAATTACGCTCTCCGAAATGTCAATCTCAAAATAGAAAACGGCGAGCATCTTGCCGTTGTCGGCAGAAACGGCAGCGGTAAAACCACCTTTATCAAGCTTATGTGCCGCCTTTATGATGTGACGGACGGCGAAATTCTGATTAACGGCACCGATATTAAGGAATACACACGAGAGAGCATTACAGGTCTTTATTCCGTGGTCTTTCAGGATTTTAAAATATTTTCCGTATCACTTAAGGATAATATTTGCGCAAGCTCCGATTTCGACAGCGACAGATTTTATGCTTGCCTCGAAAATGCAAATATTAAGGACAGAGCCGAACGCTTGGCGGATAAGGAAAACACATATCTTTATAAGGATTTGGACGAAACAGGCGTTGAAATATCGGGTGGTGAGGCGCAAAAGCTTGCTCTTGCGAGGGCACTGTATAAGGACGCTCCCGTCGTTATTTTGGACGAGCCCACGGCGGCACTCGACCCCATTGCGGAAAACGAGATATACAGCCGTTTCAATTCCTTTGTTCAAAATAAAACGGCAATTTATATTTCTCACAGGCTTTCAAGCTGCGCCTTCTGCGATAAAATCGCCGTGTTTGACAACGCGCGGCTTGTCGAGCACGGGACGCATCGCGAGCTTTTGGGTGCAGGCGGCAAATACAGCGAGCTTTGGAATGCGCAGGCAAGGTATTATATCTCATAAAGGACTCGGCGAATAAATAAAAAAGACTGCATTTATCAAATGTGATTACGTACGTCACACGGCATAAAGGCAGTCTTTTTATATGTTATACGGCTTTTATTCAGTTTAGCTTTTTGTCGGTTGAGAGGATAAAGCGGAGAACGTTGTTTGCGGTTCTCTGCAGTTCTCCTAAGGCTATTCCGTCCTTTTGACCGTATGTTTCAAGCAGAGAGCCGTCGTTTCCGCCGCTCTTGCTGACCGCGGTTTTAAATCCGGGCATAAGCACGTCAACCTGCGCTCTGACGCGATATGCATTATCTCTCATCTGCGGAAATTCGGGTGACGGAGCGTAGCGCATCCACCAGTCTGTCATAACCATACCGCCGAAGTGCCATTCGTCACGCAAAACGGTGGTACAAAGCTCATAATTGTAGTGGCTCCAAACGCCGTTTATCTTGTTGTAGCTTGTCATAATGCAGTGCGGAGACGACTCCTTAACGCATATTTCAAAGCCCTTGAGATAAATTTCGCGAAGTGCCCTTTCGGACACTATGTCGTCGGTATGATTGCGGTTGTATTCCTGATTGTTGCCGGCAAAGTGCTTCGGACACGCCGAAACGCCGTTTTTCTGTATGCCCCTGACCGTTGCCGCAGCGGTTTTACCCGTGAGGTACGGGTCCTCGGAATAGTATTCGAAGTTTCTGCCGCACAGTACGTTCCTATGTATATTCATACCCGGTGCCAACAGCACGTCGCTGCCCTTTTTTATCATCTCTTTGCCCATTTCCGTGAATAATTCCTCGGTGAGCCTTTCGTCCCAAGAACACGCTATCGCCGTACCGCAGGGCATCAGCGAACAGGCGGAAAGAAGTCTTATTCCGGACGGACCGTCGGTGGTGATTATCGGGGGGATTCCCTTTTCTCTGAGCGACTTTAAAACGCCGCCGAAAGCACCCGCGTTACCCTTTGCTCCGAGTGAGCTGTTCATAGGTCCCTCGCCTCGTGAGATTGCTTCGAGCTCGTCGAGTGAAAGTTGAGCTGTAAAGTCATCAAGCTTTACTTTGCCTGCCTTTACATCGGAGAGCTTATAGCCTTTGTCACCGCTGATTTCTTTTCCGTCAGGCAGAGAAGAGAGTATTCGATTTTTCAGACTCACGGTGCGAACAGGCACTTTTTCCTTTGACAGAGCGATTTTGTCGCCGTCGCAAACAGCGGCAAAGCGTTCAAACGTGCGGTTTTCGCTGACCGCCATAACTTCGGATAGCTCGGCGGTTACAACTGTGTTTTCAAGTGTAAAGCTATACACCTTTTCACAGTTTCGTGCGCTGTTGCCTACATAAAAATCGTAAATTCCGCTTTCGAGTACATAGCAGCTCTTGTGTCCGGCCTTGCCGGAGTCGTCGTAAGAAGCAAAGCCGTCATTTGAAATCACCGTTACGAAGGTTTCACAGTCGCCGGGGGATAAAAGCTCTGTTTTGTGAAAAGCAACGAGTGATTTTTTGGCTTTTCCGAGCTTGCCGTTCGGAGCGGAAACATAAAATTGAACCGTCTCTTTGCCGGGCACTGAGCCGATATTCGTCACCTTAACATTGAATTCTGTTTTGCCTTCGGAATAGTTCGCTTTTTCCGTTTCGATTTTAAAATTTGTATAAGACAGACCGAATCCGAATTCATACAGCACCTTTTCGGGGGCGAATGTTTCAAAATAGCGGTAACCCACAAAGATGTCCTCAACATAGTTGTTGTATTCCTTTGCGCCGAAGCTGCCGCTGCTCGGGTAGTCCTCATATCGTTTTGCGATTGTATCGCTGAGCTTTCCGCTCGGAGTGACTTCACCGGAGAGTATATCCGAAAGCGCGTTTCCGCTCTCCATACCGCCTTGCCAAGCTATAAGTATCGAACTTATTTTATCCTTATATGCATCTATCTCTTCAAAATCAATAAGACTGCCTATATTGAGAACCAAAATGACGTCGTCAAAATGAGCCGTAACAAGGTCAAGCATTTCCTTTTCTCTGCTCGTGAGGTAATAGCTGCCCTTTTCGAGAACGTTTTCGCGATCCTCTCCGGCGCTTCTGCCTATGAATACCACGGCCTTATTGCTCTTTTCGGATGCACTTTTTACAATGTTGTCTTTAAGCGGCATTTCCGGATAAAATCTCGGCCAATGTCCCCAAAACCCCGGATCCGGTATGTTTTTGCGCTTGCCGCACCACTCGTTATAAATTTTTCTGAGATCTTCGTTTATATGTATTTTTCCGTTTTTTTCTATGCCGTCGGCAAAGCTGATTTTATAAGGCGCGCATACGTCTCCGCCCGAGCCGTTGCCGACAAAAAAACTGTCGTTTTGCACTCTGCCGAACAGCGCGACATTATCCTTGCCGTTTATGGGTAAAGCCCCGTTGTTTTTCAGCAATACGCAGCCGTCCGCCGCTGCCTGTCGCAAAAACGGGATTATTTTCTCATTCGGCTTGCCGTTTTTTATTATGCTCGCATTTTGCTTTTGCGCAAGCTCGCTGCCGCTGATTTTACGAATCAGCTTATTTATAATCCTACTCATTTTACCGCTCCTTCTTTATTTTTATGTCATAATATCACATACTGATTGTTTTGTCATCACGTTGTCATCCCGAAGAGAAAAATTTGAGTTTCCGAGACGAGTGTGCTAATATAATAAATATTACATAAAGCTGCGGAGGTAGAAAATGCCACATGTAAGTGTTCTTTTAAAGCCGGCTTCTTCGGCGTGCAATATGAATTGCAAATACTGTTTTTATAAGGATGAGGCAAATTGCCGCGAAACTGCTTTTTGCGGTATGATGTCGCTGTCGGACGCCGAGGAGATAATTAAAAGTGCCGCGGAATACGCAAGCGGCAGCTGTACGTTTTTGTTTCAGGGCGGAGAGCCTACGCTTGCGGGGCTTGATTTTTACAAGGGCTTTGCGGAAATCGAAAAGAAATATGCAAAAAAAGGGCTCACATTCCACCACAGCATACAGACCAACGGCCTTTTGATTGATGACGACTGGGCAAAATTCTTTAAAAAGAACAACTATCTTGTAGGTTTGTCGCTTGATGGCCCGGCACAGATAAACGACCTCAACCGCGTCGATGTGAGCGGCAAGGGTACATTTAACAGGGTAATAAAGGCGGCGGATGCTTTGGATCGTCAAGGGGCGGCGTATAATGTGCTCTCGGTCGTTACGGGCAAAAATGCACGCTCCGCCGAGAAAATATATAATTTTTTGAAAAAGCAGGGCTTCAGATATTTGCAGTTTATTCCGTGCCTTGAGCCGTTTTCATCGGAACGCGGTGAGAGCGCATACAGCCTGTCGCCCAAGGACTATGCCGAGTTTCTCGTAAAGATATTTAATCTTTGGCTTTCCGACCTTTTGAAGGGAAATTACATAAGTATACGCCATATAGACAATCAGCTGTCCGTGATGCTCGGCAGACCTCCCGAAATGTGCAGCGCGTTCGGCTGCTGTAACATTCAGTATGTTATAGAGGCCGACAAGAGCGTGTACCCGTGCGATTTCTATGTGCTCGACGGATATAAGATAGGCGAAATAGGCAAAAATACGTTTGAGGAAATGCGAAACAGCGAAACCGCGGTTAAATTTATAAAGGATTCGCAAAATGTTCCCGACGAATGCAAAGCGTGTCCGTTCTATTGTGTTTGCCGCAACGGCTGCCGCCGCGACAGATCCTCGGAAAACGGTATTATAGGCAAAAATTACTACTGCGATTCTTATAAGTATTATTATGCGAAGTGCAACGCCGGATTTATAAAGGCGCTGTCATTTTTAAATCAGAACAAACGGTAAAGGCGAATTATGGAGTTTTATGAAAACAGTCAAAGTCCCGAAAGAGCACTTTTGATAGGTGTGGACACGGGCGAATACAACGCTGAGATATCTATGGAGGAATTGGCTCTTCTCTCGGAAACCGCGGGAGCCGAGATAATCGGAACGGTGATACAAAAGCTTGAAGCTCCGTCGCCGGCAACATATATCGGCAGCGGAAGAATGTCGGAGGTTGCCGCCTTTTGTCGAAATAACGATATAGACCTTATAATAGCCGACAGCGAGCTTACACCGTCGCAAATTAACAATATAGAGACAAAAACCGATACAAGAGTTGTTGACAGAACCATGCTCATACTCGATATTTTTGCCGCAAGGGCAAGGTCGAGCGAGGGTAAATTGCAGGTGGAGCTGGCACAGCTTAAATATTCGCTTCCGTTTTTGTCGGGCAGAGGCAAGAGTATGTCGCGTCTCGGCGGCGGAATCGGCACAAGAGGTCCGGGCGAGAGCAAGCTCGAGAGCGATAAACGCCATATAAGACGCAGGATACATTCGTTGTCCGAGGAGCTTAAGAGGGTTGAAAAGCGACGCGACCTCATTCGTTCAAGGCGAAAAAAGGACGGTGTAATCACCGTTGCCATAGTCGGTTACACCAATGCCGGAAAATCAACTCTTATGAACACTCTTACAAGTGCGGGCGTGCTGTCGGAGGACAAGCTTTTTGCTACGCTCGACCCGACTGCAAGGAGGCTTACGCTGCCGTCAAAGCGAGAGGTTATGCTCGTTGATACGGTAGGGCTTGTAAGGCGTTTGCCGCATCAGCTTGTCGACGCTTTCAAATCAACTCTCGAAGAGGCAAAAAACGCCGACCTTATACTAAACGTCTGTGATGCGTCAAGCGACGAGTGTGCCGAGCATCTGAGCGTTACTTCGTCCGTCTTAAAGGAGCTCGGAGCGGATAATATACCGGTTATATCGGTAATGAATAAGTGCGACAAGCTCCAAAACGCATACGATATGCCGGTAATCGGCAAAACCGTTATGATAAGCGCAGTTAAAAACGAGGGAATCGACAGGCTGCTTGAGGTTATTGAGGCCTCGCTGCCGAAAACCAAGGCGAGAGCGATATTGTTAGTCCCGTTCAGCGAGGGACATATACTCGGAGAAATTCGAAAAACGGGAGTCGTATATTCCGAAAGCTATAAGGAGAACGGAACGCGGCTGGACGCCCTTGTCGATATTGATTATCTCGAAAAAATCAAGCGTTATATAGTGTCGATGTAAAAACATAAAAAGCAGTAAATCAAAGCTGATTTACTGCTTTTTGCTTAACTTATTATTTGAACAAGCCCGTTTTCGGCTCGCTCAACCATACGCCGTCATTCTTTACAAGCTCAATGTGGTCGCCCGAAACCAAATAAGCGTTATTTGCGAGGTCCATCATCGGTTTGTCACTCATGGAATCGGTGTAGAAACTGTCAATAGGCATGTCGCCGTAAATGCTTTTAAATGCCGCTATCTTGTTTTCCTTGTAGCAAACACGCTCTATGATTCCGTTTTCCATATCCACAACGCTGCCGATGTAGTTTTTTACGCCGATTCTTTTGCATATTTCCTCGAGTATGATTTCGGGGCAGGCCGAAACTATTACGTCGTCGGGAGCTTGAATCTTGGCATAGAAGTTTTTGATTTTCTTTTCGTGCTCGTCCCAAAACTCTGTGATGTCCTTGTGAATGTCCTTGATTTTCACGCAGTAGTCGGTGAGCATATCGCCGTATTGTTCAATAACCTCGTCGGTTTTTATTGCACCTCTTTTGTAGCGTATGAACGCCTCGCCGAAACGCGGTATGAGCTTGGCAATTTCTTTCGGATCCTTTTTAAGATAGAACATAAAAATGTCAAATCCGCTCTCACCGTCATATATGGTGTTGTCAAAATCGTATACGTTCACAGCTTTTCCCTCTTTACACGAAAAATACATCATATTTATAACAATGGAATTTTAGCATTACAAATCTAAAAAGTCAAGGAAGCCGAACCATATAGGATCGGCTTCTTTGTTTTGCCTATTCGCTGCGTTCACATCCGCAGCACGTCGCGGTGCTTACGCCGGTCTGAAGCTTAGTCTCGTTGGGCGGGAAAAATTCGTCCACGGGGAACTGTATTTTCCTGAAGGCCTCGCACGGATCGTCCGTGTCACAGCTGCATTCCTTATCGGGTATGCAGAAGTCGTATGCCGGTATCAGCATCTGGACGTCGCGCTCAAGCTGAACTATCGTGAAAATACCTATTGTAACCGCAACGGCTTTTTCGACGGGACGGTGGCCGAAATCGTCCGGGAATTCGTCGCCGAACGCGCATTTCACGCAGGACGGGACAGGAATACACGAGTCACCGAGACAGTCGCAGCAGTCGCACGGGCGGCAGAGCCTTGCTTCAAGGCAAATAGGGTCGGCGACCTGTATTTTTGCTCTCGGATTTGTGTTTTGCGGAATGATTTGTCTGTCGCCCGAGTCCGCACGGAACTCTGAGGAGTATACCCTTACTTTGCCCTCGCTGCCGTAAAGTATGCATTTTTTTGAAAATGTGGTAAATCCGCACACCGTTTCGGGCGGAGCCGCCGCAACGGAATATGCGTCAAGCGTTACCTTGAAGAAAAATGTGATGTCAACCGAGTAAAAGCCGCGGTTAAACGGCACTCTCTCCACATCGATAAAGACGTTAAGTATCTCACAGCCCCTGCATCTTACATTAGTCGCCCTGTCTATTGTTTGCTGGTACTGCGGCGGAAAATACACCCTCAAGTCCGCAAGACAATCCTTATCCGCACAAGAGTCGTAAACTCGGTTAGTGTCTATGCACACGGCTTCGCGAATTTTGCCGGATACCTTGTCGTTACAGCATGATTTTGTTTCTGCCATAAAAATCCCTCCTGTAATTATTTCGGCGACCGAATGTGCTTTTGCCTTTAAATCGCCGATTTTACAGCCGACGGGAAAAACCGATGCCCTGTTCCCGCCGACCATAGCTTCAATAACATCTTATGTCGGCTTATTCAATGTGTTACAAAGCAAAGCTTTTACACAAGTTTACAAAGATTTAACGAAGTCTTGATTGTTGCAACGTGTTTTCGACGAATATAATTTTTTTATAAAATAAAAAATAAAGATGAACTTGCAAAAAAAGGAGAAAATATGGAAAAATATATCTCTAAAAAGGAAAAAGCCTCCTACGGATTTGCGGCAGTCGGCAGCTATATGGTAGCCGGCATAACTCAATCGTACCTTATGTATTTTTTTACCGACATACTTATAATTCCGTCGGCTTTCGTCATGATGCTTATGATAGTCGCAAGGGTCTGGGATGCCTTAAACGACCCTATGATGGGTGTAATAGTAGACAGAACAAGCACGAAATACGGTAAAATGAGGCCTTATGTTTTGATAGGTTCGTTTTTGATGCTTGTCACCACCATAGTACTGTTTATGCCCTTGACCGGAGCGCCTACAATGTTTAAAATGATATTTGCCGCAGTTTCTTACATAATTTTCGGTATGGCATATACGCTTACCGATGTGCCTGCCATGGGGCTTATGAGTGTCGCTACGCCGAACAGCGACGAGAGAGCCTCGCTTCTGTCGTTCTACGTTACGGTAGGTTCGGTAGGTAGCTTGCTCCCGGTGGGATTGCTTACGATATTCCAGTCTTTTATTCCGGAAAAATATGTTTACTTTGCAATGTCGATATTTGTGGGTATAATAACATCGGCGGCTTACTTAACGCTGTTCAAAAACTCAAAAGAGCGTTTTTCCACTCATACCGAAAAAATTGCCGTGCGCGATATGATAAAGGCTGCATGCAAAAATAAGCCTATGATGATGGCACTTCTTATGTCGATGGCAGCGTCGCCTCGTTACCTTATTATGCCGGCGGCATTGTATATAGCGACTTATGTAATAAATATTCCGGGGCTTAACTCCGGCACGGTTTTGCTACTCCTGTATCTTGTGGTCGGCAGCGGTATGTTTGCGGGCATTTTACTTACGCCTGTTATCTATAAAAAGCTCGGCTATAAAACGACCTGCGTAATAGCTGCCGTTACGGGAGGCGTAAGCCTTACCGCCGCATTCCTGCTCGGCAAGATAAACATATATTTCGCATTGCCGTTTATGACAATCGGCGGTCTCTCTCTCGGCTCATATAACGTTCTTCCGTATCCGATGGTAGGCGACAGCCTTGATTACCTCGAATGGAAGACCGGAGAGAGAATGGAGGGTGTGTGCTTTTCGCTCAACTCCTTCGTCACTAAATTCAACAATGCAGTAGGCTTTATAGGACTTTCTGCGGCACTTACTTTGTTTCATTTTATCGAGCCGTCAGCGGCGGGTGTGCCGGCTGTACAGAGTGCCTCCACCGTTACAGGTCTTTTCTCTCTTGTTACCGTAATTCCCGGGATCGGCTTTTTGCTCTCGCTTATACCGATTTGTTTTTATGATTTCAGCGGCGTTAAGAAAGGGAAAATATTATCTGAGCTTGCCGTAAAAAGAAAGGCAATCAAAAATGGAGTTTAAATTTGAACGAAAAACCTTTAATATTAACGAAAGGCTGAGGATCGGCATAATTTCCGATTCCCAGCTCAGCCCTGTTCGCAGAAAAAACGAGACGACGTTCCGAAACAATCTTGTCTTATCGCTTTCCGTACTCAAAAAACAGGGCTGTAATATGATTATATTTGCAGGCGATATAGGCAATATGGCGAGCGGCTTTGCATACGATACATATAAAGCCGCGTTTAAGAGTGTTTTCGGCGAAAAAATTCCGATTATTCAAAGCATAATGGGCAATCACGATTATTACGGCTTAAGGACGCCGGAAAATTGCAGGCGGCTTTTTACCAAAAAAATCGGCTCATCGCCGTTTACTCACTATACGGTAAACGGCTTTCACTTTATCGGCGTATCGCCCGATTGCGAAAAAATGTCCGACGGCTACAGAAAAATTTTGCCGTACCTCAAAATCGAAATTGAACTTGCAAAAAAAGAATGCGGCGACAGGCTGATTTTTGTCACGACGCATAATTGTGCAGAAAATACGGTGTACGGCAGCGACGATTGGGGAGACAAGGGCCTTTTTGACTTGTTTTCTCAATATCCTAATTTGATAAATTTCGCAGGCCATCTCCACTATTCGCTTCTTGATGAGAGAAGTATCTGGCAGGGCGCGTTTACCGCCTTCGGAACTCAGTCTACGTCATATGTTGAACTCGAAAAGGGAAAGGTTAACGGCTCCGTGCCGCCGGACGCATATATGTTCCCAATGGGCTATTTGCTTGATTTCGAAGAAGAGAGCATAACCGTAAGGCGTATGAATTTCCGCCTCGGCAAGGAGGAAAAACCGAATATGAGCGTCAAAATACCGTACGCTGTCACAAAAGCCGATTTTATTTCCGAAAGAAAGCATAACAGCTTACCCGTTATGCCGAACGCCTACGGCCATACGGAATATGATGAAAACGGGAATACATATCTATGCTTTGACAAGGGCGAAAGCGATGATTTTGTTCACAGCTATGCGGTCTTTTACAGCGACGGAACGCGGTACGAATATTTCTCGGATTTTTATAAGGGTATCTCCTCCATGGCTGATAAAGTCAAACTTCCTGTTTACTCTAAGGCTCCGGGAGTGTATAATATAAAAATATATGCGATTGATTCTTACGGGAGCATCAGCGACAGCTATACGTCAATAGACCACTCTGAGGTGCGCCGAAGGAAGACTTATCGCAGGAAATTGGCACCGGAGATTAAATACTGATGGATATATTTTCTTTTGAAGGTTATATCTTTGACCTTGACGGAACGCTTCTTGACTCCATGGGACTTTGGGATGATATTTACGTTAAGGTTCTCGGCGACTTTAACATCAAAGCACCCTCGGATTATCTCTTTAATGTGAATCATATGAGCCTTTGCGACGGAGCCGCATACACGGTTGAGAGATTTCGGCTTGAAGGCGTCGTGAAAAAAGAAGAGATTGCAGATATGTGGACTCGTTTGTCGAAGAATCAATATGAATCTACCGTACCGCTAAAAAACGGTGCGGCTGATTTTTTGCACTGCTTGAGCGGTATGGGTAAAACGCTCGGCGTGGCAACGGCTCTCTCGAAGGAGCTTTATATGCCGTGTCTTGAAAGGCTCGGCATTCTGCGGCTTTTTAAGGCTACCACATCAATAGACGAAGTGTCGCGAGGCAAGGAATTTCCCGACATATATTTGAGAGAGTGCGAAAAAATAGGCGCTGTACCGAAAAATACGGTAGTGTTTGAGGACAGCCTGACAGGTATAAAATCCGCTTCCTGCGGCGGATTTAAAACGGTCGGAGTATATGACGCTTCAGCCGAAAAACAAATGGCGAAAATTAAAAATCGAGCCGATTTTTACATAAATACGTTTACGGAGCTTTTAGATGAAAACTGAAACAAAACGCACTGTTGCCGCGAAGCTTATGCTTTTTTCGAGCGCCGTTATATGGGGCAGCTCTTTCTTTATATTAAAAAACACTCTGGATGAATTGCCGGTGTATTTTTTGCTGTGTGTGAGATTTCTTTTCTCGGCAATACTTTTGAGCATTGTATTTGTTAAAAAATGGAAATTGCTTAATTTGAAATACCTTTGGACAGGTGCGATTACCGGAGCGTTTTTGGGCTTTGCGTACATATTCCAAACAATAGGTCTTAAGCACACAACGCCCGGAACCAATGCGTTTTTGACCACGGTTTATTGCGTTATAGTGCCGTTTTTAAGCTGGGCCGTTAGCAAAAAACGTCCCGACATATATAATTTCATTGCCGCGGCGATTTGTATAACGGGGATAGGCCTTGTCTGCCTTGACGGAAAAATGTCATTTTCATTTCTCGGTGAGGGTTTTACGCTGATATGCGGTATATTTTATGCGCTTCAGATTGTGGCGGTTGAAAAATGGTGCAGTGATCTCGACGTTATTCTTCATACGATTATACAGTTCTTTACCGCATTTTTTATCTGTTTTATTTTCTTTATTTCAAGCGAAAGCTTCCCAAAGCATATATCTACGGGCTCGGTGTTATCGCTTGTATATGTTACCGCATTTGTAACCGCGCTTTGCTTTGTATTTATGAATATGGGTATAAAGCATACAACCGCGTCAAGCTCTTCGCTTATACTTTGCTTGGAGTCGGTATTCGGAATACTTTTTTCAATGATTTTTTATCATGAGAGGCCGACGCTGCAAACAGCCGTCGGTTTCGTGATTATATTTGTCGGCATTGTTCTAAATGAGACTAAGCCGAAATTTGCATTGAAAAAGAATTAAACGGCCATGGACGGCAATAATGTCTAAAAACATTACAAAAACAGTTGATATTTTGTGAAAAATATTATAAAATGGAAATGCCAAATAATATAACAGGGGGCATTTTTATGATATGTAAAAATTGTGGAACGGATTTTAACGGGCAGTATTGCCCTAATTGCGGAGCCAAGGCTGAGCCTGCTTCGGCTCCTCAGCAGAGCGCACCGCCTTACGGAGCACCGCAGAATTTCGTGAATGGACAGAGCGCACCGCCTTACGGAGCACCGCAGAATTTTGGGAACGGACAGAATACTTACGGCGCGCCCGTATATATGCCGACACGCAAAATCGGATTCGGCGAGGCGGTAAAGTTGTTTTTTAAAAACTATGTGAATTTCAACGGCAGAGCTACAAGAAGCGAATATTGGTGGGTTTACCTGTTCAATAATATTGTTTATATGGTTTTGGGCATATTGTTTGCGATTTCCGGAGGCTCTTCCCTGGCAGCGTATGATGCTTACGGCGATATGAGTATAGCGTATATGGGTGCCGGCGCGATATTTTATATTTTGATGATGCTGTATTGCCTTGCAGTGTTACTGCCGTCGCTGTCTCTTATGGTGCGCCGACTTCACGACATAGGCAAGAGCGGCACGTATATATTGATGGGGCTCATCCCGGTTGTCGGCTACATATTTATTCTCGTATACATGCTTACCGGCAGCGCCCCCGATAATCAGTACGGCCCTAAAAAAGTCTGAGTGTGATTTCGGTCGTGTATATCTATTGTTAAATGAAAAGAACCGGGCTGTAAAGGACTTTCGTTCTTTACAGCCCGGCTTTTTTCTGCCGATTATTTTAATTGTCGTCCTCGGTATCGGCGAAGCCTTGGTCTATCGACAATATATTTTCCGCCTCGGAACGCTCTATATCTTCAACGCCGCGAAGCTTTTTCTGAATTATGGAATTGCGGTGCTGTGCGTCGTCAAGCGAACGTCCTGCGTCGTCTATCTTTTTCTTTGCTTTTTGCAGCACCGTGCCGAATATATCATACTGTGTTTTGCACGCGGCGAGAAGCTTTCTGACCTCGTTTGCCTTTTCGTTTATCGCAACGGTCTTGAAGCCCATCGACAGCGAGTTTAAAAGTGCCGTTATGGTAATTGGTCCGGCTATCATAATATTGTATTCGTTTTGCAGCTTTTCGGGGAGTCCCGAACGCGAAGACGCAATTTCGGCGTACAGTCCCTCGGTCGCAAGATACATAATTGCATACGGCGTTGTTTTCGGCACGTTTATGTATTTGCGTATTTCCTTAGCTTCGCCGAGTATCCTGTCTTCGAGTGCCTTTCTGGCGGCGGTCAATGCGGCGGCATCGGCGTTGTCGGCTGCGTCGCAAAGGCGTATATAATCCTCCATCGGGAACTTTGAATCTATCGGTAGAAGCGTCGGCTCAGCACCCTTTTCGTTCGACGGTATTTTAACGGCGAATTCAACGCGCTCGGTTGCTTTTTCGCCCGTCGCAACATTCTCTTCGTACATGGTGGGTATTGTCTGGTCAAGTATTCCCTTGAGCTGAACCTCTGCCCATGTGCCGCGAGCTTTAACATTTGTAAGAACGCGGTTGAGAGTAGTGACATTGCTTGTGACGCCGTTTGAAAGCTCTTTCATCTCGCCGAGCGATTTATACAGCTTTTCAAGCTGTTCGGAGACAGTCTTAAATGAGCTGTCAAGACGTGTTGTAAGAGTTGAGGTGAGTTTTTCGTCAACGGTCATACGCATTTGGTCAAGCTTCTTTTCGTTGCTCTCCTGCATTTTCTGAATGCTTGTCTCGATTATTTTCGATTGGCGCTCGTTTTGCTCTATGCTCTTGTCGCGTATCATATTGAGCGACTGCGCTATGGTCTCGTTCATTTTTTCGCGGTTTTCATAGCTGAGCTTTGTCATCGCCTCAAGCTTTGCCGACATATTTTCAAGGCTCTGATGCGTTTCTATACGGTTGCGCTGAAATTCGTCGGAGGTACTCTTTGTAAGGTCTGATATTTTGGAATTCAATACGGCAAAATCCTCCGAGGAGCTTTGCTTTGCCGCCCTTTTAGAAAAAATCAAGGCTCCGAGCGCACATATAAGCGACAGGCCGGAAATTACGGACAATATTATTTCAAACGTCTGCATAAATTAATTCTCCTTTATTCTTTATAATATATTATAGGTGAGATAAAGACTTGAGTCAATATAACAAATGTGTGGATTTTAAAAGCCTTTTGTGTTAAAATGAAATAAACTTTAAACGACAATTGATTAACACCATTACTTTATAGGGGTAATTTAAATTGATAAAGAAAATAATTTCAATTTTGATAATGTTATGTGTAATAGCAACTTCCTTTACAGGTTGTTTCGGCAGAAAGAAGTCAGGCGAGGCTTTTTCAATGCCGATAATGGATGAGCCGACGAGCCTTGACCCACAGATAGCGGATTCGAATTCCGAAAAGCTCGTTGCGGCAAACTGCTACGAGGGGCTTGTCCGCATAATGGCGGATGGCACCATAGGCAAGGGCGTTGCCACGGATTGGAATATTTCAGACGACGGCCTTACATATACGTTTAAGCTTCGCAACAATTCGCATTGGGCTATGTTTTCGGGGCATAAGGCTGTGCTCGGCGAAAATTACGAGGATACGTTTGATATAACCGTAAAGGCGGAGGACTTTAAATTCGGCATTGAGAGAACCCTCTCGGAACAGACCGGTTCCGCCGACGCGCCGTTGTTTTCGGCGGTGAAAAGCATAAGTACGCCGGATGATTTTACAATAGTTTTCAACCTTTCGTACGCCGACGACAACTTCCTTTATGCGCTGACAAATCCGGGTGCCATGCCGTGCGACGAGGAGTTTTTCAATCTCACAAACGGTAAGTACGGGCTTGACGCGAAATACCTTTTGTGCAACGGACCGTTTCACGTGTCAAAATGGACGGAAAAGACCTCAGTAAAGCTGGCTAAAAATAACGAGTACAACGGCGAATCCTCGGTTTCGCCGTCGTCTGTGACGTTCTATATAAACAACGACGATTCGGAAGTCGCCGATAAGATGAATTCGGTTACATATGATGTGGCTTTCCTCTCGTCATCGCAGTTCTCGTCAATAGAAAACAAAAAGGATTTGAATTCGGTTGCGGTTCAAAACGTAACCTATTCCTTTATATTCAATCAAAACGACAATAATTACCGAAATAAAAATATGCGGCTTGCATTTTGCCGCTCGTGCGATACTTCGTCGCTGTTTGACTCGCAAAGCGATATTTCAAAGGCAGACGGCATAGTGCCGCCGTCATGTAAGATAGGCGGCGAGGATTACCGAAACGGAAATGCCGCAGAGCTTTTGTCTTATGACGAGACGCTTGCAAAAAAGAATTTCAACGACGCGCTTTTGGATCTCGGCTCATCGTCGGTCGAAACTACAATACTTTGCACCGAGCAGTATGAGCCGTTCGTGAAGCAGATGGTGCAAAAGCTTCAGAAAACCCTCGGAGTAAAATTCGTCTCCACGGTAAAGGTCGTTTCGGAATCCGACCTTGAGGCAGCGGTAAACGACGGCAATTACAGCGTGGCGTTTTACCCGTTCAAGGCGAAATCGTCTTTTGCGGGCGAAATTATAGAGGGCTTTGACCAAAACAATATATTCGGATATGAGTCCGATGTTTTATCACAGAAAATCCGTAATATCAAAAATAATTCGGGCAGCCTTGAGGGTGAGCGTTCCGCCGTTGCCGATGCGGAGAACTATCTTGTTTCCGAGGCGGTAATAATGCCCGTGTTTTATGAGAACAGCTATTTTGTAACATCAAAAAAGACAAGCGGAATATACTTTTATTCCTCTGCGGATAACGTCTGTTTCATAAATGCAAAAAAATCGTAAGAGACGGTATTCAAAATGAAAAACAAATACGGCGTATCGCAAAAAATCTATATAGCAATATCTTGGACGCTCACAGTTGCACTGATGGTGACGATTTTTTGCCTGTCTTCTCAGGTTTCGTCAAAATCATCGGGGCTCAGCTCCGGGGTTATTTCCCGTATAACCGAGCTCTTCCATATAACATTAACACAACATACCGTCCGAAAAACCGCACATGCGCTTGAATATGCGGCACTTTGCTTCTTGTTTTCGTGCAGTTGGCAGTCGGTGTTTTTAAAATCGCAGCACACACTTTCGTTTTTGTCCGCGGCACTTTATGCTTCGTCGGACGAGCTTCACCAATATTTTGTGTCCGGCAGAGCGTGCCAGCCGAGAGACGTACTTGTGGATTGTCTCGGTGCGTCATTCGGACTTTTGGCGTTTTTTATAATATATACTGTATATACTCATATTCATAAAAATAAAGCGAGGTAATATTATGGCAGTTTTGAAAGCGTTCAGGGCGCTTCGTCCGACTCCGGAATACGCTTCCAAGGTAGCGGCTTTGCCGTATGATGTTATGAATTCGGATGAGGCGAGGAGAATGGTCTTCGGCAATCCGTATTCATTTCTGCATGTTGATAAGGCGGAGATAGATCTTCCGAAATCGGTTGACATCTATGACGACCGTGTCTATGAAAAAGCACGCGAGAATTTGTCTAAGCTTGTTTCGGCGGAGGTTATGAAGCAGGACGAAAAACCGTGCTTGTATATATATGAGCAGACCTGGCGCGGCAGAACGCAGACCGGCATTGTAGGCTGTACGGCTATTGACGATTATATAAACGACGTCATCAAAAAGCACGAAAAGACAAGAGCCGATAAGGAAGCGGACCGCATACGGCACGTTGACACTCTTGACGCAAACACCGGTCCTATATTTCTGACATACAGAAAAAATAACGAGATTTCGTCTGCTGTTGAAGATGTAAAAGAAAAAAGCGAGCCTGTTTATGATTTTGTGTCCGATGATGTCCGTGAAAGAGTCTGGGTTGTGTCTGACAATGACACGATTGATTTTATAACCGCACAGTTTAAAAACATACCGTCTCTCTATATTGCGGACGGTCATCACAGAGCTGCTTCGGCTGTTAAGGTAGGGCTTCGCCGCCGTGAGCAAAATCCGAATTACACGGGAGATGAGGAATTTAATTTCTTCTTATCCGTAATTTTCCCGAGCGACGAGCTTCGTATTCTTGATTACAACCGAGTGATTAAGGATTTAAACGGACTTTCCGATGAGGAATTTTTGCTTGAACTCAGACATAAATTCGACATAGAAAAGCATGGGAAAAATGAGTACCGTCCTAAAAGAGCGCATTCCTTCGGTATGTATATGTCGGGTGAATGGTATGCTCTCTTCGCTAAATCTGAAATAACAAAGTCATCGGACGCCGTCAAAAGTCTTGACGTATCAATACTCCAAGATAATGTCATATCACCCATACTCGGTATTGATGATCCCAGAACCGATAAGAGAATAGATTTTGTCGGCGGCATCAGGGGTCTTTCCGAGCTTTCGCGGCGCGTTGACTCGGGCGAAGAAAAGCTTGCGTTCTCCATGTTCCCGACAACTCTTGACGAGCTTATGAATATAGCCGACAAATCTATGACTATGCCTCCCAAATCGACTTGGTTTGAGCCGAAGCTTTTAAGCGGCCTTTTTATACATTATCTTAAATGATGCGATGTTTTTCGGCGGTGCCGAATGTATTCGCGAAGCTTCATACACGTTTGGTTACTTATATACATATAATTTAAAAAATATTTGTGTTAATAAGTAACACTTTTCGTATATTATCGAATAGTTTTATATAATAAACAGTATAAAAGTACAGGCGAGGAGGTACTTATTATGCTGGGAGAAAAAATGAAGCTTATTCGTAATTACAACGGGTATTCTCAGCGTCAAATAGCGGAAATACTGAAAATTGAAAGATCTACCTATGCTTCATATGAAACAGGCAGAAATCGACCGGATATTTTTGCGGTTCAGCGCTTTGCAAAAATCTTCAATGTCAGCGTGGATTATATTTTAAGCCTTGACGATATCAATATTTATCGCTTGCGCGATCAAGCTACCGATTATGCAAAGCGTCACAAAAAAGAAAGCGTCATTTCACAGCTTTCATCCGATGAAAAAATTCTGATAGGCCTTTACCGTCAGTGCGACGCAGGTACGAAAAAATCAATTCTTGAGGATGTTCGTAAGGCTGAACTTGAGACCGACGAATAATGAAATCCGTTCGCGGTAAAATTTAAGAGTTTAAAGGGAACCGTAAAGCTGTTTTTACGGTTCCTTTATCTTTATGCGATGGTTTTTGAGCTTTTTTCACAGTCTTTAAAGAATTTGTGAGAAAAGGGGTGCAATAATCGCCTTCGGCTGATATAATTGTATTGGTTTAAGTTGGAGTTATCACAGCTTTTGCGATAAAGAGACGGAAAACCGCGCTGCAACGCTTTGTGCCGGAGCTGTACGTTAGGCAAAGTGTAATTTAAAAGCAGGAGATGAATATATGATTTCCGTTGCCGTAATAGGAGGCGGTGCTTCGGGTATGGCGTTTGCCGTAGCCTTAAAGCAAAAAAGACCCGATATTGAGGTTACCGTTTTTGAGAAAAATCCGAAGGTGCTGAAAAAGATACTTGTGACAGGCAACGGCAGGTGTAATATCTTGAATTTTGACGCAGTCGCCGAGAATTACTTTGAGGCGTGCGAATTTGTGCGCCCGGCGGTAGAAAAATATACTCCGAAGAAAACAGAAGCGATTTTTCGCGATATGGGTTTGCTTTTGATGAGTGAGCAGGAGGGCAGAGCATACCCGATTTCACAGACTGCCGCCTCGGTGGTGTGTGTGCTTTCATCTGCTGCCGAAAGAGCAGGTGTAAAGGTGTTTACAGATACACCTGTCAAAAGCATTAAGAAATCACAAGGTGGATTCGTAATAAATAATGATAAGAGCTTCAATTTTGCGGTTATTGCCTGTGGAGGTGCCGCAGCACCTAAGCAGGGGACGGACGGCAGCTCGTTTGAGTTGTTTAAAGCCCTCGGAATACGTGTGACAGAGCTCGCTCCGGCACTTACAGGAATGTGTGTAAAGGATATGCCCTTTTCACTCAAAGGACTGAGGCAATACTGCAAATGTACTGTTTTTTCAAACGAAAAAGAATATGTTGAGTCCGGTGAGGTACAATTTAACGATTACGGACTTTCGGGTATACCTATAATGCAGCTCTCGCGCTTTATAGGCAAAAGTAAAGCTACGGCTACGCTCGATTGTTTGCCGTCGCTTACAAAAAACGAGATTACAGCTTTTTTGCAATCCCACAAGTTCCGTGAACCGTCGGGTGACGTGCTGTGCGGAGTTTTACCGAGAGCACTCGCAAATTTTGTCCTTCGCGAATGTAACGTAAAAAAGGACGAGCCGTTCGCAAGCCTGTCAAGTGATAAAGCTTTACAAATTGCTTCCGCGATAAAATCACTTAAATTTTCCGTCACGGGTGTTCGCGGCTTCGATTTTGCCCAAGTGACTCACGGCGGAGCGGCTCTTTCGGAATTTGATAATAATACTCTCGAAGCTAAAAAAGTAAAACATCTGTATGCCGTCGGGGAGGCGCTCAATGTTGACGGTCCGTGCGGAGGATATAACCTCGGTTGGGCCTGGTCATCGGCGTTCCTTGCAGCGGAATCTGTTTTGAAGGAGTTATAAATGATAAGAATAAATGAACTTAAATTGCCTCTCGATGAGGACGAGCAGGAGCTTTACAGGCTTGCCGCGAAAGCTCTTAAAATCGGTGAGAGGCATATACGAGAGCTGACAATCTGTAAAAAATCGGTGGATTGCCGAAAAAAAGACGATATTAAATTCATTTTCAGCGTCGATGTGGCTCTTGATATTGACGAAAAGAGGGTGGCTTCAAAAGCCGGCAACAAGGTTTCGTTAAGCGAGAAAAGCGTTTATACCTTGCCGCCCGTAAAACGGAAGAGTACCTTGAGACCGGTTATAGTCGGTTTCGGTCCTGCCGGTATGTTTGCGGCTCTGACCTTAACCGAGGCGGGGCTTTCGCCGATTATCATAGAGCGCGGCGAGACGGTGGATGAGCGCACCGCTTCCGTCAAGAGCTTTTGGCAGACGAGAGTTTTAAATCCCGAGTCGAATGTGCAGTTCGGCGAGGGCGGTGCAGGCACTTTTTCGGACGGTAAGCTTACCACGGGAATAAATGACAAGCGTTGCCGCCGTGTGTTTGAAAAATTTTGCGAGCACGGCGCACCGAGCGAGATTATGTATTCCGCAACTCCGCACATAGGCACGGATCGTTTGGCGGGAGTTGTAAAAGCTATCCGCAAAACGGTAGAGGGACGCGGCGGAGAGTTTATGTTCAATACAAAGCTCTGTGACCTTATAATTTATAACGGTCACGTTCAGGGCATTACGGTTTGTCACAAGGATGGAAGCAAAGAGGACATTGAAACCGATACCGTTATCCTCTCGATAGGGCATTCGGCTCGTGACACGCTCGAAATGCTTCGCTTAAAAGGCATTGATATGATGCAAAAACCGTTTTCGGTCGGAGTGAGAATAGAGCATAGGCAGGAAATGATAAATAAAACCCAGTACGGTAAATTCGCTTCGCACCCAAAGCTCAATGCCGCAAATTACAAGCTTGCCTGTCACCCGCAGGGCGGCAGGGGCGCATATACGTTTTGTATGTGTCCCGGCGGAACCGTGGTTTGCGCGTCAAGCGAAGAGGGCGGAGTTGTTGTAAACGGAATGAGTGAATATGCGCGAGACGGCGAAAATGCCGATTCAGCATTGCTTGTCGGTATAGAGCCGGAGCTTTTTCCGAGCTCGGACGTGCTTTCGGGAATGTATATGCAGCGCGAAATAGAACGTCACGCATTTAAAATGGGCGGCAGCGATTACACCGCCCCTGCACAGAAGGTCGGAGATTTTATGAACAATCTCGCATCTTCTTCGCTCGGCAGCGTAAAGCCGACGTGTCCTACGGGGGTAAGGCTTACCAATCTGCGCTCGCTGCTCCCTGCTAAGGTTACGGAAACAATACTCGAAGCACTGCCGAAAATGGACAAAATGCTTCCGGGCTTTGCTTCAAATGATGCTCTTTTCACAGCACCCGAAACGCGAAGCTCATCTCCCGTGCGCATCATCCGAGACGAGCTTTTCCAGTCGAATGTGCGAGGCCTTTACCCATGTGGCGAGGGTGCGGGATATGCAGGCGGAATTGTGTCTGCCGGCGTTGACGGTATTCGCTGCGCCGAGGCTGTATTGCTCGACGAGGGTGAGGGCTGGTAAAGCGAAACGTAAAAAATAAAGGATGCCTGTCATTGCGATAGGCATCCTTTACTATATTGTAATATTTTATTTTTTTCCGGAGGAATGAGCTCTTCCGTTTTCGGTGCGCCGTTTACTTACCTTTTTGCGGCGAAGTGTGTCAAATACGATTTCAAATATGATAAGCGCTATTACAACAAGCACTACCGCAGTAATTCTGCCGGGAGTTACTGTTTTTCCGTTGTCGTTTTCGGTGCGGTCGGCAAGTGCTTCCATCGCAAGCCTGAGCGAATAATCGGCCTCCATAAGCTCCGACTCCGACATCGACGATGAAAGTGTGCTCTTAGCTTCCGTAATAGTCTTTTTAAGCTTGTTTGCCGTTGAGGTGCTGCAAAGAGCGGTGTCTGTCGCCTGAGCTTTTTCAAGATCCGATGTGAGACTCGTTTTATAGCTCTTCACCCTTGCGCGGTATGCATTAAATCCCTCAATATCGTTTGTGATAATTACCGAGAACCCGCGTTTCGTTATATCGTTCCACCCGGTAGGATTATCTTCTCTGCCGCCGCAAATATCGCTGTTTGTCATATCGATAACAGCTCTTCCGGCGTCTTTGAATTTGGATTGAACTCCGTCTTTGAATACGGAGTTGTACGGATTTTTAGCTGAGAGAAGCGTGCCTATGCAGCCTGCCGAAAGCGTCTTTGAAACATAACTTTTGGCATTGCCGTTTTTTGCACTTGAGGATATTACGAGCGGCATGACGGTTTTTGAGGCAAGCCAAGAGGAGATTTCCTTTTTGTCACCCGTAGCTAAAATTATTGAATTTGAAAGCGCGTTTTCGCTTGCGAGTATGTCGTAAATCTCGTCTCTGTATTCCCAGCCGTCCGCAATCATCAGCATTGCGTTGCCGCCGAGATACTGTATGGCTTCGGCGAGGGTCGGTATTTTGCAGGACGTTATCGGCTCGTGCAGGCTGCCCGTGCCTGCTCTCAGATGGTATGTCGAAAGCTCGTGATATCCCACGTCGCCGATGTCCTTGTTTACGGTATTACCGAGCTCATCTACGCACATTCTCGAGAGATTGCTGTCGGCCATAAGCACCACGTATCCGTCGGAGGTTTTTTTCACCGAAACGTAAACAATGTCGGCACCCTTTTCTGCCGCCGCTGCAACGGCTTCGGCGGAATTTTCGGGGAACTTGTCGGTGTCGCCGTATTTTGACACGCAAATCAGCTCGCCGTCGGACTTTTTGAATTCGTTATAAATCGATTCACTCTTTGCTTCGCCGTCGCTTTGATTACTGTCCGCAGCAAAAGAAAGAGCCGGAAAAGCAAGCGTAAAACAGACCGCCAAAATGAGACTTATCAGTTGTTTTGTAAAACTTTTCTTCATAATTATATCTCCGAAAAAGCTCTGAAATTATTTTTTTCTGTAATATTATATCAAAATTTTTGGGGCAATACAATAGATATAATTCTTTATTTTGACCATTATAAATGCGGTTACACAACATTTTGTGTCAAGCAAATTCTTGCACAAATTTGTTAGTTAAATTTTTACTTAATTCTCCTTGCCTCAAAAAGAGGTTTGTGCTAAAATTAAGTTCATTTAATGGGTGTGGGTTTGTAAATTATTGTAGGAGATGAGTATATGGCTTTTTGTGACAGGCTGAGATTGCTGCGGCAGTCTAAATTGCCGCCGCTGACGCAGACTGACCTTGCAAATGCCATAGGGGTTTCGCAGCGTAAGATTTCCTTTATGGAAACCGGCGTCACCGAGCCTTCGCTGAAGGATCTTTCGGCGATATGCCGCTATTTCAGTGTTTCCGCCGACTATTTGCTCGGCTTGCCCGATGATATGGAGTATTACCGTGAATAAAAAAGAACTTGCTTTAAAGTGCGTCGAGGCTCTGAAAAAAGAGTATCCCGACGCTATTTGTTCTCTTACGGCGAGAACGCCGCTTCAGCTTTTAATAGCCACTCGCCTTTCGGCGCAGTGTACCGACGCGAGAGTTAATTTGGTAACTCCCGCTTTATTTGAATCTTATCCCACCCTTGACGCTTTTTGCGAGGCGGACAGGGAGGATGTGGAAAAATTTATACATTCGTGCGGTTTCTATCATGGTAAGGCGCGTGATATAATCGGTATGTGCCGTATGATACGCTCCGATTTCGGCGGCGAGGTGCCGGATAATATCGACGACCTCATAAAGCTTCCCGGAGTCGGCAGAAAAACCGCAAATCTGATAGTCGGCGACGTATATAAAAAACCGGCGGTTGTCACGGATACGCACCTTATCAGAATATCCAACCGTATAGGGCTTGTAAACACAAAGGACCCGAAAAAGGTCGAATTTGAATTAAAAAAAATACTTCCGCCAGAGGAGAGCAATGATTTTTGCCACAGAGTTGTTTTGCACGGCAGAGAGGTCTGTACCGCGAGACGTGCGATGTGCGATAAATGTTGTCTTTCCGAATTTTGCAAAAAGAAAATCTGATTTGAAGGCATAGATATGTTTAATGTAAACCCTGCGCTGTACGGCTCCGTTTTTGCGGTTCCGTCCGTGCTGACAGATAAATATTTAAAGCTCGCATCGCCTGCCGCAATTAAGGTGCTGCTCTTAATACTGCGCAATCCGGGCGAGGATTTTACAGTCGATGAGCTGTCTAAAAGAATAGGATACTGTAAAGCCGATACGCTTGACGCCGTTGAGTATTGGGTAAGTGAAAATGTGCTTGTGAAAAACGGTACCGCTTTTACTTCCGAAACAGTTGAGCCGGTAAAGCCCGTCGACAGCGGCGTAAATGCGCAAAACAAATCGGAACCGATGGCTTCGTGTGTTGCCGTTCCCGAGAAGCGGCCACTGCCCGAAATTAAAATTGCAAAGCCCACGCTCGAGCAAATTTCAAAGCGTATGGAGGAAAGCGCGGACGTTCTTCGTCTTATGTCCGAATCGCAGAGCATTCTCGGCAGAACAATAGGATTTGATATGCAGAGCACGCTTTTGATGCTTTATGATACATACGGCCTCAGCGTCGAAGTTATATTTATGTTGCTTGAATTTTGTGTGCATCAGTCGCGCTCGTCAACGGCTTATGTTGCAAAGCTCGGCAAGGTTTGGGCGGAAAAAGAAATAAACACGGTGGAGCTTGCCGCCGATTACATAGAAAAGAGCACCGAAGCCGAAAAAACCTTTTCCGTTCTGCGTGAGCTTACGGGTATGTCAACTCCGCGGCCCACTCAAAAGCAGACGGAATACATTTTGTCGTGGCGCGCTCTCGGGTTTGAAGCTCCGATAATCGCAAGAGCATATGACGAGATGGCTGAGCGCACCGGTAAAATATCGTTTAATTATATGGATAAGATTCTCCTGAATTGGCATACGGCCGGGTACAAAACGCCGGAGGACGTGGAAAACGGCGAACGTCTTTTCCGTGAAAAGAAACAGGCGGTAAAGCAAAAGGGGACGTCATTCAGCATAGATGAGGCAATATCCGACGCAGGAATGGGTGTTGTGAAATATAAAAAGAAAGGCGTGAAGTGATTGAAGTATTCAAAGGAAGTTTATGAAAAGACAAAATCCGTTCTTGACTCACGCCGTATAAAAGCGGAAACCGATGCGGAAAAAAGGCGCGTTGAGTTTGCGAAAGTCCATCCGGAATTGCTTGTGATAGAGGATGAATTGACCAAAACCGGGCTTGAAGCCGTAAAAGCCGTTATCTGCGGAAGCGGCGACGTTAAAAAGACGGTCGAAGAGCTTATGAAGACTAATTTGCAGCTTCAAAAGGATCGTGAAAACCTGCTTCTGAGTGCGGGGGTAGATAAAAATTATCTAAAACCTCATTATACCTGTGAAATATGTAAGGATAAGGGCTACACGGACGGTAAGATATGCTCTTGCAGAACGGAGCTCCTCAAAAAGTTCGCAAGTGAAGAGCTGTCATATAAAACACCGCTGAAGCTCTCAAGCTTTGAGGATTTCAGTCTGTCATATTATCCTACCGAGAAATACGGCAACGGCATTTCCCCGCGTGAAAGAATGAAAGGGGTATATGAGTTTTGCCGCGAATATGCGGCCGATTTCAGCACCGAGTCACCGAACCTTTTTATGTACGGAGAAACGGGTCTCGGCAAGACTCATCTCTCGCTCGCCATAGCCAACGAGGTTATAAAAAAAGGCTTCAGCGTAGTATATGATTCCGCCCAAAATCTGTTTACGCGGCTCGAAAAGGAGCGCTTTGGCAGAGAAGGCGGCAATACAGAGGATACGATTCTCTATTGCGATTTGCTTATTTTGGATGATCTCGGCGCAGAGTTTGACACAAAATATGTCCTCTCCGAGATATACAATATAATCAACAGCCGTATTTCCTACGGCAGACCGACCGTAATCAGCTCTAATGCAGCTCTTGATGAGCTCACCGGGCTTTACGGTGCAAGAGTCACGTCGAGAATTATAGGTGATTACGAGCTGATTTTATTTGAGGGCAGAGATGTGCGCCAAATAAAAAAGCGCCTTTCAAAGTGAGCCTTTAATATACGAAAAATATTCCGACGCCGCCGAGACCTCATCGCTTTCGGCGGCGCTTTCCGTTTCCCAACCTCTGCTTCGGCTCTCGTCGAAAAGTGTGTGATACATCGCATGGTTTTCGCGCAGTATATTTAATATGTCCTCACGCAACGGCTCGTCCGCGCATTTCATTGAGCATTCGTTATATTTTATCGAGAGCGACCTCTGAACAGACAATAGGCTCAAAAACAGTATTCTGTTTTGATTGTTTTGCTTCTCTTTATTCATATTTTACTTCCCGTTCAAGATGTTCAAAAGTGTGTTGTAATGGTTAAGGTGCTGGGATGCTGCCTGCTCATAAAGCCCGCGAAGCACAGCGTCGTTTGTATTTACGGCGCCCTCCTTAAATTTCATCACGGCAGTAGCCTCCATCGGCAGACATTCTTTTAATATTTCGAGGGTGCTGCTTAAAATCATAGTGAAAATCTCCGTTTCTTATTAAATTCGGTATAGCAAGCATTTAAGACTAAGTGATTCCCTGCATTTCTGCGGAGAATCACTTTTTTCTTGCTTAACGCATCGTTTGTCCGAGCCCGAAGCTTACGGAAAGAGCCCTGTTTACCTTGTTCATTTCATCCGTAGGCAAGTTTCCCATACGCTCTTTAAGACGCTTTTTGTCGAGCGTTCTGACTTGCTCAAGCAAAACGATGGAATCCTTTTGCAGTCCGCAGTCTACCGCATCGACGCTTATGTGTGTCGGAAGCTTTGTTTTGTATTTTTGGCTTGTTATTGCCGCCGCAATCACTGTGGGGCTGTATTTGTTGCCTACGTCGTTTTGAACTATAAGTACCGGCCGTATTCCGCCTTGCTCCGAGCCTACCACGGGGCTTAAATCGGCGTAATAAATATCGCCGCGCTTAATATTCATTTCCTCACTCTCCTGTTTTAATTCCCTTAAGCAAGCGAAGCATAACTCAATACGGCTCTGAGCTGCCGCGCCGACCTGTTTTCGGCATAATGGGTTTTGCTCTCTTGCTCAATATAATTTTGCCCATAAAAGGAAACTATAAACATATAAACCGAATTTAAGGCACATATTTGAAAGGCGGAGATTTTCCCTCAGCACATAATATGGCATATGACGGCAAAATGTGCCGCAAAACGCGGAATATAACTTTACAGAGATTTTACATATGCAATACAACAAATTTTACCGTTCACGGATAAAATGAAATATAAGGCGGCAGTCTTGCAACAAATGTAAAAACAGATTATACTAAGAATCGAAAAAGGCTGCAAAGATAAAATCTGCCGATAGGAGAAAAATATGATTTATCTTGTTGAGGACGATAAGAGTATAAGAGAGCTTCTTGTATACACTCTTAATAATTCGGGACTTCCGGCAAATGGGTTTGAAAAACCGAGCGAATTTTACAGAGAGCTTAGGGCAGATGATGCAGATCTCATTATCCTTGATATAATGCTTCCCGAATGTGACGGGCTTACAATGCTTAAAAATTTGAGAGCCGACGAAAAAACGAAGCACATCCCGGTGATGATGCTGACCGCCAAGGGCTCGGAATACGATAAGGTTGTGGGGCTTGATATGGGCGCGGATGATTATATGACAAAGCCTTTCGGAATGATGGAGCTGATAGCGAGAGTCAAAGCTCTTTTGCGCCGCACAAAGGAGTCGGGTAAGAATGACAACGTCAATACCCTTAATATCGGCTGCCTCAGTGTTATTCCATCTAAGTATTCCGTCAAAGTAGGCGGCGAAAAGGTGGTGCTGACGCTGAAGGAATTTGACCTTTTGTGTTTGCTTTTGCAAAATAAAGGTACTGTTTTCACGCGGGATAAGCTTCTAAATAAAATTTGGGGATATGACTTCGACGGCGAGAGCAGAACCGTGGATGTGCACGTCAGAACCCTTCGCCAAAAACTCGGCGAAGCGGGGAAATACATAGAGACCGTTCGAGGTATTGGCTATAAAATAGGGGACTGAACCGAATGAAAAAACGAATTTCTCACTCCGTGTTTTTTGTGTCGCTTGCGGTAAATATTTGCTGTGCTACGCTGTCGCTTGCCGTTCTTTATAATCGCTTTAAGGCTGATGTCGGCTCCGCCGGCGCGGAGGAGCTGCCCTCGGATTTTCTTTTGGCAGTGCTTGTTTCCGCGGTAATATCCTTTGCCGCCGCGCTTTTTACGGCGCGAGTAGTGTCAAAGCGAACCTTAAAAGAACTCAACGACATAAATTTGGACGACCCAAACGACAGTAATTTCGGCTCGGAGCTGTCTTTGCTGTTCTATAAAATCCGCAGTCAGAATTCGCAGATTCAGTCGCAGCTTCGAGAGCTTGAACGCAGTCAGCAGGAATTTAAAATGATAACCGAAAATATGTCTGAGGGTCTTATAATAATCGACCTTAAGCACAGCATACTTTCGTTTAACCGCAGCGCAAAGCAGATATTCGGTGTTGAAAATATTAAAAAGCATGAAAATGTTTTTACAATAAATCAAAGCGAGCGGTTTGAGGCTGCGGTAAATGCCGCACTTTCGGGCAGACACGGTGAATTGACCATGAAAATGCACGACAGAATTTACAGCGTTTTTGCAAATCCGGTAGTCAACGGCGAAAAAATAGTCGGCGCGGTAATAGTTGTTCTCGACGTCACAGAGCGCGAAAAGGGCGAACAGTTGCGTCGCGAATTTACGGCAAATGTCTCGCATGAGTTAAAAACTCCGCTGACATCGATTTCGGGGTTTGCCGAGATAATAATGAACGGCATAGCAAAGCCCGAGGATGTAAGACATTTTGCGGAGAACATATATAACGAGAGCGCAAGACTTATAACGCTTGTAGGCGACATCATTAAAATTTCACAGCTTGATGAGGGTCTTGTCGGAGCGGAAAAAACCGATGTTGATTTGCTTGAGATAGCCCGAAAAACGGCAAATTCCCTGCAAAGCGTCGCGTCAAAAAACGATATTACGATAAGCGTTGCCGGCGAATCGTCGTGCGTCAAAGGAGTTTATGATATAATCGACGAGATGGTTTATAATCTATGTGACAATGCTGTCAAATACAATCGCCCGGGCGGAAGCGTCAATATTACCGTAGAGAATAAAACGATTACGGTTGCAGATACGGGAATAGGAATCCCCCTATCCTCTCAGCCGAGGGTATTTGAGCGCTTTTACCGTGTGGATAAAAGCCATTCCAAGGAGATAGGCGGCACGGGGCTGGGGCTTTCGATAGTAAAGCACGCCGCAATATATCACGGCGCAAAAATCGATCTTGAAAGCGTCGAAAACGTCGGAACAAAAATTAAAATCAGCTTTTAGACAAAAAAACAGCTGTAAAACCCGAGGTTTTACAGCTGTTTTAATATGCGGATTTACTCAGTCTTCGTTTTCTTCCTTGACCTTATCTATGATTTCCTGAGGAATAGCCTCACCGTGCTTTACAACAAGTATGCAAAGTATTGAGAGTATAAATGCTATCGGGCAGTAATAGAACAGTGACAGATATGTGCCTGTAAACATACGAACTATGCCGTAGATTATGGGCGTAGCTATCTGTGCCGAGAATGTAGCGGTGTAGTAGTAGCCGGTGTATGTGCCTACTTTGTCAATGCCGCCGATTTCAAGCACAAGGGGAAGCGTGTTAACGGTTATAAACATATTTGCCGCGCCGCCTACTATAAGAGCTACCCAAATAAGAGCACCGCTCAAAGCGTCGATGCCGAGTATATGTGTGATAAGGTAAGCCGCAAACGCGAGAACAAATATAAACAGACCTCCGAGTATGGTCTTTTTTCTGCCGATTTTCTTGCCGAGCCAGCCTGCCGGAAGAGCGGCGAGAGCGGAAGCGGCGGCAAAAGCGGTGGTCATTATGGTTGCCTGCGCTGTTGTCTTATGAAGAATTTCAGCCGCAAAAAGAGCAAAGAAAGTGGATATTGCGTTTGTTCCGCAGAAGAGGAAGAACAGACCCATAAGCATAAATACAAGGCTTCGTCTTTCGCCGGGGTTTAATTTCTCCGCCTTCATTCTTTCTTTTTCTGCCTTTTTAGCCTCTTTTTCGGCTTTGCGTTTTGCCTTTTCGTCGGCAGCCTCTGCCATATCGGCTTTAAGCTTTAAACGGCTGTCAGGCTCTTTTACGAAGAAGAGTATGACAAGCATACCTATTATCATAACTGCCGCGCCGAGCAGGAAAACATAGGGGAAGGTATCATATTCGTCAAATTCCGGAGATTTGGACGAAATGCCCATAGCCGCGCAGTAAATTGCGGTGACTATGGTTCCGGCAAAAAGTCCGAGAGCACTGCCGATACCGCCCATAAGGTTAATGACGGCGTTGCCCTCGCTTCGAAGCTCGTTCGGGGTCAAATCAGGCATAAGGGCAACCACCGGTGCTCTCCACAGCGACATTACAAAAACAAACATAATTATGAAAAGCATTGTGAAGCCGAGTGAATTGAACTTTACGGCAATAATGGGAATTATCGCGAACAACAATGCGGAGATCGGCGCGCCGTAAACAACAAACGGGCGGCGTTTGCCTAATCGCGAATGAGTGTTGTCCGAGAGCTTGCCGAAGGTCGGTTGAAAAATTACGCCGAAGATATTGTCAAAGGTCATTATTATACCTATGAACAACGGTACAAGGGTAATACCGCCTGCGGCTGTGCCCACGTCTTCGCCGTTAGCTTCCGCAAAGGACGCGAGAGCGGGAAACGCCTCGTTAAGCTTTGCGCTCCACGAAGTAATAACGGCACTTTCGTTAAGGAGCCTGTTAAGTATCTTTGTTATGTATGGGTCATATATGGCCCACGCTATGGATGAGGCCATAAAGCCGAATCCGGTGAGTATTGTGTGCCAATAGTTCAGCTTGCCGTTGCTTTTGGCACAGAAATATTTACTTTCCATTTCATTCTCCCTTTCAAACTTGATAGCGTTTTTCCGAATACGGTATAACACTATCTGTAATAATAACAAATTATTGCTGTGATTGCAATATTTGATTGTAGAAAATACACATATAACATAAATTTTATATATATTTATCAAAAGCGTTTTCCGTAAAATCAAAACCGATATTATCGCTTTTTTAATATTTATTGTCGTTTGATTGTTAATAAGTATTGTATTGAGGCGGTTTTTATGATAAAACTATATGTGCCGACGACATTTTACAAAAGGGGAAAAAGAGCTTGGAAATAAAACCGATAGCGCATATAAGAACCGATTTCGGTGAAAAATTCGGCATACCGCGTCAAAGCGGGCTTTGCTCTCTTCTTGAGGGGAAAATAGTGTTCGAGCCGGAATTTGCAAAGCGTGAGAGCGTAAGAGGACTCGAAGAGTTCTCTCATATTTGGCTTATATGGCAGTTTTCCGAAAACCCTCCGACGTCGTCGCTTACGGTTCGTCCGCCGCGTCTCGGCGGCAACAAAAGAGTAGGCGTTTTCGCATCTCGTTCCCCGTTTCGTCCGAACGGACTTGGGCTTTCGTGTGTAAGGCTCAAAAGCATTGAATATTCTTCCTCAGGTGAGCCTGTGATAAATGTTTTCGGAGCCGATTTATGCGACAAAACGCCGATATTTGACATCAAGCCGTATGTTCCGCTCTCCGACTGTGTGCCGGATGCTTTGGAGGGCTATACAAAAATGACAAAGGAACATATTTTATCGGTTCATATTCCCGAGGAGAAAGCCCTGCTGCTTCCGAAAAATAAGCTTGCGGCGTTAAAAGAGATACTGCAATTAGACCCGCGACCCGGATACGACGATTCGCCTGAAAAGCTGTACGGCTTGAGCTTCGCGGGATACAATATAAAATTTTCTGTTAAAAACGACGTACTGTGCGTTTCGGATATAGAAAAAATCAAGAGGTAGAAAGATTTATGGCAAATCCCATAGGGCATTTAAAAACCATCAACAAGCACCGCCACGCGGTAATCAAAAACTGTTTCAGAGCCGGAATACCGCTTCAGGGGCTTCGGCATGACCTCTCAAAGTATGCTCCGGTGGAGTTTTTAAACGGGGCTAAGTACTACGACGGCTCGCGCAGTCCAAACGAGCTTGAACGTAACGATAAGGGCTATTCGGAGGCATGGCTTCACCACAAGGGCAGAAACAAGCACCATTTTGAATATTGGACCGATTACAATCTCGCAAGAAAATGCGTAATGCCCATAAAAATGCCGCTTAAATATGTAATAGAAATGTTTTGCGACCGTGTTGCCGCAAGCAAAACATATATGAAAGACAAATATACCGACGCGTATCCGCTCGAGTATTTTGAGAGGGGCAAGAGTACGAGAAGCATTGACCCCGAAACCTCGGCTTTGCTTGAAAAGCTGCTTATTATGCTGCGTGACGAGGGCGAGAAAAAAACCTTTCGCTATATAAGAAAAGAACTAAAAAAGCACAAGGACTACTGAAACAGTCCCTGTGCTTTTTTGATAAAGTCGAGCGCGTTATGCGCTTTTTGCTGATTTGCGGTTTAAAAAGAACATTGCGGCCGCCATGGCTATTATGATAACGTAGCCGATAATACTTAAAACATCCGGTACCTGACCGAAAACGAAAAGTCCGAGTAGGGAAGAAAAAACTATCTGCGAATAATCATAAACCGAAATATCGCGCGCCGGAGCATAAATATAAGCCGCCGTTATGGTATATTGACCGCCGGTTGCGGAAAGACCGGCAAGGAGCAGATAACCAAGCTGTAAGGCTGTCATCGGTTTGTATTCGGCTATCATAAACGGCAGAAATACCAAGGTGGAAAATGCCGAGAAGAAAAACACTATAAACGAGCCCTCAACCTTTTCCTGACCGAGCTTGCGAACCATTGTGTATGCAATACCGGCCCCAAATCCGCCGAGCAGACCTATAAGAGAGGGGACAAGCTCCGCATTTCGAAACGTCGGCTTTATAACAAAAAGGCAGCCGATGAATGCAGCCAATACTATTATTGCCTTTTTCGGGCTTATCTTTTCCTTCAATATTAAGAGGCTTCCGAGGATTGCAAAAAACGGCGACATCTTATTAAGTATCGACGCATCTGCGAGGACAAGCTTTCCTATCGCATAAAAATTACATACTATGCCGACCGTTCCGAAAAAAGCGCGCAGAAAAAGATATTTTACAGCACTTTTCGGGACAGTTATTTTTTTGTGCTCTTTTAAAAGAACGGCCACGGAGAAAACGAACGCGACAATATTTCTGAAAAAGCTCTTTTGCATTGCCGGCAAGTCACCTGAAAGGCGCACAAACATTCCCATCAGTGCAAAGCAAAACGCCGAGGCTATTATCAGGATAATTCCCTTACTTGTATTATTTAACTTTAATTTTTCCATAACTTATAGGGTATCACGTCTGAATTTTTAATCAATATGTATTTATTACAAATTTCTTGCTTTTTCGTTCCTGTTATTTTACAATGAAATTAATCTGAAACAGGGAGGAATAAAAAATGTCAAAAATCAATTACAACGGACCCGATGTCTTTAAACCGCTCAGTCCCTGGGCTTATTTCGGTTTGTCAATTCTGTTTTCGCTCCCGGTGGTGGGATTTATTTTCCTTATCATCTTCAGCGTGAGCGACGCCAATATCAATCGCAGAAACTTCGCGCGTTCGTATTGGTGTATCTATGTTATAATAGCCGTTGCGGCGGTTGTTGCGGTAGCCTCCGGCGTTACACTCGGTTCTCTCGAAAATATGATGGCGGTGGTTCGTCCGATAGCCTGATGAACCGTGCCGTATTCGGTACAGCAATAAAAATCGACAATAAAAGCGACTGCTTTTGCAGTCGCTTTTTATATGTTATTGAATTTTTAAAAACGAAGGTCAGTCTATATCGGCAGTAAAGTCAACATACCATTGGTGACCTATTTTAACGAGCGTTATTATTTCGGGGTGCTCTGCGAATTCAACGTTTTTCTGTGCTATTGCGTCTTTGTCGCCGACGCCGGAGAGCACTTTCACCGTTTTGACTTCGGCTACCGCGGAGATATCGTTTGCGGAAATTCCGAAATGCTCATAGGCGGCCTTTTGACCGCTTGTAAGCGATGATGTGTAAGTCTTGACTTCGTCATCATCGTATTCACGCACGAGATACGTGTCGGCGGTTATGGTATAACCGGCGCTGTATTTTTCATCATCGTCAGAGAGAACAGCCTTGTTTTCCCCGAGATAATAATCTGCATATTCTTTGCCCTTGCCGTAAAGCACCTCGCAGTTATAAGCGTATTCATCCATATATGTGCCGAGGTTCCCTTCAAGTGCAGAGAACATATCATCGGTTGTAAATGCCTTGTTGCCGTATATTTCCTCGTAGCAGGGAACATATGCCGCAAAATATTCCGAAAACAGCTTGTCATAATTTTCAAATCCGTAGAGATCAACAAGGTCTGTAAATACGGGGTACATTCTGTCGAGAAGAAGTGTGAGCTTTTCGCCCTCTTCCTCGGCAGTCATTGCGGGAGCCGTGGCATTTTCGTCGATGTATTTGTCCATATAGTTCTCGGAGATGAAATTGCCGAACTTGGTGTTCTTTATGAGCACGGTATATTTAAGAGCGTCATAGCCGTCGTTTTCGGCGGTGTTTTCAACATACTGCTCGGCGACCTTTTCGGGTGAGAACATTATGTAATTGTTTTTATAATACGCGGTGACGAGAACCGAGAATAAAACGATTATTGCAATTACCGAAACTATTGCATACGTTACGTCAAATTTCTTTGTGGGACTCTCGGGCTGCTTTTCGTATTCGACCTGAGGCTTTTTCTTTTTTTCTTTAACAGCCATTTTTATGCCTCCTCTCCCGCAGCTTTTAACGCAGCGGCTTTTTCGCGGCGTTCCTGAAGCTCTTTTGCTATCATATCACGCTTTTTACCGTTGAGGTCATAGAAGAATATCGGAATCATCTGCCCCAAAACGAATATTGCCGGTATTATCGTGTATATCATAAGGAATCTGTCAAGGGTTGTCTGTGACTGAGTGGCATAAGCTATATTTGCGTTTGTAGAGGTAACATAGCCAGCCCATACAACAAGCGCGGGACCGAAAGACTTTGTGAGGGCGGCGGCAACCTTTGAGAAGAAGCCGAAGCCTGCGTAGCAAAGCCCCTCTTGACGCTTGCCGGTTTTCCATTCGATTTCGTCAACGCAGTCGGCAATCATTACGTTGGGCGTAAGATTGGTGTTGCCGTGCTGAAGTCCGACAAAGAAGTTAATGATAAGGAACGGTATTGTGAGCTCCTTGGGAACAAAGCCTATTGCCTTTGATACCAAAAACAGTACCGTGAGCGAGAGTGCGCCGTAAAGGCAGCATACTATGTAAACCTTTTTGGTATCAAGCATTTTAAGGAGCTTTTTAACTATAAGCATGCCTACCGCCGTGCCTATGCCCATAGGCAACAAAAGTGCTATTTTGAGGTCCTTTGAGCCGAGCAGGTAAACTGCTATGTAGAGGCTTACGGTGCTGTATACGCCTCTGCCGAAGCCGGTGAATTTCGTAAGCGAAACCATAAGGAGGTTTTTATTTGTGAATACGAATTTAAGGCTCTCTTTAAGGCTGACTTTTTCCTCGGTATAAGGAACTCTCTCACGGTTGTTGGGGAAGAATATCATCGTAAAGAGAACGCAGCCGAGCGCGCAGACCGCCGTTGAAATCACAAGGTCAAGACCCTGACCCTCTGCAGTTTTATACTGCTGCTTACCCATTATGGCTTTCATGGCAAAGCCCACGGCAGGTAAAACCGCCATACCGCCGGACTGACCGATAGCTTTAAATATACTTGCTATTGAGATTGCGTCGCCGCGCTCCTCGGGGTTCGGCGTACAGCACGCACCGAAGCACCCGGCGGGACTTTCTACGGCGCACGCCGCCGCCGTGTAAAGAGAATATATTATAAACATCCAGGCAACCGCAAGCTTGTAATTGCCGGTTTTGGGAGCAATAAATACGAGCATTGCAACTATTGCCATCGGGACAACGCCGAAGCCTATCCAAGGACGGATTTTGCCCCATTTGGTTCTCGTCCTGTCAACGAGATAGCCGATGACAAGCTCGCAAACCGCGCCGACTATTCCGGCAAAGCCGAATACATAGGCGAGCATTTTGGTTATGGAGGCTGGGTCTATACCGCTTCCCTTAAATGCGAAATCATTGAAGAACGTATAGGTGTAATCGGGCATCCAGCCGGTGAGAAGACTGACGCCGAAAAGACCTATGCCGAAAGTCCATATTTCGGACTTTCTCATGTACCTTTTCATAAAAAACCTCCTTAATAAAAAGAAAAGGGTGCCGAAGTGTCAGCACCCTTCAAAGACATAACAAAAATTATATCCCAAAAAATAATATAATTCAACTGATATATTTTACAAAAACGGCAATAAAAATTTTACAATTTAATGCGTTAAAGAGCGGCAAGCTCTTTTTCGTCTCTTTTGGGAGACGGACGGCCTGTGTTTTCGTAGAAGGTTGAATTTGCGGGAATTACAAAATTCAAAGCGGACGGCATTATTTCAAATGTGCTTTCCTTGACGTACTCGCATTCTCCGTCAACGTTTACTGCGGCAAGCTCTTTGCTTTCTATATGCATTTTTTTACCGCGCAAAAATGTGGTAAAATCCCAATCGAGATGCTCACCGCGCTTATATGCGTTTATGAGCCCCGCAAGCTTCAATCTGCCTACGGTTTTGCGGACTATTATAAAGTCGAGCAGGCCGTCGTCGGGAATGGCTTTCGGTGCACCCATATATCCTCCGCCGTACCAGCGCGAATTTCCGCAGAGCGCAAACAGCATTGTACCCTCTATCACCCTGTCGTCATCAACGGTTACCTTAAATTCGCTGTTGAGGCGCTTGCCAAGGCAGTAGAGGAGCGACGCGGTATATGCGGCTTCGCCCGTTATGAGCGGTATTTTTTTGAAATAAGCCTGCTTTGCACAGACCTCTGCGTCAATTCCCATTGAGCACTGATTAACTGCAACCTTATCGCCGCATTTGATGAGGTCAAGCTTATGTACGCTGCCGTTTACCTGCGAATCAAGGTTTGTGAGGTCTTCTCTCTTTCCGAAAAGTCTTGCAAAATCATTACCCGAGCCTAAGGGCAGAGACGCGACCTCGGCGTTCGGGTACTTGTATGCTCCGTTTACGACTTCATACAACGTGCCGTCGCCTCCGCAGGAATAAAACCTTACCGGTTCGCCTCGCTTTGCGATTTCCTCAACATATTTCATTCCGTCTCCGCTGAATTTAGTGACGTAAAGCTGAGCGTCAAGCTTATGTGTTTTACAGTAGCTGTTAATGACCGGGATTATTTTTTTCGCGGCTTTCCCTTTACCGGCAGTAGGGTTAATTATAAAAATATGTTTCATAATAACTCTCCAATTATAATACAACTTAAAAAAGTAAGATGCAGATTTTATTTAAAGTAAAAATACAACTGACATTTAATCATGCCGTTATATAGCTTACGCCTTTTATCCGCTTTTCTGCCGAAGGACTCTTCAAAAGTCTCCGACGGGCTTATTATGCTGTACGACCAACCGTGCTTTCTCGGAAATACCCTTCCCATTGACCGTATTAAATCGTCTACCTCCTTTTGCGACAGCATCCTTTCACCGTAAGGCGGGTTTGTGATAACCGTGCCCTTTTCGGATTTCGGCGCAAAATCTCTTATGTCCGCGCGTGCAAACTCAATTTTGTCGGCAACTCCGGCGCGAATCGCATTCTCCTTTGCCGTTTCAAGGGTTTGCCTGTTTATATCAAAGCCGTATGCTTTAAAGTCGCTTTCGGTAATTATTTCACTCTCTGCTTTTTCACGCTCGCTCTCCCAAATTTCATACGGGATAAACGGGAACCGCTCGGAGGCAAAATGACGTTTAAGCCCCGGAGCTATATTGTGCACAAGCATTGCGCCCTCTATAAGAATTGTTCCGGAACCGCACATCGGGTCGTAGAGAGTGTGGTACGGGCGCAGATGTGACAGAGCGCACATTGCTGCCGCAAGAGTTTCCTTGATAGGTGCTTCGTTTGCAACCGGGCGATAGCCGCGCTTGTGCAGGCCCATGCCGGTAGTGTCTATCATCAGGTGAACCTTGTTTTTCATTATCGAAAAATCTATCTGGAATTTTACGCCTGTTTCCTCAAACCATTGTACGTTATATTTTGTTTTAAGTCTTTCGACGATTGCTTTCTTGATTATCGACTGACAGTCGCTGATGCTGAAAAGGTCGGAATTTACGCTGTGGCCCTTGACGGGGAATTCGTCAAATTCTCCTATGAAATTTTCCCACGGGAGTGCCTTTGTGCCCTCAAACAGCTCCTCAAAAGAATGCGCCTCAAAGGAGCCTACGACTATCATTATACGCTCGGAAAATCTTGAACGGATATTTGCGCGCGCTGCCAAATATTCGTCTCCCGAAAAGAACACTCTTCCGTTTTCGGCGGCGACGTTTTCCGCCCCCATTTTTTTAAGCTCGTCCGAAACAAGGCTTTCAAGCCCGAATATGCACGGAGCGGTAAAATTCATCTTCATAATTAGTCCTTTTAATATCAATGGTAGACTTTAGTATAATTGTTTAGCCTAAAAAAATCAATACCCACATATTACGCTTAGGTTGTCAAGGCTTGGCGAATTGCGTCTTCTTGCTGATTTTACGGGATATTGATCAAACAAAAAAAGGCAGGGAAAAACCTGCCTTTTTCGGTAAATGTTTAAGCTTACTGCTCAACCTCGTAAACACTGACCTTTTTGCGGTCTTTGCCGAGTCTCTCAAACTTAACGGTACCGTCAACCTTAGCAAAAAGGGTGTCGTCGGAGCCTTTGCCGACGTTTGTACCGGGATGGATGTGAGTTCCGCGCTGTTTAACAAGAATGTTGCCTGCGAGAACGAACTGACCGTCCGCACGCTTAACGCCGAGTCTCTTGGATTCAGAATCACGGCCGTTCTTTGTGGAACCCATACCTTTTTTATGAGCGAACAACTGGATGTTTATTTTAAGCATTATTCAGCACCTCTTTCAATTTTGATGTAATTCGGATAAAGCTCGGAAAGCTCTTTTAAATGCAGCTCAAAGCCTTTTAAAAGGTCATTTGCCGCCGCAGCCTCGTCTTTTGAGAGGCGAATTCCGAGAAAGCCGTCCTTTTCGATTATTTCGGGATTTAACAGCATTATTTCGGTCAGCGTATTGACGGTCATATAAGAAACCGACGAAACCGCCGAGCAAATTATATCCTTGCCTATTTCGGCACTGCCCGAATGACCGGATACGGAAAAACCCGTAATAATGTCACCCGAATAAACGAATTTTGCGGTTATCATTTTACTTACGCTTTGATGTCGGCTATTTCAACCTTGGTGTACGGCTGACGATGACCCATCTTGCGTTTCTCGTTCTTTTTGGGCTTGTAGGTGAAAACAACGACCTTTTTGCTCTTGCCGTTCTTAAGCACCTTAGCGCTTACCGAAGCACCGTCAACATAGGGTGCACCGACTTTGAGACCGTCGTCGCCGCCGACTGCGATTACTTTATCAAAAGTAATATCGGCATTTTCGTCTGCTGCAAGCTTTTCGATGAATATAACGTCGCCTTTTTCGACTTTATACTGCTTGCCGCCTGTTTCGATTATTGCGTACATTTTTTTACCTGCCTTAATATAGACTCGCTATCGGAGGCGGAAACTTCGCTTAGTAGTATGCGGACATACTGCCCCCTAATATGCGGCTATGATATTCTAACAGAACGGTATGGCTTTGTCAAGACTTTATTGGATTCTTTTCCGCTTGCCGGACGGTGTTGAAAAGTATGCGGCATTATGCTACAATACTATTTATAATATAATGTGAGGGAGCTTTTAAAATGCCCGAGAAGAAAAAGTCAATCAGCAGCAATAAAAGCGGCGTTAAAAGCGGGAATTGCCCTCTTTACAAAAAATGCGGCGGATGCCAGCTCCAAAATTTAACATATGAGCAGCAGTTACGATACAAGCAGGTAAAGTGCATAAGGCTGCTCGGAAAATTCTGCCGCGTCGGCGAGATCATAGGTATGGAAAACCCCTATCACTATCGAAACAAGGTTCAGGCGGCTTTCGCTCTTGACAGGCACAGCAATATAATATCGGGAGTCTATCAGTCGTCGTCGCACAAAATAGTTCCTGTCACTGTTTGTATGACCGAGGACGAAAAAGCAGATGAGATAATAGGCACGATTCGCCGGCTTTTGAAAAACTTTAAGCTTCGCCCTTATAATGAGGATACGGGCAGGGGGTTTTTGCGCCATGTGCTTGTAAAGCGCGGCTTTAAAAGCGGCCAAATAATGGTGGTGCTCGTCACCGGAACAAGGGACTTCCCGAAGAAAAAGGACTTTGTTGCTACACTTTTGAAAATACATCCCGAAATTACCACCGTAGTGCAAAACGTAAACAATCAAAAAACAAGTATGGTTCTCGGCAACAGGAGCGAGGTGCTTTTCGGCGACGGATATATAACGGAGCAGCTCGGCGATTTTTCGTTTAGAATATCCCCGAAGGCTTTTTATCAGATAAATCCCATACAGACCGAGGTGCTGTATAATACGACGCTTGAATTTGCCGGGCTTACCGGTAAGGAAACCGTTATTGACGCATATTGCGGCACCGGAACGATAGGCATTTTCGCTTCGCCGAAGGCTAAAAAAGTGGTGGGTGTGGAGCTTAATCCCGACGCCGTAAAGGACGCACGCGTAAACGCAAAGCTTAATTCCGCCGAAAATACGGAGTTTTACAATGCGGACGCCGGCGAGTTCTTGGCGGACGCCGCTTCTTCAAACGAGAAATACGATGTTGTTATAATGGATCCTCCGCGCAGCGGAAGCACGGTAAAGTTCTTGAAATCGGTTGTAAAGCTCGCACCGAAAACCGTTGTGTATGTGTCCTGCAACCCCGAAACTCTTGCAAGAGATTTGATGTTTCTTGTCAGAAACGGCTATAAGGTCAAAAAAATACAGCCCGTCGATATGTTTCCGCATACAAATCATGTGGAGTGCGTATGCGCTTTGAGCAGACGGTAAATATTTTAAACTGAAACTGCATTTGAATGATTTTTGAGACTCGGCGTATAGTCGAGCCTCGTTTTTTGCGCTTTTCGGCGGTAAAAAACACTATTTGCCGTTGTGTTCGAAAATTTGGTTGCATTTATTGCCGAAAAGGCATATACTTCGACATACTGCGCTCATTTCGGGCGAAATGCTTGTAATTACATCACCTTTGTATTCAGGCGTAAAAATAAATTTCGTTTGGGAGAGCAAATTTTGTCGGGAATCGTTAATGAAGCAAGGATTAAAAACAAGGCAGTCGTCAGAGCAAGAGGACTTTGGGAGCGTTGCGTATCATAACTCGGGTTCTTGACCGACTAAGCCGAAAAAGGGGGGGCTTGACCATATCATTTTTGTATCGGCCGCCGTTGCGAGATGCGGAAAATCTCAGGGCACCGAGCTGCCGAAATGTATTGCCGAGGGCGATGATGTCTGTGTATAGAGATACATAAAAAATGACAACCAAGAGGTGGAAAAATGAAAAAGGCAAACACAGCTTTGCTCATAAGACTTTGTCTTCCGCAGTTTGCGGTAGGACTTTTCACTACAATGCTCAACAATTATCTTATTTACTTTTATCAGCCGTCAAAGGAGTCGGGGATACCGAATCTTATTCCGCAGGGCAGAATAGTTCTCGGAGTCCTTACGGTAATAGGTTTGATTAAGGCGGTAGGGCATATAATCGATGCCGTCACCGATCCGCTTATAGCGGCAGGCTCCGACAAGAGCAAAAACAAAAACGGCAGACGTATTCCGCTTATGCAAAAGGCGGCTGTTCCGTTCGGACTTTGCGCGTTTCTTATGTTCTTTGTGCCGTTGAATTACGTAAGCGGCTTTAATGCCGTTTGGATTGCGGCTTTTATGTGGGGATATTATTTCTTCTTTACTTTGTATATGATTCCGCACAATGCGCTCATTCCCGAGCTTGTGCAGGACGGCCCGATGAGAGTTAACGCATATACGATAAGCTCGTTTTTCTTTGTAACCGGCAGCGCGCTCGGCTATGTCAGCCCGCTTATCGTGAACGGCTTTAAATCCGCCGGTATGGCCACTCTCGGAGCCTGGAGAATGACCTTCGGTATTTTTACCGCAATCGGCATTGTCCTGCTTATAATCCCGGCGTTTACCATAAAGGAAAAGGATTACGTGCATTCGGTAATCCCCAATGTGACCTTAAAGGACTCCCTGAAGCACGCTTTTTCAAATAAGCACTTCAGAATTGTCACACTCGGGCAGCTTTTGGAAAATACCGGAATGGCATTTTTCCAGGCTTGCATTATGTACTATGTAACCTCACTTATGGGTCTTGCCGAAACATATTCGGTGCTTATCTTGGCAATATCTATTGCAGGCTCGCTTGCTCTTTATCCGCTGGTAAATAAATTTGCCAAAAGGAAGGGAAAGAAGCTTCCCGTTATATTGGGCTGTATTGTGTTCTCAATTGCCGAAATCGTTATCTGCTTCAGTGATAAAATACCGGGCAATAAGCTTGTTTTGGCTTGCGTATTCGCGCTGTTCGTATCATTCCCGTTTGCCGTGCTCAATGTGCTGCCGGGTGCTATGATGGCAGATATCATTCAGTATGATACGGTAGTGACCGGCATTAACCAGGAGGGAATCTTCGGTGCTGCGAAGAGCTTTATTGTGAAGATGGGCAATTCACTCGCGATAATGATAGTGCCTTCGCTTGTTGTAACCGGTGCGGCGGCAGGCGAAAATGTCGGCGTGCTCGGCTTAAAGCTTACGGCGGTTACAGGCAGCCTGTTTTGCATCCTTGCGATTTTTGTGCTCCTGCGTTACAGAGAAAAAGAGGTCCTTGCCACAATAGAAAAGGCAAGCGACAAAAAGGAGAATAATTGTGACTGATAACATAAACGCTTTTTCGGGCGATAAGGCTCAATTTTACGCAGAGCGCCTTGCAAAGATGATAAGGTGCAAAACCGTGTCCGAAAAGAATGACTTTAAGCCGGAGGAGTTTTTGAAGCTCAGAAAGGTTGTTGCAGAGCTCTTTCCGCTTGTGACTCAAAAGGCGGAGTTTACCGTTTTCGGCGACGACGCCTATCTGTACAAATTAAAGGGTAAGGATGAGACAAGGAATGTAATGGTTATGTCTCATCATGACGTAGTTGAAGCGACAGGTGATTGGCAGGAGGAGCCGTTCGGAGGCGTAATCAAGGACGGCAAGCTCTGGGGCAGAGGAACAGTTGATACAAAAACACCTTTGTTCGCTGAGTTTTCTGCAATAGAGGAGTTGCTTCGGGATGGCTTCGAGTTCCCGGTCAACGTATATCTTTTTTCCTCTCATAATGAAGAGACGGGAGGAGACGGAGCGGTTCTCGCTCTCGATTACTTCAATAAAAATCACATAACCTTTGATTGGATATCGGACGAGGGCGGAGCGGTAATAGACCCTCCCATGGCCGGTATAAGTAAAAAGTGCGCCATGATGGCGGTTCACGAAAAGGGTAGATGTATAGCTGAGCTTACGGCAAAGAAAAGTAAGGGGCATGTCGGCCTTGCGGGCAATCATCAAACTCCTGTTATGCGAATGGTTTCGTTTATAGCGGAGGCAAATGAGAAAAAGCCCTTTATCAGAAAGCTCCACCCCGAGGTCAGAGGAATGTTTGAGGCTATGGCTCCGAATATGAAATTCCCGATGAAATTCATATTTTCAAATCTTCGGCTGTTTTCGGGACTTTTGATAAAATTGATGCCCAAGCTAAATGATGCGGCCGGTGAAATGCTCGGAACAGGGTGTACGTTCAGAAAGCTCTATACCGAGGAGGACGGGAGCTGTAAGGGTGAGGCATTCCTTCGCTGTATCAACGATGAGGATTTGGCAAAGGACTTGGACGCGCTGAAGGAAATAGCCGCCAAATACGATGTGGAGATAGTCGTCAGAGACTCCGACAATGAGTATTATAAGCCCACTTCTCTTGAAAGCGACGGCTATAAGTATGTCAGGAAAATCGTGCAGAGCGTATTTGACTACGCTGTGGCAGTTCCGTTTATTCTTCCTGCCGGAACGGATGCGAGAAGATTTACCGGACTTTCCGACTCGGTAATCAGATTTGCTCCCATTGACATTGACGGTCAGCAATATGCGTCGGTTCACAGCGAAAACGAGAACATAAATGTTGATAAAATTCCTTTGGCAGTAAAATTCTATAAGGAACTTTTGAGAAATTACAAATAATATTCTTAAACACACCCCGATTCGGCCGGCAAACGCTCGACTGAACCGGGGCGCTTTGATTTTAACCGGAAACAGTGGGATTGAATTTACAGACAAAACGGGGTATAATGTAAAAAACGGGCAACGGTTAATAAGTCAGGAGGACTCTGTTATGAGAATAATAGATATTTCCAACGATATTTTGTCGGCAGAGGTTTACGAGGGCGATCCGGTGCCTGAACTTATTAGTCTGGCTTCACTGAAAAACGGGGACAGATACAATCTCAACGCCGTCAATATGGGGCTTCACAACGGAACTCATATGGACGCACCGCTGCATTTTATCGACGGTGCCGACGGAATCGACAAGGTAAAGCCCGACGCCTTTATAGGGCCGTGCACAGTGCTTGAGGTTTCGCCGGGAATCATAACCGGCTCCGTGGTTGAGGAGTATTTTCCGCGCAGGGCGGAGCGTATACTTCTGAAATCGGGAGGCAGGGCGTTTATACATCGCAGTGCCGCCGACGCCATGGCATATCTCGGATATAAGCTTGTCGGTACAGACGGGCTTGACGTCGAGCCGCCGCAGAGCGAAAACTATGAAACTCATAAGGCGCTTCTCGGGCAAAATATAGCTGTCCTTGAGGGACTTGACTTATCGGATGTTGCAAACGGAGAATACTTTTTGATTGCGCCGCCGTTAAAAATAGAGTCGGCAGAGGCGTCACCCGTAAGAGCTATGCTTATAACCGACTATGTGTTTTGGAGCGGAACGCCGGGAGCATAAATTCCGTGAAAGGTCTTAATCATTTGAAAAAAGTTATAATTATAGGAGCCGGACCTGCCGGCATAACGGCGGCTCTCGAGCTTCTTCGCAGAGGCAAAAACGAATATGATGTAACGGTGCTCGAGGAGAGCGACTCAATAGGCGGAATTTCGCGCACGGTGAATCTTGACGGCAACCGTATGGATATAGGCGGTCACAGGTTCTTTTCAAAAGAGCAGCGCGTAAATGAGTGGTGGCAGAGTGTTTTGCCGCTTCAGGGTGCTCCGTCAAAGGACGATAAGCTCCTAAAGCGCAAGGCGCATCTCGTAAAAGGCGGTGCCGACCCCGAAAAGACCGATAAGGTAATGCTCTATCGCCGCAGGGTGTCGCGCATATACTATCTTAATAAATTTTTCGATTATCCCGTGACGATGAAAATTGGAACGCTTATAAATCTCGGGCTTTTAAGAACGCTCGAGGCAGGCTTCAGCTACCTTTTTGCGATGATGTTCAAAAAGCCCGAAACCTCTCTTGAGAATTTCTATATAAACCGTTTCGGCAAAAAGCTGTATTCGATGTTTTTTGAGGACTATACCGAAAAGCTTTGGGGCAGACATCCGAGAGACATTTCGGCGGATTGGGGCTCGCAGCGTGTAAAGGGACTCTCGATAAAAGAGGTTTTGTCGTCTGTTTTGCACAAGGGTAAGAGCGACGAAACATCGCTTATCGAGGAATTTAAATATCCGAAGCTCGGGCCGGGAGAACTGTGGGAGGCTGCAGCCGATGAATTTACCGAAAGAGGCGGTAAGATATTGAAGAATGTCTCCGTGAAAAGGATAAATGCTTCGGGTAACAGGGTTTTGAGCGTAATCGCCGATACGGAAAACGGCGAAAAGGAATTTACGGGTGATATATTCTTTTCGTCTATGCCCGTAAAGGACTTGGTAGGCGGAATATCCGGAATCGAAATCCCCGAAACGGTGAAAAGTGCGGCGGCGAATCTCCCGTACCGTGATTTTGTAACAGTCGGACTTCTCGTCGACCGTATGCTTCTTAAAAATAAGACGGATATTAAGACGGTAAACGACATTGTACCGGACTGCTGGATATACGTTCAGGATAAAAACGTAAAGCTCGGCAGAATACAGATATTCAACAATTGGTCACCCTATATGGTGAAGGAGCCGGAAAACACCGTATCTTTGGGGCTCGAATACTTCTGTGACGAGGGCGACGATTTTTGGAATATGCCAGAGGAAGAGTGTATAGCGCTCGCGTCCGATGAGCTTGTCAGAATCGGTGTTATCGACTGCGGAGCGGTTTTAAGCGCGCACCGCGAGAGAGTTAAAAAGGCATATCCCGCGTATTTTGATTCCTATAAGGATTTGCCGGAGATTATAGATTTTCTCAATACTCTTGATAATCTTTACTGCGTCGGCAGAAACGGCCAGCACCGTTATAACAATATGGACCATTCCATGATGACGTCACTTTTGGCTGTGGATAATATACTTTCCGGCAAAAACGACAAGAGCGCGATTTGGAACGTAAATACCGAAGAGGAATATCACGAGAAAGGCGATAGGAATGAATAAACAAAAAAGAGCGTCATGCTGCGAGCAATGCTCATATTACGACTATGACGAATATTCCGAAGAATATATCTGCTCTGCCAATATGGACGAGGATGAATTTATGCGCTTTATAAGCGGCCCGGGCTCATACTGCCCGTATTTTGACCCGTATGACGAATATAAAATAGTAAGCAGACAAAACTGATGTTTCACTCTTGCAAATCGAAAAAAATGTGTTATACTATTTAAGAAAAATTAATTCCGAAAACGCTGTGACAAAGACAGTAGGTATATATGATGCCGTAAAAGAGAGCTTGCGCCGTCGGCTGAGAGCGCATACTGCGGTTTATGTGCCGAAATTTCACTTTCGAGCGGTGCGGCTGAAAAATGCAGTAGGTCGCAACGGATTCGCCCCCGTTACGGGCGAGGGGAGTATAGGCTCTCTTGAAATCGGGTGGTTAAACGGTGTATAAATCTCCGTCCCTTTTTCGGGACGGGGATTTTTTTCGGAATTTACAGCTGAATTTAAGCGTTGTACGTGTGCTTTGCTATGTACGCGCTATCCAGAAAGGATGATTGCATTGAAAGAAAAGCTTATGGAAATTCGTGAGCGTGCCGAAAAAGAGCTTTCAGAGCTTCGTGATGCTACCGAGCTTGAAAACTTCAGAGTTCAGGTGCTCGGCAAAAAGGGTGAGCTTACGGGAATTTTAAAGCAGATGGGTTCGCTTTCCGCCGAGGAAAGACCAAAGATGGGTCAGCTCGCAAACGAGGTGCGCGCGAGCATCGAAGCAATGCTCAAGGAAAAAACCGCCGAGCTCAGAAGCAAGGAGCAGGAGGCTAAGCTGAAAAAAGAAACGATAGATGTTACGCTTCCCGGCAAAAAGCATGAAATAGGTCATAAGCATCCGCTCTCAATAGTTCTTGACGAGGTTAAGGATATATTTGTCGGTATGGGCTTCCAGATAGCGACAGGCCCCGAGGTTGAGTGGGATTACTACAATTTTGAGGCTCTTAATCTTCCGCCCGATCATCCGGCGAGAGATACGCAGGATACTTTCTATATCACGGAAAAAATGCTCCTTCGTACACAGACTTCTCCCGTGCAGATTCGTGTAATGGAAAAGCAAGAGCCGCCTATAAGAATTATCGCACCCGGCAGAGTTTACCGCTCTGATGCGGTTGACGCAACACATTCGCCGTTCTTCCATCAAATCGAGGGATTGGTTGTGGATAAAGGAATTACAATGGGCGATCTCAAAGGTAGTCTTATGCAGTTTGCAAAGAGACTCTACGGCGAGGATACCGAGATAAGACTTCGTCCGCACCACTTCCCGTTTACCGAGCCGTCCTGCGAAATGGACGTTACATGCTTTAAGTGCGGCGGCAAGGGCTGCCCCATGTGTAAGGGCGAGGGCTGGGTAGAAATACTCGGCGGCGGTATGGTTCACCCGAAGGTGCTTAAAAACGGCGGAGTAGACCCGGAGGTTTATTCCGGCTATGCTTTCGGCGTAGGGCTTGAAAGACTTACAATGTTCCGCTTTAATATCGACGATATGCGTCTGCTCTTTGAGAACGACGCTCGTTTCTTAAATCAGTTTTAAGGGGAGGGTTATATAATGAATTTATCTAAAAGATGGCTTCACGACTATGTGAATTTAGATGTGTCGGATCAGCAGTTTGCCGATGATATGACTCTTTCCGGCTCCAAGGTTGAGTCCTTTGAGACTGAGGGTGCCGACATCAAAAACGTAATTGTAGGTAAGGTTGTATCACTCGTAAAGCATCCCGATTCCGACCACCTTTGGATTTGCCAAATCGACGTCGGAGCAAAGGATAATATACAGATAGTTACCGGCGCTCAGAATTTAAAGGTAAACGATGTTGTCCCCGTAGCAATGGATGATAGCTTCGTCAGCGGCGGGCATCATATTAAAAAGGGCAAGCTCCGCGGAGTTGAGTCAAACGGTATGCTCTGCTCTCTCGGCGAACTCGGACTTACGATTCATGATTTCCCGTATGCGATTGAGGACGGTATTTTCGTTCTCGGCGATGATTGCGACAAAACTCTCGGCAAGGATATACACGAGGCAATAGGACTTGACGACGTTATCACCGAATTTGAAATAACGTCAAACAGAGCCGACTGCCTTTCGATAACCGGTCTTGCAAGAGAAGCCGCGGCAACCTTTGACTCAAAGCTTGTTATTCCGGAGCCTGCGGTTAAAAAGACTCACGGCGACGTAAACGACTTTTTGTCGGTTGAAATAAAGGAGCCGTCGCTCTGTTACAGATATGCCGGTGCGGTAGTTGAAAATGTCCGCGTTAAGCCGTCGCCGCGTTGGATGCGCGAGAGACTTCGTGCATGCGGAGTAAGACCCATAAACAATATAGTTGACATTACAAACTTTGTAATGCTCGAATACGGTCAGCCGATGCACGCTTTTGACCTTCGCTATCTTGACGGTCACAAGGTAATTGTAAGAAAAGCACTTGACGGTGAAAAAATTACAACTCTCGATGGCGTAGAGAGAGCTTTAAAACCCGAAATGCTTGTTATAGCCGACGAAAATAAGCCGGTTGCCGTGGCAGGTGTAATGGGCGGCGAGTATTCGGGAATTATGGATGACACAACCACCATAGTTTTTGAGTCCGCAATGTTCAACGGCGTTTCCGTAAGAAGAACCGCAAAGGCGCTCGGAATGAGAACCGAGGCTTCGGCAAGATACGAAAAAGAGCTTGACGCCACGGGTTGCCTTCGCTCGCTCAAGAGAGCACTGCAACTTGTCGAAGAGCTTGACGCCGGTGATATAGTCGGCGGTGTTGTTGACTGTGACCACAGCGATAAAACACCCGTTACTCTTCCGTTTGAGCCTGAATGGGTAAACAACTTCATAGGTATTGACGTATCGGCCGAGGAGCAGAAAAAGATTCTCGAAAAAATAGATTTCAAGGTTGAAAACGGCGTAATTACCGCCCCCTCATTCAGAAACGATATTGAGCATCAGGCGGATATATCCGAGGAAATCGCAAGGTTTTACGGCTATGATAAAATTCCGGACAGAGCACTTTCGGGTGTTGCCGACGGAAGATATACCGACAGGCAGAAGCTTGAAAAGCTCGTCACCGATGTTATGCTTTCGGAGGGACTTTCCGAGGTCTGCACATATACGTTTATAAGCCCCAAGCAGTACGATAAGCTCCGTTTACCTGCCGATTCTCCGAGAAGAGACAGCGTAAAAATAATGAATCCCCTCGGTGAGGATACAAGCATTATGAGAACAACAGCCGTTCCGTCAATGCTTGATGTGCTCTCCAGAAACTACAACAACCGCAATCCCAAGGCAGCTATGTTTGAAATCGCCGTATCCTTTAAGCCGCGCGGCACAGAGGAGCTTCCCGAGGAGCCGAAGAACATTGTTATGGGTCTTTACGGCGAGGAGTACGACTACTTCACATTAAAGGGCGTTATAGAGGAGCTTCTCTGCAAAACAGGAATTACCGATTACGATATTGAACGCGTAACGGATGATCCGATACTTCACCCCGGCAGAGCGGCACGTATTACTGTCGGCGGCAAGACTCTCGCTCTGCTCGGAGAGGTTCATCCCGAAACGGCAAAGAATTTCTCCATAGGCACACGCTGCTATGTTGCAGAGGTTTCCATGGACGTTCTCTTTGAAAACGCAGGTGCGGAAAAGGTCTATACTCCGCTTCCGAAATTCCCGGCCGTAACACGCGACCTTGCATTTGTATGTGATAAGTCAGTACCTGTTGTCAGCCTTGAAAAAGAAATTCAGTCTGCGGTGGGTAAAACCCTTGAAAACATAACTCTCTTCGACGTTTACGAGGGCAATCAGATAGAGAGCGGCAAGAAGAGTGTGGCATTCAGCCTGAAGCTTCGCTCAAAGGATAAGACTTTGACCGATGACGATGCCGATTCGGCAATGAAAAAAGCGATTAAGGCTATTGAAAAGCTCGGCGCAACTCTCAGAAGTTGAGAATAACAGCCGATAAAATACAAAAGACCCGACTCACGCTTTAAGTGTGAATCGGGTCCTTTTTGTGCTGATTTCAATTAAAAGAAAAAGAATTTTTTCTTTTTTCCGCCTGCTATATTGTGCTTGTCATCTATGCGTACCGTGGTTTTTAAGCTGTTTTCAAGCTCTAAAACAACAATTTCGTTTTCGTCCTTCAATATTGTTCCGGGTATGTAGAGCGATTCCTGCGGACCTATGTCCCAATAGCGACCGAGGCAGAAGCCGTTTATGAATATGTAACCCTTTTTAAGCCCTGCTGTGTGAACAAAGCAGTCTCCGCGACTTGTCGTTTTAAATGTGCCGCGCATAAATGTCGGTGTGTCAAGTCCCTTTGTGTCCGTATACCGAAGCTTGTCGATGTTATCGAGCGGAAGGGTGTATATATCCCAATGAGAGAGAACCTGATAATTTATTCTTATCTGGTCTACGCCCTTTCTGTCAAGAAGGCGCGGACCGTAATTTACCCTGCCCATGGCCTCTACCAAAATATCAATGTCGTTTTCGCCGGACAAGCCGTGGAGGTCAATGCATTGCTTTTTGTCGTTCCTGTAAATAACGCCCTTGTATTCCTTATTTACAAATACATATGCTCTGTCGGCGAGGCCGTCAAGATAGAGCTTGCCGCCGTATTTTCCGACAAGATGATGATGATAGCAGATAAAGCCGAAGTTCTGACCGAAATGTTCCATGCTTTCGGGGCTTACGCTCTCGTGCTTTTCGCCGAGAGCCTCAATGTTATCGATAAATGCGGCGTATTTTGTGAGCTTGATGTCTCCCACGGTCTGGCGGAGCGGTTCCTGCGGAAGCTCCGTTTCGGGGAGCGACTGAGCACTCAAAAGCTCCTTGCGGACGGCATAATATTTATCCGTATAGCCGCCCCACTCATTCAAGAGTGCGTCGTCGTCGTAGCTTGTTATAGTCGGCTGATAGCATTTATCGTGATTTGCGCCTGCGGTAAAGCCGAAGTTTGTGCCGCCGTGGAACATATAGAAATTAAAGCTTGCGCCGCTTCTGAGCATATTTTTCAGCTCGGATACGACCGGAGCGGCAGCTCTGTGATGGTGCTTTTCTCCGAAGTGGTCAAACCAGCCGTTCCAAAATTCACCGCACATGCTCGGTGCCTTGAAGCCCTGATATTCCTTGAGCTTCCTGAATGAAGCGGAGGCTCTTGAGCCGAAGTTTGCAACCTTGAGTATGTCGGGCAGAGTTCCGCCGCTGAGCATATCGTCTTGCGGACCGTCGGATGTAAAGAGCAGTTCCTTTACACCGCAATCTCTCATAAGCTCGGCTATGAATTTGAGATATTCCTTATCATTGCCGTAGCTGCCGTATTCGTTCTCCACCTGCATGGCTATTATGTTTCCGCCGTTTTCGTGGCAGAGCGGTAAAAGACGCGGCAAAAGCTCGTGATAATAATTTGAAACTGCGTCAAGATATGGCTTGTACATACAGCGAACACGCATATTTCTGTCTTTTAACAGCCATGCCGGAAGTCCGCCGAAGTCCCATTCCGCGCATATATAAGGCCCCGGTCTTACAATAGCGTAAAGACCGACCTTCTTGGCCGTTTCAATGAATTTTTCTATATCGAGTATTCCGCCAAAATCAAATTCGCCGGGCTTTTTCTCGTGCAAATTCCAACAGGTGTATGTTTCCACCGTGTTAAAGCCGGCTGCCTTTAATTTCAGAAGGCGGTCCTCCCAATATTCGGGAACGGTTCTGAAATAGTGTATTGCGCCTGAATAAATTTTCAGCTTTTCGCCGTCCAGATAAAAATCTTTTCCCTTAAAAGTCAGCATAATATCCTCCGTTTTCTATGTAAAGTAAAATCAATTTACATAGTTATATTGTGAAATTTCGCACCGATGAGCTCCGACAGATCTTTCGGGGACAGCTCTACCTGAGTGCCGATTTTACCGCCGCTCACGACTATTTTGTCAAGTGCCTCTGCGGCCGAATCTATTACGGTTTTAAACTGCTTTTTCATTCCTATCGGGCTGCAGCCTCCGCGTATATATCCGGTTATTTTGTTGATATCCTTAACGTGTATCATCTCAACCGATTTCTCGCTTACCGATGACGCGGCCTCTTTTAGATTGAGTTCCTCCGCGACGGGGATTACAAAAACATAATGCTCTTTTGATTTACCCTCTGTTACAAGCGTTTTGTAAACAAGCGCCGGATCCTGACCTAATTTCTTTGCGACGCCGACTCCGTCAAACGGCTCGTTGTCGTTGTGCTCATAGTAATGAGCCGTATAAGGTATTTTGGCCTTGTCAAGTATTCTCATTACGTTTGTTTTTTGTTCCTTTGCCAAAGCTATGACTTCCTTTTGATGTTTTGTCGGCACAAGTCCGTGTGCTGCATTTGTCTATATATTGTACTAAAAAAACGGGACGATGTAAACATCGCCCCGAAAAAAGTTTAAATTTGTTTATTTATAAAGGTATACTCTCGCTTCATACGGACGCAAAGCGCATATGTCTTTTTTTGCCGGAACGTCGTGGTAGTTTGAAATAAGTACTTCGCCTTTTGTAAGGTCAAAACCCTTCGGTGCGCGGAATGTTATAGTGTGGTCGGCAAATGAGCACACTATAAGAGCTTTTTGACCGTTAAAGTTGCGCTCATAGCAGTATATTTCGTTGCTTTCGTGGTAATGCTCCTCATAATCGCCGTAAATAATTATCGGATTTTCCTTTCTTACCTTTAAAAGCTTTCTGTAATAGTTGAGAATGGAATCAGGGTCCTTCTCCTGCTGTGCCACGTTTATTTCGGCGTAATTGGGATTTACGCCGAACCACGGCTCTGCCGTAGAGAATCCGCCGTATTCGCTCGAATCCCACTGAACGGGTGTGCGTGCGTTTTCGCGGCTTGTTTTATTTGCGATTTCAAGATATTTTTTGTCGGAGAATCCAAACTTCTTGAACAGCCTTTGGTTGTTAAAAGTAACAACGTCCTTGAATTTGTCGATGCTGTCAAGATGGTTGTTGAGCATGCCTATTTCCTGACCCTGATAGATAAACGGCGTACCGCTCTGCATATAGCACATAGTGGCGAGCATTTTGCCGCTTTCGTTGCGGAATTTTTCATTGCCGTAACGGCTTATTATTCTCGGATGGTCGTGATTTTCAAGGTAAAGAGCGTTCCAGGCTCTGCCGTAGAGCTTTTTCTGCCAGCGTGTAAATGCCGACTTCATCTTTTTGAGATTGAACGGCGTAGAAATTGTATCGGTCATAAAGCAGTCTGCCTGCATATGGTCAAAGCTTATCATCATATCAAGCTCTTTGTCCTGACCCTCCGTAAAGCTGAGCGCGTCGTCAGCTCCGGTCATCGGAGATTCGCCGACAACAAAGCAGTCATAATGGTTGAGTACGTCATGGCGGAATTCCTTTAAATACTCGTGAATATGCGGACCCTTGTTGTAATGCTCAACGCCGGTTGCTATGGGCAGAGGAAAACCGTTGGGCAGTCCCTCTTTTTTTGATATGAATGTGATTACGTCCTCTCGGAAGCCGTCTACGCCCATATCGAGCCAGAAGCGCATAATGCTCTTGACCTCTTCTCTTACCTTCGGATTATCCATATTGAGGTCCGGCTGTTTTTTTGCAAACACGTGAAGATAATATTCGTCAAGGCCTTTGTCATATTCCCAAGCGCCGCCCTCAAAGGTAGAGAGCCAGTTGTTAGGCGGACGCTTGCCGTTCTTGCCCTTGCCCTTGCGCCAGAAATAGTAATCGTGATAGGGGTTGTCAACGCTCTTTTTGCTCTCCTTGAACCAATAGTGCTCATCCGAGGTGTGGTTGACCACCAAATCCATAAGAACCTTAAGCCCTCTCTTATGAGCCTCGTCAAGAACCTTTTTAAACAAATCAAGGTCGCCGTAGTCAGGCGAGATGTTTTTATAGTCGGAAATGTCGTATCCGTAGTCTGCGTTCGGAGACGGATATATGGGTGAGAACCAGATACCGTCAACTCCGAGACTCTTTATATAGTCGAGCTTATCAAGAACGCCGTAAAGATCTCCTATGCCGTCGCCGTTTCCGTCCTTGAACGAACGGCACCATATCTGATAGAAGGCGTCTTCCTTGTACCAAGTATTATCCAATTTAAATACACCTCTCTGAATACAAATTTAATATTAGGATTATATCACATATATATATCAAAAACAATTATGTATTTTTTGTTAACAATGACGAGATAAAATGTACTAATTTATTGATAAAAGTTCATTTTTGTTTGCACAAAATGCCGTTGAATTTTTTGCGTTTAGTGGTATAATACACAGATGTAAATAAGTTGTAAATAACGGTCTTTGATGACAAAAGGAGGCTTTTTTGTGGAAAATACATTGAGACGTATCGTAGACGCCGACAGAGCGTCAAGGCTCAGCGTCGAAAAGGCAAGAGAGCGCCGTGAAAATCTCTCCGAGGAGCTGTCCCGCCGCAAAAAGGAAATAGACGCCGCCCATAAAGAGAATGCCGAGGACGCCGTAAAAAAAGCGCGTGAAAAGGCTGAACTTAAGGTGAATCGTGCGTCGCTTGAGCTTGACGGTCAGACCAAACAAAAGTCAGACGCACTCAAAAAGATTTATGATGAAAACCACAATATGTGGGTTGAAAACATCGTTAAAGCCGTTATAGGCTGAAAAGAAACAAATTAACGAAAGGAGCGGCAGAAAATGAACTTTTCCGATCTGTCACAGAATGCCGTTCTCGCTAAGGCGAGAGCTATGTATGCCGGCACGCTGACAAATGAAAATTATGTTGATCTTGCAAACTGCCGCACCATCAACGAGGCTGCCAACTATTTAAAGGGCAGGACTTCATACAGCGAAGCGTTTGTTTCGGTACCTAATGTTAAAATACATCGCGCCCGTCTTGAGGCTGTTTTAAAGCGCTATATGCTTTCGCGTATAGCGTCGCTTTGTTCTTTTGAAAAGGCAATAGGTCAAAACCTCTATGAGATATTACTCCTCAGAAACGACGTTGACTGCATAATAACCTGCGCCGATTATCTTGACAGCGACAATATAGGCGAATATCTTCTGTTTGTTCCGGATTTCTTTAAGGAACATTCGGAGCTCACCATGTTGCCATTAGAAAGAGCACGTAATTTTGACGAGCTGCTGTCGGGGCTTCACGGTACAAGATATGAGAGCATAATCAAAAAGGCAATGAACGGCAAAACCGAATTTTCCGTTCAGCTTCTTGAAAATGTGCTTTATAATTATTTGTATACCGAAGCTTCGTCGATAATATGCGAAAAATATAAAAAAGGCAAAAAGCGCGATGAGCTGCTCGACGTCTTCCGTATGAGATCCGATATGAAGACCATCGAGAGTATTTACAGGCTCAAAAAATATTACGGCAGCGGCTCCGATATACATACAGGAAGCTTCTTTAATTCCGGAATCACCTCCTTTAGCGAAAAGGAGCTTGCGAGCCTTTTGGCGGCATCGTCTCCGGACGAGGTTTTGGAATTACTTAAAAAGACGCGATACGGAAAATATCTTCCTGCGGGCGATATGGTGATTGAACGCAAGACTGCAATAATGCAGCTTCGCATAAACGAAAAGCAGCTTCGATATTCCACTCATCCCGAAACGGTATTTTTGAGCTATATCGGAATAATGGAAAACGAAATGCAAAATGTAACCCATATCATAGAGGGCATCAGGTACTCGCTTCCGCCCGAGGAAATAATGAAATATCTGATAAAGTCGGATGATAAGTGATGAAAAAAGAGAAATTTAAAAGAGTCCGTGTGCTTTGCAGCGAAGACAGCCTCCGTGATGTTTTGACGGCGTTGCTGTCGGGTAATTTCAAAAGCGAGGTGCCGGCAGCCAAAAACGAGGCCGCGCTTGATTTCAGGCGCGTCGAGGGCGACGACCCTTATGAAAAACCCATAAAACGGCTCTCTTCGGTGGCTAAATATGCCGGTTGGAAATATACTTTGCCGGAAAAGAAACAGGATTTGCCGCAGGATTTTGACTCTAAAACCGAAGAGATATACAATAAATACAAGAAGTTTAAACGCGATAAGCAGCTGCTCCTTGAGCAAAGAGAGGAGTGCGAGGAGGGCAAAAAACGAATTCGCCTGTTCAGCGGCCTTCCTGTGGATATTCAAGCTCTTACCGAGTGCGAATTCGTCAAGGCGCGCTTCGGCCATATGCCGAAGGATTGTCTTAAAAGGCTTCTTGAAATCCATAAGGATGACCCGTACATAGAGTTTTTCAAATCGTATGAGAGCGAGACGGATTGCTGGGGCATTTATCTTGTGCCGCGTTCGGATTTTGAGCGAGTAGATTCGGTTTTTGCGTCGATGCTGTTTGAACCGATAAATATTCCGTCGGCATCCGGCGAAGCCGAAAAGGTTGAGGAGCAGATAGATAAAAACATCGAAATTCTCAACCGACAGATACTTGAAGCCGAGGCCCTTGAGGAATATTATTTTAAGTTGCATTTCGAGTTTTGCAATTCGCTTTATCACACGCTTGTGAACGAGTCCGAAAAATTTGAAATATTAAAGAGCGGGCTTTTAAACAATAATTCGTATATCCTGTGCGGTCTGCTTCCGCTCTCGACAAAGGACGAGACGGAGCAAAGGCTCAAAGAGATAGACGGTGCATTTTATACAGAATCGGAAACAGTCAAGATTAAGGTATCCTGACTGACCTTATAAAAACCGAAAGGAGACGGTAGGGGCTATGGCTATCGAAAAGATGAAGCTTGTCAAAATAAGCGGCAGCCTTACAAAGCTTTATGACTTGAGTGCAAGGCTTTGCGAGAGCGAGTGTTTTCATCCGGATTCCGCGGCGAAATACATATCTTCGTCAATGGGATTCGTACCGTTTGTTGATGACAATCCGTATGCCGGTGAGCTGTCGGAGCTTCGTGATATAGCGAAAGCTGCAAAATTTGATCTCGAATTTAAAAGCATAGAAGAAAGCGATTCGGACGTTGACGAAAAGGACGCGTCTTATCTTAAGGACGTTGAAAAAAAGGTTATAGGACTTTATGAGCAGCGAAGCTCGTTGCTCGACCAAAAGGCGGTATGCGAGGGCGGTATTGAAAAATATTCGCACTTTAAGGGCCTCGGTATTGACCTTGACCAGGTATCGCAATGCGAATTCGTCAAAATACGTTTCGGTCATATGCCGAAGGAGAGCTACGAAAAGCTGAAGACGGTGTTCAAAGATAATCCGTACGTTATGTTTTATCCTTGCTCCGAGGATAAAACGGATTATTGGGGCGCATATTTTGCACCGAGTGACAAGGTGAACGAGATTGACGGTATATTTGCTTTCCTCTTGTTTGAACCGTTTGAGGTTCCCGGAGCGGCAGGCACCGTTGAGGAAGTAATCGAGCAGATTAAAAAGAGCATTGAGATAATCAAGTCTCAGATAAAAGAGACGGACGATAAAATCCGAGAGCTTTGGCAGACCGAGCACGACCATTGCAACAAGATTTATTCAAATCTTGTATATCAGAATTCGCTTTATGAGCTCCGCTCTTACGCGCTGCACAATGACAAGTACTTTATGTTTACCGGGTTTATACCGGAGGGTAGCGAAAAGAAGTTCAAAAAGGAGCTTAAAAATGTCGGTGAGATTTCTGTCGAGATAAGCGATCCGCCGCATGACGGCAAGACTGTGGTTCCGGTTAAACTCAAAAAGACGCCGAAGCTGTTTAAGGCTTTTGTTGACCCATACAGATTTTATGTCGATATGTACGGCACCCCGTCGTACGACGATATAGATATTACCGGGTTCGTGGCTATAACATATACCATACTTTTCGGTATGATGTTCGGCGATCTCGGCCAGGGCTTCGTTTTAATGCTCATAGGAATATTTATGTGGGCAAAGAAAAAGATAAAGCTCGGCAAAATACTTATTCCGTGCGGAATTTCATCTATGTTCTTCGGCTTTATGTTCGGCAGCGTGTTCGGATATGAGGATATGCTCGATCCCGTTTACCACGCTCTCGGCTGGAAGGGCAAGCCGATGACCGTAATGGAAAGCGTAAATACGGTTCTTTTAATAGCTATCGGTATAGGCATAGGGCTTATGGTAGTTGCAATGCTGCTTAATATTTACGCATGCATAAAGCGTAAACAGTTCGGTGAAGCATTGTTCAGTCAAAACGGACTTACGGGACTTTTGATGTATCTGTCCGGCGTAAATCTCGCTTCCGGCTTTATGGGCGGTCCGTCTCCCGTACCGAATAAGGTATGCGCCGTAACGCTTGCGGTAACGGCGGTTCTGCTTATGATAAAGGATATCCCGATAGGTCTTATCGAAAGGAAGCCTGATTGGAAGCCGGAGAGCATCGGGGATTTCATACTTCAAAATGTATTTGAACTTCTCGAATATGTGCTTTCGTATTTGAGCAACACGGTATCCTTCCTTCGTGTCGGCGCATTCGTACTTGTCCATGCAGGTATGATGATGGTTGTATTCTCACTCGCCGGTGCACACGAGAACATCTTTGTTATCATCCTCGGCAATATTCTTGTCATTGCGCTTGAAGGTCTTTTGACTGGCATACAGGCACTTCGTCTTGAATATTACGAGATGTTCAGCCGCTTCTATGAGGGCGGAGGAACGGCTTTCAAGCCGATAAAATTAAACGCGCAAAATTAAAAGTTGGAGGAATAAAATTATGTCAACTCTTTTCTATGTACTTCTCATCCTTGCACCCGCAGCAATACTTGCAACAGCGTATGCAATAATCAAAAAAAGAAATCAGGGCAGAAGCATTAAACGCTCCGTTGCGGTAAATCTCGCAACCTTCGCTGTACTTACTGTTCTTATTGCCGCTCTTTCGGTAAGCGTTTTCGCTGCAGACGATAACAATGCTTCGGCTGCCGACGCCTCTGCTGCAACCACAGCTACCGAGACTGTTGATAATTCAAAGGGTATGGGACTTTTGGCTGCAGGCCTTGTAACAGGTCTCGCAGGTATCGGCGGCGGTATTGCCGTTGCCGCAGGCGCACCCGCAGCAATAGCCGCTACCGCAGAGGACCCCAAGTCATTCGGTAAGTCAATTATATTCGTTGCACTCGGCGAGTCCATAGCACTTTACGGTGTTGTTATTTCAATTCTTATTCTCCAGAAGGTCTAAAATGATTTGCGGCGGCACCGTGCTTTCAAAGGCCGCCTTATGACCGAAAAAAGACAGACTGTGAGCTGTTTTGGTTGCCGAAGGGCACATTGGGGGCTCCCCAAAAAGATTACGGATACAAAGGGTAATTGTTATGAAATTCTTCTTGATAAGCGACAATACCGACGCTATGATCGGTATGCGTCTTGCCGGAATTGAAGCAAAGCGGGTGACTTCGCGCGATGAAGCCGAAAAGGCTTTCAAAAAGGCTTTGTCTGCGGAAGACATCGGCATACTGCTTATAACCGCAGGAGTTGCCGAGCTTTGCCCCGAAACGGTAAAAAAATTAAAGCAGGGCAACAGGCCGCTGCTTGTCACAATTCCCGACGGCGACGGAAACGGCAGAAATCGTGATTCCATTACCGAATATATCCGCGACGCCATCGGTATAAAGATTTAAAGAACAGTGAGGTGAGATCATGGAAGAAATCAACAGCAAAAAGACAGAGGCGTTCTTAACTGCCATAAAGACTCTTGCAGACGAAGAGTGCAAAAGTATAGACGAAGAAACGGACCGCTTGCGTGTTGAGCGTTTGCGCGCTCTTCAAGAAGAGGCCGAGGATCGTTATAAGTCATATACCGAATACGAAACCGCTCGTATAAAGGCGGACTGTAACAGCGCCGTCTCCGAATGTGAAGAAAGGTCAAGAAAAGAGCTTACCGATCTTCGCGCAGAGCTTTGCAAAAAGGTGTTTGACGCGGCAGGTGAAAAAATTAACGAGTATACAAAAACCGATTCTTACCGCGAAAAGCTTGTTTCATCGGCAAAAGAGATTGCCGAGGCTTTTGACGGCGGTGATGTTGAGCTGTTTTTACGCAAAGAGGATCTCGTGTTTTCCGACGATCTCAAGGCGATATTTAAAAACGGTTGTGTCGTAACCGAAAGCGACGACATAGTTTACGGCGGTTTGAGAGCTGCGGACAGAAAAACGCACTGCCTTGCCGACGATACTCTTGATACAAAACTCAAAGAGCAAAAAGAATGGTTCCTTGAACATTCGGGACTTTCCATCGAGGAGTGATATATTTGTCAGAGAATGTAATATTCGGTATCAACGGCCCTGTCGTTACCATAAAAGGCGAGACTGATTTGAGCATGATGGAAATGGTCTACGTCGGCAAAGAAAAGCTGATAGGCGAGGTAATAGGCCTTGATAAAAAGATGACCACCATTCAGGTATATGAGGAGACTACGGGCCTCAAGCCCGGTGAGTCGGTATACTCAACGGGTCTTCCCATGAGCGTTACCTTAGGCCCCGGAATTATCGGCAACATATTCGACGGTATTGAAAGGCCGCTCCCCGCAATCGAAAAGAAGTTCGGCGCTTTTATAGGCAAGGGCGCTCAATTCTCTCCGCTTGACACCGAAAAGAAATATAAAGTAACCTTAAAGGTTAAAGTCGGCGACACACTTTCCGGCGGCGATATTTACGCCGAATGCCCGGAAACGCCGGTAATAACACATAAAATAATGTTGAGTCCTCTGCTTTCGGGTACCGTTACCGAGGTAATGCCCGACGGCGAATACACCGTAAACGATACGGTTGCAAAAATCAAGGACAAAAAGGGTAACGAAACGGAGCTTACGCTTTTACAGAAGTGGCCCATACGAAATCCGAGACCGATTAAAAAGAGACTCCCTGCCACTAAACCGCTTGTCACGGGTCAGCGTGTAATCGACACGGTATTCCCGGTAGCTAAGGGCGGTGCGGCGGCAATCCCCGGAGGCTTCGGTACAGGTAAAACAATGACTCAGCATCAGCTTGCTAAATGGTGCGATGCCGATATCATAATTTATGTCGGCTGCGGCGAGCGCGGTAACGAGATGACTCAGGTTCTTACCGAGTTTTCGGATATTACCGACCCCAAGACGGGCAGACCGCTTCTTGACAGAACAATGCTTATAGCAAATACCTCTAACATGCCCGTTGCGGCACGTGAGGCTTCAATTTACACAGGCATTACAATAGCTGAGTATTACCGCGATATGGGCTATGATACGGCTCTTATGGCAGACTCGACATCACGTTGGGCTGAGGCGCTCAGAGAAATTTCCGGACGACTTGAGGAAATGCCCGCCGACGAAGGCTTCCCGGCATATCTTCCGTCGAGACTTTCCGAATTCTACGAGCGTTCGGGTTATACCGAAAACCTTAACGGCACTGAGGGCTCAATAACACTTATCGGCGCGGTATCGCCTCAGGGCTCCGATTTCTCCGAGCCTGTAACTCAGAATACAAAGCGTTTTACAAGATGCTTCTGGGCTCTTGATAAATCGCTCGCTTATGCGAGACACTATCCGGCAATAAACTGGACCCTCTCTTACAGCGAGTACACGGGTGACCTTGCTAACTGGTACAGAGACAACGTTTCACCCGACTTTATGAAATACCGCGAAGAGCTTTGCTCGCTTTTACTTGAGGAAAACTCACTTATGGAGATAGTAAAGCTGATAGGTGCGGACGTGCTTCCCGACGATCAGAAGCTTGTAATTGAAATTGCAAGAGTAATCAGAGTCGGATTCCTTCAACAAAACGCATTCCATGCCGACGACACCTTCGTTCCGCTTGAGAAGCAGTTTAAGATGATGCACGTTATACTGCATTTGTACCACAGAGCAAAGGAAGTAGTCGCAAGGCAGATTCCTCTTTCAAAGATAACGGCTACGGGACTGTTTGATAAGTTTACAAAGATGAAATACGATGTGCCGAACAGCAACATAGAAATGCTTGACGATTACATCAAAGAAACCGATGCCGTTATGGACGGAATACTGAAGTAAGGTAGGTGAGCACAATGATAATTCAACATTTAAGACTTGATGCTATCAACGGCTCACTTGTTGAGCTTGACGGTGTAAAGGACGCTTCGTTTGACGAGATAGTTAATTTTAAGCTTGATGACGGCACACAGCGCACCGGAAGAATAGTTAAGATAGACGGTGAGCATATCACGGTACAGGTGTTTGAGGGTACAAGAGGTATTTCTCTTCAGAATGCCTCCACAAGCCTTACCGGAAAGCCCATGGAAATATCGCTTTCGCCCGAAATTCTCGGCAGAGTGTTCGACGGACTCGGCAGACCCATAGACGGTCTCGGCGAGGTTTATCCCGAAGAGAAACGCGATGTTAACGGTGCTCCGATAAACCCCGTATCACGTGAATATCCGCGTAACTTTATTCAGACGGGTATTTCGTCGATAGACGCTCTCGCAACGCTTATACGCGGTCAGAAATTGCCTATATTCTCAGGCTCCGGTATGAAGCATAACGAACTCGCCGTTCAAATAGTGCGTCAGTCCACAATTTCAGATACCGAGGACTTCGCAATAGTTTTTGCGGCAATGGGCGTTAAAAACGACGTAGCAAATTACTTCCGCACTTCATTTGAAGAGGCGAATGTAATGAACAGGGTTGTTATGTTCTTAAACCTTTCAAACGACCCTATAATCGAGAGAATTATGACTCCGCGCTGCGCTCTTACCGCGGCGGAATATCTCGCATTTACTCTTCATAAGCACATACTTGTAATTTTGACCGATATGACGTCATATGCCGAGGCTCTTCGTGAATTCAGCTCGTCAAAGGGCGAGATTCCGAGCCGTAAAGGCTTCCCCGGCTACCTTTATTCGGATCTTGCATCGCTTTATGAGCGCGCGGGTATGATAGATGGCGTTGAGGGCTCTGTTACGCAGATACCGATTCTTACAATGCCCAATGACGATATTACGCACCCCATTCCCGACCTTACGGGTTATATTACCGAGGGTCAGATAGTTCTTGACCGTGACCTTGATTATAAAGGCATTTATCCGCCGGTCAACGTACTTTCGTCTCTGTCGCGTCTTATGAAGGACGGTATCGGCGAGGGCTTTACAAGAGAGGACCATTCGGCACTTTCAAACCAGCTCCTTGCGACATATGCCAAGGTTCAGGATGCTAAATCGCTTGCGTCTGTAATAGGTGAAGATGAGCTGTCGCCGGACGATAAGCTTCTTATGAAGTTCGGCAAGGAATTTGACAACAGGTTCTTGAATCAGAGCTTTACCGAAAACCGTACCATTGACGAGACTCTCGATCTCGGCTGGGAGCTTCTTTCAATGCTTCCGCGCCGTATGCTCGACCGTGTTGATGATAAGACTCTTGATAAGTACTATAAAGGCAAAAACTGAGCCTTTTAAAATTCGGAAAAGGAGGAAAAGCCGATGGCACAGGTGTTCCCGACAAAAGCCAATTTGATGGCGACGCAGAAATCTCTCGATTTAGCCAAGCTCGGCTATGAGCTGATGGACAGAAAACGTAACATTCTTGTTCGTGAGATGATGCAGCTTATAAGCGAAGCAAAGGAAGTCGAGGCAAATATAAACGCGGTATACGACAAGGCTTATTCGTCCTTGAAGCTTGCCAATATTACGCTTGGCGTTTGCGGTAATTTTGCAAGAACCATACCCGTTGATAACGGGCTTTCCCTTGATTTTCGCAGCGTAATGGGTGTTGAGATACCGAAAATATCGCTTGAAAGCAGCAAGCTGATGCCGTATTTCGGCTTTAATTCGACAAACTCCCACCTTGACGAGGCTTACATAAACTTCAACGAGGCAAAGAAAATGACCGTAAAGCTTGCCGAAACCGAGGCTTCGATTTACCGGCTTGCGGACGCAGTCAAAAAAACGCAAAAGCGTGCCAACGCGTTAAACAACATAATGATACCTCAGTTTACGGGTACGATTAAGTACATCTCCGAAGCACTCGAAGAAAAAGAGCGTGAAGATTTTACAAGGCTTAAAGCCGTTAAAAATCAAAAAGAGGAGAAAAAACGCGAGGCAAAATGAAAATCAGAGGACTGTAAAAGCTCGTCTTTTACAGTCCTTTTTATGTGCTTTTTTTTGCGGATTATGCTTTTGCGGTTGAGTTTTTTCTTATCCTTATTGATGATTATATTCAGTGACCGAATCGTGAGCAAACATAAAAAATGCTGTGGAACGTATGTTCCACAGCATTTTTGCATCTGTATAAGCTTATTTTATTTCAACTATCCAGCCTTCGGGAGCTTCGATTCTGCCCATCTGAATTCCGGTGAGAGTATCGTAAAGCTTCTTGATGGTCGGACCCATCTCGTCCATACCCGACGGGAAGCAAATTTCCTTGCCGTGGTCATATACCTTGCCCACGGGAGATATAACGGCAGCGGTTCCGCAAAGACCCATCTCTGCAAAATCGGAAAGCTCGCTGAGGTAAACTTCTCTTTCCTCAACATTGAGGCCGAGGTAATCTTTTGCAACTGTTACAAGCGAACGTCTGGTTATAGACGGAAGAATTGACGGGCTCTTCGGAACGACTACGGTGCCGTTCTTATCAACAAAGAGACAGTTGGCGCCGCCGGTTTCCTCAACCTTTGTTCTTGTAGCGGGATCAACATAGAGATTTTCATCAAAGCCGTTTTCGTGTGCGTCAACTATGTTGTAGAGCGACATTGCGTAGTTAAGACCTGCTTTGATATGGCCGGTTCCTCTGGGAGCTGCGCGGTCAAGGTCGGTTACACGAATGGTAATGGGCTTTGCACCGCCTTTAAAATAAGGACCTACCGGAGTTACAAATATACGGAACTGATATTCGTCGGCAGGCTTAACGCCGATAACCGGATTTGAGCCGAACATATACGGCCTTATGTAAAGGGTTGCGCCCGAACCGTATGGGGGAACATAGTCGATATTTGCTTTGACTACTTCTTTGACAGCATCTACGAATTTATCTTCGGGAAATACGGGCATTTTAAGGCGCTCGCATGATGATTTCATTCTTGCGGCGTTAAGGTCGGGGCGGAAGCATACCGTTTTGCCGTCTTCCGTTGTGTACGCCTTAAGACCCTCAAAGCAAGACTGCGAGTACTGAAGAACACCTGCACACTCATTGATAACGACGTTGGGATCAGAGGTAAGACCGCCATCCCATTTGCCGTCCTTAAAGTTGGCAACATATCTTTTGTCCGTGGGGATATAGCTGAAGCCTATCGAACCCCAGTCAATATTTTTCTTCGCCATAGTATTACTTCTTTCGTAATTTGAATTTTTATTCATTATATCACATATTTTCTGTTGTTTGCAATAGAATATGTGAGCTTTAACGCGGCGTTTTGACGAAATATCGGCCGATTTTTGCCATCGGTTTATAAAAAATGTTGTATATAAATGTCGCTTATGTTAAAATAATATAAAATGTGTATAAAATGCATAAGTGCCAATCCGATAGGGTTCGGCGCTGCGTTTAAAACAACAAAACTCAAAACGGAGTGATAATTTATGTCGGTTTATACAGAGCGCGCCGCGGAACTTTTCGGCAAAGGCTTTAACTGCTCTCAGGCTGTTTTTGCGGCGTTTTGCGATAAATTCGGAATGGACGAAAAAACCGCTCTCAAGGCCGCGTCCGGCCTCGGCGGCGGAGTAGGCAGAATGAGAGAGGTCTGCGGAGCTATGTGCGGAGCCGCTATGGTTGCAGGTATGGTATACGGTGACGATACAGGCGAAAACAGGGAGGCAAAATCCTATACGTATAAAAAGGTTCAGGAAATTGCCGCTGAATTTAAAAAGACCAATCCGTCTATAATCTGCCGCGAACTTTTGGGATTGTCAAAAAACTGCGCCGTCACTCCGAACGCCGAAAAACGCACGGCGGAGTATTATAAAAAACGGCCTTGCGCTCAAATTGTGGAAGATGCGGTGAAAGCTACGGAAAAAGTGCTTTTCTCGGAATAGTGCTCCATAAAAGCTCAACTGCAAAATGAAAAAAGGAACTGTTTTATGAATAAAAATACCGCATTTGTCTCTTCCGATGAAGAGATAATATATATAGGAAACGAAAATACGGTGCGCGAAATATCGACCTCCGGTAAGGTGTTGCGAACCGTCCGCATAATTAACAGGCGAATGGACGAGACCTCGTTTTCTCCTTCGGACGGCTCTGAGGAGTTTATAATATCCTATAAAAACGGTGTGTTCGGCAAGGGTAAAATACACTCCTCCGATTGCAAACTGAAAAGCACGGAGCTGAAAGAGGATGGGGCGGTTAAAAAAGCCGTATTTTGCTTTGAGCCGTACCGTATACACTCTTCCGACGTATTTGTGAAGGTGATATTTGAGGCGAGGGACTCTGACCCCGTTATCAGAAAATATGTTACCATATCGTCAAGTGCCCCGAAAAAACTGTTCATTGATTATATCGACCTTGAATATTTTGTGCTCGGAGCCGATATTAAAATGCGCTTTTCAAGACCGGATATGGAAAAAGCCTATCTTTCGCAGTTTCAGTCGGCACTCGGTCAGCCGATATATATAAACGGTATGTATTTCGGCTGTGAATTTCCGACGACTGATAATAACATAGTAGATAATACGGCGCATATAAGATATTTCGCCGGAAAAGCCCTTAAGGAGCTGTCAAACGGCAATGAAATCTATATTTCACATCCGACAATCGGCGGTGCGGCGCGCAGCTTTGATATAGAGGTCGTGAGAGCCGATTTCCTTGAGTATATAAAAGGCATTGCAAAACCGATTTATCTCCGCACACAGTACAATTCTTGGTATGACCATATGCTTGATATAACAAGCGAAAACATACGCGACTCTTTTTTTGAAATAGAAAAGGGACTTTCGAGTGCGGGCGTTCCGCCGCTCAATTCTTATGTTGTAGACGACGGTTGGGTTGATTACGATAAGGACTTTTGGTGCTTCAATGACAAATTCCCCAATGAACTCTATGAGAGCTCTGCACTCAGCAAGAAATTTTCGTCCGAATTCGGACTTTGGCTCGGACCTCGCGGCGGCTATAATTTGAAAACCGACAAGTTCGGCAGAAGAATGGAGCGCTCCGGCAAGGGCGGCTATAACAGGCAGAGCCGCGATGTGTGCGTTGCCGATCACCGATACACAAAAAATGTGCTTGAGTTTTTCCTTGATTATATGGAAAAATTTGATATCAACTATTGGAAGCTTGACGGTTTTCTGCTGAAATCGTGTAAAAACAGACATCACGGGCATCCCGTAGGCGGAAAACACGGTATGTACTGCTTTACGGACTGCTGGGAAAACTGGACGGATATATTTGAAAAAATGCACCTTCTTCGCGAGAAAGAGGGCAAGGATCTATGGATTAACCAGACGAGCTATTGTAACGCGAGCCCGTGGCACCTTATGTACAGCGAGAGCTTTTGGATGCAAAACAGCGGCGACATAGGCTTTATTGATAAAACGACAAGCGGAGAAAAGCTCTGCGGAAGCGATATTGACAGAATGCTTACATACCGCGATTCAAAGTATTTTGACTTCCACAGAAAAAGGCAGTATCAGTTCCCTCTGTCAAATATGTATAATCACGAGCCGATTTACGGCAACACCGCAAAGATTCATATGACGGACGAGGAATTCCGCAAATATATGTATATGATATCCACGCGCGGAACCGCATTTTGGGAGCTTTATTACAGCTTTAACCTCTTTACGCCCGATATGTGGCTTATCAATGCCGATGTTTTGTCGTTTATCAGGGAGAATTTCAGCATATTGCGAAATTCAAAGCTGATAGGCGAGTCTCCCGATACGGGCAGCGTTTACGGTTACTCCGCATGGGAAAACGCAAACGGTATAGTTTCGGTGCGAAATCCGGCTAATAAAAAACAGAGCTTCTCGTTTATTCTTGACAGAATTATAGGAGTTGTCGAGGGTGCCGAAAATATGACATGCGTCACGGTTTTGCCGTATACGGAAAAACCCGATGAAAGGAAATACTCATACGGTGACACCGTTTCGGTGGATTTGGAGCCGCATGAAATACGAATTTTCAAGTTTACAAACGAAAATACATCTCCGTTAAAGCTTACAGAGGCAAAATTCATCGACGAAAAGACCGTTGAATTCAGATTTAACAGTCATATCGCTGTAAAGAAGAGTACCTTTACACTTGATGGCGTGGCTCTTAAAAAAGAGCTTCGGGCTAATTACAGCGATGTCAGAGTGTATTTGCCTGCCGAGGGCGAAAATTTACAAAAGCTTGATATAGATATAGATGTAAAAGATATTTACGGAAACGTTCTTTCCGAGAAAGTACCCGTAACATATTTCAAAAACGGGTGTATACCTATATCCTACGGCGTTTCGGGGCGCGGTGACTTTGCTCTCAGGCTGACGCTTTCCGCTGTTCCCACAGACGGTATGATACTTCTCGGCGGCAAAGATATGAGCATTTTTGTCGCAAACGGGAAGCTTGTTTTCGACGTTAAGGGAATTAAGGCAAAATCCGATACGATAATTGCCGGCAAAGATAATGTAAAGGTATACGCCTTGCGTGAGAGAAACGGTATGATTAAGCTCTATATAGACGGTAAGCTCGATTGCTCCGGCTATGATGTGAGAAATGCAGGCGCAGATATTGCCGCAGGTGAAATCAAATGCGGTGCAAGTGTAAATAACATTGAGATTTTTAACCGTGCTTTCAGCTTTGATGAGGTAAAGGACTGATATTATGGAAGAAAAAACGCTTCATAAACACCTTGTTGCAAAAACGGACGGTAAGGCCGAGCCGGACAATATTCTTATAGCCGGCAGCATAAGAATAACGGTCATATTTCCGAATCTTATAAGGGTAGAGTGCGGAAGTGAAAAATCCTTTTGCGATGAAGCGACGCAAAGTGTTTGGTTCCGCAATCACGGTAAGGTCGATTTTACATATGAAATAACAAAGACCAAAATCATAATAAAAACCGAAAAAGCCGAGTTTTGCATAAACCGCAGAAACGGTACGGCGATATATGCCAAAATCGGAGATATGGAGTCGAGCTGTGATAACAGTGAGAATTTAAAGGGCACGGCACGCACTCTTGACCAGTCACACGGTGCGATTCCGCTCAAAGACGGAGTTATCTCGTGTGACGGAGCTGCCGTATTTGATGACAGCAAGTCACTGCTTATGTGTAAAGACGGAGAAGTCAGACCGCGCCTCGCGAAAGAACGCGATATTTATGTGTTTGCATACGGCACCGATTATATAGGTGCGGTCAATGCTCTTTATAAAATTACGGGCGAGGTGCCGCTGGTGCCGCGTTTTGCTCTCGGTAACTGGTGGAGCCGCTATAAGGCGTATACACAGAGCGAATATCAAAGCCTGATGCTTGAATTTAAAAAACACAATGTCCCGCTTACCGTAGCCACGGTTGATATGGATTGGCATTGGGTAGATGTTAAAAAGCAATTTCCGGATGCAGGATACAATAAATCGAGACCGCTGTTTTGGTCAGACGGATGGACCGGATACAGCTGGAACACCGAGCTTTTCCCCGATTACAGGGGCTTTTTGAATTTCCTGCATGAGCAGGGGCTTAAAGTTACGCTGAATTTGCATCCTGCTCTCGGCATACGTTCGTTTGAAAACTGCTATGACGCGGCGGCGAGGGCTATGGGGCTTGACCCGGCCGAGAAAAAGCCGATAGAATTTGATATAACCGATACACAGTTTATAAACACATATTTTGATACGGCACACCATCCGTATGAGGATGAGGGAGTCGATTTTTGGTGGATAGATTGGCAGCAGGGCAAAAAGAGCAAGCTGCCGGGTCTTGACCCTTTATGGGCGCTGAATCACTATCATTATCTTGACAGGCAGCGTTCGGGCAAGCGTCCTCTCATTCTCTCGCGTTATGCCGGCATAGGCTCTCACAGATATCCCCTCGGATTTTCGGGAGATACATTTATGAGCTGGCGAGTTCTTAAATTCCAGCCGTATTTTACATCTACCGCGTCGAACTGCGGATATACCTGGTGGAGCCATGATATAGGCGGCCATTGCTTCGGCAGGCACGATGATGAGATGTACGTGCGTTGGGTGCAATTAGGCACTTTTTCGCCGATTATGCGCTTGCATTCAAGCAATGACCCGCTCTCCGGCAAGGAGCCGTGGAATTACGGTTGGGAAGCCGAAATGACAGCGGAACGTTATTTGAGGCTTCGTCATGAGCTGATCCCGTATCTCTACTCTATGAATTACCGTACTCATAAATTCGGAAGAGCACTCTGTGAACCGCTTTACTACGATAACCCGGAGTGCGAGGGTGCTTACAAATGCCGTAACGGATATATGTTCGGCAGTGAGCTTTTGGTTTGCCCCGTCACGTCAAAGATAAATAAAAAGACGCGCCGCGCCGAAACCCGTGTATGGCTGCCTAAGGGACGTTGGACCGACATTTTCACGGGCAAAATATATCGTGGTTCAAAGACGGTCAGAATACACAGCGAACTTAATACGATGCCTGTTTTTGCACGCGAGGGAGCGATAATACCGCTGTCTCTTGATGAGGGGAACAGCTGCAAAAATCCCACAGTGTTGAAATTTAAGGTGTACCGCGGCAACGGCAGTTTTTCTCTCTACGAGGACGACGGTGAGACTAACGGCTTTAAGGACGGCGATTTTTCAATAACCGAGCTTTCCGTCAGCGAAACCGAAAACGGTATTAAGCTGACACTCTGCGGCGGAAAGGAAAAGGATTATCTTCCGCTTAAAAGGCGGTATGTGTTTGAGTTTTCCGACATTGTATCCGCCGAGAACGTGAGGGTTATGTCAGGCGGCGAAAAGCTTGATTGTTCGGTCACGGATGCAGGCGGCAGAGTTACCGTTTCGCTGCCTCCCACGGAGATTTCCGCCCCGATAGAAGCGGAGCTTTACGGCGTTACGGTGCTTAAGAACAAACCGAAGCGCGAAGCAGTCCGTGAGGCTATGACAAAATTCAACGGTATCAATAACCTGAAAAAACGTCGTTATTTAATCCTTGAAAAGGCAAAGGACGATGCGGCACTTCTTTCCGATGTGCGGATTTTGGGCAATTCGGCGCTGCGCTCCGAGCTGCTTGAAATTTTGGAGGACCTTGACTATACGCCGTAAAACAGGTGGATGTCGAAATTTGTTGACTTACCGTTCATTAAATAATATAATAAAATAACTTTACTAAAAAGCATTTTCGGAAAGGCGTGTTTAATTTGTCTGCATTACCTTGTGATATTGACTGTATTGCCGCTGATTTTTCAATTAACGGAAATTTTAAGGAATACACCGCTCTTAATGACGGGCATATAAATTCCACTTATGTCATATCCTTTGATGACAAAGGCGATACCGTAAAATATACGCTCCAAAAAATAAATACCGGTATATTTAAAAACCCCGATGCGCTCATGAGCAACATTGTCGGTGTTACCTCACATATCCGCTCCGCACTTTTAAAGGCCGGCAGAGACGCCGACCGCGGAACCTTAACGTTCCTTAAGGCGGCAGACGGTAAGTATTATTTCCGCGATGAAAACGGTGATTGCTGGCGCGTATACAAATATATAGATAAGGTTTATACCTGCAATATAATCGACTCCGCCGAGGTGTTTGAAAATGCAGGCAGAGCATTCGGCGAATTTCAGCGTCAGCTCTCAGATTATCCCATTGACAGCCTTTTTGAAACAATACCGAAGTTCCATGATACATACTCGAGATTCCTTGATTTTATGTCCGCGGTAAAAGAGGACAAAGCGGGAAGAGCCGAAGGTGTGCGAGAGCTTATTGATTTTGCCGTCTCAAGAGAAAGCGACACGCACGTTCTTTTAGACCTTATAGAGCGCGGCAGTCTGCCGCTTCGCGTCACTCATAACGACACAAAGCTAAACAACATTCTTTTTGACCGTGATTCAAATGACGGAATCTGTATAATTGACCTTGACACCGTAATGCCGGGACTTTCGCTCTATGATTTCGGCGACAGCATCCGCTTCGGCGCAAATACGGCGGCTGAGGATGAAAAGGACGTTTCAAAGGTATCGCTCAGCCTGCCGCTTTACGAAGCATATACAAGGGGCTATTTAAGCTCCGCCAAGGACAGCCTTACCGAAACCGAGACTGAGTATATGGCGTTTTCGGCTAAGCTTATGACATATGAGTGCGGTATACGCTTCCTCGGTGACTATTTAAACGGAGATGTTTATTTCAAGACCGATTATCCCGAGCATAACCTCGTAAGAGCAAAAACGCAGTTTGCTCTTGTGGCCGATATGGAAAAGAAAATGGACGAAATGCGCCGTATAACCGAAAACGCATTAAAATAATCCGTTTTGAAAATCAAACAAACAAAAACAGCGAAGCTCTCCTTCTTTGACGGAGGGCTTCGCTTTATAGTTGCCTGTTTGGTATGATGCCGTTATTAACCCTTTGCAAGCTCGTTCAAAACATCAAGTAAAAACTCCCAGGTTCTTTTTACGGAGGAAATGCTCATACTCTCGCGATAGGTGTGTATGTCTTTAAGGTTCGGACCTATTGAAACGCAGTCAAGGCCGTCGATTTTATCGGAAAACAAGCCGCATTCAACACCGCCGTGTATAGAGGTTATGACGGGTTCATTTTTATACATTTTCTCATAAACCTCTGTCATAACGCTTCTGAGGCGCGATTCTTTTTTATATTCCCAGGCGGGGTAATCGCCGAAGGAAATTACCTTGCCGCCTATGGCTCTCATAATCAGAGCGAGGCGACTCTTGAGTTCCTCTTTCTTCAGCAGTACGCTGCTTCTTATACAAAATTCCGCCGAAATTTCACTCTCCTCGGTCTTTAATATGCCGAGGTTGAGCGAGGTTTCCGGAAGGCCCTCTATGTCACGGCTCATTGAGATAAGTCCGCACGGGAGGGCGGACAGCATAGCAACTGCCTTTTCGGTAGAGTCGGCATTTGCGGCTTTTTCCTTTGAGACAGCTTCTTTAACGTCTATAACGATTCCGTCGTCAACGGAAGAATAATCGTTCTTTATTACTTCGCTTATTTCACAAACTGCTTTTTTGAGCTCTTCGGGGTTTTTTGTTTTGACAATCGCCACGGCACTTGTCGGGATGGCGTTATCCTTTAGTCCGCCGTCAACACTTATTATTCTTGCTTCGCAAATGGGCAGCACGTAATTAAGTATTCTGCCGAGAAGCATATCGGCGTTTGCCCTGCCGCGGTGAATTTCGGCACCGGAGTGACCGCCTTTAAGACCCGAAACGGTTATTTTTAATGTTTCGCCGTCGTATTCTTCTCTTTTTATGGGAAGTATGCAGCGCGTTTTGTTTCCGCCTGCACAGCTTACGGTAAATACTCCCTCGTCCTCCGAATCGAGATTTATCATCATTTTTCCGCGAAGGCTTGACGTGTCAATGTTTTTTGCGCCGTCCATACCCGTTTCCTCGTCCGTTGTAAAGACTGCCTCTACGGGCGGCCTTTTATTGTCGGAGTCGAGAAGTGCGAGTATCATGGCAACGGCGATTCCGTCATCGGCTCCGAGCGTAGTGCCCACCGCCGAGATATTGTCGCCGTCAACCGCAAGGTCGATTCCCTCTTTTTCCATATCCTTGGTGCAGTCGGGGGCTTTTTCGCAGACCATATCAAGGTGCCCTGCGAGAAGTATCGGCTCGGCTTTGTCACAGCCTACGGCAGGGGCAAAGATTATGCAGTTGTTGCTGTCATCCTGCAAACATTTGAAACCGTGACTCTCGGCAAATCTTACACAGTAGTCGCTTATCGCTTTTGTGTTGCCCGAACCGCGCGGTATTTTTGAAATTTCTTCAAAATAATAAAAAACCTTTTTCGGAGACAATCCGTCTGTTATTCTCATATTTTCACCTCATTTTATTTTGCGTCAGTTAACTCTCATTGCACTTTTCGGCTCAACCGTGAGAGAATTAACGGTTACCGCCGTATCGTTATAGTTAAAGTATATTATAATGCTGTTATTGTATTCCGTGCAGTAAACGCCGTCCTGAACCTTGTAGTGCGCCGTCATTCTCGCATTGCGGAGATTGCCGAGAACAGAGTCTGCTGTTTGATATTTTTCGGCGGCAGAGTTGAGCTGATTTTCATAGCTGTATTTTTCGTCAAGCTCCGATTTACCTGTCTTTGAGCAGTACCATTCATACGACGGTATTGCGCCGTATTCGAGCGATTTCAAAAATGCCGTTTCGCTGTCGTCGGCAAGGTTTACGGGGGCCATGGTGTAGTCGGAAATGCCGTGCAGTATCATTTCGACAAACGGCACCGAAGAGTACGAATCGCTTTGAGGGTATGCCGTGTCATAGGAAAGCCCCGAGACAAAGTCGGCGTTTTTCAACAGATAGAAATTGCCGCCGCATATCATAAGGTCGTGACCGTTCGAGAGCTTTTCAATCCCTTTTGAAACAGTCTGTACGGCGGTATCCCTGTTTTGACCGATCATTGAAAAATCCGAATATAAAAGACTGCCGGCGTCGTTTACACAATAGCCGTCAAAAGCAAAGTCGCTTGTGCTGTTTACGTAATCGGTAATATTTTTCTCGATTTTGGACAGAGCCAAAGCATAGCTTTCGGTCGTATTTTTCTTTGACAGAGCGCTGAATTTATCGGGCGTCTCAATGGTGAGCTTTTTGCCGGACATATCGCGCGCGCTCTTATCCGAATTTTCCCCTGTAGAGAAAATAACCGTGCTCACATCGCCGTACATCTCGAATTTTTGAGTCGTAATATACTGCTTTAAATTCTCAAACGACTTTTTGCCGCCGAGTTTTTTTATTGTTGAGGCTCCCGAGAGCAAATCCTGGTTGTTTGCTCCGTCAAGCACACCGCAGTAGCGCACGGTTATATTGTTTACGCTTTTTGCCTTGAGCATATTGAGAAGGTCGTATGCCTGGTCATAAGTTGTAAGGCTGACGTATCTGCCGCCGCTTTTTTGTGCCGTGCCGAGTATTGTCAGCGCAAACGGCAGATGAGCGGATGAAGTTACCGTTCTCGTGGATAAAACCGAATTTCTTATAAGCTGTTCGCGACAGGCTATTGCCATGCCGGAGTAGCTCGCGTTTTTGTTTGTGAGGAAGCGGTAGCATACGTTTATTTCTCCGCTGTACTGTGTTCCGACATACTTTGTCATTTTGCTTCCCGAGCCGACATATGACACATCGGTAATTGTATATGACGTGCCCGCGCGGTCGTATTTGTCACCGCTGCTTTTTTGAACCGAATCCACCGAGGCTATGGTATCGCCCTTTGTAATAAGAGCCACAAAAGCGCTGTTTTGCTGCTTCATTCCAAAAAATCCGAGCAGAGCCGAAGCATTTATTTTGCTCTCGTTTTCCGTCACGTCTTTAACTGCCGGGTCAGAGCCGTAAACCTTAAAGCTTTTTTCCGGATAATCTGATTTGCTGTCCGACATCATAAGCGAACCGCTGCCGTCGGGTAAAAGAATGAAGTCTCCTTCGGAAAAATCCTTTTCTGCGCCAAAGTAGCTTAAAAGATTTATTTTTTCGAGCGCATAACCGTCCGAGACCTTTATGTCTCCGCAGTTTACTTTGACGTCCATTACTCCGTCGGAGAGTATATAACTTACCGTGACCGACGCATACGGCGTGTCGCCCTGCGGTCCGTTTACCGCACTGTCCTTATCGGACGCCATATTGTATGTTACCTGAAGTCCGTTGCTGACGGGCTTAAATTCAAAAGAAGAAAACGCTACGGAGTTATCCTGAGAATTCAGTATATATTTTTTGCCGTCCTTTGAGAGCACTGCACTCAGAACATATGCTCTGCTCTCGCTTTCGTCATCCGAGGCAAGCGGCATGGAGTACCAGAATTTCCCCTCGGACGTCTCTTTTACCGCGACGGCACCCGTGGTTTTGTCATAGTAAAGCTCTATAAGACCGGACTGGGTGACAAATATCATATTGTCTTTGTTTATAACGTGAAAGCCGTTATCTGTATAGTCTCCGGAAACGGTTGAGAGAACCGAAACCTTCGTTTTGAGCGTTACATCGGGCGAGCCGCAGGAGGTAAATATCAGCGATAAAATAAGTATCAAAGCTGTTATGCAAGGCAGTAATTTTTTAGTGCTTTTCATATTTGTTTCTCCGTTAACATTTAAATAACAACTTATTTTACCATATATGTATAATTATTTCCACTATTATTATTTATTCGGGACTTCTCCTTTAAGTTGAAAAAAGTATTATTTTTTTATTTCACCGAGTGTAGTCTCGACTGCGTCCGCTATTGCCGCAGCATAGCTTTGCAAATTTTTGTCGAAAAGAGCGTTGTCGCCGTCGTCCGTAATAAAGCCCATCTCCGCGAGGCAGCTCGGCATATCTGTGTTTTTATTTACGTAATAGTTGTTTCCGTTTCCGGCTATTCCGCCTTTAACCCCTCTGTTTTTTGATAATCCGACTTCGCTTAGAGATTCCATTATGTTTTCGGCGAGCAGCAAATCGTCCGGAGGAGAGTCTTTAAGCGTCCATATTTCAAAGCCGCAGCCGCTGTCGGCACTGTTGCGGTGCAGGGATATAAAAAGGTCGGCTTTCTTTTTGTTTGCCGTTTTGCAGCGGTCCTCAAGCGATACATATGTGTCGTCGCTTCTTGTCATTATTGTGTTTATTCCGCGGGCTTTAAGCTCGGCTTCCACAGCCTTTGCAAGGCGCAGATTATCGTCTTTTTCATATCTTTCACCGTTTGTTGCTCCTACGTCGTATCCGCCGTGCCCTGCGTCTATGCATACGGTGTTGCCGCTTTTTTTCGGCATATGTACCGCGGCGGTGACAAGCAGCGCCGTAAATATCGCAAACGAAAGTATGAGCACAAAAAACGATATTTTACCGAAGCCTTTTACTTTGCGCGCCGTTTTACTCCGTCTGTGTTTTGCCAATTTATCACCTTCCGAGAAAGCTTTAAAAGCAGTGCGTAAAATCTGCTTTTTTTGTTTAAATTATATTTCCGCGTTTCGGCCGAAGTCAATCGATTTGGCGTTTTTTAAAAAAATCTTAATATTTTTGTTGACAACCCAAGAAAAGTATGATATATTGATACCATACTAATCCGATAGGAAATGAGAAGTTCGAAAAAGGAGGCTGTTTTAATGGCTGATCTTAAAAGAATAAAATCAAGACAATGTAACTGGAGAAACAGCCGAATGTGTACCTGTTGACCTTTAATTTTAACAAAACATCATTTAAAAATTATTGAAAGAGGTACACAAAATGAGTAACAAAAATTATAAATTCGAAACCTTGCAACTCCACGTAGGCCAGGAAGAGCCGGATATAGCATCGGGAGCAAGAGCCGTTCCGATATATCAGACAACATCATATGTTTTTAAAAACTCCGACGAGGCCGAGGCTCGTTTCGCTCTTAAGGATGCCGGCAATATTTACGGCAGACTTACAAACTCCACTCAGGACGTATTTGAAAAGAGAATAGCTGCTCTTGAGGGCGGCGTTGCTGCACTTGCCACGGCGTCGGGTGCTGCGGCTATTGATTACACCATCCGCTCTCTTGCGGTCGCCGGCGACCACGTTGTCGCTTCAAACACCATCTACGGCGGCACGTATAATCTTCTTGAGCATACGCTTCCCGATTACGGCATTACAACTACCTTTGTAGACCCCGACGATATAAGCAATTTTGAAAACGCAATTCAGGATAATACAAAGCTTCTGTATATAGAAACTCTCGGTAACCCCAATTCAAATGTTGCCGACATAGAGGAAATAGCAAAGGTAGCGCATAAGCATAAGATTCCGCTTGTTGTTGACAATACCTTTGCAACGCCTTATCTTGTAAGACCCATAGAGTACGGTGCGGATATAGTTGTTCATTCGGCTACAAAGTTTATCGGCGGTCACGGTACGGCGATAGGCGGAGTAATTGTTGACAGCGGTAAGTTCGACTGGATCGGCAGCGGCAAATTCCCGTCACTTGTTGAACCGAACCCGAGCTACCACGGCGTAAGCTTCGCAAAGGATGTCGGAGCTGCGGCTTTTGTCACCAAGATTCGCGCAATACTCCTCCGCGATACCGGAGCTACAATTTCTCCGTTCCACGCCTTCCTTTTCCTTCAGGGACTTGAGACGCTCTCTCTTCGCGTCGAGCGCCATACCGAAAATGCGTTAAAGGTAGTTGAATACCTCAACAATCATCCGCAGGTTGAAAAGGTAAATCATCCGTCACTCGCGAGCGGCGAGCAGAAACGGCTTTACGATAAATATTTCCCGAACGGCGGTGGATCGATATTTACCTTTGAAATAAAGGGCGATGATACAACCGCAAAGAAGTTTATAGACCATCTTGAGATATTCTCTCTTCTTGCGAATGTTGCCGATGTTAAATCGCTTGTTATTCACCCGGCCTCAACCACTCATTCGCAGCTCAGCGACGAGGAGAAGTTGGAGCAGGGTATTCGCCCGAACACTATCCGCCTATCAATAGGCACAGAGCATATAGACGATATCATAGCCGACCTTGACGAAGCGTTCAAAGCCGTTAAATGATTTAAATAACGGAATTAAAGGAGATAATCATTATGTCAAAAATATATAAAAGCCTCACGGATCTTATAGGAAATACACCGCTTCTCGAACTGTCAAATTATGAAAAGGAAAACAATCTTGAAGCGAAAATACTTGTAAAGCTCGAATACTTTAACCCCGCAGGCAGCGTCAAAGACAGAATAGCGAAGAAAATTCTCGATGACGCAGAAGCTAAAGGCCTTATAAATAAAGACACAACCATTATTGAGCCTACAAGCGGCAACACCGGAATAGGTCTCAGCGCTGTTGCGGCGGCAAGAGGTTATAAGATAATAATCACAATGCCCGAAACCATGAGCGTTGAGCGCAGACTTTTGATGGCGGCTTACGGCGCTAAGCTTGTCCTTACCGACGGTGCAAAGGGTATGAAGGGTGCAATCGCAAAAGCAAACGAGCTTCATGAGCAGACTCCCAACAGCTTTATTCCCGGTCAGTTTGTAAATCCGGCAAATCCTCAGGCTCATTTTGAGACTACCGGACCCGAAATCTGGAACGATACGGACGGTAAGGTTGACATTTTTGTCGCCGGCGTAGGCACGGGCGGAACACTTTCCGGCACGGGCAAATTCTTAAAGAGCAAAAATCCCGACATTAAGGTAGTTGCGGTTGAGCCTGCAACCTCGCCCGTACTTTCCGAGGGCAAATCGGGTCCGCATAAGATTCAGGGTATCGGCGCGGGCTTTGTACCTGATACGCTCGACACCAAGATTTATGACGAAATTATCACGGTTGAAAACGACGACGCATTCGCTTACAGCCGTGCAATTACAAAATCCGACGGAATTCTTGTGGGTATTTCTTCGGGTGCTGCCGTTAAGGCTGCCACCGATCTCGCACGCCGTCCGGAAAACAAGGGTAAGACAATAGTTGCGATTTTACCGGATACCGGCGAGCGTTACCTCTCCACTCAGTTGTTTAAAGAGGAATAATTAACCGAATACATCTAATTCAAGTGGCTGTAAAAGCGAGAGCTTTTACAGCCTTTTTTGACCGCTTTTATGACATTATGTAGAGTAGCGACATAAGCAGCTCCTCGTTTGCTCCCTCGGATTTTAAAAGGAGCAAAAGCGGAAGCAGCATAGCTCTGTCGGGGTCGTTCAAAATGCTTTCAATAATGCTGTTTTCGTTTGCCGAGGCGAAATTCGAAGTCGGATTGCTGTCGGTGCTTGCTTTGCTTACGCGGCTTTCTTCCGCACTCTCGCGCGGTGGCATATTTACCGGCATTTTTATATGATGCGGCTTCGTGTATGAGTTCTGTTCGATGTGCGCGTCGGGCTTTGGTTTTTCTTCTTGTAACGAGTTTTCTCTTGAGACGGTTTCGCTTGCACGCTGCTGCATGGCGCGAACTCTCTCCATGGCTCGATCCTGCATCTCCTTAAGCTCTGAATAGCTGTAATCTTTCATACGTTAAAAAACCCCTTTAACAGCGGAAGCATTTCCATCAGCTTTAAAAATTTCATGGCTTCATCCGCTTTTTTGCGCCTGTCCTCGCTCAGCAGAGGGCGAAGAGCGGAGATGAATCTTGTGTTGTCGTCCTCTTTATTCATCTGTGTGGCTACGGTCATCAGGGTTTTGGCCATATCGCCGCCGAAGAGTGACGATATATCGGCGTTAGGCGCATTTCGGTTGCCGCCTGCACCTTGCTCTTTCGGAGCGGATGACGGCTCGGAGCCGCTTTGCGACATCAGGCTTGACGCGACATTTTTAAGTCTCTCCATATCCTCCGGACTTATTGAGGACAGCAGGTCGCCTATATTATTCATAAGAATTGTCCTTTCGGTGTGCTTTATTCCGCATCTTTGCCGCCGAGCTTTTTAAACAGCTCCTTGGCTCTGTCACTTGACAGCAGATTTTTTAAGGCGTTTTCATCGCTTAAAACGTCGCTGAGCTTTTTCGATTGCTCGGGCGACAGCTTGTTCTTTAAAAATTTTTCCGCGCCTTTTTTTGATTTTTGGCTTTTAATACCGTCTATTATCTCGTCGATGTTGTCGTTCTGCATTGATTTTACCTCCGTATTTTGGTATACTGTATAGTATGAATTTCACGGGGGTTTTATGAATGAGAATACTTGTGCTTTCGGATTCGCACCGTGACAAAATCTCGCTTATGATGGCGGTAAAGCTGCACAGGGAAGCCGATGTTGTTGTATTTCTCGGCGACGGCGAAGAGGATTTTCAATGTGAAAAAATGTCGTCTCTGCTATCGCTTAAAGAGGTGCATTCGGTTAGGGGTAACTGTGATGTTTATTCGAGCCTGCCGAGCGAAGAGACGTTTGCTTGCGGCGGAAAAACCGTGTTTATCCTTCACGGTCATACAAGAGGGGTAAAGCACGGTGCCGAGGAGCTTTTGCGTGCCGCAAAAGAAAAATGTGCCGACATAGTTTTATACGGTCACACCCATATCCCGAAATCGGAGTATATTGACAATATGTATGTGATGTGCCCCGGCAGCATACGCGACGGCTCTTACGGCATAGTCGATATAACGGATAACGGAATACTTTGCTATACCGCGGATTTATCCCGTGAGCTTTAAAAGGCGGAAAGGACTGTTTGAATTGCTGATAAAGAACGTGAAAATAATCGGTGAAAACGAAATAACGGACGGCTTCGTCAGAACGGAGAACGGTAAGATAACCGAGGTCGGAAAAGCTGCCCGTGAAGCCGAAAATGAAGAGGTAATCGACGGTAACGGCAAATATTTGTCACCCGGTTTTATAGATCTCCACGTTCACGGCGGCGGCGGATATTCCGCTATGGGCACGCCGGAGGATATTGTGAAAATGGCAACGGCTCATATGAATTACGGCACTACATCCATATTGCCGACAACGCTTGCCGCGCCTATTGCTCAGCTTAAAACCGCGCTTTTAAATATCAAAGAGGCAAAGCGGATTTGTAAAACATCAAATATTCTCGGTGCACATCTTGAGGGCCCGTTTTTGTCGCCCGAAATGTGCGGAGCGCAGAGTCCCGAAAACATATTGGTGCCGTCACAAAATGAGTACGAGAGCCTGCTTGATTTGTGGGACGGACTTAAAATAATGGGTGCCGCTCCCGAAACCGACGGCGGTATGGCGCTCGGTGAGGAGCTTAAAAAGCGCGGCATTGTGGCGTCGATAGCCCATTCCTCCGGGGATTACGATACGGCGAAGGAGGCAATAAAACACGGGTATTCCGATGTAACACATCTTTATAATGCCTGTACATCTTGCTATAAACGCGGAATTTTCAGGCGCGCAGGCACAGTTGAGGCGGCACTGACTCACGACGAATTAACGGCTCAGGTAATAGCCGATTTGTGCCATTTGCCGTTAGGTGTTTTAAAGCTGATTTACAGATGTAAGGGCGCCGATAAAATGTATCTTATCACCGACGGGCTTGAGTATTCGGCGACCGAGACAAAAGAGGGCACGCTTGTTATGCAGAAAAACGGCGTTCCGGCGATTTACGAGGACGGCGTTATGAAGCTTGCCGACCGCTCTTGCATAGCGGGAAGCGTAGCCACAACCGACAGGCTTGTGAGAAATATGTATAAAAGGGTCGGAGTACCGCTTTGCGACGCGGTAAAAATGGCCTCTCTTACTCCGGCAAGGGTAATAGGCATTGACAGCAAAAAGGGTAAAATCGAAAAAGACTTTGATGCTGACCTTATTATGTTTGACGACGACATAAACATTTCCTTTGTTATGGTAGGCGGAAGCGTCGTAAAGGCGTGAGCGTAAAAAAATACTATCATGCTCGGCGGACTGTGAAGTGATTTCACTTGACAGTCCGCCTGTTTTATGCAAATTTACTTTTTATTACTTGAAAAAGCTGTAATTTTTATGTATAATTATAAATACAACTCTTTCGGAGGTCCTATATATGACTGTCAGAGAAATACAAAACATACTTTCCGCCGAGGTTGTTTGCGGCGGCGACTGCCTTGACAGAGAAGTAAACGATGCATGCGGAAGCGATATGATGAGCGACGTTCTTGCGTTTGTCAAGCAGCAGGCAGTTCTGCTCACAGGGCTTGTTAATCCGCAGGTGATAAGAACCGCCGAGATGATGGATATGAAATGCGTGGTTTTTGTGCGCGGTAAACGCCCCGACCGAGATATGACGGAGCTTGCCGAAAATCTTGATATTATATTGCTTACAACAAAGCTCCCTATGTTTTCGTCATGCGGCCTGCTGTATGAAAAAGGACTTGGCGGAGGTGAGGCGAAATGAGCGTTATCACGCTTCATTATGATGTTCCGGGCGATGATTTCACAAGGGCGGGCGAGGCGTCCGGTGACGTAAAGGCTCACCTTAAGAAGCTTGGATTTTCTCCCGAGGTAATCAGGAATACGGTAATAGCTCTTTATGAGGGCGAAATAAATATGGTAATACACGCGGGCGGCGGCAGGATAGACGTGGATATTGACCCCGATGTCATCTCTATGGTTTTGTCGGATGACGGCCCGGGAATACCCGACGTTGCTCTGGCAATGAAGGAGGGATATTCCACGGCTCCCGACAATGTGCGTGCTCTCGGCTTCGGTGCCGGAATGGGACTTCCCAATATAAAAAAGTATACTGATGAAATGCTAATAGATACTTTGGTCGGCAAGGGCACAACCATGCGGCTGAAGGTGTATACAAACAGATAAATTATATAATCACGGAGTAACTGCAATGGAAAAGAGCGGCTTTTTTCATTCCGTACGTCTGGACGAAAGCAAGTGTATGGGATGCACCAACTGCATAAAGCGTTGCCCGACGGGAGCCATAAGAGTGCGCCGCGGTAAGGCATATATAATTTCGGAGCGGTGTATAGACTGCGGCGAATGTATCAGAATTTGTCCGCATCACGCGAAGTATGCCGAAAAATACTCGTTTGACGAGCTTCAAAAATACAAATATCGCATAGCCTTGCCCGCGCCTACGCTGTACGGTCAGTTTAACAATCTCGACGATACCGATTATGTGCTGACCGCGCTTAAAAAGCTTGGCTTTGACGATGTGTTTGAGGTGTCAAAGGGTGCCGAGATAGTGTCAGAGGCTACAAGGGCGGAGCTGTTACATTCGGGCAGAAAAAAGCCCGTAATATCCTCAGCGTGCCCTGCCGTAGTAAGGCTTATAAGGGTGCGTTTCCCAAATCTAATCGAGAACGTGCTTGATTTTAATCCACCCATGGAGGAGGCGGCGCGTCTTGCGAGAGAGCGTGCGGTAAAACGAACGGGATATTCAAAATCCGATATAGGAATATTTTTCATAACGCCGTGTACGGCGAAAATCACAGCCATAAAACAGCCTATATGCAACAACGGCTCCAATGTGGACGGCGTGTTCGGCATAAAGGATATTTATCCGTCACTTTTGCATGAAATGGAAAATACGGACAAAACGGAGCTTTTACGTGATTCCGGTATAATCGGAGTTTCGTGGGCATCATCCGGCGGCGAAGCCTCGGCACTTCTCACCGACCGATATTTAGCGGCGGACGGCATAGAAAACGTTATAAAGGTGCTCGAGGAGATAGAGGACGAAAAGCTTTCGGACCTTGATTTTATCGAGCTTAACGCCTGTCCGGGCGGATGCGTCGGCGGGCCGCTGACAGTCGAAAATCCGTATGTCGCAAAGGCACGCATACAGCATCTGAGAAAATATATGCCGGTGTCCTGCAATCATCTTGAAATAAAAACCGTTCCGCGCTATATGCGTTGGGATAATCCGCTGAAAGAACTGCCCGTTATGCGCCTTTCCGACGATATGGGCGAGGCTTTACAAAAAATGGGCGAGATGAAGAAAATAGAAAGCTCTCTTCCGGGGCTCGATTGCGGAACGTGCGGAGCACCGTCATGCAGCGACCTTGCCGAGGATATAGTGCGCGGAAAAGCGTCTATAGAGGACTGCGTATTCTTCTCGCGTGAAAATACCGATAAAAACAACTATATTCCGATACCTGCGCCGTTCAGAAAAACGGAGAAAAACGAGTGAAACGGAGAAAATATGAACATAAAAGAAATTTCTGAAAAGCTCGGCTTGAGCTTCTTAAACGAAGCGGAGCCGTCCAAAGAGGTCAAGGGCGGTTACTGCGGCGATTTACTGAGCTTTGTTATGTCGCATGCAAAGTGCGGCGACTGTTGGTTTACCGTTATGGGGAATGTCAATGCCGTGGCGGTGGCGGTGCTGTCTGATTGTGCGGCGATAGTTCTATGTGAAAATTCTACACTTGACGGTGACGCGCTCGAAAAGGCTAAAGAGCAGGGTGTTAACATCCTCTCTTCGGCAGAGGATGCATTTTCACTATCCGCCAAGCTTTCCGGTCTGCTATGATTATAAAGGCCGATTTACACATGCACACCTGTCTGTCGCCGTGCGGAGACGATGATATGACTCCTTATAACGCGGTAAATCTCGCCAAGCTTTTAGGGTATGATATGATAGCCGTCACAGATCATAATTCGTGCCTCAATTGCCCTGCGGCAGTAAGGGCAGGCGAAGCGGCAGGACTTGTCGTTGTACCCGGAATGGAGCTTTGCACCGCCGAGGAGATACACAATGTTTGCCTTTTCCCGTCGCTTGATGCCGCAAAAGAATTTTCTGATTTTGTATACGACAAAATGCCGGATATTATAAACCGACCCGAAATATTCGGCGAGCAGATTATAACGGATGAAAAGGATAATATAATAGGCTACGAAAAACGGCTTTTGACCGTGGCGTCTGATATTACCGAGGGCGAAACGGTAAAAGCGGTCTCGTCATACGGCGGCGTGTGCTTTCCGGCGCATATAGACAGAAGCTCTTACAGCATTTTATCGGTGCTCGGCACCTTTCCGGAGACTCCGACCTTCAAGGCGGCGGGCTTGTCGCGGTATGCAGACGAAAAAAAGCTTTCGGCGGAAAATCCGTGCCTTGGCAATATGAAGCTTTTTGTAAATTCCGACGCGCACCGTCTTTCGGATATCCCGGAGCCGCAAAACGAGCTTGAGCTGCCGGAGTGCAGCGCGGAAGCTCTGATAGACTATATTAAAAACCGTTAAATAATTTAAATGTTGCTTTTTTGCCGAATTTGATTATAATATTGAGTATTACACGAAAATAAGGATGGTCTTATATATAATGGAAACAAAAAAGAAAAAGGCAGCCGTTACCGTACTCGGCATCTTTGTTACAGCTTTGTTTATATGGCTTGTTATCGTGGGCTGCAACCTCTATAAAAACAGATGGCATAAAATAAATTTTAATGTCAACAGCATAACGGTCGTCAGAACCGAGGGCGACACTCCTTACGACGGAATATACAATGTAACCGTAAAGGGAACGGCAAGCGCATGGTTTTATGATTCCAATAAATATCAGTTCGACCTTGTGCCGGCTTCGTCGGGCGGATATTATCCCACCTTCTATCAAAAGACCGATACCCTGGTCGTAACCAATAAGGATAAAACTCCGTTCGAGTTTTCATTTACAACAAAAGAAAATATGGATGAGGACTGCGTGGATACGGTTAGCCGTTTCATTTACGGAGCCGAAAATATCACCGTAAACGGTTCTCCCGACACAAGCCACGATATAAGGCTGTTCTTGTCGGAATACAGAGATAAAATAACCGTCGTGAACAAATAGTTTTGTTTGACATAACGGGTACGGAATGATAAAATATTATAAATAGTTCAAACGCGTTGAAAAAGCTTAAGGAAAGCGATGCGCATTTTAAGAGAGCCGCTGTTCGGTGCGAAGCGGTATTCGGCGTTTTCCGTCGTCACTTTTGAGCGTCTTTGCCGAAACTACATTAAGCAAAGACGGTTTGCCGCCGTTAAAGGCACAGAGCGGCCGTTTTTTACGGCAAAATGAGTGGTACCGCGGTAATTTTCGCCTCATACTTTTGTATGAGGCGTTTTTATTTTGTAATTTATGTTTTACAGGAGGATAAATAATGAGCAAGGAGCTTGCAAAAAAATACGATCCGAAAAATGTTGAAGACCGTATTTACAAGACATGGCTCGAGCATAAGTATTTTCATGCCGAGCGTCAAGAGGGGAAAAAGACATACACAATAGTTATTCCGCCTCCCAATATTACGGGTCAGCTTCACATGGGTCACGCGCTTGACAATACTCTTCAGGATATACTGATAAGATATCACCGTATGGCAGGCTATGATACCCTTTGGGTTCCCGGCACGGACCACGCGTCGATAGCCACGGAAGCCAAAATAGTAGAGGCTATGCGCAAAGAGGGCATAACCAAGGAGGACATCGGCAGAGATAAGTTCCTCGAGCGTGCATGGGACTGGAAAGCAAAGTACGGCGGCAGAATAATAGAGCAGCTCAAAAAGATGGGCTCCTCCTGCGATTGGGACAGAGAACGCTTCACTCTTGACGAGGGTTGCAGTAAGGCGGTGCGCGAGGTTTTTGTAAAGCTCTATGACGAGGGGCTTATTTATCGCGGCAACCGTATGGTAAACTGGTGTCCGCACTGTAATACCTCAATATCCGACGCCGAGGTTGAATATGAGGAAAAGGAATCCAACTTCTGGCATCTTCTTTACACGGTAAAGGAGACGGGTGAGAAGCTTGAGCTTGCCACAACAAGACCCGAAACCATGCTCGGCGATACAGCGGTTGCGATAAATGCCGACGACCCGAGATATAAGCATCTCCACGGTTGCCATGTTATACTGCCGCTTCTCAATAAGGAAATACCGATAGTTTGCGATGAACACGCCGATATGACAAAGGGTACGGGCGTAGTTAAAATAACTCCGGCACACGACCCCAACGACTTTGAAGTCGGCCTTCGCCACAATCTGCCTATCGTGCGCACATTTACGTACGACGGCCATATGACAGGCAAGGCGGATAAGGACTTTGCCGATGAGCTTCGCCGCAGCGGCAAGGCTTCAAAGGATGAGCCGGAGGTCCTTGACTGCGGCAAATACGCCGGTATGACTACCCTCGAAGCCCGCAAGGCGATAGTAAAGGATCTTGAGGACGGCGGATACATCAAATGTATTGAGCCTTTAAAGCATGACGTAGGTACGTGCTACCGCTGCCATACCGATATCGAGCCCATGGTGTCAAAGCAATGGTTTGTAAAGATGGAACCGCTCGCGGGACCTGCAATAGAGGCTGTCGAAAAGGGCGACATCAAATTCGTTCCCGACAGATTTAAAAAGAATTATATGAGTTGGATGCGCGGTACGAGAGATTGGTGTATTTCGCGTCAGCTCTGGTGGGGCCACCGTATACCTGCGTGGTATTGCGACGACTGCGGTGCCACTACGGTTTCAAAGTCGGACATTACGGCTTGCCCTCATTGCGGAAGCAGTAATGTGAAACAGGACCCCGACACGCTCGATACGTGGTTCTCTTCGGCTCTTTGGCCGTTCTCAACGCTCGGCTGGCCCGAAAAGACTGCAGACCTTGAGCATTATTACCCGACAAATACGCTCGTTACAGGCTATGATATTATAGGCTTCTGGGTGAGCCGTATGATATTCTCGGGACTTAAATATACGGGTAAGGCGCCGTTTGATACGGTTTTGATACACGGGCTTGTAAGAGATGCTCAGGGCAGAAAAATGTCAAAGTCTCTCGGCAACGGCATTGACCCGCTTGAGATAATCGATAAATACGGAGCGGACGCTCTGAGGTTTACACTCGCAACGGGCAACAGCCCCGGAAACGATATGCGTTTCTCCGACGAGAGAGTTGAGGCGAGCCGTAACTTTGCCAATAAGATTTGGAATGCGGCAAGATTTATTTTGATGAACCTCGGCGACGATGAAAAAGCTCCGCATATTCCGGAGGGGCTCGCTCTCGAGGATAAGTGGATTTTAAGCCTTTACAACGACCTTGTAAAAGACGTTACCGATTCGCTTGAAAAATATGAGCTCGGTATGGCTGTTCAGAAGCTGTACGACTTTATATGGGATGTTTTCTGCGACTGGTATATAGAGCTTTCAAAGATACGTCTCGGCGGCGATGACGAAAAGGCAAAAGAGACGGCAAAAGCGGTGCTCGTATATGTTATGTCAAATACGCTGAAGCTCTTGCATCCGTTTATGCCCTTTATAACCGAGGAGATATGGCAGACCCTTCCGCACGACGGCGATACGATAATGCTGTCACCCTGGGCTGAATTCAGCGAGGCTCTCTCGTTCCCGAAAGAAGAGGAACAGATGAATAAAATTATGACAGCCGTAAAGGCGGTACGTAACCGCCGTGCCGAAATGAACGTTGCTCCGTCAAAAAAAGCACAGGTATTTATTGAGACATTGAACGGTGATACCTTTAAAAAGGGAACGGAGTTCTTTAAGCGTCTTTCGTCGGCAAGCGACGTGTCAGTCGGTGAAAAATTCGACGGTATGGATAAGGCTGTTTCCATAATCACCGAGAGCGCAAGAATTTATATCCCGATGGATGAGCTTGTTGACTTTGAGGCCGAAAGGGAGAGACTCAATAAGGAGAAGGAGAAGCTCCAAAAGGATATTGACTTTGTAAACGGCAAGCTCAACAATCCGAATTTCGTCTCTAAGGCTCCCGAAAAGGTTGTAGAAGCGCAGAGAAAGGCTCTCTGCGAATATACCGAAAAGATGAAATTGCTCGATGAGAGCTTAAATAAGCTTATAAATAAATAAGGAGGCTTACAATGAAGGTCTTTATTGGAATACTCATCTTTCTCGCAGTTATAACTGTTATAACGCTTATTCGCGCGATATTTTGGGTGCCGAAGAAAAAAACCTACGAGCCGCTTGAGGACGAAGAGGTGCAGCTTAATGAGTATCGTCGAAATTTGAGCGATGCGATTAAGTTTAAAACCGTATCTCAGCCTGACCCGAAGGATGTTGATTGGAACGAGTTTGAAAAATTTCATAAATTTCTTGAGGAGCGCTTCCCGCTTGTTTACAAGAATCTGAAACACGAGGAAATCAGCGATGCGAGCCTTTTGTTCACATGGGAGGGAACGCGCCCCGACCTTGAGCCTATCGCGCTTCTTGCCCATCAGGATGTTGTTCCGATAGCTGCCGGCACCGAAAATGACTGGGAGCATCCGGCGTTTGACGGATTTGATGACGGCGAATTTATATGGGGACGCGGCGCGCTCGATATGAAAAACCATCTTATCGCGGTTATTCAGACCGTTGAGACGCTTCTCGGCGAGGGCTTTAAGCCCGAAAGAACGGTTTATCTCTGCTTCGGCCATAATGAGGAAATAGTAGCCTCCGTAAATTCCGGTGCGGGCTCAATTGCCGCAGTTCTCGAAGAACGCGGAGTAAAGCTTGACAGCGTTATCGACGAGGGCGGTGCCATACTCAATGTGGATGTGCCGAAAATCCTCAAGACAAAGCTTGCCGGCATAGGCATTGCCGAAAAGGGATATGCCGATTATAAAATCACCGTTCGCTCAAAGGGCGGACATTCGTCACAGCCTCCGGTGCATTCGGGAATAGGCGAGATAGCCAAGGTTACACGCGACCTTGAGGGGCATCAGTTCAAGGCCAAAATGCCGCACTTTGTGTATGCGCTCTTTACAAAAATCGGCAAGCGTGTATCGTATCCTGCAAGAATAGTTACGTGCAATCTCTGGCTCTTAAAGCCTATAGTTACCCTTGTTATGAAAAAATTCCCGCCTGCGGCTTCGCTTATAAGAACCACAACGGGTGTTTCAATGGCAGAGGGCAGCCCTGCCGCCAACGTTCTTCCGCAGAAGAGCAGCATAACGGTAAACTTCCGTATGATGCCGGGAACCACTCTTGCGGACGTAAAAGAGCACATCAAAAAGGTTGTAAAGAAAAAGGATATAGAAATCGAATTGCTCAAGGGCAAAGAGGCGTCAAAGGTTTCTCCTACGGACAGCCGCTCCTTCAAAATTCTTGAAGAGCTTTGTATGCGCACCGACAATAACTATATAGTTGCACCGTACCTTGTTATGGGCGGCACAGACTCATATCACTATGAGAATATTTGTGATTGCATTTATCGTTTCGCCCCGTTTGAGGTCGATACAAAATATCTCCTTTTGACCCATGCCACAAATGAGAGAATCCCCGTGGACTGTATGGAGGGCGCACTTAAATTCTTTAAGCGTTACATAAAGTATATGTCAAAGGAATAATCTGTTCTTAAAAATCAAAAAGACCGCAGAAAGCAAATACGCTCTCTGCGGTCTTTTGCTTGCGCCTCGATTATTACTCTCGGCGGATGTCGCATAAACTCACAAAAATAAAAACGACAAATCCCAAAAGAGATTTGTCGTTTTTGTCTGTGGGGTACAGAAAAGATGTTTTTATGTTTTTTTTTGGATAGAGTTGAACTCTCGGAATTTTTAATGAAATCGTTCGCGTTGCTCACGATGAAATCAAAACCTATGGTTTTGATGAAATTTTCGGCTACGCAGAAAATGAAATTAAATCCACCCATCGCCGCAGCGATTTCATACGCTGAAAGCGTATTTCATATTGCGAAGCAATGTTTCACCCACCCGCAAGGGTGGATTTAGTTGAAAAGGACAGATTTCGTTAGAAATCTGTCCTTTTCTGGTGCGAGCGATGGGACTTGAACCCATACGGGATTACCACACGCCCCTCAAACGTGCGCGTCTGCCGATTCCGCCACGCTCGCAAACTATGTTGTCGCTTTTCTTGCGACGGTGAATATTATAGCAAAGGTTACCTTTTGTGTCAAGCGGTTTTTTAAAAAAGTTACTACTTTTTTTGACAATTACGAGTGCGGTAAATTAAGCCCCATAAATACAGCACCGAAAAGTCTGAATATCACTTTAAACCCGTTCTTTTTGTAAAAATCGATTGCTCGCACGTTGCCTTTTCCGACACACAGCATAACGCCCTTTATATTATCGCTTACAAGCTTTTCTTTAAGGGCGGACATAAGAGCGGTTCCGACCTTTTGCCCCTGATATTCCGGCAATATGTCTATGTGCAGATGAGCGGGGTATTTGACTGAAAATGCGGCAGGGGAGACAGCCTCAAAAAATGATGCAATACCCGATGTAAAGCTTATTTTGAATATCTCTTGCAGCTCCGTGCCGAAAAAGCCTTTGAGATATTTCGGCAAGCTCTCGGCACAGAGAATGTACCCCACAACTTTGCCGTTTTCGTTTTCCGCGACAAAGCTGCTGCTTTGGGTTCTCGTATAGCAGCGGTTATACATTAAAAGGGTGCGAAGAGCTTTTTTGGGGGTGTCCTTAATTTCTTTTGCCGCCGTTATTAAGCATATATATTCGGCGGAGGGAATATCATGTTTTTTTAAGTTTCTTATTTTAATCATATTTAAGCTCTCGATTTGTACGGAGGTTATAAAATAGTTCCGCCGCCTATAACCGTGTCTCCGTCGTATACAACCGCTGCCTGGCCCTTTGTAACGGCTCTCTGCGGCTCATCAAAAATGATTTTCAGCTTGTCTTTATCGGTTTGAATTACCGTTGCGGGCTGTTCCTTTTGATTGTAGCGTATTTTAGCGCTGAGGTGTTCGGGCTTTTCGAGAGAATCACAGGCACTGAGGACTATGTCTCCGACGGAGACCTCTTTTGAAAACAGATCTTCGTTAAATCCTAAAACGACCCTGTTGTTTTTAACGTCCTTTTCGCATACATACATAGACTGCGGCAGCGCCAGACCGAGACCGCGGCGCTGACCCACGGTGTATCTGATTATTCCCTTGTGCGTGCCGAGCTTCTTGCCGGACTTGTCAACAAAATCGCCCTCCGGGAATTTTTCTCCGGTGTATTTTTCTATGAAGGCGCTGTAATTTCCGTCGGGGACGAAGCATATATCTTGGCTGTCATGCTTTTTTGCGTTTATAAATCCGTTTTCCTCGGCTATTTCGCGAACCTCGGATTTGCGGTATTTCCCGAGCGGAAACAGCGTGCGGCTGAGCTCGTCTTGAGTCAGCGAATACAAAACGTAGCTTTGATCTTTGCTTTCGTCAAGCGCCTTTTTTAAGAGGTATCTGTCTGCGCTTTTTTCGATTCTCGCGTAGTGACCGGTCGCTATGAGGTCCATTTTAAGCTCAATGGCTTTTTTTAAGAGCTTGGAAAATTTGATGTATCGGTTACAGTCTATACAGGGGTTGGGAGTTGCGCCCAGGCGGTAGCTTCTGACGAACTTGTCCATTACGTCCTTACGAAAATCCTCGGTCATATTGAGAGTGTAGTGTAAAGCTCCGAGCCTTGCCGCCACACTTTTGGCGTCCTCTACGTCGTCGAGAGAACAGCAGGTCTTGTCCTTTACAAAGTCGATGTCGTCGTTTGTGTAAAGCTTCATTGTAACTCCGACTATGTCGAAGCCCTCCTGTTGCAACAGGTATGCCGTAACAGAGCTGTCAACTCCGCCGCTCATGGCAACCATAACTTTTTTCTTTTCGTCAGTCATTGTGTTTTTCCTTTATAAATTAAGGTGGGAGTTTCCTCCCACCCCGTAGATTTTTTCGTAAATTTTCAACCGCCGAGCCTTATCATTTCGTCAATGCAGACTCTCGCTTTCGTGATTGTGTCATCGTCTAGAACAATCTCTTCGCCGCCTACGCCTCGTACGGCATTGTAGACGTCCATAAGCGTTGAGCTCTTCATATTCGGGCAAATGAGCTTTTTGGAGAGATAATAGAAATTTTTGTCGGGGCAGGCGTATTGAAGATGCTCTGCTATGCTGATTTCCGTGCCGATGATAAATTCTTTTTTATCGCTGTTTTTTGCGTATTCCGTAATGCCCGAGGTTGAACCCACATAGTCGGCGTGTTTAACAACGTCAGGTACGCATTCGGGGTGAACAAGCAGCGGAGCGCCCGGATGCTTTTCTTTAGCCGCAACAGCTTCGCTTTCAGTTACGGATGCGTGAATGGGACAGCCGCCGTGCAGGAGCTTGAAGTTCTTTTCGGGAATCTGCTCGCTGACATAATGACCGAGATTGCAGTCGGGAATAAACAGTATGTTTTTCGCGTCCATATTTTTAATGATTTTAACCGCCGAGGAGGATGTCACGCAAACATCGCATACGGTTTTGAGGTCTGCGGTGGTGTTGATATAAGCAACAACTTTGTAATCCGGGTATTCCTTTTTGACGGCACAGATAAGCTCTTTATCCATTTGCTCTGCCATGGGGCAGCCTGCAATGGGCTGAGCCAAAATTACCTTTTTTTCCGGAGAGAGTATTTTAACGGTCTCGGCCATAAATCTGACGCCGACCATTATTACTGTTTTTTGCGGAGCGGTTGTCGCCTTGACGGAAAGCGCGTAGCTGTCGCCGGTAAAGTCCGCTATCTCAATTATTTCGTGCGCGACATAGCTGTGCGCCAAAATACATATATCCTTTTCCTTTTTCAGTCTGAGAATTTCCTGTTGAATGTCTTTAATCATTTGACACATCTCTTTCAAGAGTTTTATGCCGGCCGACCTTTTTATGAGTGTACCGACGTTATACTGATATAATACGAGATTTTTCGCCTAAAATCAAGAGTGTCACGGTATTTTTAGACTTGTAACTTTTTGTAATAATAGTTATAGTCTTGAAATAATTATTGCGTTTTGGCGAAAAAAATATATAATAACATTAAACTATAAAATGAAAAGGTATGCGCAAATGAAAAAAATCATTGAATTTTTTAATTCGCCCAAGATATCCCGTATGGGCGAGTATATGCTTACCGGGCGATATATAATGGTGCTTTTCGCGCTGGCGTCGGTGTTTGTTATATTTGACATATCCGTTGCCGGTGTGCTCACCTTTGCGTGCATTACGGGTATAACGCTTGTTCTGTGTGAGGACCTTTTGGCGCCGTTTCCGCCTTTTTTGTTCCTGTGCCTTATAGGAACAAAGTGTTACAATTCATTCAGCGTGTTTATTCAGTATAAGGCACTCGGTGCGGTACTGATAATTTGTATAATTATGCACTTTGTTTTGCACTGGAAGAAGCCGGTGCTGAAAGGATTCCTCACGCTGCCGATGATATTTGTGTCTGTTGCGGTAATACTCGGCGGAGTCGGTTTCATCTCGAAACGTGAGTATTTCAGCGGCGCGTCGATATTTTACATTTTAGCGCTCGGCGTGGGAATGCTGTTGCTCTATACCGTATTTAATACGCATATAAATGTCCATAAGGATTATTCTCTTATGGATAAGCTGTCCCTTATTATGGTGATAATAGGCTGCTTCGGGACCTTTATGGTGGCATCGTATTATCTTACGCATATAAATGAGGTTATAGACACAAAAACGATTTTGTATTTTCAGTGGCGCAATAACTGCTCTACGTTTTTGATGTTGTCGATACCGTTTGCATTTTATCGCGGCAACAAAAAATCGTATTCCATTATGTTCGGATTTTTGTTCTATTTTGCGATATTGCTGACCGGTTCGCGCGGAGGACTTGTTTTCGGTGCCATAGAGCTTATGATGTGCTGTATTCTGTTCTTCCTTTACGACAGGGAGAGGCGTTTTGCGTATATTGCCATTCTCGCTTGCATTTGCTTTGCGCTTATGATATTCTCACGCGAATTTCTCTCGTTCTTCGGCTATACCTTTGACCGCCTTATGTCTGCGATAAACGGGGTGCTCGTCGGCGAACAAAAGGAAGTACGAGTTTTTCAGTACGAGCGCGGCATAAAGGATTTTCTTGGCCATCCGATATTCGGAACCGGCATAGGATACATGGGGAATACCGATATATATGATCCTGCCGATTTCTCGATATGCTGGTATCATTGTGAGCCTATACAGATAGCCGCAAGTATGGGCATAGTCGGAATTTTGGCGTATGTCTATCAATTTATAAAGAGAATGTTTCTGCTTTGGAGAAAGCCGACGCTCTTCAATATGACCGTCTTTCTTTCATATGTAAGCCTTGAGCTTATGTCACTTGTAAATCCCGGCCTGTTCTGCCCGATACCGTATCTTTTAATAGTGACCATTTTCTTTGTGGTAGTAGAAAAGAGTACATACGGCGAATATCAGCCTAAGATATATGTTATGCCGTCGTCGCAAAAGGACGATACTCCTGACGGTGATGACGATGACGACGAAGTACCCGACATGGCAAAGGTTTAATTTTTAATGCCGCAAAAAATAAAAGGACTGTAAAACGATTGTTTTACAGTCCTTTTTGGTTCTGTCTGATTTAGTGCTCGTGTGTATAGTGGCAATTATCTGGCTTAAAAAGCTCCTTGTCGTATTGAATGCCGTTCTTGTCATAGTAATCCTTAACTGCCGCCTTTATAGCTTCCTCGGCGAGTACCGAGCAGTGAATCTTTACTGCCGGCAGTCCGTCAAGAGCTTCCACAACGGCTTTGTTTGTGAGCTTCAATGCTTCGCTTATGGGCTTCCCCTTTATCATATCCGTAGCAATCGAGCTTGTGGCTATTGCGGAGGCACAGCCGTAGGTGTTAAATTTCACGTCGGTTATAACGTCGTCTTTAACCTTTATATACATTTTCATTATATCGCCGCATTTGGCGTTTCCTACCTCGCCTATGCCGTCGGCGTCGTCGATTTTTCCGACGTTATGAGGATTTGCGAAGTGTTCAAGGACTTTTGCGCTGTATTCCATATTTTTAATCCTTCCTTATCTCAATGTTTATCGTGGGTGAAGAAGCTGTTTTCGCGGCAAAGTCTCTCCCAAAGCGGAGACATTGAACGCAGTCTTTCTATTATGGGAGGCAGAGCTTCGGCGATGAAATCTACCTCTTCTTCGGTGTTGTATTCACACAGGCTCAGTCTTAAAGAACCGTGAGCGACCTCGTGAGGCAATCCTATTGCGAGAAGTACGTGGCTTGGGTCAAGCGAGCCCGATGTGCACGCGGAGCCTGATGACGCGCAAACGCCCTGCATATCGAGATAGAGCAGCATTGACTCGCCCTCAACGCCTTCAAAACAAACGCTGACATTTCCGGGCAGACGATTTTCTCTTGAGCCGTTTAAACGGCTGTGCGGAATTTCGAGTATTTTTTCTATAAGCCTGTCGCGGAGAGCTGCGACCTTTTTTGTATTTTCCTCCATATTGTTTACGGCCTCTGTGAGTGCTGCCGCCATACCGACGATTCCGGGGATGTTTTCCGTGCCGGCTCTGCGGTTTCTCTCCTGTGCACCGCCCTCGATAAGGTTAGGCAGATTTATGCCTTTTCTTATATAAAGCGCACCGATGCCCTTCGGTCCGTGAAACTTGTGACCCGACATTGAGAGCATATCTATGTTTTGCGCCTTTACGTCTATCGGAAGATGACCGACTGCCTGTACTGCGTCCGTGTGGAAGATGACTCCCTTTTCGCGACAGATTTCACCTATTTCGGTTATGGGCTGAATTGTTCCTATTTCGTTGTTTGCATACATTACGGTTACCAAAGCCGTGTCGTCTTTTATTGCCGAGGCAACGTCGCCTGGAGACACAAAGCCGTCGCTTGAGACGGGGAGAAGAGTTATTTCAAAGCCTTGCTTTTCGAGCTTTTTTAATGTGTGCAGTACGGCGTGATGCTCGACGGTTGTGCTTATAATATGCTTTTTACCTTTTTTCGCCATAAGCTCGGCGGTGCCTTTTATGGCCCAATTGTCTGCTTCGCTGCCGCCCGATGTGAAATACAGCTCGCTTCTCTCGCAGCCTATTGCGTTAGCTGTCGCTAAACGTGCTTCCTCAAGAGCACTGTGTGCTTTTTGACCCATGTGGTGCAGACTCGACGGATTGCCGTAAACATCGCAAAAATACGGAGTCATTGCATTAAGAGCCGATTTTGACAGTCGGGTCGTGGCGGCGTTATCCGCATATACTTCCATAATTACATCTCTTTTCTCACGGTACCGCGCTCTGAATGCGCAATACCATAGTAATCTACTATGAATTCAAAGTGTATGATACTATACAGACATATTATTGTCAATAATGATTATACGATATACATATATAAGTCCGTATTTTATCGGCTTTTGGGCGGTGCAAATTCCAAATTATGTATTTTTTGTTAATTTTATAAAAAAGGGTTGATTTTTTCTGAAAAGAGGCTAAAATATATATTAGCACTCAAGGAAAGCGAGTGCTAATAAATTCATAATTACAATATATCTTTTAGGAGGAATATAGTATGACGATCAAACCGCTTGCTGACAGAGTCGTTTTAAAGCCCTGTGAGCTTGAAGAAACAACAAAGGGCGGCATCATCCTTGCCGCGTCTGCACAGGAAAAGCCTCAGGTAGCAGAGGTAGTGGCAGTAGGTCCCGGCGGTACTGTTGACGGTAACGAAGTCAAAATGTATGTTAAAGTCGGCGACAAGGTAATTTCGAGCAAATATTCGGGTACCGAGGTTAAGATGGACGACATTAACTACAATATCGTTCGTCAGTCCGATATCCTTGCAATTGTTGAATGATTTAAGGGAGGAAATACATTATGGCTAAACAGATTATTTACGGCGAAGAGGCTCGCAAGGCACTTGAAGCCGGTATAGACAAACTCAGCAACACAGTTAAAATAACACTCGGCCCCAAAGGCAGAAACGTAGTTCTTGACAGAAAATACGGTGCTCCGCTTATCACCAATGACGGTGTTACAATCGCCAAAGAGGTTGAGCTTGAGGACGCTTTTGAAAATATGGGCGCTCAGCTCGTTAAAGAGGTTGCCACAAAGACAAACGATGTGGCAGGCGACGGTACAACAACCGCTACTCTTTTGGCACAGGCTCTTGTTCGCGAGGGCATGAAGAATGTAGCTGCAGGTGCTAATCCGATGGTAGTTAAAAAGGGCATGCAGATGGCAGTTGACGCCGCTGTCGAAGCTATCAAGAGCGAGGCTCAGCCCGTTAAATCTTCCGACGATATCGCAAGAATTGCTACTATTTCCGCAGCCGACGAATACATCGGCAAGCTGATTGCCGAGGCTATGGAAAAGGTAACCTCCGACGGCGTTATCACCATAGAGGAGTCTAAGACAAGCGAAACCTACAGCGATGTTGTTGAAGGTATGCAGTTTGACCGCGGCTATATTTCACCGTATATGGTAACCGATACCGACAAGATGGAAGCTGTTATTGACGACGCTTACATTCTTATTACCGATAAGAAGATTTCAAACATTCAGGAAATTCTTCCTCTTCTTGAGCAAATCGTAAAAGCGGGTCAGAAGCTCGTTATTATCGCTGAGGACGTTGAGGGCGAAGCTCTTTCCACAATCCTTGTCAATAAGCTCCGCGGCACATTCACCTGCGTATGCGTCAAGGCTCCCGGCTTCGGCGACAGAAGAAAGGAAATGCTCCAGGATATAGCTACTCTTACAGGCGGCGAGGTTATCACCTCCGACCTCGGTCTTGAGCTTAAAGATACTCAGATAAATCAGCTCGGCCGTGCTAAGCAGGTTAAGGTTTCTAAGGAGAACACCATCATTGTTGACGGTGCCGGCGATAAGGAAGCCATTAAGAGCAGAGTTGCACAGATCAAATCTCAGATTGAAGTTACAACCTCAGAGTTCGATAAGGAAAAGCTTCAGGAGAGACTTGCTAAGCTTGCAGGCGGCGTAGCCGTTATCCGTGTCGGTGCTGCAACCGAAACAGAAATGAAAGAAAAGAAGCTCCGCATCGAGGATGCTTTGGCAGCTACAAAAGCAGCTGTTGAAGAGGGTTGCGTAGCAGGCGGCGGCGTTGCTCTTCTCAATGCTATACCGGCTGTTAAGAAGCTCCTTGACACAGACGACGCTGACCTTAAGACAGGCGTTAACATCGTAGTTAAGGCTATTGAAGAGCCTGTTCGTCAGATTGCTAAAAACGCAGGCCTTGAAGGTTCTGTTATCGTAAACGAAATCATGAGTTCCGGAAAGAAGAACTACGGCTTTAACTTCTCTAAGGAAGAATATGTCGATATGTTTAAGGCAGGTATTCTTGACCCCGCTAAGGTAACACGTTCCGCTCTTCAGAACGCTTCGTCCGTTGCCGCTATGGTACTCACCACGGAGTCTCTCGTAGCCGACATTCCGGATCCGAAGGCTGATGCTGCTGCGGCTGCCGCTATGGCTGCACAGGGCGGCGGAATGTATTGATAAAAGCCACCGGCTGTAAATAACAAATGAAAATCGCACGGCAAAGAAGTAATTCCTTGTCGTGCGATTTTTTTACCGCAAAGTAAAAAGGCAACCGAAATTTATTGTTTTGGTTGCCTTTTGTCGTAATTGAAGTGATGAAACTTCGATATTTTATTTTTTCAGCCTTTTATCGCTCTTTAAAGCCAGGCGTGTGCCGACGCTCTGGAATATCTGAACAAGTATTATAAGCAGTATTACCGCAGCATACATAACAAGATATTTATAACGGTAATAGCCGTAATCAATTGCGACTTTACCGAGTCCGCCGCCGCCTATGATACCGCTCATTGCGGAATAGCCGAGTATTGTAGTGAGAGCTATTGTGACATTCTGCAAAAGAGAAGGTATACTTTCGGGGATCATCACCTTGCAGATTATCTGCATGGGCTTTGCACCCATACTCTGCGCCGCCTCAATTATATTCGGGTCTACTTCGCGCAGACTGCTCTCAACGAGCCTTGCAACAAACGGGAACGCGGCAACAACAAGCGGCACTATTGTGGCTGTGGTTCCTACGGTAGTGCCTATCAGCGCACGCGAGAGGGGAAATACCATTATCATAAGTATCAAAAACGGAATGGATCTTAGAAGATTTATTATGACATTGAGTATCGACAGCACCGGCTTCGGCAGGGGAAGTACGCCGCCTTTTTCACCGGCTACAAGCAAAACGCCGAGCGGAAGCCCGATTAAAAGAGAGAGTGCGGTTGACAGCACCGTAACGTAAAATGTCTCCCATATCGCCATGGGGAACTGCGTTTTAAACGCGGTCAAAAGCTCTGCCATTGACTCCGCCGTAAAAAGTCCGTCAGTCATCTGCGCTCACCTCCTCAACCTTAATGTTTTCAAAGTTTTTAAGAAAAGCGGTTGCCTTGTCAAATTGACTGTTCGGAATACCGAGCAGCATACTGCCGTAAATTTCGTCCGAAAGCTTCTGCGTTGTCGCGGAAATTACATTTGCGCTGATGCCCTCTTCGGTGGCAAGTCTTGCCACAAGCGGTACAGACGTTGCGGCTACATTTAAGAATGTCAGCTTTAAGCGTCTTTCGTGCAGCGGATCCGATACCGTCATATCCTCGCCGCCGGGGAATACCAGGTGGCGCGCGGCTTCGGATTTCGGAGAGGTAAATACAGAGGAAACAAGACCCTCTTCGGCAATAATACCGTCGTCGAGTATCGCAACGTGATTGCACACCTCTTTAACAACGCTCATCTGGTGGGTTATTATTACAACGGTTATGCCGAGCTTTTTGTTTATGTCGCGTATAAGTTCAAGTATCTGCCTCGTGGTTTTAGGGTCGAGTGCACTTGTCGCCTCGTCACAGAGCAAAACCTTGGGATTTGTCGCAAGTGCTCTCGCTATTGCAATGCGTTGCTGTTGGCCGCCCGAGAGCTGAGCCGGATAAGCCTTGGCCTTGTCGGGAAGTCCGACAAGGGCTAAAAGCTCCTTTGCGCGATTTTGTGCATCCTTTTTGCTTGCTCCGGCGAGCTCCATCGGAAAGCACACATTTTTTAAGCAGTTGCGCTGCATTAAAAGGTTGAACTGCTGAAATATCATCGTTATGTTGCGGCGAGCCGCACGAAGCTGAGCCGGAGACATCGTGTCAAGTCTTTTGCCGTTCACGATAACTTCACCGGATGTGGGCTTTTCAAGCATATTTATACATCGAACGAGCGTGCTTTTCCCGGCGCCGCTCATACCGATGATACCGTATATATCGCCGTCCTCTATTGTTATTGAGACGTCCTTCAGCGCGTCAACCTTGCCTTCGGCGGTATCAAACGATTTGCTTACGTTTTTTAATTCAATCAAGGATAATTTCTCCTTTTGCCTTATTATTTGCCTTTAACACCGAGAGCGTCAAGATTTGTCTGCTTGCCGCCGTAAAGAGCCATCGGTTCAACGTGGATTGCGCCGACAGACACAAGGTGAGTGCCCTTTTCTTCGTTGAAGTTGTCAAGGTAAGGAGTGTGCTGGAAGTAGTTTGCGTCTATGGTGCCGTCCTCAACAACGGTGTTGGGAACTACATAGTCGTTGTAGGTCTGAATATTGAGAGCTATGCCTTTTTCGGCGAGAATCTGCTTTGCAACTTCGAGAATTTCGGCGTGAGGTGTGGGAGAAGCCGCAACGGTTATAGTTGTGTCTTTAAGTGCGTCATAGTCAACGTTCGGGTCGTATCCGTCACCGGGATTTTCAACAACGCTGATGACCGAGCCGTTGTATTTGTCGCTGATAAAGTTCGCAACCTGCTTGCTGTTTAAGGCTGCCGCAAGAGCGAGAATTTTAGGCGAATTTTCATTTCCCTGCTTAGTTACGAGAATATTGCCGTAAGCCGAGGAGGAGCCCTCTATAAGAAGCGAATCCGATACGGGGTTGAGACCTGCGTTTATAGCGTAGTTTGAGTTGATTACGGCGTAGTCAACATCCTTTAATACGTTGGGTATCTGAGCTGCTTCGGCCTCTACTATTTCAACGTTGTGCGGATTTTCAACAATATCGTTTTTGGTGGCTGTAATGCCTGCGCCGTCTCTGAGCTTTATAACGCCGTTTTCCTGGAGGAGCAGAAGCGCGCGTGCTTCGTTTGTTGTGTCGTTGGGAACGGCTATCTGTATTTTAGAGCTTTTTGAATTGCCGCAGCCTGTGAGAGCGATTGCGGTGAGAACTGCGAGCGCAAGAACTAATGCCAAGGATTTTTTTATTGACTTTTTCATGGATTTATCTCCTTTTTATTGAAAATTATATTTGTTAAGAAATGATGCGTGATTAAAATCTGTGTTTGACAGATGACTTTCCCAAAGCACATTCGATCGTCTCTTAATATATTAAAGCCTCTGCAAAGACTCATAATAAAGCTCCTCTCGTTGAAATAAAAAAACAGCGGAGGTCATTACCTTCCGCTGCCTTAACGCAATGATAAAAAATCAGGCTTTACAGAAAAGTGAATGACCGTTTCGGGCATAACGCATGAAGCACATGGAGCACATGCGCATCTCTTGCATTATCATAATGTCGCCGGTCAAAAACTTCATACCGATTTCCTTTCTCGAACAATCTATACTAAACCCGTAGGAATTAGAATGTTTGTATAATACCACCGAATTGTCGGATTGTCAACAAGAATTTTGAAAGTTTTAAAAACTTTATTTTACGGAATCCGCAAACTTCAAAAATTGCTCTTTTCCCTTTTCGGTTCGGGCAAAAACGCCGCATTGCTCAAGAATGGCCGCAAAGACAACGCCTATTTCGTGCTTTAATATGTCATCGCAGTTTTCCTCTGTTATGTCATATTTATTCTTTATCGCTTCGGCCCACGCCTTATGCTTGGCTATTCTCTCGTCCTTCTCTATATCCGCGCCCGAAAGCATGGCCTCCTTTAAAAGCTCCATTTCGGTTTTAAGCCTTGCAGGCAAAACGGCAAGTCCCATAACTTCGATAAGACCGATGTTTTCTTTCTTTATATGGTGATATTCGGGGTGCGGATGATAAACGCCGTCAGGATACTGCTTTGTGGTTATGTTATTGCGTAAAACAAGGTCAAGCTCGAGGTTTTCGCCGCGCTTGCGTGCAATCGGCGTTATTGTGTTGTGGGGAACACCGTCGGTGGTTGCAAAAATGAATGCGTCCTCGTCGGTGTAATTTCTCCAAGCCGCAAGTATCCTTCCGCCGAGGCTGCATATTCTCTCGGGGTCCTTACCCGACAGACGAATTACCGACATAGGCCATTTTACAATGCCTGCCGAAACATCCTCGTATCCGGCAAAGGAAAGCTCTGTTTCGATAGGTGCCTTTGCCATGGCAAAGGTATAGTTGCCGCCCTGAAAATGCTCGTGTGTAAGTATTGAGCCGCCGACTATCGGTAAATCGGCGTTTGAGCCGACAAAATAATGCGGAAACTGCTTTACAAAATCAAAAAGCTTTAAAAAAGCGCCTTCGTCGATTTTCATCGGCGTGTGCTCACCGTTAAATACTATACAATGCTCATTATAATAAACATACGGAGAATATTGAAAATACCACTGCGAGCCGCCCATTGTAACCGGGATAATACGATGGTTTTCGCGCGCCGGGTGGTTGACTCTGCCGGCGTATCCCTCATTTTCCTTGCAAAGCTGACATTTCGGGTATGAGCTTTGTCTGCATTTGAGAGCCGCGGCTATGGCTTTGGGGTCTTTTTCGGGCTTAGACAGATTTATCGTAATATCTATGTCACCGTAATCCGTCTTTGTTATCCATTTAATATCGTTTTTAATACGGTATTCTCTTATGTAATTCGATTTTCTGCTCAGATGATAATAATATGATGTGGCTTCTTCGGGAGATACGCTGTATTTTTTACGGAATTCGGCGATTATATCGGACGGCCTTGCAACAAGCGTGCCCATCACTTTTGTATCAAACAGGTCGCGGTAAACTACCGAGCTTTCGCAAAGCCCGTTTTCTTCGGCGTATTGTAATATTACCGAGAGTATATCTTCAAGCTCGGCGTCCTTTTTCGGTTCCGCGTCCTCAAATGAGTCAAGAGAGAGTACGGTCATTATCCGGTTTCTCGTGTAAATTTCATCTTCTTTTTCTATAAGTCCCTCTTTTTCTCCGTAAAAAACGAGTGAGGATATTGCTTCGTAAATATTCATTGTATCAGCCTTTCGTTGTGCGGTATTGCCGTCTTAAATCATGGATACTGTCTTTATATATTATATAGAATTTCTCGACCTTTTCAATATTAAATGCAAAAAATACAAAAAGCATTTTATTAACCCTTTTATCGTTGTTTTATCGATTATCACGACAGTAAGCGGCTGATTGAAGCGATATTCGCTGTTATTTATACAAAATTACGAAAAACGGTATTGTTATTATCACGCTTTTTTGATATAATGTATAAGATGAAGCGGCATGCTTCGTGCGCTGCCCGAAAAGCACTTTTTTCTTGCTTTTTGTACCTGCCGGTGCAAAATCAAATCTTTTCCGGAGGATAATTGTGTTTAATATAATCCCTCAACCGAATCAAATAATAATATCAAAGGGGAAACCGTCATTTTCGCTCTCGCCGGATACTACCGTAACCAGAACGGATTTTACCACGGAATTTCGAGATTTTGTCAAAAAGCAGTTTGACATACGTATTCACCGTGAGATTTCGGACGATGTCTCGATAAAGCTTGTTAAAAGCAGCGAGATTGCGGGCGAAGAGGGATATACGCTTATTTCGCGCGACGGGCGCATATATATTTACGGAAAAAACGAGTGCGGTATTTTTTACGGCTTGCAAACCCTAAAGCAGCTGCTTTTGCAGGGCGATGGCACCGTTCCCGATATGTATATAGAGGATAAGCCTCTCTATCCTTACAGGGGCTTTATGCTTGACTCAAGCCGTCGTTTTTGGCGGACAAGCGAGATAAAACGTCTTATAGACCTTATGGCACTTCACAAGCTGAATGTTTTTCATTGGCATCTTACCGATGACCAGGGCTGGCGCATTGAAATCGATAAATATCCGATGCTTACGCAAAAGGGCTCGCACCGCCGCCGTCGCGACAGAAAAACAAATGACGGCAAAAGATATTATACCAAGGAGCAGATACGCGATATTGTAGAGTATTGCCGCAAGCGCTTTATAAAGGTTATTCCGGAATTTGACGTGCCGGGGCATACGGTGGCGGCAATAGCTTCGTACCCGGAACTCTCCTGCTTCGGGCAAAAGCGGAATGTGGCGTCAAGCTGGGGCGTTAAGCACGACATTTTGTGCGCCGGTAAGGACAGCACGCTTAAATTCGTATACGAAGTTACGGATGAGATAATGCAGCTCTTCCCCGATAAGATTATTCATATAGGCGGCGATGACGCCGTGAAAATGAGATGGAGCATATGTCCGCACTGCCAAAAGCGCATAAAGGACGAGTCTCTCAAAGACGAGCAAGAGCTATACACTTGGTTTATGAACAAGATAGCGTCTCATATTGAGAAAAACGGCGGAAAGGCGATAATACGCAGCTGCGACGGGAGCGACAAAGAAAAACCGCTTGATAAAAATATAATTTGGCAGGTTTGCGATAAAGATATGAACGGCAAAGTCGTAAGCCGAGAAGGCAAAACGGGCAGAACTTTTATAAATTCGTCCTCGTCGCATTATTATCTTAATTTGCCGTACAGTATGATAAATCTCAAAAAGACGTATGAATATGCCCCGGAGCCTGTTTACGGCGAGCTTCTGGGGACAGAAGCTGTTATTTGGACAGAGCACATAAGCAGTAAAAAATCGCTTGATTTTATGGTGTTCCCACGTATTGCGGCGATAGCCGAGACTGCGTGGTCGGATAAGGACGACAGAAGCTATGAGAGATTTTTGAACAGCCTGCCGGAATACTATGACCTTTTGAATATATATGAGGTTCGCTATGCTACGTTAAAGCAGGCAAATCCGAGTAAGCTCAGAAAAGCGGCATACGGTGTTGCGTGGAGAAACAAGACCGTTAATTTCCATAGGCTGTATGACCTTGCGGAGGATGAAAAATCAAGGTCTCTTGCCAAAAAGGAAAACCGTTAAAATAATAAAAAACTCCGTGCGGTTTCACGGAGAATTGCAGAGGTGTATAAAATGGGAAACTATGTACTTGCGCTTGATCAGGGTACGACAAGCTCGCGTGCCATTCTTTTTGATAAGCACGGCAATATTGTAACCAAGGCGCAGTATGAATTCAATCAAATCTATCCTCACCCGGGCTGGGTGGAGCACAACCCGATGGAGATACTGTATTCGCAGTTCCAGGCGGTTACCGATGTAATAACTCAAAAGAAGGTGATTTCATCGGATATAGCCGCGATAGGAATTACAAATCAGCGCGAAACCACCATTCTTTGGGATAAGGGTACGGGCAAGCCGATTTACAATGCGATAGTATGGCAGTGCCGCAGGACGGCGGAGATGTGCGAGGAAATAAAAAAAGACAAGGAGCTTTGTGACTACATAAAGGAGCATACAGGGCTTGTTGTGGACGCTTATTTCTCTGCCACCAAAATCAAATGGGTGCTGGAAAACGTCCCCGGAGCAAGAATCCTTGCCGATGCCGGGCAGTTGCTTTTCGGAACCGTAGAGACGTGGCTTATATGGAATCTCACCGGAGGTCAGGTTCATGTTACGGACTATTCCAATGCGTCAAGAACAATGCTTTTTGACGTTGATAAGCTTGAGTGGGACCCTTATCTCTGCGAAAAGCTTGACATTCCGATGTCAATTTTGCCGGAGGTTAAGCCGTCGAGCGAGGTGTACGGAACGGTAGCTTCCGGGCTTCTCGGCTTTGAGGATATAGTCGGAACTCCGATTTCCGGCGCAATAGGCGATCAGCCTGCCGCTCTGTTCGGCCAGGGCTGCTTTAAGACGGGTCAGGCAAAAAATACATACGGCACAGGCTGCTTTTTGCTTATGAATACGGGCGAAAACAGGGTGAAGTCCAAAAACAACCTCGTAACCGGCGTGGCGTGGGGCCTTGACGGTAAGGTCAATTATGCGATTGAAGGCTCGGCATTTAATGCGGGTTCGGTTATTAAATGGCTGAGAGACGATTTGCGTCTCATTGACTCGGCACGCCGTTGCGATGAGCTTGCGGAGAGTGTTGACGATGCAAACGGCATTTATTTTGTTCCGGCGTTTACGGGACTCGGCGCTCCGTATTGGGATATGTATGCGCGCGGCACGATTGTGGGGCTTACAAGAGGTGTTAAGGCGGAGCATATTGCAAGAAGCGTTCTTGAGGCAATAGCTTTTCAGATGACAGACCTGCTCGAAGCCATGAAGGCGGATTCGGGAATTAAGCTGTCCGAGCTTCGCGTTGACGGCGGCGCGTCTGTCAGCAATATAATGATGCAGATACAGGCAAACCTGATAAGAACAAAGGTCAACAGGCCTAAGGTCGTTGAGACTACGGCTCTCGGAGCGGCATATCTTGCCGGACTCGCGGTAGGCTTTTGGAAGGATCTCGACGAAATTGAGGCCATAAGAGAGGTAGACAAAATATTTGAGCCTCAGATGCCGCTTGTAAAACGTGACGAGATTTATCACGGATGGCTCAGAGCCGTAGAGCGCTCCAGAGATTGGATAGAGCACTGAATCTAAAATCAAGCAAATAAAAAAGGCTGCATTGCAGCCTTTTTTTTGTTTGTTCCTTTTTATAGCTTCAGCACCGTTTCCGCCACGTTGAAGTAGATGAGAAGCGACAGGGCATCAACTATTGTGGTTATAAACGGACTTGCCATTACCGCCGGGTCAAAGCCTATTTTTTTAGCGAGTATAGGTAGTGTACAGCCTACGAATTTTGCGAGCATTATTGTAAATATAAGCGTTAAGCAAACCGTGAGGGCTACAAGCACCGTTACTCTGTCTATAATCATCATCTTTATGAAATTGGCAGTGGCAAGTGTAAGACCGCAGAGTATCGATACGCGAAATTCCTTCCAGATAACCTTGAAAATATCTTTGAATTCAATGTCGCCGAGCGAGAGTCCGCGGATTATCGTTACCGATGCCTGACTTCCGCCGTTTCCGCCTGTATCCATAAGCATCGGAATAAACGCCGTGAGTATGACGCAGGACTGAAGCGAGTCCTCGAAATGCGTTATTATTTTTCCGGTGAAGGTTGCGGATACCATTAAAAGCAAGAGCCACGGGAAACGCTTTTTCCAAATCTCAAAGACGTTCATTTTAAGATACGGCTTGTCCGTGGGGGTTATAGCCGCCATTTTTTCAATATCCTCTGTGTTCTCGTCCTGAAGAACGTCCATGGCGTCGTCGATGGTGATTATACCTACGAGACGGTTTTCCTGATCGACAACCGGCATTGCCAAAAGGTCATATTTACGGAACTTTTCGGCAACTATTTCCTGGTCCGCTAATGTGTTTGTGGATATAATGTTTGTTTCCATTATATCCGCTATTTTTTCACTCTTTTCGGAAAGCAGCAGCTTCTTTGCGGTTACAACGCCGAGCAGTTTGCGGTTTTCATCGGTTACATAGCAGTTATAAATGGTTTCCTTATCTACGCCTGTGCGCCTGATTCTCGTAAAAGCGTCGTCAACCGTCATGTATGTTTTGAGGTCAACATACTCAATAGTCATTATGCTGCCGGCAGAGTCCTCCGGATATTTGAGTATTTCATTTATGCTTTTACGGATATTCGGATCGGTGTGCTGAAGTATTCTCTTGACCACCGTTGCAGGCATTTCTTCAATGATGTCAACGGCATCGTCTACATACAACTCGTCGAGAACCTCTTTAAGCTCGGTATCGCTGAAGGCTCTTATGAGTATCTCCTGCGCGTCCGAATCCATATTTACAAATACGTCTGCCGCAAGCTCCTTCGGTAATATACGGTATAAAAGCGGCAGCGTTTCCTCCGGTACGTCGGTGAGTATTGATGCGATATCCGCCTCGTTCATATCGGAGAGGAGCTTTTTGAGCTCGGAATAATTTTTTTCTTTTAATAATTCAAGGACCTTATCGTACACCTTGCTTCCTCCTTTTACGTTTTTGTCTTATCATAGGAAACAAAGCGCAAAGCTCTTATGTGAATAAAACAATGAACGCCAAAGACGTTATGCTATTCACGCAGCCGATAGATCGCGGCTTGGGCTTCGCACTTTTTGCGCTTCCTGCGTCCATTATTTTTCACCTCACAATATAAAACGCTCATATCGATAGGCGATATGAGCGGAATTGATAAAAATATTTCGTTCAAGCTTTAGCTTCAGAGGGCGATGAAACTGCGTTAGAACACACCTTACTTTTCGATGTGGCCTGTTGACCTGCTTACAGTGTCTCCACTTTTCGCGGCAGCAGCCCGTATCCCTGTGGGAGCCTTACCTACCGATATTTATTTATTTGCTTTAAGCCTTATTATTATCGGCTCATTTCGGCTGTTTGTCAACCCTTTTAAGCACTTTTTTGAATATAAAATCAATGTTTTAAAAAACGGTGAAATATAGTGCGTCTTACAAGGCAAAATTCATTGAAAATTACTTGAAAAGTTAATATAATACAATAAAAAAGGAAATACGGCAAAGGAGCGGAAAAATGACGAATACGGAAAAACTTCAAAAAATGTATGACGAGAGCAACTACGTGGTGTTTTTCGGCGGAGCGGGCGTCTCTACCGAGAGCGGAATACCTGATTTCCGCTCGGCCGACGGGCTTTACAATATGCATTACAGCGTGCCGCCCGAGGTTATCCTCAGTCACTCGTATTTTATGTCTCATCCCGAGGAGTTTTACAGGTTTTACAGAGATAAGCTGTTAAATCCCGATGTAAAACCGAATATCGCGCATCTGAAGCTTGCCGAGATGGAGCAAAAAGGTAAATTAAAAGCGGTAATAACGCAAAATATAGACGGACTTCACGAAAAAGCCGGAAGCAAAAACGTTTATAACCTGCATGGCAGCGTTTATTATAACCATTGTATGAAATGCGGTAAGGCTTACGCCTTTACAGATATGCTGTCGTGTAAAGGTGTTCCCCATTGCACCTGCGGAGGCATCATAAAGCCCGATGTAGTGCTTTATGAGGAGCCGCTCAACGAAAGCACGGTTAACGGTGCCGTAAGGCATATTATGAACGCCGATATGCTAATTGTTGCCGGAACGTCGCTTACCGTTTATCCTGCGGCAGGGCTTATAAGATATTTTCGCGGTAGGAATTCGGTACTCATAAACCGCGATGCAAATGTAGGAGATGACGAGTTTTCTCTTGTTATTCACGGTAAGGTAGGCGAAGTTCTCGGCAGCCTTGTCGTATAGCTGCAAATCAAAGCGGCTGTAAGACTGTTTTGTGCGCGAAACGGCGATATATACAGTCTTTTTATTGACATTTATCGACAACGGATATAAAATATATTTTAAATCTATTTATCGGCAGGAGAAAAAGATGAAGCTTAACGGATCGGATATAATCGCTGAGGTGCTTATAGAGCAGGGGGTAGACACAATTTTCGGCTATCCCGGCGGAGCGGTACTCAATATCTATGATGCACTTTATAAATACAGAGATAAAATTCATCATATCCTGACAGCTCACGAGCAGGGCGCGTCCCATGCTGCTGACGGCTATGCAAGGGCAACCGGCAAAACGGGGGTTGTAATTGCGACAAGCGGTCCCGGCGCCACAAACCTTGTTACGGGAATTGCCACGGCATATATGGACAGCATACCTATGGTAGCCATAACAGGCAACGTCGGAACATCTTATATAGGTAAGGACGCTTTCCAAGAAGTATACATTACAGGCATTACAATGCCTATTACAAAGCATAATTTTTTTGTCAGCGACATAAAGGAACTTGCTCCGACGCTCAGAGAGGCTTTTAAAATAGCAAATTCCGGAAGGAAAGGTCCCGTACTTGTCGATATCCCCAAGGACGTTACGGCGGCGATTACCGAATACGAAAAAGCTGCTCCCGAGGTTATAATTGACAATACAGTAATAAATGAGGACGAGGTCAAAAAGGCTGCGGCCCTTATAAACAAGGCGAAAAGACCGGTTATAGAAATAGGCGGCGGCGTGGTGTCGTCGGAGGCCTCGGACCTTGTGCGTATGCTCGTAAACAAAACAGGCGCGCCGTGCTGTCATACGCTTATGGCGGCGGGAGTTCTCGGATACAGCGAAAGGCTGAATTACGGCCTTGTCGGTATGCACGGTAGCTTTGTTACCAATAAAGCTATTGACGAAGCAGATGTGCTTGTTGCGATAGGCACGAGATTTTCCGACAGAGTCGCTCTCAATACAAATCGTTTTGCTCATAAAGCAAAGGTAATACAGATTGATATTGACTTGAGTGAGATCGATAAAAACGTTAAAGTAGATCACGCTTTGGTGGGCGATGTTAAGACTATCGTTATGGACCTTTTACATTACGTAAAGCAAAGCGACCGGACCGATTGGCTTAAAACCCTTGACGAATACAAAAAGAGCGATTATCATCCAGTAGATTCCGACAAATTTATTACGCCGCATCAGCTTATAAGGGCGATTTGCGAAAATGTGCCGAAGGATACTGTTTATGTTACCGATGTCGGCCAGCACCAGATGTGGGCGGCTCAGTATTTGGAGCATACCGATCCGCGTTCATTCTTGACGAGCGGCGGTCTCGGCACTATGGGCTACGGCTACGGAGCGGCAATAGGCGCCAAGGTTGCGTTCCCCGATAGGAGAGTTATACATATCACGGGCGACGGCTCTTTCCATATGAATATGAATGAGGCGTGCACCGCAGTCAGCTATAATTTGCCGATAATAACCGTGATTTTTGACAACGAGGTTCTCGGTATGGTTCGTCAGTGGCAGACCGCATTCTACGGCAAACGCTATTCGCAGACCGATCCGCACCGCAAAACCGATTATGTTAAGGTAATAGAGGGCTTCGGCGGAAAGGGCTACAGAGCGCATACTTTAGCCGAGTTTAACGACGTATTCCAAAAGGCACTTAAGGAGGATAAGTGCCCCGTTTGGATTGACTGCGCTATACCCAAAGACGAAAAGGTGCTTCCTCTTATACCGGCAGGCAAAACGATAGATGATATGATTATTGAGGATTGCGACAAATAGTTAAAGTGTCCGTATAAATAAAAGCTCCGCACAGAGAATTTTCTTTGGCGGAGCTTTGTTTTGTTCACTTAGAATTTCATAACGGCGCCGTCCTTGGCGGAGGAAACAAGCGACGCGTATCTTGCGAGCCAGCCTGTTTTGACGTTAGGCTCATGAGGAACATAGTGCTTTTTACGCTCTGCAAGCTCCTCGTCGGATACTCTGACATTTACCTTTGCGGCAGGAATGTCAATGTCAATGATGTCGCCCTCTTCTATAAGGCCGATTTCACCGCCTGCGGCTGCTTCGGGAGCAACGTGGCCTATCGAAGCACCCCTTGAAGCTCCGCTGAATCTTCCGTCTGTGATAAGGGCAACCGTTTTGTCAAGCTTCATACCGGCAAGTGCCGAGGTGGGGTTGAGCATCTCACGCATACCGGGGCCGCCTACGGGTCCTTCGTAACGTATTACAACAACATCTCCGTCCTTGATTTCGCCGTTGTAAATTGCTTTAATTGCTGTATCCTCGCTGTCAAATACACGCGCCGGGCCTGTGTGAACGAGCATTTCGGGTGCTACCGCACTGCGTTTTACGACACAGCCGTCCTTTGCTATATTGCCCCAAAGAATCGCTATGCCGCCGGTTTCCGAATAGGGATTGTCTATCGGACGTATCGCGTTTGTGTTCTTTATGTACGCTCCCTCTATGTTTTCACCTACGGTTTTTCCGGTAACGGTCATAAGTGAGAGGTCAAGCAGTCCTTTCTTAGCAAGCTCCGCCTGAACCGCTCTTACGCCGCCTGCGTTGTTGAGGTCGTGCATATGTGTGGGGCCTGCGGGTGCCAAGTGACATAAATTCGGCACCTTTGCACTCATTTCGTTAAATACCTTGAGGTCCATGGGACAGCCTGCCTCTTTTGCGATTGCAAGCAGATGCAAAACGCTGTTTGAGGAGCAGCCGAGAGCCATATCGCAGGCGAGCGCGTTGCGGAGCGCTTTTTCATTTATAATATCGCGGGCTTTAATGTCTTTTTTCACAAGCTCCATAATCGCCATTCCGGCGTGCTTTGCAAGCTGGGTGCGGCCTGCGTGAACGGCGGGTATGGTGCCGTTTCCGGGAAGCGCGATTCCGAGTGATTCGCAAAGGCAGTTCATACTGTTTGCGGTATACATTCCGGAGCATGAACCGCAGCCGGGGCATGTGTTATTTTCAAATTCACAGAGCTTTTCTTCGTCTATAATGCCTGCTTTGCACGCGCCGACAGCCTCGAACATCTTAGAGAGCGAGGTTTCAACGCCGTCAACAAGACCCGACATCATAGGTCCGCCGGAGCAGACTACCGTGGGGATATTTATCCTGAGTGCGCCGAGAAGCATTCCGGGGACTATCTTGTCGCAGTTCGGAACCAAGACAAGACCGTCGAAGCCGTGAGCCATAGCCATGGTTTCAACGCTGTCTGCAATAAGCTCGCGTGACGGCAGAGAGTATTTCATACCGATATGACCCATCGCTATACCGTCGCATACGCCGATTGACGGAATCATAACGGGTGTGCCGCCCGCCATTCTCACGCCGGCTTTAACTGCTTCTGTAAGCTTGTCAAGGTGAAAATGACCCGGAACTATTTCGCTGTGTGCCGAAACAACGCCGATGAGCGGTCTTTCAAGCTCTTCCTTTGTATATCCCATGGCGTAGAAAAGGCTTCTGTTCGGAGCACGCTCTACACCCTGTGTTACATTTTTGCTTCGTAAATCCATAATTTTTCCTCCGAAGAAATAAATCTGATAAAATTATATCGTCTTTTAGAACTGTTTTCAAGTGCTAAGTAAATTCGGTTGCTTTTTTTTCGCGGATGTTGTAGTATTAAAATGTAAATTTCCAACAGGAGATCGGGGACCGTTATGCAAAAAGAAAACCTGTCGCAGAGAACTGCCGAAACGCTGCAAAAGATGATACTTAAGGAGCATATCTACAAATACGGCGAAAAGCTCCCCAACGAAAACGAGCTTTCCGCAAAGCTCGGCATAAGCCGTACAACCCTGCGTGAGGCAATACGCATACTTGCGTCCGACGGGTTGCTTGAAGTCAGGCGCGGGCTCGGTACTTTTGTGGCACAGCCGCTCAATCAATATGCCGAGGGAAGCATAGACTTTCAGGAGTTTTCAAAGCTCAAAATAACGCTGAGAGACCTGTATGAGACGCGTATGATTTTTGAACCGGAAGCGGCGGCACTTGCCAGCCGCAGAGCTACCGAGGACGAGATAAAGGAGATACTGCGCCTCGGTGACATTTGCCAACAAGAGCTTTTGCGCGACCCGCAGGGCAAGCGAAGAATAGACTCCGAGGCGGCTTTCCACGGCGCAATATTAAAGGCGTCGCATAATGACTTTTTAAGTCGGTTTATGCCGATACTTACCGAGACCATAGAGCAAACCTTTGCCCTCAATTTCAATCTAGATATGATAGCCGAACAGGCGTACAAAGATCATATACTTATAATGGACTTCCTCGAAAAGCGTGACGCGGTGGCTCTTAAAAGCGCAGTTACCATACATTTGCACCATGCGTTGCTCACGGAGCAAATATCTCTGGAAGAAAATGAAAAAAAGTATTGACAACCGTTGTTTTCGCGTTATAATGGTTGTATGACAACGACTTACAGATGTCGTACAACTAAAATATAAATATTTGTTAATGTTCAGGAGGAAAAATTATGGCAGAAGCAAGAATGTTTTATGAGAAAGACTGTAACCTGTCCTTACTCGACGGTAAGACCATCGCCGTAATCGGCTACGGCAGCCAGGGTCACGCTCACGCTCTTAACGCAAAGGAGTCGGGCTGCAATGTTATCATCGGCCTTTATGAGGGCAGTAAATCATGGGCTAAGGCAGAGCAGCAGGGCTTTGAGGTTTATACCGCTGCCGAGGCTGCAAAAAAAGCCGACATTATTATGATCCTTATCAACGATGAGCTTCAGGCAGATATGTATAAGAAGGATATCGAGCCCAACCTTAAAGAGGGCGATATGCTTATGTTCGCTCACGGCTTCAATATTCATTTCGGATGCATCAAGCCGCCGAAGTTTGTCGATGTTACAATGATAGCTCCCAAGGCTCCCGGTCACACCGTCAGAAGCGAATATCAGGCAGGCAAGGGTACTCCGTGCCTCGTAGCTGTTGAGCAGGATTACACCGGCAAGGCTCTTGATATGGCACTTGCTTACGGTCTTGCAATAGGCGGCGCAAGAGCAGGCCTTCTTGAGACCACGTTCCGCACCGAGACCGAAACCGACCTCTTCGGTGAGCAGGCTGTTCTTTGCGGCGGCGTTTGCGCTCTTATGCAGGCGGGCTTTGAGACTCTTTGTGAGGCAGGCTATGACCCGAGAAACGCTTACTTTGAGTGCATCCATGAGATGAAGCTCATAGTTGACCTTATTTATCAGAGCGGTTTTGCAGGTATGAGATATTCAATCTCCAACACCGCTGAGTACGGCGATTACATCACCGGACCCAAGATTGTTACCGAAGACACCAAAAAGGCTATGAAGAAGATTCTTTCCGATATTCAGGACGGTTCTTTTGCCAAGGAATTCCTCCTCGATATGTCACCGGCAGGCCGTCAGGTTCACTTCAAGGCTATGAGAAAGCTCGCTGCGGAGCATCCGTCGGAAAAAGTAGGCGCAGAGGTAAGAAAGCTCTACACCTGGAACAACGAAGACAAGCTTATCAACAACTGATAAGGCGTATACATACTTCGTTTACCGAAAAATACAGCAAAGGGAATGTAAAAGCTTTTTTACATTCCCTTTTTTCGGCTTTCTTCATACCGAATTTCTGCACATGGCAGAGCTTTGCATACAAGCTTTGTTTTTGTCGAATTTGCACAGCAATATAGTTAGCACACTCTAACTCGTATTGCGTTTTGCCGAAATTAAAATATATGGTTGATTTTTCCGAAAAAAGCATTGACTTTTTAGTTAGCCGGTGCTAATATTTATACGGTTAGCGAGAGCTAACCAAATTAAAAAGCATTCGGTTAGTTTTAACTAACTTAATTTTATGCAGTGATGAGGGATGTTAAATGATGCCTTTAACACTTGCCGATATCGGCGAGAAAAATATTATAAAGCATATCGGAGGCAGTCCCGAGGTGAAAAAACACCTTGAAAATCTCGGCTTTGTGGTAGGCGGCGAGGCTACGCTGATAACCTCCATGGCAGGTAATGTAATTGTTAATGTCAAGGAGACAAGAGTTGCAGTAAGCAGGGAAATGGCACAAAAAATCATGGTTTGATTTTTTGTTTCGTATCATATTCAATATGGCAGAAGGAGGAAGAACTATGGAAACTTTGCGTAATGCAAAAGTCGGTCAAACCGTTAAGGTTGTTAAGCTTCACGGTGAGGGCGCCGTTAAACGCAGACTTATGGATATGGGTCTTACAAGGGGAACCGAGGTTTATATCCGTAAGGTTGCACCGCTCGGTGATCCGGTTGAAGTTACGGTTCGCAATTACGAGCTTTCGATTCGTAAGGCGGATGCCGAAATGATTGAAATCGAAGCAGAATAAAAGGGAGAACATTTCTCCCGTTTTTTCAGAACAGTTGGTTAGCAAATGCTAATCATGAAAGAAAGGAACATACTAATGGATTTGCGAATTGCCCTTGCGGGAAATCCTAACAGCGGTAAAACAACGCTGTTCAACGCACTTACCGGCTCCAATCAGTTCGTAGGTAACTGGCCGGGCGTTACCGTTGAAAAAAAAGAAGGTAAGCTTAAAAAGCACGACGGCATAACAGTAACCGACTTGCCCGGTATATATTCACTGTCTCCCTACACCTTGGAAGAAGTCGTCGCAAGAAACTATCTTATCGGTGAAAGACCCGATGCGATACTCAATATCGTAGACGGTACCAACCTTGAGAGAAACCTTTACTTGACCACTCAGCTCACAGAGCTCGGTATTCCGGTAGTTATCGCCATCAATATGATGGACGTTGTTAAGAAAAACGGCGATAAGATAAATGTTCCGGAGCTTTCGAGAGAGCTCGGCTGCAAGGTTGTTGAAATATCGGCTCTTAAAGGCGACGGAGTTATGGAGGCGGCTGAGGCTGCAATCGACGCTGCCAAGAATTCCAAGACTGTACCCATGCACACTTTTTCGGGTGTTGTTGAGCACGCGATAGCTCATATCGAAGAGGCTGCCGTTCACAATATGCCCGAGGAGCAGCAGAGATGGTACGCTATCAAAATATTCGAGCGCGATGACGAGGTCTTAAAGCAGTTAAATCTCGACCCGAAGGTTCTCGCTCATATTGAGGACGATATAAAAGCGGCCGAGAAAGAGCTCGACGATGACTCGGAGAGCATCATCACAAACGAGCGTTATATTTATATAGCTTCCATTCTCAAGGCGAGCTATAAGAAAAAATCGGCCGGCAAGCTTTCCGCTTCGGATAAAATCGACCGCGTAGTTACAAACCGTTGGCTCGGTCTTCCGATATTTGCGGTAATAATGTTCCTCGTTTATTATCTCTCAATGGTAACCGTAGGCTCCGCAGCTACCGACTGGATGAATGACGGCGTGTTCGGCGACGGTTGGCATCTCTTCGGAATAGGCTCCGCAAAATATGAAAAGGCTGCCGAAAACTACGGCGACAGCGATCAGATAATCGACGCATTCATAGCCGAGTACGGCACAGATGAAATGAAAGACACTGTTGACATCAGCGCCGATGAATATAATGAATCTGCCGCAAAGGACGCTCTCGCTTCTCTCGTTGCAGAGACTCCCGATAACGCAAACGTAACTTACGAGACCGAAGACGAAGAGACGCTCGAAGTTACCGAGCATCCGGGCGCAACAAAAGCTGATCTTAAGACCGCTGTTGACAATTATCTCGACACGGATTATAAAGAGTCCTTTGGTGCTCCCGATACTTCATCATACGGCGTATGGGTTCCGGGTATTCCGGTACTTATTGGGAACGGACTTGATAAAGCAGGTGCCGCAGATTGGCTCAGCGGTCTTATTCTTGACGGTATTGTAGCCGGTGTCGGCGCGGTTCTCGGATTTGTTCCTCAGATGCTCGTTTTGTTCCTCCTGCTTGCTATCCTTGAGGCTTGCGGTTATATGGCACGTATAGCATTTGTGCTTGACCGTATATTCCGTAAATTCGGTCTTTCCGGTAAATCGTTCATACCTATGCTTATAGGCACAGGTTGCGGTGTTCCCGGTATTATGGCTTCGAGAACGATTGAAAACGAACGAGACCGTCGTATGACGATTATGACGACAACCTTTATCCCCTGCGGAGCTAAGGTTCCGTTCATAGCAATGATCGCAGGTGCTATCTTCGGCGGCTCGGCTTGGGTTGCAACATCCGCATATTTCGTAGGCATGGCGGCAATCATAGTCTCGGGCATTATGCTTAAAAAGACAAAGATGTTTGCCGGCGATCCCGCTCCCTTCGTTATGGAGCTTCCCGCTTACCACTGGCCCACTCTTAAAAACGTACTCCGTTCAATGTGGGAGCGCGGTTGGTCCTTCATCAAAAAGGCCGGTACAATCATTCTCCTTTCAACAATATTTGTTTGGTTCACAACCTACTTCGGCGTAGTAGACGGTTCGTTCCGTATGCTTTCGGAGGACGAAATAGACAGCTCGATATTGGCTGCTATCGGCAGCGCGATTTGCTGGATATTCAAGCCTCTCGGTTGGGGCGAATGGCAGGCTGCAGTTGCTTCTATCACAGGTCTTGTTGCAAAGGAAAACATCGTCGGTACTATGGGTATTCTTTACGGCGGAGAAGGCAATGTATATGCTACTCTCGCAAAGGTGTTCACAGGTCTCAGCGGTTATTCGTTCCTTGTATTCAATCTTCTTTGCGCTCCCTGCTTCGCGGCAATCGGTGCTATCAAGCGTGAAATGAACAGCGCTAAATGGACTTGGTTCGCTATAGGCTATCAAACATTGTTTGCCTATGCGGTATCGCTTATGGTATATCAGTTCGGTTCGGCATTTACAGGCAATGTTAACGTAGTAGGCCTCATCGCTGCGATACTTGTTCTTGCACTTATCGTTTATATGCTCTTCTTCAAGAAGTACAAAGAATCCACCGTTCTTACGGAAAAAGTCAGAGTTAAATAATTTTAACCGGTATTAAGGAGGAATACGAAATGCTTTCGTGGCTTTCACAAAATCTCGCAACGATTTTGATAACGCTTTTACTTGTTGCGATAGTTGCGGCCATAATTATAGGTATGGTCAGAAAAAGCAAAAAAATTAAATCCTCCTGCAGCGGCGGATGCGCCACTTGCCCGTACAGCAGTTGCGGTTGTAACAATCACAAAAAGAAGTAACATGAAAAAGCGGGGGATGACAAGCTTCGTCTCCCGCTTTTGTACTCGGAGGTATAATTTTGGTAAGCCAAAAGTCTACACTTTCAGCCTCTAATATCAAATATCTTTTGGCAATGAGAGAGCTTAATATGGAGCCGCGCGGGGTACGCAGTACAGATCTTGCACGCTCCATAGGCGTTACTAAGCCGAGCGTTTACACAATGGCAAAATCACTTTGCTCTCTCGGCCTTGTAGAGAAAGACAGATACGGCGCAATTCGTTTCACACAGGACGGAGAGGACGTAGCAAAGCGGTATGAACGATATTACAATACGCTGTGCTCATGCCTTTGCACCGTGTTCCCGAAAGAAGCGGATATACGTTCGGCGGCGTGCGCAATGCTTGCCGAAATGCCCGAAAATAATATAGAGGAAATGTGTGATACAATATCGGAAAGAGCCAAAAAATTGTAGCTTTCCGAAAAGATATTTAACAGAAAATAAATCACCGCGGAAGAATATTCTTCCGCGGTGATTTGTTATTTCCCTGTATGTAAGATTTAATAAAATGTCATATGGTTCATTTAACCGAGAATTGATATCCGTTTTCCTTGGCCCAAGTTTCGGCGAAAGAGCCGGAGGAACCGTATATTGTTTTCAAGCTCTTACAGTTTTCAAATGCTTTATATGATATAGAGGTAACGGTATTTGGTATAGTAACACTTTCAAGCGCCGTACATCCGCTGAAAATACACCCGTATACTTCTGTATAATGGTCTTTGTCTTTATTTGAACTGACGTCTCCGACCGGAAGCGTAACACTTCGAAGAGAGGAACACCCCTTAAAAGTGTTTTCAAAAATCTTTTTAACGCCTTTGGGAATCTCTATACTTGTAAGTGAAGAGCATTGTGCAAAGGCTCCGTTGCCTATGCTTTTGACACAACACTATGCCTGCGATTTTGAATTGCTCTCAACAGGTTTACAGCAACTATGAGCTCGGTCAGCGTGATATACCCACTTCTGTGCTGATTTCGCTTGCAAAGTTTTATAAGACCTCAACCGATTATATTTTGGGCTTGACCGACAAAAGGTAAACTCAATTTTAAAAATTACAACAAAAAACGGATACCGTATTTAAATACAGTATCCGTTTTGTTTTAAGTCAGAACCTTAATTACTTGTTGTCGGGTTCAAACATTTCCTTGAGCTTGAGAAGGTGAGCATATCTGTTTGTAGCAGTCTCCTCAGCCTTTTCAAAGAGCTTTTCTGCTCTCTCGGGGAACTCACGTGTAAGACGTGAATAACGAGCCTCGTTCATTATAAAGTCACGATAGCTTGCCGAAGCGGGCTTGGAATCAAGAGTGAACGGATTCTTGCCGGCTTTCTTGAGGTCGGGGTTGAAGCGGAACATATTCCAGTAGCCTGCGTCAACAGCCTTCTTCATTTCATCCTGGCAATGAGTCATACCGCCCTTGATGGAGTGCATTTCGCACGGAGCGTAGCAGATAACGAGTGACGGACCGTCATAAGCCTCAGCCTCTGTAAGAGCTTTGATTGTCTGATTCTGGTCTGCACCCATAGCTACCTGTGCTACGTAGATGTAGCCGTAGCTCATAGCTATCTCGGCAAGGCTCTTCTTAGCGGTTTCCTTACCTGCGGCAGCAAACTGTGCAACCTGACCGATGTTGGAAGCCTTTGAAGCCTGTCCGCCGGTGTTTGAGTAAACCTCGGTATCAAATACAAGAATGTTGATATCCTTGTTCTGTGCGAGTACGTGGTCAACACCGCCGAAGCCGATGTCGTATGCCCAACCGTCGCCGCCGAATACCCAAACCGATTTCTTTGAAAGGTATTCTTTGTGCTCAAGAATGTCTTTTCTCATCTCGCAGTCGCAGTCGAATGCGGTAAGAGCGTCAACAAGCTTCTTTGTTGCTGCGGAATTCTTTTCGCCGTCTTCCAAAGTAGCGAGATATTCGTCGCAAGCAGCCTTTACGTCCTCGGAAGCCTTGTCGGAGTCCTTAATAGCGGCAACCTCTTCTACAAGACGATTGCGAATGGCTTCCTGACCGAGATACATGCCGTAGCCGTGCTCTGCGTTGTCCTCAAAGAGGGAGTTAGCCCAAGCGGGGCCGTGACCGTTCTTATCAACGGTGTAGGGTGATGTGCCTGCGGGGCCGCCCCAAATAGAGGAGCATCCGGTAGCGTTTGAAATATACATTCTGTCGCCGAAGAGCTGAGTTACAAGTCTTGCATATGAAGTCTCGGCGCAGCCTGCGCATGAGCCTGAGAATTCAAGAAGCGGAGTCTTGTACTGACTGCCCATAACGGTGTTGTTTGCAAGATCCTCTTTGACTGTAACGTTCTCAACCATATAGTCAAATGCAGCCTGCTTAGCATCCTGAGTCTCACGTGCAACCATCTTAAGAGAATTGGTCGGGCAAACGCCTACGCAAACGCCGCAGCCCATGCAGTCGAGCGGAGAAACAGCCATTGTATACTTGTAAACGTCCTTGCCTTTACCTTTCTTGTCAACTATTGTTGCAACTGCCGGAGCATTAGCTGCTTCCTCAGCGGTAAGAGCATACGGACGGATTGTAGCGTGCGGGCAGACATAAGAGCACTTGTTACACTGAGCACAAGTCGCACCGTCCCACTCGGGAACCATAACGGCAACGCCGCGTTTTTCGTAAGCCGAAGCGCCCTGCTCGAAGGTGCCGTCAACGTGCTCGGAGAATGCGGATACGGGGAGACGGTCGCCGTCCATATTGCCTACGGGCTTCATGACGCTGTCAACCATCTTGACAAGCTTCGCCGGACCGTGCTCGGTAACAGCTTTGGGGGCGTCCTCTGCGTCAGCCCAAGAAGCCGGAACATCAATCTTAACGTAAGCGGAAGCACCTGCGTCGATAGCCGCCTCGTTCATCTTAACTATCTCAATGCCCTTCTTCATAAACTTCTGAGCTTTTTCTTTCATGTAGCCGATTGCTTCATCAGCGGGAAGAACCTTAGCAAGCGAGAAGAATGCAGACTGCAAAACGGTGTTGGTACGCTTACCGAGACCTATTTTAGCGGCTATGTCGATAGCGTTAACGGTGTAGAGCTGAATGTTGTTCTTTGCGATGTATCTCTTAGTCTCTGCATTGAGCTTTTCGGAAAGCTCCTTTTCATCCCACTGGCAGTTGATGAGGAATACGCCGCCCGGCTTTACGTCCTCTACCATTCTGAAGCCCTTCTCTATGTAAGAGGGGTTATGGCAGGCAACGAAGTCGGCCTTGTTTATATAGTATGAGCTCTTGATGGGCTTGTCGCCGAAGCGAAGGTGAGAAATTGTAACACCGCCGGTCTTCTTTGAGTCATACTGGAAATATGCCTGAACATACTTATCTGTATGGTCACCGATGATCTTGATAGAGTCTTTGTTTGCACCGACTGTACCGTCGCCGCCGAGACCCCAGAACTTGCACTCGATAGTACCCTCTGCCGCGGTAATGGGAGCCGGCTTTTCGGGAAGTGAAAGGTGAGTAACATCATCGTTGATGCCGATTGTGAACTGACGTGCGGGAGTCTCCTCCTTAAGATGCTCGTAAACAGCAAAAATGCTTGCGGGGGGAGTATCCTTGGAACCGAGACCGTAACGGCCGCCGGAAACCTTAAGACCTGTTCTGCCCATCTCGTCAAGAGCAGCGATTGTGTCAAGGAAGAGCGGCTCGCCTATTGAACCGGGCTCCTTAGTTCTGTCAAGAACAGCGATTTTCTTAGCTGTAGCCGGAATAGCCTCAACAAATTTTGCGGCCGAGAACGGTCTGTAAAGACGAACCTTGACAAGACCTACTTTTTCGCCCTTTGCGGTGAGGTAATCGATAACCTCTTCCGCAACATCGCAAACAGAGCCCATAGCTACGATAACTCTCTCTGCATCGGGAGCGCCGTAGTAGTTAAAGAGCTTGTAGTCTGTGCCGATTTTCTCGTTGATCTTGTCCATATACTTTTCAACGATAGCGGGAACAGCGTCATAATATTTATTGCAAGCCTCTCTGTGCTGGAAGAAGATATCGCCGTTTTCGTGCGAACCGCGCATTGTCGGATGCTCGGGGTTGAGAGCACGCTCACGGAACGCCTTAACAGCGTCCATATCTACCATATCCTTGAGGTCTTTGTAATCCCATACATTGATTTTCTGTATCTCGTGAGAGGTACGGAAACCGTCGAAGAAGTTGATGAACGGAACTCTGCCCTCAATAGCTGCAAGGTGAGCTACCGGTCCCAAGTCCATAACCTCCTGCGGATTTGTCTCGGCAAGCATTGCAAAGCCGGTCTGACGGCAAGCATAAACGTCCGAGTGGTCACCGAAGATGTTAAGTGCATGAGAAGCAACGCAGCGAGCCGATACGTGGAATACGCACGGAAGAAGCTCACCGGCAATCTTATACATATTCGGGATCATAAGAAGAAGTCCCTGTGAAGCTGTGTAAGTTGTAGTGAGAGCGCCTGCTGCGAGAGAACCGTGAACGGTTCCGGCAGCGCCTGCCTCGGACTGCATCTCGGCAACCTTAACTGTGGTTCCGAAAATGTTTTTAAGTCCCTGTGCCGACCACTGGTCAACATAGTCAGCCATAGGGCTTGACGGGGTAATCGGGTAAATACCCGCTACTTCGGTAAACGCATAAGATACGTGAGCAGCGGCATTATTACCGTCCATAGTCTTAGCTTTGCGCTCGACTAAGGCCTTTTTGGTTTCTGCCATTTGATATTTCCTCCTTGAATGGATATTTAACAGAATGGATGTATTGTACATACTCTGTAATTTTAACACTTTTATGAAATTATGTAAACCTCATTTTAATTGAAAAAAAGGGTAAATTCTCAAAAAAATTACATATTTATTTGTGCAAATTTTGTGCTGTGTGTGTAATAACACAAATATTGTCGTAGGTTATCTTTATTTGCCAAAACAATGTGCTTTATGTTATACTGTAACAAAAGTCGGGGTACGGTGATGCTGCTTTGAAGATAGAAGACATAAATTTGCCTCAGGGTTTAATGGGGACGAGAATAAAAGACAGATTAGAGGATGCGTTCGATGTCAATTTCGATGTGTCCGAAATTAAAATAGACACATTCGACGATTTCGGCAGAGTGCTGCTGGAGCCATACAACGGCGGCGAAAAGCTTTATTATCGCGGCGAGAGAATAAAGAGCCGCACGAGAAGGCTCATACCAACTCTTCTGAGAAATGAAGACGTAATAGCGGAAATGAACGGCGGTTCGATTTTTAATATTGACAGTAAAAAGCTTTTTGATTTTTACTGTTCGAGAAAACATTTTATATCGGTATATAAAACTCTCTACGGCGAACCGTCGAAGAACAGTATGTACTATATGACGGCATTTGCGCAGCATTACCTTGACATAAGTCCGTTTGTGGACTTTACAAAATGTATTTACGTAGCCCTCTCGTTTGCCATTAAGGGCAGAGAAACGGCGGACAGCGATATAGTTATATACACAGCCGAGGACATAGGCGACGATGATACCTCGTCAGATATGAACGAGGTCAATGAGTGGCTCGGAAATTATAATGTTAACATAGTAAACACCGATTTCCGCGAAGAGACGATAAAATATTTTACGGAAAAGAGGAAAAACAGGGGGCTTATGCCGAAGCTTTCCTTGAGGGAGGATTTTAAAAAGCTTGAGGAGCTTTGCAGCAGTATGTCGCCCGCAGCAAAGCTGATTGACATACCCACAAACGACCTTATGAAATATCAACAGGGCGTTTTTCTCTTGCTCAACAACTTCAGCCTTGTAGATTCCATGTATCTGACAAAATCCGTGCGCCGCGGTTTTGTTATTAAGAAATATATAATAAACGGTGCGCTGTGCGGAGAGCTTAAAAGATACCTTGCGGCAAACGCACCGCAGTATCGGTACAAGTGCCTTATGAATATAGCCGAAGCTGTTAAATAGCGGCTTTTGTGAAAAAACTATATATTGTGCAATTAAAAACAAATCTGCCCCGGGAGGATTCCCGAGGCGGATTTTTTATCGGTGAAGATTCGGCTTGTATACGGTCGGATTTTTGCGCGTAAGCGGCCGCGTATGCCGAATCTTCGGCTGTGCCGTTTTACCGATTAGCAGCCGCACCCGCAGCCGCCGCAGCCTGAGTTACCGCAACCGCAGTCATTACCGCAGCCGCAGCCGTTCTTGCCGTAGCTACCGTCCGCAAAGAGCAGGATTATGATGATGACAAGTATCAAAAGACCGTTGTTGCCGCATCCGCCAAAGCAGTTCATCCAATATCCTCCTTTCAGATTTAACGGCAGGTTTTTGCCCGCCTTCAATACATATTATGTAAACGGCAAAGCTTGTGTTAATATTTTTCGATGTTTCGGCATACAATATATTTTTGTGAGTATAAAAGTCAAAAAAATTTGACCTTTGAGAAAAAGTTTGACCTTTAAACTTTCGCGAAACAGGAGGAGGGGAGGCGTGAAATTGACGGTACAGAGGGCTTTTGGGCTCGTTTTTGCCTGAATTATGAGCCAAAGAGTCAGCCTTGGAATGAAAAATGAGCAAAAAGCATAAAAAAAGCAGTAACTTAAAGAAAACAAGAGATAATATGTATTTTTATCTTCGCAAAAACTAAATTTGACCTTTTTTGACCTTTGACAAAAAGGGTGAAAAACATATAATAGAAAATGTCAAAGGTCAAAGATAGTCAAAGTCAAATAGATTAGGCGATGAGCCGGGTACTGTAAAAGTCCTCTGACAATCGGAAAAGACGGAGTGATTAACAAATGAACTTAAGCAAGGAAATAGCCGGTATGATTCTTGATATGCTCTCCGACAGCGGAACTACCGAAATACGCCGCAATGATTTGGCAGAGCAGTTAGGGTGCGTGCCGAGCCAAATAAATTACGTCATTTCGTCACGGTTTACGCCGGAGCACGGCTATATAGTAGAAAGCCGCCGCGGCGGCGGAGGTTATATCAAGATAACCAGAGCCACATACGATCTCAGCACTCTGAAAATGCACCTCATCAATTCGATAGGAAATAATATTGATGAAAGATCCTGTCGCGCACATATCGTGAATTTGCACGACAGAGGGCTTTTGGAGGATAAAGAGGCGGCGGTAATGCTGGCGGCAACCGCCGATAAGTCGTATCACGATGTGCCGCACGAGCTTCGCGATAAGCTTAGGGCGAATATATTTAAGCAAATGTTGATTTCATCTATGAAATAAGGAGTGATTTATATGTTGTGTCAAAACTGTGGTAAATATGAGGCAACTACACATATCAAAAGGATTGTAAACGGCGAGGCCACGGAAGCTCATCTTTGCTCCGATTGTGCACGCGCTCTCGGCTATGACAGCGTTTTTCCGGATTTCGGCTTCAACTTTTCAGATATGCTCGGCTCGTTTTTCAACGAGGCAACGGTCGGCGCTCTCAGCAACGGTATAGTCCGCTGTGAAAAGTGCGGCAGTACGTTTAATGACATCGTAAGAAGCGGCAGAATGGGCTGCGGCGATTGTTACAGTACATTTTACGATAAGCTTCTTCCCTCATTTGAGCGTATCCACGGCAGAACCCATCACGAGGGTAAAAAGGCAAATACTTCTCCGGAAATAAAGAAACTCAGCAAAACCGAAGAGCTTAAGGAAAATCTTAAGCAGGCGGTTGAGGCTCAGAATTACGAAGAGGCGGCACGCCTTCGCGACGAGATCAAAAAGCTGGAAAGCGAGGATAATCAAAAATGAGTAAGTGGTATATAGGCGCAGGCGAACAAAACGACATCGTTATAAGCACACGCATAAGACTTGCGAGAAATATTGAGGATTATCCTTTTCCCTGCAAGCTTGATACGAAAACGAGAACGGCTCTGAATAAAAAAATCGGCGACGCTGTATGCGGCAGAGAAAATCTCGAATTTATCGAGATGAAAACTCTTACTCAACCGCAGATAGTATCGCTTGCCGAAAAGCATCTGATAAGTCCCGAATTTGCATCGTCTTATGACGGCAGAGCGTTGCTTTTATCAGACAGCGAGGGCATAAGCATAATGCTCTGTGAAGAGGACCATATTAAAATACAGGTTATGAAACCCGGTCTTTCACTCGAAACGGCTTATGCCGAGGCAGACAGAATAGACGATGAGCTTAACGAAAAATTTGTTTTCGCATTTGATGACCGTCTCGGCTACCTTACCCAATGTCCGACCAATCTCGGTACGGGTATGAGAGCCTCGGTGCTTCTTCATCTTCCGGCGCTTACGGCGTGCGGCCAGATGAGCTCTATCTCTTCAACCGTATCAAAGCTCGGTCTTACCGTGTGCGGCTCTTACGGTGAGGGAAGCGTTCCCATGGGCGATATATACTGCCTCAGTAATCAGGTAACTCTCGGCATCTCCGAAAAAGCCGCTATTGACAATCTCAAAACGGTAACGCTGCAGCTTGCGGCGCAGGAGAGAACAGCGAGAGCGGAAATGGTTAAAAGCATAGAAACCGAGGATGAGATATTCAGAGCCTACGGAATTCTGAAATCGGCGAGGATTCTTCCCGTCAAGGAATTTATGACTCTTGTATCAAAGGTTCGTCTCGGAGCGGTTGCGGGTTTTATAAATGTTAAGCCCGAGACCGTCGATGAGCTTATGATTTCAATGCAGCCCGCAACAATAAACGCGGCGGCGGGCAAAAATCTTGACAGCCGCGAGCGCGACATTGAGCGTGCAAAGCAAGTAAGACAAAGACTTTAATTTTAAATTTTCGCTTTGCGGCGTTAATTTATCAATTAATTAGAAAGGAATGACAGTTATGTTCAAATTCACCGGTTTTACGGAAAAAGCAAATAAGTCCTTGAATGCGGCGGTAAAGGCAGCCGAGGATTTGGGACATACTTACATCGGCAGCGAGCATATATTGCTCGGACTTCTCTCGGATACATCCACTGTTGCAGGTGCGGTGCTCGCTGCACATAATATAACCTATGCCGACATAGAAGAAGAGCTCAAGAGAAGCATCGGCGTAGGCGTACCTACCGAGCTTCAGCCCGACGACTTTACACCGAGAAGCAAAAACATTCTCGAAACCTCTGTTGCATTCGCAAGGCAGATGGGTCAGCAGCTTGTAGGTACGGAGCACGTATTGCTCGCAATAGCGCGTGAGGGCTCGTGCAGCGCAACGCTTCTTTTAAGCCGCGCCGGAGTCTCCATGCAGGACGTTGTAAATGATGTGTCAAAGGCTCTTATGGGCGGTACGGCAAACGCCGGCACCGACAATAAGGACGGCGGCAAGGAAAATGAGAGTATGCTCTCGCAGTTCGGCAGAGATCTTACAAAGCTCGCAAAGGACGGTAAGATTGACCCCGTAATCGGCCGTCAGAAAGAAATAGAGAGGGTTATTCAGATTCTCTCAAGACGTACCAAAAACAATCCTTGCCTTATAGGTGAGCCAGGCGTCGGCAAAACGGCAATCGCCGAGGGGCTTGCTCTTAAAATTGTTTCGGGTGAGGTTCCCGAGCTTTTAAAGGACAAAAAGATATATTCTCTTGACCTTACCGGTATGGTTGCAGGTACAAAATACCGCGGCGATTTTGAAGAGAGAATAAAAAAGGTTATCGACGAGGTTAAAAACGCCAAGGACGTTATCCTCTTCATAGATGAGGTTCACACTCTTATAGGCGCAGGCAGCGCCGAGGGTGCGGCTGACGCAGCTAATATCTTAAAGCCCTCTCTCGCAAGAGGCGAGCTTCAGATAATCGGTGCAACCACTATTGAGGAATACCGTAAGCACATCGAAAAAGATGCCGCTTTGGAGCGTCGCTTCCAACCTGTAATGGTTGATGAACCCTCGCAGGAGGAAGCTATTGAAATACTCAAGGGCATTAAAGATAAATATGAAGCTCATCACAAGGTAAAGATAACCGATGAGGCTATCGAGTCCGCCGTTAAACTCTCAACGAGATATATAGGCGACAGATATTTGCCCGATAAAGCCATAGACCTTATCGATGAAGCGGCTTCAAGGGTAAGACTTCGTTCCTATACGGCTCCGTCAGACCTTAAAGAACTCGAAGACAAGAAAAAGAGCGTTGAGGCGGAAAAGCTCTCGGCTGTAAATGCTCAGGAATTTGAGCGTGCTGCAGCTCTTCGTGATGAGGAGCGTAAGCTCGACAAGGAAATTAAGGACAAGAAAGAAAACTGGCACGATATGGCAGGCAAGAGCCATGACGAGGTAACTCCCGCCGACATTGCCGATATAGTATCCTCTTGGACCGGAGTTCCCGTAACTCAGCTTTCTACCGAAGAGAGTGACAGACTTCTTCATATGGAGGATGAACTTCATCGCCGCATAGTCGGTCAGGATGAAGCGGTCGAGGCTGTTTCGAGAGCTATCCGCCGCGGCAGAGTCGGACTTAAGGACCCGAAAAAGCCCATAGGCTCGTTCATCTTCTTAGGCCCCACGGGCGTCGGCAAAACAGAGCTTTGCAAGGCTCTGGCCGCCGCTATGTTCGGTGACGAAAACGCCATGATAAGACTTGATATGTCTGAGTATATGGAGAAGCACACGGTGTCCCGTCTTATAGGTTCGCCCCCCGGATATGTCGGCTATGACGAGGGCGGTCAGCTTACCGAAAAGGTAAGAAGAAAACCGTACTCCGTTGTACTTTTCGATGAGATTGAAAAGGCACACCCCGACGTGTTCAATATGCTTTTGCAGATACTTGACGACGGTGTTCTGACAGACGGTCAGGGTAGGCGCGTTGACTTCAAGAATTGCATCATCATAATGACCTCGAATGTCGGTGCTAAGCTCATTTCGCAGAAGCAAAAGGCGTTCGGCTTTGCCGCAGGCGCAAAAGAGCTTGAGCAGAACGAAAAGGAAATCAAGGACGCTGTAATGGGTGAGCTTCGCAACACCTTCCGTCCCGAATTCCTTAACAGAGTAGACGACATAATAGTATTCCAGCGCCTTACCAAGGAAAACATCAAAGAAATCGCTTCGAGACTTCTCGCTGTTCTCCAGAAACGCGTTGAGGATATGGGTATCGAGGTTACTTTCTCCGATGAAGCTGTCAGCAAGATAGCCGACGCAGGCTTCGACGATGTATACGGTGCAAGACCTCTGAAACGTGCTATCCAGAGCAGAATTGAGGACGCTTTGTCCGAGGAAATGCTCAAGGGCAACGTGAAAAAGGGCGGCAAGTATATCTGCAATGTCAAAGATGACAAATTTGTTTTTGACAAGGCCGAGGAAAAAACCGTAACCGAATAAGCATAGCGGTCCGTAAAGCCATATGACTTTACGGACCGCTTTCTATATTTTCATATAATAGATGTAAAAGAATTGCAGCTTTTTTGTATGTAAATCGGTATTGCACTCGGAGCGGCAAAAGTGTAAAATATATCTCGGAAGTGGTATTGTGGCAAGCACAAGAAAAAACGAAATTTCAACAATAAACAAAATACGCTTTGACCCGACAAATCCGTGCGAAGACGATACAGACATACGCGACATAGCGCACGCTCTTTCTATGATGACAAGGGCAAACGGTCATTTCACCGAGTTTTATTCGGTGGCAAGACATTCCGTAAACTGCGCGCTTGAGGCAACGGCGCGCGGATATTCAAAAAGGGTCGCGCTTTTTTGCCTTTTGCACGACAGCGCCGAAAGCTATATAGGAGATATGACAAGGCCTCTGAAAATGCACTTTCCGCTGTTTTCCGAATATGAAAAAAAGCTGCAAAAGGTAATTTTTTCAAAATATGCGACGCTTGATATTGACGATGACGAAAAGGAAAAGGTGAAATCCGTAGACGACAGCTTACTGTATCACGAGTTTCTTTGCTACCACGGCGACAAGCTGTTTAACTTTACACTGGAAATACATATAGATGTAAAGGATAACTCAAAAAATATATCCGATACCGAAAAGGAGTTCCTCTGTATGTACGAGGCTTTAAAGATAAAATAATCCTGAACGGTTAAAAGCAAAACCCAAAACCCAAAACCCATTGCATTTTAAACAGCCTAAAACGACCTAAAGCACTTGTTTTTGTGAGTGCTTTAGGTCGCGGTGTTTTTGGACTGTATTACTGTTTTCGGTAAAAATAAAACCGACAAGTTCAGTTGAAGCTTGTCGGTTTTTGGAGCGATTAAGCAACAGTTTACGAACCATAACGCTCCCTTTCTAAAAATATTATATATGAATTCTTATTGAATTTCAACGGGAGTATGGAAAATTTTGTTGTTTTATAGTATTATTTTATAAAGGTGATTTTATGAAATATAATGTGGAAAAAGATAGTAAAAAATTTTATTTTGGAAAACAAGAAGATTATTCAAAATATAGACCTACATATCCAACCGAACTTTTTGATTTTTATCTATTTCTGAATTATCAAAAATAACAAATGTCTATAAAAGGAGTTCTGAAGTTATGTACAAATATAATGTTAGTAATCATATAGAAAAAGTAAAAAATGAAGTAGCAAAACTATTAGAGGGAGACAACTCTGGACATGGACTTGAACATATTAATAGGGTTTTAGATTTATCTTTAAAATTTGCTGAAAAAGAAAATGCAAATAAATATATAGTATCATTAATAGCATTACTTCATGATGCAGATGATTATAAGTTGTTTGGTATGGAAAATGCAGAGAAACTTACAAACGCCAAAATAATTATGGATGATTGCAATGTTGATAAAGCTATCCAAGAACAAGTATGTGATGCTATTAATAATATTGGATATAGCAAAAGATTAAAAGGACATAGTCCAACAACTCTTGAAGGGAAAATTGTATCAGATGTAGATATGTGTGATGCATTAGGAGCAAATGGTATTTTAAGAGTCTATACTTATAGTATGAAAAATGGAAAACCATTTTTTGATAGAAATATTTTCCCAATTGAAGATATGAATGCAGAAAAATATACAAGAAAATGTGCAGATAGTAGTGTATGCCATATTTTTGAAAAAATATTAAAACTTAAAGATTTAATGCTAACTGATTCTGGTAAAGAAGAATCTAAAAATAGGCATCAAATAGTTGTAGATTTTTTATATCATTTGTTTAATGAAGAAAATGCTCCTGAATGGATTGAATATTTAAATAATTATCTTAAATAAGGGTATGGGAATTCCCATAGTAGAATTTATGCGGGAGTATAAATTCAGTGCTGGCTAGACACTACTTTTACTCCCACAGTCTAAAAAATATAAAAAGAGGATTAAATTATTTTGATAATTTTTTCCTCTTTTTTAAAGATTATTTACACAAAAACATATTCATTTAAGACAAATTAGTATTTAGAAGAACTTTGACTTTTCCCTTTTTAGTTTTATAAGTAAAGTCCTTAATTAGTTCTAAAAGTTTAGGATCGGGTTTAAGTTCTTGGGTAATTTTAAATTCAAGCATAAAAAATGTCCTCCTTCCTAGAAAGAGAACATTATATTTTTATAAAATAAAAACTTACGAACTTTAATTAGTCCGTAAGTTGTCTTCAAATGGAGCGGGTGATGGGAATCGAACCCACACAGCCAGCTTGGAAGGCTGGAATTCTAACCATTGAACTACACCCGCAAACAACATTCAGTATTTTAGCAAACAAAATGCAAAAAGTCAATATAAAACTCTAAATTTATGTTTTCACATATTTATTTTGGTCTCGTTTTATGTTATACTGCTAAACGAAGAGCTATGCTAAAGCTATATTTTATACACAGGAGATCAGACTATGCAGGTTACAAGACAGATTACAAATGACATCACCTATGTCGGTGTGAGCGACAGACGTCTTTCGCTGTTTGAAAATATTTTCCCCATACCGCGCGGTGTTTCATACAATTCTTACATTATAAATGATGAAAAAACGGCACTTATAGATGCCGTGGATTATGATTCGAGTCGTGTTTTCGTTGAGAACGTGAAGGCTGCGCTTAACGGTAAAACGCTTGATTATATTGTTGTGAATCATATGGAACCGGATCATGCAGGCAGCTTAAGGCTGATTTGCGACCTCTATCCCGACGCGGCTTTAGTCGCAACCAAAAAGGCTGTCGATATGATGGCGCAGTTTTTCGGTGATGAGCTTAAAAATGAGAAAATAGTCGTAAAAGAGGGCGATACCGTGTCCCTCGGTAAACACGAGCTGTCGTTTTATACGGCACCTATGGTTCATTGGCCTGAGGTTATGGTGACATATGAAAGCTTTGAAAAGGTCCTTTTCAGCGCGGACGCATTCGGTACATTCGGCGCGCTGAACGGCAACATATTCAACGACGAATACGATATTGACCGTGATTGGCTTCCGGATTATCGCAGATACTATACAAATATTTGCGGCAAATACGGTATGCAGGTGCAGTCGCTTCTCAAAAAAGCTTTGACGCTCGATATTCAGATGATATGCCCTTTGCACGGACCGGTTTGGCGCTCAAATCTTGTTTATATCATAAATAAATATGATCTTTGGAGTAAATATGAGGCTGAGGGCAATTCGGTTATGATAGCGTATGCGTCAATTTACGGCAATACCGAAAATGCCGCATATTATCTTGCGAATGAATTGTCAAAGCTCGGTGTTAAGGATATCGCCATGTATGACGTCTCTTCGACCGACGTGTCTTATCTCATTTCAGAGACCTTCCGCTGCAGTCACATAGTGTTGATGTCGGCTACGTACAATCTTGAGATTTATCCCAAGATGGACGATTATATTTCGGATATGAAACGTCTTAATGTTTCAAATAAGACGTTTGCGATAGTTGATAACGGAACATGGGCGCCCACCGCCGGCAAAAAAATGCGCGAGGCCGTAGAAACGCTTAAAAGCTGTAAAATCTGCGAAAATACGACTACGGTGAAATCTGCGGTTAACGGCAGCAATGCAGCAGCCCTTGCAGCCTTGGCGAAGGAAATTGCGGCAGAAATACAAGGCTGATAAAATTTACTTGACATACCGCTTGGCAATCTGATATAATTCATATGTAAACGACCTGCTCGTACAGTCGAGCAGGAAGTTTTTACACCAAACGGTTAGCATATGCTAACCAACTTGAAGCGTAGAATTATTAAATCGCTGCCATATGCGGAGCTTAAATTCCCTTGACGGTGCCGCAATAAATCCGCCGCACAGAGCGGATTTTAAAAAGCTCTTGCAGTTAGCAAACGCTAACCACGTGGACTGTGTTACGGATTTTGACATAAGAGAGGAGTGACCGATTTTGTCCGAAGAAACGGTTATTAACTGCTGTTCGCCATGCCTTGCCGGTCTTAAAACCGGAAATCTGTTTTCCAGCAAGGTTGACGATAAAAATGAATTGCTTCGCTCGGTTCGCGAGCTGAATCGGCGGCTTGTGCCTCGCGGGCTTCGCATTATGCCGGTTAAAATCACAAAAACAAGGGCGCTGATATATCTTTACAGACCCGACAGGCTCGAAAAAGACCTTGCCGACAAAACCGCTGTCGAGCTGCTGTCGGAGAGGGCTTATCCCGTGGGCTGTACCGAAAGATGTGTGGCGGAGCTCATAAGACGTGTCAGGCACGAAGAGGATTTTCCGCACGAAATAGGACTCTTTCTGGGTTATCCGTCTGAGGACGTCAGCGGCTTTATAAAGCACGGCGCAAAAAATTCAAAATGCGTCGGCACTTGGAAGGTTTACGGTGACGAAGCGGAGGCACAGAAAAAATTCAAGCTTTATAAAAAATGCACGAGAGTGTATAAAGACGCTTACAAAAAGCACAATTCATTTGAACGCCTTGTTGTGAGCAGTCATAATAAATAATCTGAAAGGATATGATAAAATGAGTAAGGTAGCAGTAGTATATTGGAGCGGAACGGGAAATACCGAGGCAATGGCTTCGGCCGTGGTTGACGGTGTTCGCGAGAGCGGCGCTGAGGCAGAGCTTTTTACGGCTTCCGAGTTTGATGCGTCAATGCTCTCTTCTTTTGACGCTGTGGCGTTCGGATGTCCGTCAATGGGCAGCGAACAGCTTGAGGACAGCGAGTTCGAGCCTATGTTTAATTCGTGCGAGGGTGATCTCGGAGGCAAAAAAATTGCACTCTTCGGCTCCTACGGATGGGGCGACGGCGAATGGATGAGAAGCTGGGAGGAGACTTGCACAGCAGACGGTGCAGTGCTTGTGACAGAGTCGGTGATATGCAACGACGCTCCCTCTGATGATGCAATCGCAGAGTGCAAGGCGCTCGGTGCGGCTCTTGCAGCCGTCTGATAATGAAATAAGCCGATTTTTATCGGGTTATTATAAAGCGTTGTCGCCGAAAAATGAAGCTCCGAGGCTTGTTTAAGTAAAAAACCGCAAAGTTAAGGCTGAGCGTTCATAAGGAAGTATTGGTTTCTAGCATAAAAATCTCTTATGCTTTTGTCAAAAAGCCTCGCAAGGCGACAGCCTTGCTTCATTTCTTGACTTCGGCATAAAAAATTTTTATAGCTATGAAACTGCGGAGCACTTCAAAATTATATATTTTTGATACAAGAAAATGCATCCCTCAGATAAGTTTGGGCTTATCTGAGGGGTTATGCAAAAAGATGTTATTTTGAAGCAATACTGACTTATAAGCACTCAGCCAAAGCTTTACGGTCTTTGCTCAGCCTCTTCGGCGACAATTGATAAAAATAAGACCCACTGTGAATCTTCCTCCTTGAATTTTTTTCACAGCGGGTCTTTTTTTATTAGATTTTGAAGTAATCTACCGCATTTATAAACATATGGTTATCTTTGTTGCCGTCAACGTTTTTATATACGTTATCGGAGAAGCGTTCGGAATGACCCATCTTACCGAATACTCTTCCGTCCGGCGAGGTTATGCCCTCGACCGCCTCAAAGGAGCCGTTCGGATTGAATCTGATGTTCATGGTGGGCTTTCCGTTTTCGTCAACGTACTGCGTTGCAATCTGACCGTTTTCCGCAAGTGAGCGGAAAAGCTCTTTCGGGCAAACAAACCTGCCTTCGCCGTGAGAAATCGCAACAGTATGTATATCGCCTACATTTGAGGACGACAGCCACGGAGACTTGTTTGAGGCAACTCTCGTGTTGACAAGTCTTGACTGATGTCTGCCTATGGTGTTAAAGGTAAGCGTCGGTGTGTCGGCACTCGGCTCTATGATTTCACCGTAGGGGACAAGACCGAGTTTTATAAGTGCCTGGAAGCCGTTGCAGATACCGGCCATAAGTCCGTCACGTTCTTTTAACAGTGCGTGGACCTTTTCTTTTATGACGGGATTGCGGAAGAATGCGGTTATAAATTTACCGCTGCCGTCCGGCTCGTCGCCGCCGGAGAAGCCGCCGGGAATAAATATTATCTGCGAAGCTTCAATTTTTTCGGCGAAAACATTTACGCTCTCGGTTACGTCAGATGCAGAGAGGTTTTTAATTACCATAACTTCGGGGTCTGCGCCGGCGTTAATAAACGCCCTTGTTGTATCGTATTCGCAGTTCGTTCCGGGGAATACGGGAATCAAAACCTTGGGCTTTTTGATACCGATTTTGGGCGAAATGCGCGTTTTTGCCGTAAAGCTGTATGCGTTTACAGCCTTTTCGGGAGTCTTTATGTTGCAGGCAAATACGGGTTCAAGCTTGTTCTCGTATACTTTTTGGATTTCGTTGAGGTCGATTTTTTCAATGCCTATCTTTACGGAATAATCCATGGTCGTTTCGCCGAGGAGAACCGCGTCATCAAGCTCACAGGCGGCCTCTATAACAAACGAGCCGTAGCTGTAATCATATATCTTGTCCGCCGGGAATCTCTTGTCAAAAGCAAAGCCTATTTTGTTTCCGAAGCAGGCCTTCATAACGCCCTCGGCAATGCCTCCGTAAGACGGAGTAAATACGGCGAGAGCCTTTTTCTCCTTAATGAGCTTTTCAACTCTTGCAAATACCGCTTTAAGGCTCTCTGTGTCAAATGTGCCGTCGGAATTTTTCTTCGGCTCTATGTAGTAGACCTTAGAGCATGGGAGCTTCCACTCGGGCGACATAACATCGTCGCTTGAACCGACGGAAACCGCAAATGAAACGAGAGTAGGAGGAACGTCAATATCCTCGAATGTACCGCTCATGGAATCCTTGCCGCCTATTGACGCTATTCCGAGCTCAAGCTGAGCCGTAAGTGCGCCGAGAAGTGCCGCGGTGGGCTGACCCCAACGCTTGCTGTCGCTTGTCATTCTCTCGAAATATTCCTGGAATGTGAGATAGCAGTTTTCCGTATTTCCGCCCGTGGCTATAAGCTTTGATACGGACTCCACAACCGCAAGGTATGCGCCGAGATACTGATTTTTCTCGGTGATAAACGGGTTGTAGCCCCAAGCCATAACCGAGCAGGTCTTTGTGTCCTTATTAAGAACGGGAATTTTAGCCGCCATGCCTTGAGCCGGCGTCATCTGATATTTTCCGCCGAATGGCATAAGCACGGTATTTGCGCCTATTGTTGAGTCAAAACGCTCCGAGAGTCCGCGCTTTGAGCAAATATTAAGGTCATCGGCGAGCTTCAAGAATTTCTCACCGTTGGTTTTACCCTCAACGCTTTTAACTATGGGCTGAGGATTTGTAACGGTTACAAGAGTGTGCTTTTCGGCACCGTTTGAATTTAAGAATTCACGGGAAATATCGACTATCTTTTTGCCGTTCCATTCCATTGTAAGGCGGTTTGTGTCGGTAACCTCGGCAACAGCAGTGGCTTCGAGGTTTTCCGTTTTGGCAAGCTCCAAGAACTTTTCCGCATCCTCTTTTGCAACTACAACGGCCATTCTCTCCTGCGATTCGGAAATTGCAAGCTCTGTGCCGTCAAGACCCTCATATTTTTTCGGTACCTTATTAAGGTCGATGTGCAAGCCGTCGGCAAGCTCGCCTATGGCTACCGATACGCCGCCGGCACCGAAGTCGTTGCATCTTTTTATAAGCTTTGTAACTTCACTGTTTCTGAAAAGTCTCTGCAATTTTCGCTCTTCCGGAGCGTTACCCTTTTGAACCTCGGCACCGCAATGCTCGAGTGACGAGAGCTTATGCGATTTCGAAGAACCTGTCGCACCGCCGCAGCCGTCACGGCCGGTTCTGCCGCCGAGTAAGATGATTATGTCACCGGGAACAGGCTCTTCACGGCGAACATTTTTTGCGGGAACGGCACCTACAACGGCACCTATTTCAAGACGCTTTGCAACATATCCGGGGTGGTAGATTTCGTCTACCGAGCCGGTCGCAAGCCCTATCTGGTTGCCGTATGAGCTGTAGCCTGCCGCTGCTGTGGTTACGAGCTTTCTCTGCGGCAACTTACCGGGCATGGTTTCGCTTACGGGCTTTAACGGGTCCGCCGCACCGGTAACACGCATTGCCTGATAAACATATCCTCTGCCCGACAGCGGGTCGCGGATAGCTCCGCCTATGCAGGTTGCCGCGCCGCCGAACGGCTCGATTTCCGTCGGGTGGTTGTGTGTTTCGTTTTTAAATAAGAAGAGCCAATCTTCGTCTTCGCCGTCTACATCAACCTTTATTTTTACGGTGCAGGCATTGATTTCATCCGATTCATCAAGATTTTTGAGCTGACCCGTGTGTTTTAAATAACGTGCTCCGATAGTCGCCAAATCCATAAGGTTCTGCGGCTTTGTTCTGCCGAGTTCCTTGCGTATGGAAACATATCTGTCGTATGCCTTTTGTATGGTTTTGTCCTCTGTTTTTACGCCGTCTATCGTTGTGAGAAACGTGGTATGGCGGCAATGGTCCGACCAGTATGTATCAATCATTCTGATTTCCGTTATAGTCGGGTCGCGATGCTCGCCTTTGAAGTATTTGCGGCAAAATTCTATGTCCGCAAGATCCATTGCAAGAGCATATTTGTCTATAAATGCCTTGAGCTCATCTTCGTTAAGCTCCGTAAATCCCGTAAGAGTTACAACGCCTGTCGGAATGATGTAGTTGACACTCAGCGTTTCGGGCTTCTCAAGAGAAGCCTCACGGCTCTCTACGGGGTTTATTACATACTTTTTGATAGCCTCAAGCTGTGCCGGAGCAAGCTTGCCGAAGAGCATATATACTTTCGCGGTGCGAACAGTCGGCTTGTCGCCCTCCGAAACTATCTGAATACACTGAGCACAGGAGTCCGCCCTCTGGTCAAACTGACCCGGCAGATATTCAACTGCAAATACCGTGGCGTCGGTCTGAGGCAGGCGAGCGTAGGTGTTGTCAAGCTGCGGCTCTGAGAAAACGGTTTTTTCACAGCACTCGAAAAGCTCTTCGCTGATGTTTTCCACATCGTATCTGTTGAAAATACGAAGCTCTTCAAGCGAGTCTATCATAAGCAGTGAGCGTATATCCGATAAAAGCGATGCAGCCTCGTCTGCAAATTGTTTTTTCTTCTCAACGTAAATTCTGTATACCATTTCGTCACTTCCTGTTTATTTTTTCAGTGCGGCAAGCGCACGCGCACCGATGTCTTTTCTGTAAAAGGCGTCCTTAAATTTAATCTGCTCTGCTGCTTTGTAAGCGGTAGAGAGAGCGGCGTTAAGGTCTTTTCCCGTTGCCGTAACTCCGAGGACTCTGCCGCCGGAGGTCACGATTTTGCCATCCTTTTCGGCAGTACCCGCATGGAATACCGTGACGTTTTCCGTGTTTTCGCTGTTGCCGAAGTCTATTTCATAGCCCTTGCCGTAAGACAGCGGATAACCGCCGGACGCGATAACCACGCACGCCGCACTTTCGTCCTTGAACTCAACATTTAAAAACGAGAGCGTTTCATCGTGAACCGCACGCATAATTGTGAGAAGGTCGGTTTTGAGAAGCGGCAAAACAACCTGAGTCTCGGGATCGCCGAAGCGGCAGTTGTATTCTATAACCTTAGGGCCCTTCGGTGTCAGCATGAGACCGAAGTAAAGGCAGCCCTTAAAGGTTCTGTTTTCGTTGTTCATAGCCTTAACTGTGGGCAGGAATATCTTTTCGGCACATTCCTTTGCGATTTCATCCGTGTAGTAGGGGTTCGGCGCAACTGTTCCCATTCCGCCTGTATTGAGTCCCTTGTCGCCGTCAAGAGCACGCTTGTGGTCCATGGACGAAACCATGGGAACTACGGTTTTTCCGTCGGTGAAAGAGAGAACGGAAACCTCGGGACCCGTTAAAAATTCCTCGATAACGACATTGTTGCCGCTATCACCGAACTTTTTATCCTCCATTATTGTTTTTACGGCGTCCTCTGCCTGCTCCTCGGATTCGGCTATTATAACACCTTTTCCGAGGGCAAGACCGTCCGCCTTAATAACGGTCGGATATTCATTTTTTTCTTTTATGTAAGAGAGCGCTTCTTCGGGATCCGAAAAAACTTCATAGCCCGCTGTCGGGATACCGTATTTTTTCATAAGATTTTTTGAGAAAACCTTGCTCCCCTCGATTATGGCCGCTTTTTTAGACGGACCGAAGCACGGTATTCCCTTGCTTTCGAGAATATCCACCAATCCTAATACGAGCGGGTCATCAGGTGCCACTACGCAGAAATCAATGTTCATTTTAACGGCAAAATCCGTAATGCCGTCTAAATCCGTGGCACTTATGTTAACGCATTCCGCGTCTTTTGCTATGCCGCCGTTTCCGGGGCACGCAAAAATCTCGGTGACCTCCGGATTTTCCTTCAGCTTTTTAATTATGGCGTGTTCTCTTCCGCCCGCGCCGACTACAAGTATTTTCATTTTAGAAACCTCTTATTGTTTTATCAGTGATGGAAAAGACGTATTCCTGTGAATGCCATGGTAATGCCGTGCTTGTTGCAGCAGTCAATTACGATGTCGTCACGTATGGAGCCGCCCGGTTCAACTATATACGAAACACCGCTTCTTCTTGCACGCTCTATGTTGTCGTCAAACGGGAAAAATGCGTCCGAGCCGAGCGATACATCGTGAAACTGTGCGAGCCAAGCCTTTTTTTCTTCCTTTGTGAGGGGTTCGGGGCGAGTGTTAAAGGTGTTCTGCCAAACATCATCGCCGATTACGTCCTCATAGTCGTCGGAGATGTATACATCAATGGCGTTATCTCTGTTGGGTCTGCCGATGGACTTTATAAAGTCGAGAGCGAGAACCTTAGGATGCTGTCTTAAATGCCAATTGTCGGCTTTGCTGCCGGCTAAGCGTGTGCAGTGAATTCTTGACTGCTGACCGGCGCCAACGCCTATGGTCTGACCGTCTTTTGCATAGCATACGGAGTTGGACTGTGTGTATTTGAGCGTGATAAGCGAAATTATAAGGTCGCGCTTTGCACTTTCGGGAAGCTCCTTACTTTCGGTGACTATGTTTAAAAGTGAGCTTTCGTCAATTTTTAATTCGTTTCTGCCCTGCTCAAAGGTAACGCCGTAAACGTCCTTATGTTCTATCGGAGCGGGCTTGTATTCGGGGTCTATTTCAACTATATTGTAATTTCCCTTTTTCTTGGATTTGAGTATTTCAAGAGCCTCTTTTTCGTATCCGGGAGCAATTATACCGTCGGAAACCTCATGCTTTATAAGCAGTGCCGTGGGAACGTCACATGTGTCTGAGAGCGCTATCCAATCGCCGAAGGACGACATCCTGTCTGTGCCTCTTGCTCTTGCATAAGCTGATGCGAGAGGGGAGAGAACCGCATCGTCGTCAACCCAGTAAATTTTTCTGAGCGTATCGGAGAGCGGCAAGCCGACAGCCGCGCCTGCAGGGCTGACATGCTTAAAGGAAGCAGCCGCAGGAAGACCGATGGCGGATTCCAATTCTTTTACAAGCTGATAGCTGTTCAGCGCGTCGAGGAAGTTAATATAGCCGGGTCTGCCGTTTAAAACGGTAACCGGTAAGTCTCTGCCGTCCGCCATAAAAATTTTAGACGGCTTTTGGTTTGGGTTACAGCCGTATTTAAGTTCGATCTCTTTCATTTCAGACCTCCGTAAAGTCACTTCTTAATTGTTTTTGTTGATGATTCTTTGGGTGTATTCGTTTGTTTCAATGTCAATAAATCTTACGAAAAGCGAAACCTTGTTGTCCTCGTTGAGATTTTCCCAGATAAGCTTTGTAAGAGTATCAATATCCGTGTCGGGAAGCTCAAGCGTTTTCGGCTCGCCTTCAAAGCTCGGAAGCGGATTTCCGTCGCATTTATAAGTGTGGATAAATTTTGCTTTACCGCAGAGTGGATTTTGATACGCATAGGTGTATCTCTGACAAGAGCTGCCGTCGCCGTCTGCCGATTTAAGGATTGACATGGCGTAGTTCATTTCGCCGTTGTCTATGTGGATAATGCCCGATATTCTCGGCGTGAAATTAGGAGCGTCATCCTCAAACTCTCTTGTGCGAAGCGACTGCTCAAAGGTCATCTGCTTGTCCATAAGCTCATAAATTGTATCGGTCTGGTCGCCGTTTGTAACAATAGTTTTGTTACCGAGAACTCTTACGGGAGCGTAGATGATAAGGTGGGGGTCAACCATCTTGGACTCGTCGAAAGCCTGAGTGCGAATACCTTCGCCGTCCTCAACGAACACACGGTTTCTGCTGTTCTCGCTTCTGCCCATAATGAAATAAGCCATAACAGCCTTTTTGCCGTCTGCACTCTTTCCTATCATAATTCCCCTACCGTGATATGCGAGAGAATTAAGCTCTTCCTTAATAGATTTTATCTCCATGAAGCAATATCCTTTCAAAATTTATTAAAATGAACCGAGATAACACTCGGTAATATAATTTTGTGAAACCTTGCCGCCTTTTTCATGTTTTGAAAAAGCATTTTCAAGCTCACAAACAAAGCCGTCATAGCCGCTGTCATCACGCCGCGGCGCATACGAACGGGAAAGATTGTCGCCGATAAACTGTTCCTTTGTGACAAATCTCTCATTTTCAAGTCTTAAAAAATCGGTGTTTTTAAAATATTCGTTTCTTAAAAATGAGTCGCCGTCAAAGTCATCATAACCCGTCTTGACATGACCGCTTCGGTAGCAGTCGCAATATTTCATACAGATTTTGTTGCGCTCTTCTTCAAGACTGTTCTGACATCTTGAATTCCACACGATAGCAAGGTGTCCGTCATGAGTTAATATCCGTCGGCACTCCTCCTTGAACCTCGCCTTATCGAACCAATGAAACGCTTGTGCAACGGTTATCAGGTTAATGCTTTTGGCGTTAAGCGTTGTGCTTTCCGCTGAGGCAACAACCGTTTTTACCTTGTCGCCCAAAGCTTTTTTGAGAACCGAGAGCATATCCGAGTTAGGTTCAACAGCCGTTACGCTCCACGGCTTTTTGAGCAGTGCAGATGTGAAAATGCCTGTGCCTGCGCCTATATCCGCCACGGCTTCGGCGTTAGTCATATCGTAAAGCCAATCAATAAGCTTTTCGGGATACGACGGACGATACTTTGAATAAAGCTCCGCCTTACCCGTGAATTTGTTCTCATTCATTGCAGTATGTCCTGCCGTTTTCGATTTTTACTTTACCTGAGCACATAAGCTCGACCGACTCGGGGAGAATTTTCCACTCCGCCTGCTCCATAACGCGTTTTTGAAGTATCTCGGGAGTGTCATTATCCTCAACATAAACTGCCTTTTGCATAATAATCGGTCCGCCGTCGGGAATCTCGTTTACTATATGCACCGTAGCGCCCGTAACCTTAACACCCTTTTTCAGAGCTGCTTCGTGAACATGAAGCCCGTAGAAGCCCTCACCGCAAAACGACGGTATAAGCGACGGGTGAATGTTTATGATTCGGTTTTCGTACTTTTTTGTGAACTCCTTTGAGAGTATTGACATAAAGCCCGCAAGAACAATTAACTGAATATCGTTTTCTTCGAGATTTTTTAAAATCTCTTCTTCAAATTTTTCCTGGCTTCCGAGCTCTTTTTTTGAGCATACAACGGATTTTATACCGTGATTTTCGGCTCTTTTGAGCGCGTATGCAGTCTTTGAGGAGGACACCATCAAAACTATCTCGCCATGCGGTATCTTACCGTTTTCCTGAGCGTTTATAAGAGCCTCAAAATTTGTTCCGCCGCCGGAAACAAAGACGGCTATTTTTGTCTTCAGCATATTTTAACACCGTCTTCGCCGCTTGCGGTTTCACCTATGATATATGCATCTGTGCCGTTTTCGCGAAGGATTCTTACGGCCCTGTCGGCGTCCTCGGGGGCAACTGTTATGCTCATTCCCACGCCCATATTAAAGGTGTTGAACATATCCCTTTCCGGAATGTTGCCGGTTTTTTCGATAATATCGAATACGGGGAGTATTTTAAGAGCTTTTTTCTCGATAACAGCGGTTATGCCTTCCGGCAGGCTTCTCGGAATATTCTCATAAAAGCCGCCGCCGGTTATGTGCGATACAGCCTTAATTTTAACTTCCTTTGCGAGCGCAAGCACGGGCTTTACATATATCTCGGTGGGAGTTAAAAGAGCCTCGCCTATGGTCGAGCCGAGCTCGTCATACGTCTTATCTATACCGCCCTTGTCAAAATCGAATACCTTTCTGACAAGCGAAAATCCGTTTGAATGTACGCCGCTTGAGGGCAGGGCGATTATAACGTCGCCGGCCTTTACCGATTTGTTGTCAAATACATCGGGCTTGTTAACTATGCCTACCGTGAATCCGGCAAGGTCGTAGTCGTCCTCGGGCATCATACCGGGATGCTCGGCTGTTTCACCGCCTATGAGAGCACAGCCGGCTCTGACGCAGCCTTCTGCAACGCCCGATACTATTGATGCTATCTTTTCGGGATAGTTTTTTCCGCAAGCGATGTAATCAAGGAAGAAAAGAGGTTTTGCACCACAGCAGATAACGTCGTTTACGCACATTGCAACGCAGTCTATGCCTATGGTGTCGTGTTTATCTAAAAGCATAGCGATTTTAAGCTTTGTGCCTACGCCGTCGGTGCCGCTTACGAGTATCGGCTCCGAGCACATCTCATCCTTGAGGTCAAAGAGTCCGCCGAAGCCGCCTATATCCGACATTGCTCCCGAGGTGAGAGTCCTTTTGATATGCTGTTTCATAAGCTCAACTGACTTGTATCCGGCGGTTATGTCAACACCGGCAGCCTTGTAGCTCTCGGAAAAGCTCTTTTCCATTATAAATTCTCCTTTTCATTCTTTTCACTTATCTTCTTTTCAAACTGAGTTTTATTGGTGTCGGCAGGTATTTCTATCGGATACTTGCCGTTGAAGCAGGCGGCACAGAAGTCGAGCTTGCAGCCGTCGGCAAGTTCAAAGACGTGTTCTTCGCTGAGAAATCCGAGCGAATCCGCACCGATTATTTCGCGGATTTCATCTATTGAATGGTTGTTTGCTATAAGGTTTTCGGCCGAGTCTATATCCGTTCCGAAATAGCACGGATGCCTGAACGGGGGAGCCGAAACGCGCACGTGGACCTCTTTTGCCCCTGCGTCGCGGAGCTGTTTAACTATTCTCGCACTTGTTGTTCCTCGGACTATTGAGTCGTCTATCATAACAACTCTTTTACCCTTTACTGTGGAACCTATCACATTGAGCTTTATCCTGACATCGCTTTCGCGCTGCTCCTGAGTCGGCTGTATAAACGACCTGCCTATATATTTGTTTTTGATAAAGCCCATACCGTATGGGATTCCCGATTTTTTGGCATATCCCATTGCGGCGTCAAGACCGCTGTCGGGCACACCTATTACAACGTCGGCGTCAACGGGATGCTCTTCGGCGAGAAATTCTCCGGCCTTCTGCCTTGCCAAATGAACCGAAGCACCCTCGATAACGGAATCGGGACGTGCGAAATATATATATTCAAATACGCAAAGAGCCTTTTTGCGGTCGGAGCAATGGCCCTCTATTGAGCGCATACCGTATTTGTCGATAACCACTATTTCGCCGGGGCGCACATCGCGTACATATTCTGCACCGAGAGTGGATAGAGCACAAGATTCGGAAGCGAATATCGTTTTACCGCCCTTTTTGCCTATGCAAAGCGGACGAAATCCGAGCGGGTCACGCGCCGCTATGAGCTTTGACGGCGACATTATGATAAGAGAATAAGCTCCCTTTAGGCGGTACATTGCCGAAAAGACCGCCGCCTCAATTGACGGAGCGGCAATTCGCTCCTTGGTTATGATGTATGAAATAACCTCGGTGTCGCTTGTCGAGTGAAAAATCGAACCGCTCATCTCAAGTTCTCTGCGAAGCTCGGCGGCGTTTGTAAGATTGCCGTTGTGAGCGAGAGCCATGCTGCCCTTTATATGGTTTACTACCATCGGCTGCGCGTTCTCTCGTGAGCCGCCTCCCGTGGTGCCGTAGCGGACGTGACCGACAGCCATTTGCCCCATACCGAGCGAAGCAAGTTTTTCACGGCTGAACACGTCATTTACAAGCCCCGCATCCTTGTAGCAGTTAATAACGCCGTCGTCATTTACCGCTATTCCGCAGCTCTCCTGACCGCGGTGTTGAAGTGCAAAGAGCGCATAATATGCCGCGGACGCCACGTCTGCGGTCTCTTCGGAGTATATACCGAAAACGCCGCACTCCTCATGAATACTGTCAAACATATAATACCTCGTAAATTGCTTTTGTAAACTGCTTAGTCTTTAAGGCCGAGACGACGGAATACTTCGTTGTAAGCTTCTTCCACATTGCCGAGATCGCGGCGGAAGCGGTCCTTATCGAGCTTCTCGTTTGTCTTGACATCCCAGAGACGGCAAGTGTCGGGCGATATTTCGTCGGCAAGGATTATTGTGCCGTCGGGAAGTCTGCCGAATTCGATTTTAAAGTCAATAAGCTTCATTCCGGCAGAGAGGAAATACTTTTTGAGACACTCGTTTACTTTTCTTGTGTAATTCTTTATTGTGTCGATTTCGTCCTGAGTCGCAAGTCCGAGTGCGAGCGCATAATCGTCGTTGATAAACGGATCGCCGAGCTCATCGTTTTTGTAGCTGAATTCAAGAATGGGGCAGAGGAGCTCTTTTCCCTCGGGAACGCCCATTCTCTTTGAAAAGCTGCCTGCGGCCACATTTCTTACTATTACCTCAAGCGGAACTATTGAAACCTTTTTAACGGCGGTTTCACGGTCGCTGAGCTCCTTTATAAAATGAGTGGGAACTCCGTCCTTTTCGAGCAGACCGAATACATAGTTTGACATTTTGTTGTTAACTACGCCCTTACCCATTATGGTTCCTTTTTTCTCGCCGTTAAAAGCGGTTGCGTCGTCTTTATAATCAACTATTACAACGCCGTCCTCATCCGTTGCAAAAACCTTTTTTGCCTTACCTTCATAGAGCTGTTCAAGCTTTTTCATAATTTGTATATCTCCTTCTGTTTTAGTTTTTAAATTGATTTGAAATTATATCATCTTTTTCACGAACCGCTTCGGCCATTTCTTTTCTCATACCGCGCAGCTTCTCCCGAAGAGAGTCGTCGGAGAGAGCAAGCATTTGAGCCGCGAGAATTGCGGCGTTTTTGCCTCCGCCCAAAGCCACCGTGGCTACGGGAATGCCGGACGGCATCTGTACCGTGGCCAAAAGTGCGTCGAGTCCGCCGAATGACGAACCCACCGGAACGCCTATTACCGGTAAAACGGTGTTGGCGGCAAGCACTCCGCCGAGATGAGCCGCCATACCGGCTATTGAAATTATAACTCCGAATCCGTTTTCCTCGGCGTTCTTTGAAAAGGCCGACGCCTCGTCCGGTGTGCGGTGTGCCGACATCACGTGAACCTCAAAGGGTATTTCGAGCTTTTTAAGCTCTGTTGCCGCTTTTTCGGCTGTGGGCAGATCGCTGTCAGAGCCCATGATTATTGCAACTTTTTTCATCTTTTGTTCCTCCGGTAAAATATAAAGCGGCGTAGTTTTATACTACGCCGTTCTTTAATAATACATTTTTTCGCAACTATTGCGTTTTTTCATTTTTGCCGCACCTATTTTGCTGCGGTATAATTTTGCACAACGGCAGAGTATTTGCGAATTCATCAAATCATTTCCGTAAAGGCTTTTGATAAAAAGCATTCTTATACCTCCGTCAGCACAAAAACTATACTGTAATTTTACTTTTTACGACAGAAAAAATCAATACCAAAAACCGCGGAATTTTAAAATTGGATACATCAACAAGTATCACAAAATAAAGTAATGCCGTTTGTCTAAAATGACAAGTGCGTCTTACTTTTCGGAGACGGCCTCGGCGGCATTTTCAACGTGCGAGCTTTTTGTCTGCCTGTTGAGCCAATCTGTGATGTCTTTGGTTACGGCGTCACGGTCGATTTCGTTAAGCAGCTCATGTCTGTCGCCGGGGTAAAGCTTCATTTCGACCGAACTATGCCCGGTCTTTTTCAATGTCATGAATACCTCGGTTACACCCTTGCCGTATTCGCCGACAGGGTCGTTTTCGCCGGCAATTAAAAATATCGGCTTATCATTCGGAACCGCGCGGTACCAGTCCTTGCCCGAGATTTGCTTCAAAAGCGAAAACAGAGTTTCAAAGCCGTTTGCGGTAAAGACAAAGCCGCAGTAGTCGTCGTCTATGTATTTTTTAACCTCTTCCTTGTCCTTCGAAAGCCAGTCGAATTGTGTTTCGTTTTCGGTGCGCTTGTTGTATTTTCCGAAGGCGAGCGAATTGAGAAAGTCCGAACGATGATGGTCGCCGCTGCGCTTTTCAATTGCTCTTGCCAAGGCTGCACCAAGACCTGCGGCAGGGTTGGCACCGCTTGTTCCGCACCATATCGTACCGTCTATGGTGTCGGGATATTTTGCAGTATATGCGCGTGAGAGGAACGAACCCATGCTGTGTCCGAAAAGGTACACAGGGAGTCCCGGATATTCGCGTCTTGCTATGTCGTTTAATTGCTTCATATCGTCAACAAGGCTTTCAACGCCGTTTTCACCGAAGTAGCCGAGCTCGCTGTCGTCGCTGACGGAATTGCCGTGCCCCAAAAGGTCGCATATAAATACGGCATAACCGTTTTTACAAAGCTCAACGGCAAATCTTCCGTAGCGGTTAGAGTGCTCAGCCATTCCATGCGTTATCTGAACCACGCCTTTTACGCTTCCGTAGTCCGCGGGGGAAGCCGACTGAGCATATATATCGCAGAGCCCCGATGCTGATTTAAAGCTGTATTCATTGGTTAAAAAGTCCATAATGACACCTCATATGAGAGATTTATAATAATTTAAGCCCGAATCATCAGGCTTTTAATTTAATTATTATATCATAAATATCCTGCGGCAGCAGGGACGGCACGAAGTGCGGCGGCGAAAGCCGCAATTTAGTCATTCAATGTTCTCCGAAACGGTCAAAATCTTTGATTTTGTTTTCGTTTCGTGAGGTTATTATATCATATAATGACGTAATTGTAATGTTGCATTAACATTTTCGTGCATATTCACAATCATTTTCGTGAATTTTTGTCTAATCGGACGATATTGTTCTTTTGCATGGTTAAAACTCGTGAAAATCGTTGCAAAACATAAAATGATGTGTTATTATTTTATGCATTGAATATGGGGGTATAGCTCAGCTGGGAGAGCGCTTGAATGGCATTCAAGAGGTCAGCGGTTCGATCCCGCTTATCTCCACCAAACTAAAAAACGCACTTCCGCTATTGTCAGCGGAGGTGCTTTTTATCTTTCCGGCAGAATATATCTCCGTGTTCCGTATTTTGCGGCACGATTCTTGCGGCTTTTGAATCGGGCTTTTAAATAATCGGAGGGAGAAAATTTGCGGTTTTCGGCTTTTTGCGAGTATACATATGATGAGGAAGGTCATCGGTTTGCCGAGTACGGAATATGCTGTAAAACAGGTTCGACCGATGTTAAAATACGTGGCATAACTCTCGAAAAGAGCGAAATCAACGAGCTGCTGGCTATGCTGAGATCCGGCAGACCGGAGATGTGTCATATACAATATATAATAGAAGATTTTATAACGCTGAAGAGCAGCGTCATATAGTGCGATAAGCAATCAGCGAAAATGTCGTTTTGCGACACAGGCCCATAATCCCAATTTAATAATCGGTCGTCACCGACATCGGCGTGATGTAAAAGCAGATCCTCAAATTGTTTGTGCAATTTGAGGATTTTTTATTGTGCTTTATAATATTTTATGTTATTATTAAATGAAATTTTTTATTGGGGGAATCTTAATGGATTTTAAATCGGATTCATTTATGTACGGATTGGGTATATGTATTGTCCTTTTCGTCATTGCACAGTCGGTGTTTTTCCTTGTGCGCGCCGTGAGGAGGGCAAAAGCACTCGGAATTGAGACCTCGACTGTCAAAAAAACCATCTCATCCAGTGCCGTTTTCACGGTAGCTCCGGCACTTGCGATAGTTGCTACGGTAATAACTCTTGCTAAGGCTCTCGGTATAGTTCTTCCGTGGATACGTCTTTCGGTAATCGGCGCAATACAGTATGAGGTACCGGCCGCTGAGGCAGCCGTTGAAGCATTCGGAATTTCGAGCGGAATTTCACAGGAGATAACCGATCCCAAGATTTTTGCAACTGCTGCATGGGTTATGACTATCGGCAGTGTTATGCCGCTTGTGCTTGTTCCGTTTGTACTCAAAAAAATACAAAAGGGTATGAATAAGGTCGCGAGTAAGGACAGCAGATGGTCCGACCTTATGTCTGCCGCGGCTTTTATAGGTCTTATTTCCGCCTTTATCGGCAGAGCACTCGCAGGCTCCGGTGATAAATTCGTAGTAGGCGACGGTGCCGGCGTAATGTCCGTAGCGGCACTTCTTTCGTCAATGCTCTTTATGTTCATTCTCGAAAAGCTGTCCGATAAGCATAATATAAATTGGCTCAAGCCTTTTGCCATGCCGTTTAGTATGATACTTGCAATGATACTCGTAATGATACTTGCCAAGGTTCTTCCGTCGGGCATTGCGACATTTGAATGGAGGGGTTAAGGATGAAGAAAAAGAGAAGCTACTCTGACAGCGTTCATTTTTACGGAATTATATGGGATATTGCCGCCTTGCTTGTCTTTATGATGATTCCGGTTTCTATTTGCTTGCATTTGAATGTATGGCCCGAGGCTAAATATATATTCAAGGGACTTTTACCCGTTGCCATGATATTTTACCCGTCGGCGGTTATAGAGGTTCTTACATACACCCCCTTACTCGGTGCCGGCGGAACATACCTCGGCTTTGTAACCGGTAATATTACAAACCTTAAGCTTCCGTGCGGTCTCAATGCCATGGAGAATGCGGGCGTTCGCGCAAATTCGGAGGAAGGCGAGGTTGTATCAACAATCGCAATAGCCACTTCATCTATCGTTACTACGGTAATAATAGCTCTCGGAGTGCTTGTGTTTTCTCCCTTACTTCCGTATATCACGGCAGAGGACTCGCCGCTTACCCCGGCATTTAATCAGGTTGTTCCGGCGCTGTTCGGCGCACTCGGAATAAGCTATTTCCGCAAGCATTGGAAGATATCCATAATACCGCTTGCCGTAATAGTCATAGTTTTGCTTATCAATGGCTCCGTAGGTTCCGGAGTGCTTATACCCATAGGTGTTGTTGTTGCTCTTCTCAGCACTCATATCCTTTATAAAAAAGGCTGGGTAAAGTAATTAACGGCAATTTAAAAAACAGAAAAAGTGTATTAAGATTGTTTTGGGAGGAATTATCTTATGGCGACACAAAACAGCGGCTCGTCGGTTGATACCGAAAGCGTAAAGACCAAAAGACGCGGCCTTTTCAGCAAAGAAGCCGATGAAGGATATGTGCCGAACAGAGAGCTTTTTGCTTATTCTGCGGCTCTCGCCGGGCAAAATCTCACTTATCAGTTTGTAACACAATGGCTGTTTTATTTCTGTACCGACGTACTTAAAATAGGTGCCAGAAAAGTCGGATTTTTCACCGGATTTTCACGAATTTGGGACGCTCTGAACGACCCGATAGTAGGTGCGGTAATTGACCGCAGAAGATGTAAAAACGGTAAGAAGCTGCATCCGTATCTCGGTAAGCTGCCGATTTTTATCGGCATATTGACTGCTCTTATGTTTGTGGATTTCGGCGTGGGAGAAACCGCGGCCATGGTAATAATCCTCTGCGTTTATATCGGCTGGGATTTTACATATTCATTTCAGGATGTTGCCCTGTGGGGTATGATGTCGTTGATTTCGCCGCACCCTCACGAGCGAGCGAGGGTTTCTCAGTGGCTTAACATAGGCGTCGGAGCGGCGTGGGGCGCAATAAGCCTTATTCCGATGATAATGGGCGCAAGAGAAAAAATAGGAATAAGTGAAAAGCTGTTGTTCCTTATTTTCGGCATTGTATTCGGTTTAGGCGGCGAGCTGATGTCAATACTTGCATACAAGACTAAGGAGCGAGTTGAATTTGTTGCACCGCCTAAGCAGTCGCTTCTAAAAGACATTGCGATGCTAAGGTACAACAAAATACTCATTTTACTCTTGCTTGCGCAGATTCTCAACTTCTTCAACGGAGCCATAGCGTGGATATATTTCTTTAAATACTGCGTCAGCGTAAATATCGGCGGCAAGGTTATAAACGGTGAAACGGTGCAATTCTATTACGGCATACTTGTCAGTGCGTTTTCCGCCGTAAGTATGTTCTTTGCCGTAAAGCTTGCAGATAAGCTCGGCGGTATGAAAAATATGGTCGTACTGGCGCAGGTTATGAATGCCGCTTTCAGAGTCGTGGCTTTCTTTATAGGCTTTGACACGCTCCCCAAGATGATAGCGGTAATCGCCATAATATCCATCTCGTCCGTACCGACGAATATGGTCGGTATAGCTCAGCGTGCGCTTCTTTGCGATTCCATAGACTATACCGAATGGAAAACCGGCAAGCGAACCGAGGGCATATCAAATTCCATGCAGAATTTGACGAGCAAATTTGTAGACGCCTTAAAGCTGATATTCAGCGGACTTGTACTTTCGGGGCTCGGTTACGACGCGAATTTGGGCCTTGAGGGCCAGACGCAGGCTTTTTATAAGGCTCAGTGGCCGCTCTTTATGCTCCTTCCGGCACTCGGCTCTGTGCTCTATCTCATTCCGTTTTTATGCATACGTTATTCAAAGGCTCAGCGTGCGCAGGTCGAAAAGGAGCTTGCGGAAAGACACGCGGAATCACTTGCAAATGATGAAACCGAATCCGTCAAATAAACATAATAATACGGTGTTTTACGTATATAATTCGTGCAAAATCGAATAATTATACATTACTCTTGCATAATTTGACAGATAGTGATATTATATATCCATTAAATTATTACGGAGGAATCGTAATGAAAAAAGCATTAAAAGTAATTTCGCTTATGCTCGTAGCCGTTTTAATGGTTATGTCGTTTGCAGCCTGCGGCAGCAAGGATGACACGGCAACCGGCTCGGATACGTCCAAGGAAGCAAAAACACCGGCAGTTAAGGTAATCGACGTTAACCTTACGGATGAAGAATATGCGTTCGGCGTTGACAAGAATCAGCCCGAGCTTCTCGAAAAGGTCAACAGCTTTATTGCCGAAATCAAAGCTAACGGAACTTTCGACGCAATATGCAATAAATATTTCGCCGGCGGCACTCCCGATGTAATCAAGTCAGCTGCTCTTGATTCTACCAAGGATCAGCTTGTAGTTGCCACCAACGCGGCTTTTGAACCGTTTGAGTATACAAACGGCGACGGTTACAGCGGTATCGATATGGAAATAGCAAAGGCTCTTGCGGATTATCTCGGCAAAGAGCTCGTTATCCAGAATATGGACTTTGACTCGGTTTGCCTCTCGGTAGGTCAGCACAAGTGCGATGTCGCAATGGCAGGTCTTACCGTAAAGGCTGAGAGAGAAGAGTATGTCACTTTCTCTACTCCTTATTACAAGGCTTCTCAGAGACTTGTAGTTAAGGGCTCCGATACCAAGTTTGACGGTTGCACCGACGCCGCTTCTGTTGAGGCTATCCTCAACACTCTTGACAGCAGTGTAAAAATAGGCGTTCAAAACGGCACCACAGGTCAGCTTTACTGCGAGGGCGACGCGGAGATGGAGTTCCCCGGACTTAAAGCTGTTTGTGTAGGCTACAAGAGCGGTTCTCTTGCCGTTCAGGATATGATCAACGGCAATATCAATTATGTTATAATTGATGCTGCTCCCGCGGCTTGCATTGCTCAGTCCATCAACGAAGTAAACTGAACTACGGTTAAGACTTAACACTTCAATGCCTCACCTAATAAAAGTGGGGCATTGTTTATATTAAAGTAAGGATTTTGATACATGGGTAATTTTGATATTAGGGTCAAGCGCTTTATTGATGTATTTATAAACGCAGGTGCCTATAACAAGGTTCTGTTAGGCCTTAAAAATACTATTATAATAGCTGTATTGGGTCTTGTTATCGGTATACTTATAGGTACTCTTATAGCCACAATCAGAGTTTTGCCGAAATACAGAAGACTGCCTCGTATTTTAAACGGCTTTTGCAGCTTCTATGTAAGCCTTTTCAGAGGAACGCCGGTAGTTGTGCAGCTTCTTGTGTTTTACTATGTGCTTTTACCTCTGTTAAACATTAAAATGACGTCGGTTGCGGTATCTGTATGTGTGTTCGGGCTTAACAGCGCGGCATATGTTTCCGAGATAATGCGAAGCGGCATACAGTCGGTCGACCCCGGCCAAATGGAGGGCGGCAGAGCCGTAGGTATGAGCTACGGAACCACGATGATGAAAATTATCATTCCGCAGGCAATAAAAAATATTCTGCCTACGCTCGGCAACGAATTTATCTCTCTTATAAAAGAGACATCGGTAGTAAGCTTCGTCGGCGCTACCGACCTTTACGTTGCATTCAACTATATAGGCAGCAACAGCTATGAATTTATGGTGCCGTATCTTGTTATGGCAATCATTTATATTTTGATGGTGCTGATAATCAGCTTCTTCATTAAGATTATGGAAAGGAGCCTGAAGAAGAGTGATAGAAGTCATTGATCTTTGCAAAAGCTTCGGCGACCTCTCCGTGCTGAAGGGTATTAACCTTAAAATAGAGCAGGGCGAAAAGGTAGTTATAATAGGGCCGTCGGGTTCCGGTAAAAGCACGTTGCTTCGTTGCCTTAACTGTATGGAGGATCCTACGTCCGGCAAGGTGCTTTATCACGGAGTAGACCTTACGGATATGAAAGTCAATATTAACAGGCAGCGCGAAAAGATAGGAATGGTCTTTCAGCACTTTAATCTCTTTAACAACAAGACCGTTATAGAGAATATAATGCTGTCACCCGTGCTTTGTGAGAAACGCAGAATGAGAAAGCTTCGCCGTCAAAGGGCACTCGGCAAAGCCGATACCAAAGAACCCGTCAAGACCACTAAGCAGATAAAAGAGGAAGCACATAAAAATGCTCTTGAGCTTCTTGACAGAATAGGACTTGCCGATAAGGCCGATGTGTATCCGTCTCAGCTTTCCGGCGGTCAAAAACAGCGTGTTGCAATAGTGCGCGCGCTTGCCATGAATCCCGATGTCATTCTTTTTGATGAGCCTACAAGTGCCCTTGACCCGGAGATGGTAGGCGAGGTGCTTGAGGTTATGAGAGAACTTGCCAAGGAGGGTATGACAATGGTTGTTGTTACCCACGAAATGGGATTTGCACGCGAGGTCGGCGACAGAGTTTTGTTTATGGACGATGGAAAGATTCTCGAAGAAAATGCTCCGGAGGAGCTTTTCACGAATCCGCAAAATCCGAGGCTGCAGGAATTTCTTTCAAAAGTTTTATAAAAAGTGTTGACAAATCAAATCTTTGGTATTATTATACTTTAAACCGCTAAAATATTGAGGTAATAATCAATGCGTAATCTTGTCTTTACAGCTTCATACTATTACTTTTACTTTATCAACTTTTTTGGTAGGGTTAGTATGAATTTTGCTGCAAAACAGATAGCGTGCTGAGATTTAAAGTGTTTTAGTAAATGCGTCCCGCAGTGAAATTCGCTGCGGGACTTTTTATTTTTCAGAGTAAGGAGCAAAACAATGGTAGTAATTTTAAAAGACGGTGCAGACAGTAAAAAAGTAAAAAATCTTACCGACTGGCTCGAAAATCAGAAGATTTCTGTTCATAAGGTTATAGGCGAGTACCAGACGATTTTAGGCCTTATCGGTGATACGAGCAAAATTGATATTGACCTTATTCAGGGTCTTGACATAGTTGAAAAGGTAAAAAGAATTTCCGAGCCGTATAAAAACGCCAACAGAAAATTTCATCCGGACGACACGATTATTGATGTCGGCGGACATAAAATAGGCGGCGGAAATTTCCAGTATTTTGCAGGTCCTTGCTCGGTTGAGAGCCGCGAACAGATAATCTCGATAGCAAAAGACGTCAAAAAGGCCGGTGCCAATATTTTAAGAGGCGGCGCCTTCAAACCGCGCACTTCGCCCTATGCTTTCCAGGGAATGCGCGCCGAGGGACTTGAGCTTTTGCTTGAGGCGAAAAAAGAAACAGGTATGCCGATAGTTACCGAAATTATGGACGCGTCTCATATTGATTTGTTTGAGAATGTGGACATAATTCAGGTCGGAGCAAGGAATATGCAGAATTTTGAGCTTTTAAAGGAGCTCGGCAGAATAGACAAACCCATTTTCTTAAAGCGCGGACTTTGCGCTACGCTTCAGGAATTCCTTATGAGTGCCGAATACATTATGGCCGAGGGCAACCAAAAGGTTATACTCTGCGAGCGCGGCATAAGAACCTTTGAGACCGCCACGAGAAATACCCTCGATCTTTCGGCTGTCGCAATGCTCCACGAAATGACGCACCTCCCCGTAGTAGTTGACCCGAGCCATGCTTCGGGTATCGCAAGACTTGTAAAGCCGATGTCCTTTGCGGCTGCCGCCTGCGGCGCAGACGGCCTTATGATAGAGGTTCACAACGACCCTGCAAAGGCTCTTTGCGACGGTCCTCAGGCTCTTCGTCCGGAGGAATTTGCAGAGGTAACGAGAGGCGTTAACGCTATAAGAGAAACGGTAAACAATCTGTAATTTTGAGAGGCGATAAAGATGAATATAGCAATAGTAGGTTTGGGACTTATCGGCGGCTCAATAGCCAAGGCAATCAAGTACAATACGGACAATACCGTTTACGGCTATGACATTGACCGCGGAGTTCTGCTGAAAGCCAAGCTTTTGGGAGCCGTTGACGAGGAACTCACAAGTGACATTCTCCCGACGTGCGATATGGTGATTTTGGGACTTTACCCTAACGATACGCTCGAATTTGTACGCACTCATGCGGATAAGATAAAAAAAGGTGCCATTGTTATGGATTCCTGCGGCGTAAAGCGCGTCGTCTGCGAACCGCTCTGGAAGGTAGCCTCCGAAAACGGCTTTACGTTTATCGGAGCGCACCCAATGGCAGGACTTCACTTCTCGGGCTTTGAATATTCCGATGTCGGTATGTTCTCAGAGGCTTCCATGATAATTATCCCATCAAAGGATGTCAAAATCGAGGACTTGGAGACCGTTAAAAGCTTATATCTAAAGCTCGGATTTACAAATATTCAAATATCGACTCCGGAGGAGCACGACAAGATAATAGCCTATACCTCTCAGCTTGCCCACGTCGTTTCAAACGCCTATGTTAAAAGCCCCGAGGCGGAAGTGCACAAGGGTTTTTCGGCAGGCAGCTACAAGGATTTAACGCGTGTCGCAAAGCTAAATGAGACTATGTGGACAGAGCTTTTCCTTGAAAATGAGGATAATCTCATAAACGAGGTGGACGGCATTATAGCAAATCTGCAAAAGTATTCAAAGGCTCTCAAGGAGCACGACGCAGTCACGCTGAAGGCACTTCTCAAGGAGGGTCGCGAGCGCAAAGAAAAGATAGACGGTATGTATAAAAACTAAAATCGTCGATTCGGAGGTATTATGAAAACAGTTGAAGTAGACGCTGCTGTGCGTTATAATATTGTAATTGACAAGGGCATTTTGCCGAAAAGCGGCGATATGATAAAAGAGGTCACTTCCGCCGAAAGGGTGGCTGTGATAACCGACGATACCGTAGATAAGCTTTATTCGGATGTCGTTATGAAGTCGCTCTCAGACGCAGGCTTTGAAACCTTTAAATTTGTATTTCCGCATGGGGAAAAATCAAAAAACATATCAACATTTTCTTCAATACTTGAATTTTTAGCCGAGAGCGGACTTACAAGAACCGACGCCTTGGTGGCGCTCGGCGGCGGAGTTGTCGGCGACGTCGCGGGATTTGCCGCCGCAAGTTATCTGCGAGGCATAGATTTTATTCAGATACCGACTACGCTTTTGGCGTGCGTTGACTCGTCCGTGGGCGGAAAAACCGCAATAGACCTAAAGGCGGGTAAAAACCTTGCCGGCGCGTTTTATCAGCCTAAGCTTGTTATAGCCGACTTCGAAACGCTCTCCACTCTTACCGACGGGATTTTTGCCGACGGAATGGCAGAGGTCATTAAGTACGGAGTGATTTTTGACAAAGCGTTTTTTGAGTTTCTGCGCGATAACGAGGCAAAAGACAATCTTGAATATGTAATAACTCGCTGTGTGGAGTTAAAGCGCGACATTGTAAATGCCGACGAAAAGGAAAAAGGCGTCAGAGCACTGTTGAATTTCGGTCATACCGTAGGTCACGCCATAGAAAAATGCAGCGGATATAAAATTCCACACGGAAGTGCGGTTGCCGTCGGAATGGTAATAATATCGAGGGCGGCATATAAATGCTCCTTCTGTGACGAAAATTACGCCGATATTATAGCGTCACTCAATAAAAAATATTCTTTGCCCGTCAGCACCGATTTTTCCGCAAGCGAGCTTTCATCCGCGGCTATGGCGGATAAAAAACGGTCGGGCGACAAAATAAAACTGATAATTCCCGAAGCTCTCGGTAACTGTGTTATAAAAAGTGTACCGACTTCGGAGCTTGAAAAAATAATCGGTGAGGGACTCTGTTAATGAATATAAGGCTGAAACCGTGCCGCTTTTGTGGTGAAGTCACGGCAATATCCTCAAAATCTGACGCTCACAGGCTTTTAATTGCCTCGGCGCTCAGCGACAGATCGACTTTTATAAGGTGCAACGCGCGTTCTGCCGATATAACGGCAACGGTGAATTGCCTTAATTCGCTCGGGGCGGATATAAAATTTGTTGATGGCGGCATTTCGGTTAAACCCATCAAAGAAAAAAGAAAAAGTGCCGTGCTCGATTGTAATGAGAGCGGCTCAACCATCAGATTTTTACTTCCCGTTGCCGCATCACTCGGTACAAACACCGAGTTTACCGGTGGCGGCAGACTTCCGGAACGTCCGTTGTCTCCGCTGCGTGAACAAATGGAGGCTCACGGTGTCGTCTTTTCACCGATAAATGTATTCCCGGTTAAAATAAACGGCGAAATGATATCGGGCGAATTTACGATTAAGGGAAATATAAGCTCGCAGTTTATTACGGGGCTTTTGTTTGCACTGCCGCTTTTAAACGGCAACAGCATTATTAACGTCATACCGCCCGTTGAATCAAGGCCGTATATAGATATGACGCTTAATACGTTGAAAAAATTCGGCATAACCGTCACGGAAAAAGGTAATTCCTTCTTTATACCCGGAGGGCAGAAATATGCTTCGCCGGGTACTGTCGAATCTGAGGGCGATTGGTCAAATTCGGCATTCTTCCTGACGGCAGGTGCCGTTTCGGGCAGAGTCACCGTAACGGGGCTTGACGTCTCGTCCGTTCAGGGCGATAAACAAATACTTACGATTCTCAAAGAAATGGGAGCCGAAATAACCGTGGAGCAAGGCAGTATAACCGTTAAAAAGGGTGATTTGCACGGTATAAATATCGATGCGCGAAATATTCCCGACCTTGTTCCTATAATTTCCGTGGCAGCAGCCGCGGCAAATGACGGCGAGACCGTTATAACGGGTGCCGAGAGGCTTAAAATAAAGGAGTCCGACAGACTCACGGCAGTTTACGAAAGCCTTAAAGCTCTCGGGGTCGATATATCGAAAACCGATGACGGACTTGTGATAAACAAAACGGGTATTGTCGGCGGCGGTGCTGTCAGCGGCTATAACGACCACCGTATGGTTATGGCTCTCTCTGTTTTGTCCGCTGTTTCAAGCGGCGATATTATTTTGCGTGGAGCAGAAGCGGTAAATAAATCTTACCCGAATTTCTTTGAAGATTTTTCTTCGCTCGGAGGTAGTTACAATGTCATCAATTCTTAGAGGAAACAAGATAAATGTCTCGGTTTTCGGTCAGTCGCACTCCGAAGCGATAGGTTGTGTTATTGACGGACTGCCGGCAGGCGTAAAGCTCGACACCTTGTCAATAGAAAAATTTATGGAAAGAAGAGCACCGGGTCGCAATAAGTATTCGACAACGCGCCGCGAGGCGGACAAGCCCGTAATATTGTCGGGACTTGTTGATAATACTACGTGCGGCGCGCCTCTTGCGATGATAATTGAGAATACAAATACGCGTTCGGGCGACTACGGAAATATACGGACCCTTCCGCGTCCGGGTCATTCCGACTATGCTGCAGCTGTAAAGTACAACAGCTTTAATGACATTGCGGGCGGCGGACACTTCTCGGGCAGGCTGACTGCGCCGCTTTGCTTTGCAGGAAGCGTTTGTATGCAGATTTTAAAACTAAAGGGCATAGATATTAAGGCTCATATTGCGGCAATAGGCGGCATTGAGGATGAAAAATTCGACCCCGTCAGCATAACGGACGAAAATATCGCGGGAAAAGAATTTCCCGTAATAAATGATGCTGCCGGAGAAAAAATGAAGGCAGAAATAGAAAAGGCGAGGCTTGACGCAGATTCTGTCGGCGGAATTATAGAGTGTGCCGTAACGGGTGTAAAAGCAGGTTTCGGCGAGCCCATGTTTGACGGCATTGAAAATCGCCTTGCCGCCGCCGTTTTCGGAATACCTGCCGTAAAGGGTATAGAATTCGGCAGGGGCTTTTCGTCGGCACTGCTGCGCGGAAGCGAAAATAACGATGAATTTATTGTATCGGACGGTACAGTGCGAACCGAAACTAATAATCACGGCGGAATTCTCGGCGGTATAACAAGCGGTATGCCCATAGTTTTCCGCGTGGCAATAAAGCCGACTCCGTCCATAGGTAAGCCTCAACGGAGCGTAAACCTTGAAACTATGGAGGAAGAGGAGCTTTTGATAAAGGGCAGGCACGACCCTTGTATAGTGCCGCGCGCCGTACCGGCAGTCGAAGCGGTAACGGCTGTGACAATGCTTGATATAGTTCTTTAAAAAATCCGAAAGGGCAATGGCAATGGATAAGGATATTAATGAATTACGAAATGAGATAAACAGTATCGACCGCGAATTTGTGGAGCTTTTTATAAAGCGTATGGGAGTTTCGCTGTCGGTAGCCGAGTATAAGAAAAAAACCGGTATGCCGGTGCTTGACCGTTCTCGTGAGCGGGAGCTTTTAAACCGTGTGGCAAAAATGTCGGGCGACGAGATGAAAACATACACAAGGCTTCTTTATTCCACCGTGTTAAATCTCTCCCGTTCGTATCAGCACAGCTTCCTTGACAATACGTCCGTTTTGACCGAAAAAATACTGTCGGCGTCCGCAAATACCGCTGATGTTTTCCCGACTGAAGCCGTTGTCGCGTGTCAGGGCGTAGAGGGCGCCTATTCGAGCCTTGCCTGCGAAAAGCTGTTCCGTTATCCCGATATAATGTTTTTTGACAGCTTTGACGGCGTCTTTTCAGCCGTTCAAAACGGGCTTTGCCGCTACGGCATATTGCCTATCGAAAACAGCACGGCAGGCTCAGTAAATAAGGTTTACGACCTTATGAGCAAAAATAAATTTTATATAGTACGCAGTATACGCCTCAAGGTTGACCACTCGCTGCTTGCAAAAAAAGGAACATCGCTCACCGATGTAAAAGAGATTTTTTCTCACGAGCAGGCAATCAATCAGTGCTCGGAGTTTTTAAATTCTCTAAGCGGAGTTAAGGTCACCGTTTGTGCCAATACGGCAATGGCTGCCAAAATGGTTGCAGAGAGTAATCGCCGTGATGTTGCGGCTATATCTTCGGCTAACTGTGCAGGGCTGTACGGGCTTTGCCAGCTGTCCTCGGATATACAGGATACGGGCAATAATTACACACGTTTTATATGTATCTGTAAAGACCTTGAAGTCTATCCCGGTGCCGATAAAACGAGCCTTATGATGACCCTGCCGCATGAGCCGGGTGCGCTTTACAATATACTTGCGAGATTTTTTGCGTATGATATAAACCTTTTAAAGCTTGAAAGCCGACCCTTAAAGGACAGGGATTTTGAATTTATGTTTTACTTCGACATAGAGTCGCCCGTTCACTCAGACGGCTTTTCTCGCGTTATTACCGAGCTGTCGGGAAGTATCGACGATTTTACGTATCTCGGCAGCTATTCCGAAGTGCTGTGATTAAATCCCGTGGGGGAAGTTATTAAGAAAGCTAAATAATCTGTTTACAAAATGTTAATCAAAAGTACTTTTTGCCGAAACATTTTGTGTTTATACTAAAGACATCAAATCAAGAGAACGACATAAGCTGTTGATTTGATAAAAAGATTGTCAGATCTTTTTAGACTTTTTCATTACTTTCTCCCCCTTCTTAAAAGCAAAAAACAAACCGTCCGATCTCCCAACGGACGGTTTGTTTTTTTATCTGTTTTTTTATAAAAGCTTATTTAACACTTCCGCAAGCTCCGAAACGTTTTGGTAACGCTTTGACATCTGCGCCATGATACATTTGTTAATTACTTTGCCGAGCTTACCTTTCGGTGTGTCAATCGTGGGGTGTACTCCGAGAAGCAGCTCGTTTAAAAGAACTCCCACGGCGTAAATATCGGTAACGGGACCCGATTGGTAAATTCCGAATTGCTCCGGTGCCGCATATCCGGCAGTACCTAAATTTTTGGTGTCCGCGTACTTGCTGTCGTCTGTAAGTCTTGCTATACCGAAGTCTATGATAACCGCTTCGCCTTGCTCGGTTATTATTATGTTTGATGGCTTTATGTCGCGGTGTATTATGCCGAGGGAGTGTATAAACACAAGCCCGTTGCAAATATCGAGCGCGTATTTTACGGCAAGCTCCCGTTTGAGCGTTCCGCCGTTCGCTTCCACGATATGTCCAAGCGTTGCGCCGCTTATGTATTCCTCAAGTACGGTTACGTCCTCGTCGTTTGAGCACACTTCGTATATCGTTGCGGTATTTTTATTGAGTTGTCCTCTGAGACGTCGCAGAACGTGATCGTTGCGGTTTTTTTGATTTATCTTAACAATTTGCTTTGCCGAATCATTTTTTTGATACAGATAAACACTCGACTGCACAGAATCCTTAAGTGTGCTTTTTAACGTGTATTCTGTTTTTAGGTATTCGTCTATATAATTGCTTAATTCGCTCACGTTAAATAACTCCGTTTCGGTATCAGTAATTATAGTCGATGTTAACTCCGTGTCGCGTAAAATCGTCAATATCCGATCGTGACATCGGATTGCCTTCCTGCAGATGTATGGCTCTGAGATTAGGCGGACGATATGATTTTTCCGTCATTCCCGCCCACACCGTTGCCCGTGCCGGAACATACAGCTCCTCGATATACGTGTTAAGGTTGAATTGTTTTATGATGTTGTAATAATATCCCTCCGGAATATCCGGCAGGCGGTATGCTTTATCATTCTTGGTTTGCGGATAATATGCAACAGAAACAGCCTTCGGATTGGCGGTTGTGCTTTCCTGTCGGGAGAAAAGCACGTCTCCGTCTGTCCAGTATCTTGTTTCAAACGGCTTTCCGCCTTCCGCGATAACCTTTTTTAAATGGGTATTCGACGGCAAAATATTGAAGTCGAAGTAATGCGACGGGGTAGCATTTATGCGAAGCTCCTCAAGATAAAAGCAGTCATTTATAAAAACATACCACGTCTCGTAAGGGACGGTAAATGACTTGTCTTTTTTTGCATATGGGTAAAAGTATAAGCCGTCTAAATCAGAGGAATACAATACTCCGTCCTTTGACGTCATATAAGCATATCTGCGGCCGTAGGTTTCGGCTTTTGACGGCTTCGATGTAGTTTCGATTGCCGCAAGCTTCGGGGTTCCTTCAAAAAGATAACACCAGGAATCACTATAGGAGTACAATGAATAGTCGGCTAAATAACGTCCGTATGACAATTCATACGGAAATGTGATTTTTGTAAGATTCGGCAGATTGTAAAAAACGGCCGGAGCGCAATTCGAAGAAGCCGGTAAATAGAATTGACGCTTGGAGAGGTCATCGGCACCCTCAAATGTTATAGTCCGTATTACATCGTTGTTTTTAAACGCACCGCCTGCGATATATGTTACCGGAATGTCATGTATGAATGCGGGCACAAGCACATTTGCGCTGTGTCCCTCGTAGCCGACTATTTTAATGTATGAGCCGTTTGCTGTGGCTATCGTCTCGTATTTCAGCCCCTCCGATGACGGCGGAGAATTATCTGTAATGTTCTCTTCGGTTTTGCTGCTCCCCGTATTGCTGCCGACGGTTCCCGAACCCGTATTTCCGGCCGAATAAACGGAGCCCTCGGCTTTGTCCGGCACCGCTTCGCCTTTGCTGCCGTTTTCGGCGTATGTATTGTCGGTGCCTTCGGCGTCGTCTTTGTTATGCGTAAAGCTACCGAAAAGCTTTCCGAAAAAGCCTTTTTCCTCTTGCGGTACTTCAACATATTCGTAAACATTGTCGCCGTTTTCATCGGTGACGGCTTCCCCGTTTTCGTCGGTAACGAGAACCGCCATGGTTTCGGGCTCACCTAGAGCGGCGGTGCGTATTTGTTTTCTTGTGAGTCCGGCAAGAATACCGCACAGCAGAAAGGTGCATGCAAGAATCGCCGCCGTAAATATTTTTCGCCGCGCTTTTTTGTTGACGAACGGTAAAGCATTTTCCGCTTTAGGCTTGCTTATATGCTTTTTGGTATGCTTGTGTGTCGGCTTTCCATCGTGATTGCCGTTTTTTGTGCCGCAACTTTCCGGTGATGCCTCTGTGCCGAGTGCCGAGAAACAGTTAAGGCAGAAATTAGCCTCATCAGGCATTTCTTTCTGACAAAACGGACATCTTTTTGCCATTTTTTCCCCGTCCTTTAAAAAATGTTATTTTAAATCTTCTTCTCCCAATGATAGAAGCTTGTCCGAAACCTCGTATATGCTGAGTTTTCGGTTGATGCCGTGGATTATAATACTGTCGCGCTTTATCCGTGGGTAAAGCTGTGACCTTCCGCAAAATTTAAGGGCAGTTTGACACTCGTCAAGCGAAAGACCGAGTGCCAAGGCAAGACGAATTATCTTATCGCGCGACGGAATTTTTCTGCCGTTAATCACATCGTAAAAATACACGTAGCTGAAGTCCGATTTGTTGATAATATCGGTTTTTGTCATTCCTGATTTATTTATCAGTTCTTTCCAAAAATTACTCAAATCGATATTGATGAAAGAGTCTGAATTGCTTTGAATATAGTTTTCTATCGGAACCTTACCGTCGTTTAATTCCTCCATAAGGTCATTTGTGTTTTTTTCTGAGGCTTTTACCCCGGACGCCGTCATTTGAAATACCCCTTTCGTGCTGTTTTGCCGCAATAAAAATACTTTTTTAAATACAAAAGTAATTTAAAAAAGTATACAAACCGCAACAAAATGTCTATATATAAGATACTCAAAAAACGGCGGTTTGTCAATAGAAACGGCGATTTATCGCGCTTTTTGGCAGGAACACAAGTCGGAGGATGCAAAAAAAAATTTTGATTTTGTACTCAAACGGAGAATAGCTTTTGCACAAAACCCCGTGTAAAATTTTAAATTGTGTTTTTTATTGCATAAAAACGGTTTTTGATACAATTTTTATGTTTGCAAGACGCACTTTTATTATATGGAAACAAAAGGGGTATTTTTTTTGATTAACATTGCGATTTGTGACAGTAATGATTTACAGCGAGAGCATATTGCCGCGCTTGCGGATATAATTTTAAGCAAATGCTCGGTAGAGCATAAGATATTTTCATTTGCGAACGGAAAAGAGATGTCGGATTTTGTTTTTACAAGGGGCAACGTCTGCGATATAGTTTTTCTCGGTATAGACTCCGACAGTGAAAACAGACTTGAGCTCTCTTTGAGGCTTACCGACGCTTTTCCCGATGCTCAGGTGATATTAGTTTCCGCATATGCGGAAACTGCGCGGAATATTTGTGCCGTGAAGTATGCCGATTTTCTTGTGGAACCGATAAATGCCGATGATTTGCAGCTTGTTCTCATACGTGCTTTGCAAAATGTCATTAAGGCGCAGCCCGCATACATCACGTTGAGTTATGACAATGCCGTTACGGTGCTGAACACAAACGAAATCAAATACTGCGAAAGCAACGGGCGAAAACTGATTTTTCACACTCTTTCCGGAACATATACGGCATATATTAAAATAAGCGAAGCGACTGATAAATTGCCGCCGAATTTCGTTCGACTGCACAAGAGCTTCATTGTCAATTTTGATTATATTGCCGCGATATATCCGTATGCCGCAAGACTTCGTGACGGAACCGAAATTTCGATTCCTCAAAAAAAGTATAAGACCGTTAAGGAAATGTTTATGTCATATGCCGATGTCGGGTGAGCTGTTCAGCCGCCGCTGTAAAAAATTCTGTACATATTCTTTCTTTTTGTTTGCCAAATCGTTTTTCTGTGGTATACTACTGTTGTTTCCGCGTGGGCGCGAGGGTCATCGCTTCCGCTTGGTTTAAAGCTATAAAAAAGAAGGCGAAAAGCGGCATATGAAAGAAAATAAAAAAGAACTGATAAAGCTGATTTCAAAAATAGCGGTGGCGTTGGCCGTGTTTGTTTTTGTGCTTATAAACTATAAAGAGCTTGTAAATATAGATGTACGTGAAATTGTTTCGGCGGCTCCGTCGCTTTTGCCGGCCGTATTGTCGGTTCTTGCGATATATTGTGTAAAGGGGCTTGTGCTTGTTATTCCGGCGTCACTAGTCTATATTTCGGTCGGTATGGCATTTTCTCCTTTGACGGCGGTGCTTGTGAATATCGCCGGAATACTTGTTGAATTTACGGCGTCATACCTCTTCGGGCTTTTCCTCGGCGGCGATTATATAAATAAGATGATGCAAAAGCAAAAGTACGGTAAAAAGATGCTTGAAATGCAGGAAAATAAAAAGGACGCGTCCGTTTTCCTTATGCGCTTTATAACCGTGTTTCCGCTTGATTTTGTAAGCCTGTTTCTCGGCAGCAGTAAGTATAATTTCGGAAAGTACATTTTGTTTTCGTTCTTGGGGCTTGCTCCGAGAGTAATATTGTTTACGATTCTCGGTGACAAAATATATGATTATATCCCAATGAAGCTCATAATGACCATATGTCTTTTTGCCATTCCGGTTGCGGTTATAGCGATAATAATTAAAGCCGCGGTTGACAAAAAGCGCAAAAAGAACGAAAGTAACGAAAATACGGCCGATAAAGCCGAGATGAAATGATATGATTTGACAAATTGCGCTTGCGGAAGTATAATATCCGAGATATAAAAAAAGCGTTGATGAGAAACAGTAGATAGTATTTGTCGCTTCAGAGAGCGGGCGGTCGGTGAAAGCCCTGCGGCGTTATTATCGAACCCGTCTTTGAGCTCCGCGCAGAACGCGGCGGGCGTCCCGTTACAGACAAATGAGAGCGGATTTTCCGAATACAGGTGGTACCGCAGGCTATTTTGTTAGTTTGTCCTGAATGAAGCTATGGCTTCGTTCGGGATTTATTTTTTGTTGAACCGGAGGATTATGTATGAAACTTGATAAGCTCGTAGGCGAGAGATTCAAAGAAAAGCCGTCCGACTGCGTTATTGACAGCCACGCGCTGATGCTGCGCGGCGGATATATGAAGGGCGTCGCTAACGGTATTTATTCGCAGTATACGCCGCTTAACCGTATATGCCGTAAAATCGAGGATATACTTCGCGACGAGATGGATAAGGTAGGCGGCCAGGAGGTTAAATTCCCGGTAGTGCTTCCCGCAAGTCTTTGGGACGAATCGGGCAGATATGAGAGCGTCGGCAGCGAGCTTATGCGCTTTACCGACCGTAATAACGCTCGTCTTGTCCTCGGTATGACTCATGAGGAGGCGTCGGTGCAGCTTGTTCGCGAGTATGCAAATTCATATACAAAATACCCGTTTATGATATATCAGATTCAGACGAAGTTCCGCGACGAGGCAAGACCGCGCGCAGGGCTTATCCGCGTTCGTGAATTTACCATGAAGGACGCATATTCCTTCCATACTTCGCAGGAGGATCTTGAGGAGTACTACGCTGAGGTCTACGAAGCATATAACCGCATTTTTGCACGTGCCGGTTTGCCGGAGGTAGTTGCCGTAAAGTCGGATTCCGGTATGATGGGCGGCAGCGTTTCGCATGAATATATGCTCTTAACTCCGGTAGGCGAGGATACAATAGCATACTGCTCCGATTGTGATTACAGAGCGAACATGGAGGCAGCGGCGAGCATTACGGAAAACAAAAAGGACGGTGACGACGAGGAACTGAAGCTTGTCGAAACACCGAATATCCATACAATAGAGGATATTTGCAGCTTCCTCGGCACACCGCTTGAAAAGTCATGTAAGGCCGTTGTGTACCAGCAGAATTCGGATGACAAATTTGTTGTCGTATTTATAAGAGGCGATCTCGACGTAAACGAAACCAAGCTTACTAATTATCTTTGCGAAAATATCCACCCCGGAGTTATTACGGAGGAGTGCGGTCTTAAAGCCGGATTTATCGGTCCGTGTAATTTAAGCGGCGACTTCAGAGTTGTTTATGACAGCTCGCTTAAGGGCACAAACAACCTCTCGTGCGGCGCTAATAAAGAGGGCTATCACTATACAGGCCTTTGTATGGAGCGCGACGTTCCCGATGCCGAATATGTTGATGTAGCCAAAATAACCGCCGGCGGCATTTGCCCGAATTGCGGCAAGCATACCATAAAAATTTCACGCGGCATCGAGGTAGGAAACATATTCCAGCTCGGAACAAAATACACAAAGAGTATGAATATGACATACCTCGATAAGGACGGCAACGCGCAGTACCCCATAATGGGCTGCTACGGTATAGGCGTCGGCAGACTTGCTGCGTCGGTATGTGAAGCTCACCATGATGAATACGGTCCTATTTGGCCTATGTCAATAGCACCGTGGCAGGTTCATCTTTGCTGCCTTCGCTCCGACGACGAAAACGCCAAGAGCTTTGCCGACTCCCTTTACAAGGATTTGCAGAATGACGGAGTTGAGGTCATATATGACGACAGAAACGTGCGTCCGGGCGTAATGTTCTCCGATGCCGACTTGCTCGGTGTTCCCGTAAGAGTAATAGTGAGCCCCAGAAATATGGCCGAAAATGTCTGCGAGGTTGTTACAAGAGACAAATCCGTCAGCAAGAAGGTTCCGGTTTCAGAGGTTAAGGAAACGGTTGAGCAGATGGTTCGCGATATGCTCAAAAAATATATTGTCACCCAAGACTGATTTTTTGGTTGACAATCAAAACGGTTAATGTTATACTCCTTTAAGTTTCAGCTTAAAGGAGTATTTTTATGGCGGAAAAGGAAATTAAAGCTAAAAGAAGCAACAGGCAAAAAACGCTTGATATGGTATACATAGCGATATTTGCCGTAATAATTGCCGTTTGTTCGTGGATCTCGGTGCCCATGGTAGTGCCGTTTACGCTTCAGACCTTCGGTGTTTTCTGCGCCGTCGGCTTGCTCGGCGGTAAAAGGGGAACCTTGTCCGTTCTCATATATATATTACTCGGAGCTGTCGGAGTTCCGGTATTCGCGGGATTTTCAAGCGGCATAGGCACGCTGTTCGGTGTGACCGGCGGATATATAATGGGATTTATATTCACCGCACTTATCTATTGGCTTATAACGGCGATTTTCGGGAAAAAGCTTTGGGCGATAATCCTCGGAATGGTTCTCGGACTTTTGGCTTGCTATGCCTTCGGTACGATTTGGTTTATGGTCGTTTATGCGCAAAAAGCGGCACCGATAGGACTTGCTGCCGCCCTTATGAAATGTGTTGTTCCGTTTTTGATACCGGACGCGCTTAAAATCGCCCTCGCCGTAGTTATAACAAAGACGGTGCCGAAATATGTCAAAATTTTTGATTAGACCGCATCACCTTTTGTGTATGCGCTATTTTCAAGGCTGCGGTTATTCGGAGGATTTCACCGAAAATATGCGGTATGTAATATCAAATCTGAAAAACGGCAGCGAGGTTCTTTTGACTCGCGGCTGTGATGACATCTGCCGCAAATGCCCCAATAACAGAAAAAATATGTGTTGCGACGGTGAAAAGGTTAAAAGCTACGACAGTGCTGTAATAAGCTTGTGCAATCTCGATTTTGACAAGGTGTATGAGTACGGCTGTCTTTATTCGGTTGTCGAAAATAATATCATAAAAAAAGATATGCTCCGCTTTGTATGCGGCGACTGCCAATGGTTTCATATATGCGGCATAGCACGGGTGTGACAAAAATTTCGATTGAACATTAAAAAAGCTGCTGTAAAGGCTTGTTCTTTACAGCAGCTTTTTGCGTTTTGCACGGCGGTATTGTTATTTCTTAACGGTAAAGTACATAGGACTTGTAAATCCTATCATATACCTTTGACCGTTTATCTTTCCCCAAAGCTCGGCTATGTACCAGCCGGGCTCACAGTTTAAGGTAAAGGACAGAGCGTCGCCGCCGTATTTTGACTCGAACACGGTCTGGCGTCCGTTTCTTATTAACCTTACCGATTCTAAGGTGATGTTGAATTTCTCCCAATGCTCTTTTCGTGTATTCGGAAAAACTTCTATTTTAATTTTTGCTTTGCCCTCCTCCAAAACATCGCCTACGTTATATTCGGCATCGCTTCGCTGTGCCGTAAGTGTTATCAAAGGACCCATGGTAATTGACGTTCTTCCGTTTTGCACGGCTTTTTTTATTTCCGCACCGGTGAGCGTTTCGCTTTCGGCGCCTATGTAAGTGCAGCCGTATGGCTCCGTTTCGTCGGATTTCTTGTGCCAGTCTTTGCCGTAGGTTGCGGCAAGGTGATACCCCTTGTCAAGAAGCCCCGTCCAAAGCGAAAAGGCGCGCTCGTTTGCCGATTTTGACGGCGGAAACGGCTTTGACCATACCTCGATATAGTCCACATTTTCCCATTTTTTTACGTGATAGTCCCAAAAGCAGCCGGTGCACATCGGGCTTCCGAGCTCATACGGATGTGCTATGCCTACCATGCCGCCGCGCTTTTTGACCTCGGCGATTTTTTCGTCTATGTTGTCGGGAACGGCGTCGCGCCAGTCCACAAATTCCTTGCAGTCGGTGACAAGCATATGGCCGAAAAAGGTAGTCCATTCTATTCCCTTCAGAACGGAAACGTATTTCTTTTCTCTTTCCTCGGTAATTTCGTCCCAGCCCGAAACGGTGTTGTGATCTGTAAGGGCTATACCCGAGAGCCCGTATTCTTTGGCTGTTTGCATAAGCGACTCCACGGTGAATTTGCCGTCGCTGTGCAGGGTGTGACAGTGCATTTCGCACGGAAACCATTTAAGCATTGCTTTTCACCTCGCCGAAAACTTTTATATTAAACGTACATTCGTCGGTAACAAGCGCGTGTACGTTTATTGTTATTCTGTAAAGGCCGCTCGGAAGCCTCGTTTTTATAAATCCGCGAGAGCTTTCCGTTTCCGAAATAATGTGCGTTTGGCGGCTGTCCTGCCTGTGAGCGCAGCCGATATAGCCGTCCGGGCTGTCAAGCGATACCGTGAGCAGATTTTTAACCGGCAGGTATTCGTACCAAGGCTTATATCCCTTTCTGTACGGCTCCGGAGCATACTTTTCAAATCCGTCGTCTATGTATTTGTGTGCCTTTTCTTCATCGTCGAGGTTTTTCGGCGAATACGAGAATTCAATTTCCATTTTTTCAAGCTCCTCCGCAACATAAAATTGCAGCGGAACGTTGGTTTTTGTGTCATTGGGCGTCAGCGTTTTCGTCTCTTCAAATATCAGACTCATCTTTTCCCTCCGTATTGGTGTTAATGACCTTTTCGGCAAGAGCCTCGGTCAAAAAGTCAAATATGATTATGCCGAACGGTTTATCGGGCAGAGAATATTCCGAAAACATTTTGTTTATATATTCGGCATTTTCTCTCGGGTTGCCTCTTGTGCTCAAAAAGTTTAACGCCATAATATTTTTGTGCGGTCGGTAATCGCCGAGCATGGTTGTGACGGCAGACTGCCATTTTTCCTCTTTTTTAAGGGCGTATCGGTCCTGTATTATTGCCTTTTCGTTTTTTTCGTTCCCGAACCAACACGGCAGCGGCAGGGGACTGTCCGTCCCTTTCTGATCCTCCCAATACGAAAAATCAAGTCCGTTGTCAACAGAGGAGAGGGCGTTTGTGCCGAGCATACAGCGCCTCATAAGCACTATTTTGCCGCGAACCGCTCCGAGCTTCGGTATCTTGTTTTCCGTGTACCAAAGGTCTTTTTGCGAATCTATGTATCGGCTTCTGAAGCTTTTGTAAAAATCCTTTACGTTAACGCCGAAATCCATTTTTATGCTCACGATAACGGTTTCGGTCGGGTTTTCCTTCAAAAACTCGGCTGTGTCGCAAAGTATGTCGTCAAAAAGCAGCGTTCCGCTTGACAGCTCTTTTTCTTTGCGGCATCTTATAAAAAAATGTACCGCTTTGAATTTGTTATGACTCAATATAAGCCGTATATCGAGGAACCTCGCTCCGGACAACAGCTGATTTTTTACGGACATATCCTGGCAGCAAAATATCCGAGGCGTCGGAGCGGTTGTGAATCTTGCCGCGCTGTCGTGAGTTCCGGGAATACTTATCATTGACAGCGGTGTTTCGTCGGGAATGTTTTTCATCCATTTTTCGGTGCGCATAAAATCACCTCTTTCTATGCTATTGTATACCATAAATTGCCGGAGTGCAACTAAAGGCTTAATATAGTCATCTTCAGCATTACAGTCAACAAACATATAGACTTTTAAGCGCTTTTGTGCTATTATTTTACCTGCGAAAAAGTATGAAAAGGGGTGCTTCTCGTGGCGAAAGCAAAGAAAAAGGGTTTAAAAATATTCTGTATTGTTCTTTCGGTAATTCTTGTTTTTATAATTGCGGTTGCGGCAATAGAGTTTTGGTATTATCCGAAATATAAGAAAACCGAAAAACAGCCGTTTGATATATCCTCAAAGGCGGAGACGGACGAGATAACCGTTATGAGTGCCAATGTGCGCTGCATCAGCCCCACCGATATAGGCAAAAAGAGCTGGTGTTACCGCGCGGGTCTCATAATTGAAAACGTGGCCTCGGTTATGCCGGATGTTATAGGCTTTCAAGAGGTTACAAAGATCCATTACGCATATTTGCAAGATACGCTTAAAGGATATGACAGCGTTATAGAATATCGAGATAATACATATCTCTCGGAGGGCTGCCCCATATTTTATAGCACCGAAAAATTCGAGCTTGAGGATAAAGGCTCGTTTTGGCTTTCCGAAACGCCCGAGGTTATGAGTAAGGATTGGTGCGCAGCGTGTTACAGAGTTTGCAGCTATGTTATACTTAAAGAAAAACAGACAGGTAAAGATTTTGTTGTGTTTAACACTCACCTTGACCATATCAGCGACGAGGCGCGCATAAACGGAATTCGCGTTGTGCTTGACAAAATTGCGCAGTTCGGAGGCAAGCCGTCGATAATTATGGGCGATTTTAATGCTAAAGAGAACAGCGAAACATATAAAATGGCAACCGAAAATTTTAACGACGCCAAGTACCTTACGGATAACCCCGACAACTCCTGTACATATCAGAATTTCGGCAAGGCACTTGACAGAAGCTGTATAGACTATTTTATGGTTTCAAAGACGGGTATTACGGCGCAGAGCTTTGAAATTGTGAAAAACACATATGACGGAGTATATCCGAGCGACCATTTCCCGATTGCCGTTACACTTACGCTTACAGACTGATACCGTATTTAATGAAAGGATAAAAAAGATGACCGGAAAAACGCTTGCAAGAGAATATCTTTGCTCCGTGGTTCGTTCGGCTCTGCTCTCGGAGCCACTGTCCGATATACCCGAGGGCACCGATAAGGTTTTCCTCGTGAAACTCGCATATCGCAACAGCGTTCAGGTCATACTCTACCTTGCTTTTAAAGATAAGCCGGGGGCTTTGCCGCAGGAATATATGTCAAAGCTTGAGCGTTCATATAAGGCGGCGATTCTCCGTGAGAGCGCACAGCAAAACGAGCTTAATTTTATAAGAAAAGCTTTTGCTGAAAACAATATAGATTTTATGTGTCTCAAGGGAGCACACCTCAAAGCACTTTATCCTGTGCCGGAAATGCGCTTTATGGTGGATATGGACATTCTTGTCAAAAAAGAGGACGTTTTGCGCGCGGAAAAGCTGTTGACGGAACGCGGCTTTTCTCGCGAAATGAACAACGGCAAGGATATAGTACTTATAAATCCGCCGTTTTTAACCGTGGAGCTTCACAATATGCTCTTTATTGAGAGCGACAGTCGGCACGACTATTTTACCGACGTTTGGAAACGAGCCGTAAAATGCGGCGAGCACGAATATAAAATGACCGACAATGACCTTTATATATATGTTATGGCACATCTGGCGGAGCATTACAAGGACGGCGGAGCGTGCTTCAGACCGACTATGGATATTTTTATGCTTAACCGCCTTAAAAGCGAAGAGCTTGATTTTACGTATATAGGCGGCGAGCTTGAAAAAATCGGACTTGCGCGCTTTGCAGAAAACATAAAAAAAGTCGGTGACATTTGGTTCGGCGAAGCAAAGGACGACAAAGCTCTGTTCGTAATGCAGCAGTATATAGTTTTGGGTCCGCCCATACAAAATGCCGGCGCAGTAGCCGAAAATATGGAAAGCACGCGCTTTTCGGCGTTTATGCGAATGGCATTTCCGCCGCTTAAGGTTATGGTGAAAAACTATCCCGTGCTTAAAAGACTGCCGTTTTTGCTGCCGTTTTATTGGTTCGTCAGACTCGTTAAAAAGGGCGGCAGGGCAAAGAATAAGTCAAAAGAGCTTGAGGCGTTGACGGATAAGAATAAGAAGCTGATGAATGATATTTTTAAATCCTCGGGTCTGTAATACCGAATTCGGAGAGGCGGAAAATGAAAAACAAACAAAAAGTAAGCAGCGATAAATTTACCATGATGACGCAAATGCCGGTAAATAAGCTGATATGCAAAATGGCCGTTCCTACAATAATAACAATGCTGGTGTCTGCCGTATATAATATGGCGGACACATATTTTGTCGGGAAAATAGGCACCAGCGCAACCGGTGCGGTTGGCGTCGTCTTTTCTTTTATGGCGATAATCCAGGCGTGCGGATTTTTCTTCGGCCACGGATCGGGAAACTATATGTCGCGCAAGCTCGGCGAACAAAAGACAGAAGAGGCGTCCGTAATGGCGTCAACGGGATTTTTTTCGTCGTTTGCCGTAGGAGTTATAATAGGCGTTTTGGGGCTGATATTTATTTCGCCCCTGTCAAAGCTACTCGGTTCAACCGATACCATTTTGCCGTACACAAAACAGTATCTTTTTTACATTCTCTGCGGAACGCCGTTTATGATGAGCTCGCTTGTGCTTAATAATCAGCTTCGCTTTCAGGGCAGCGCGGTAAACGGGATGATAGGCGTTACGGCGGGCGGAGTGCTCAATATTTTGCTTGACCCTATATTTATATTTGTATTTAAAATGGGCGTCGGCGGAGCGGGCTGCGCCACGATGCTGAGCCAGGCAATAGGCTTTGTGATATTGCTCATAGGCTGTACCAAAAAAGGAAATATCCGCATATCGTTTAAAAACTTCCGATTTAAAAAACAGCTCTATAAAGAAATCTTCCGCGGCGGAATTCCGTCCCTTGCGAGGCAGGGTCTCGCGTCGCTTGCCATGGTGGCTATGAACCGACTTGCAGGCGGTTACGGCGATGCCGCGATAGCCGCTATGTCCATTGTTTCAAAGATAATGAATTTTTTCGGAGCCGCCGTAATAGGCTTCGGTCAAGGCTTCCAGCCCGTATGCGGCTTTAATTACGGTGCGAAGAACTACGACAGAGTAAAAAAGGCGTTTTGGTTCTCCGTCAAGGTGACCACCGTATTTATGACCGTGGTTGCCGTTTTCGGCTTTATTCTGTCACCGTATGTTATAGCTTTATTCAGACGCGATGACACCGATGTAATTGCAATCGGTTCGTTTGCATTCAGGGCACAGTGCATATCTCTTCCGCTTTCGGGATTTATAGTTACGGCGAATATGTATCTTCAGACCATAGGCAGGGCAAAGGCAGCCACCTTAACGGCTATGTCGAGGCAGTTTTTGTTTTTTGTTCCGGCGCTGTTATTGCTTGTGCACTTTTTCGGTCTTACGGGAGTTGAAATAAGTCAAGCAGCAGCAGACGTGGCTGCATTCCTGTTTTCAATGCCGATTTGTCTCAAGGTTTTAAATATAATGATGACCGAGGAGAATAAAATACAATAGCTTGTGTTGCCGAATGGCACATTGACTTTATCCGCGTAATATGTAATAATCACATATTACGGAGTCGATGACTTATGAGTGAAACCCTTCAGATCGATGCTCTGCCGAAGCTCGGAAATGATGTCTTTTATGATATACGCGTGTTATCCGCAAAAGTGAATTTATTGGTTATAACCGCGAAAGATTCGCCCGAAAAAGCCGAAGAGCTTTATCTGTCTGTGCTTACAACGGTATGCGTCTACGTCGAAAATTATCTTGCAAGCCACTTTTCCGGGCTGAATTCGGAATATTTTGAACGCTTCTGCTATTCTAATATCTACGGAGCGGAACACAGATTTACCTCTTTAAAAAAGCTTGCGGAATTGTCGGCGTATACATTAAACTCCGTGCCGCAAAATATGTGTGATAAAAATGCCGATATAGCTTCGCTGGCAAACAGACTTTTTAATGTTTGCCGTGCTTCGGTAAAGGCAGCGTCTGCTCCGGTAAAATATCGAGACGGTAAAAAATACAGAGTTTTTAAGCCGTCAAAACGCGAACGACTGCTGCTTTGGGAGCTCTGCGGAGGAAACCCGGAAGAAACGGCTGAAAAGGAATTAAGCATTACATATATTGCAAGAAAAAACCAATCCGCCGCGTCGCCGAAAAAATATATACGCCTTTCGGCTTGGTCATTTTATACTTCGATTTTTTCATTGCTGCTTGTAAATTTAAGCGGAGCATTCATATTGCTTACGGTATTTTCTTTTCTTATGAGCATTATGCTTGCCGCTTTGTATGCGGTAAAGTCGCTTTCCTCTCATCGTAAGGAGCGCAATTACCGCGAAAAAAATATACGTTGAAAAAAATATTTTTGTCTTGTCTCGGATTGCTTTCCAATGCGGGGCGGGACTGTTTATATAGGACAGAAAGGATACGGAAAATGAAAAAAAGAATTATTGCGACATTAAGTGCTGTTTTGGCGGTGATATTATTACTTTTCACTTCGGCATTTGCCTCATCTGCGGCAGATGACGGGCTTAAAAATGTTGACGGCAAATGGATTTATGTAAAAGACGGTGTAAAGGATACCTCGTTTACAAGTCTTGTGAAGTACTACAACACATGGTACTATGTCGAAAACGGTGAGCTTAACTGGAGCTTTACCGGTCTTACCGATTATTACGGCACGAAGTATTATGTGGAAAACGGTGTTCTCAATTGGGATTATACGGGACTTGCGCTCTTAGGCAGCGACGAGTGGTATTATGCCGAAAACGGAGCAGTTAAAAACGACTATACGGGGCTTACATATTTTTGCGGCAGATGGTTTTATGTCGAAAAAAGTGCCCTTAATTGGGATTATACGGGGCTTACAAATTATTACGGCACATGGTATTATGTCGAAAACAGTATCCTGAATTGGAACTTTACGGGACTTACCGATTATTACGGCACGAAGTATTATGTGGAAAACGGTGTGCTCAATTGGAATTATACGGGTCTTGCACTATTAGGCAGCGACGAGTGGTATTATGCCGAAAACGGAGCGGTTAAAAACGATTATACGGGGCTTACATATTTTTGCGGCAGATGGTTTTACGTCGAAAAAAGCGCCCTTAATTGGAATTATACAGGGCTCACAAATTATTACGGCACATGGTACTATGTCGAAAACGGTGAGCTTAACTGGAACTTTACCGGTCTTACCGATTATTACGGCACGAAGTATTATGTGGAAAACGGTGTGCTCAATTGGGATTATACGGGACTTGCACTATTAGGCAGCGACGAGTGGTATTATGTCGAAAACGGAGCGGTTAAAAACGACTATACGGGGCTTACATATTTTTGCGGCAGATGGTTTTATGTCGAAAAAAGCGCCCTTAACTGGAATTATACGGGGCTTACAAAATACTATGATACTTGGTATTACGTAGAAAACGGCGTTTTGAATTGGAATTTCAGCGGAGCAGTTTTATATGGCAAAACACTCTACTATGTAAACGGCGGCAGGATAACATGGGATTATAACGGTACGGCGGATTACAACGGCGTCAAATATATTTTTGTCGGGAGCATTGCTCAAAACGGAATATATAAGTCAAAGTACACCGACTATAATCTCGTTTACGCCGACGGTAAAACGGGCTGGTATGATTACGGTGACAATACATATTATATAGGAAGTGACGGCAGACCGCTGTACGGAAACCAATATATAGACGGCAAAAGATATTTCTTTAATGCAAACGGTGCAAAGGCATCGCTTTTCGGAGCGGATTTTTCAAAGCATCAGGGAACAATAGATTGGGCAAGTGTTAAGCAGTCGGGTGTGGAATTTGTAATTCTCAGAGCAGCGTTGCGCGGCTATGGTTCTTCGGGCAATTTGGTGACGGATTCTCAAATAGCGGCAAACATTGAAGGAGCATTGTCTCAGAATATCGACGTCGGAATTTATGTGTTCAGCCAGGCTGTTACGACCGAAGAAGCTGTGGAGGAAGCGGAAAGAGCGCTTGATATAATTAAGGGTTACGATATTAAATTGCCCATATATTTCGATTCCGAGTATTCGGGAGCTCCAAACCGCACGGGCAGAGCTGACGGCCTTACAAAAGCGGAGCGTACTTCTTTGGCGATAGCTTTTTGCGAAACAGTCAGAAATGCAGGCTATAAGCCAGGCGTATATGCGAGCAAATCATTCTTCTATAATAATCTTGGTTATGCCGCTTTTCAAAGCAGAGGATACGAAATTTGGCTTGCACATCATATTTCGTCCGTGACGGATTTCAAATATCCTTATAATATATGGCAGTATACAAGCAAGGGAAGCATAGGCGGCGTCCAAAGCGAATATGCCGACCTCGACATAGCTTACTACGATTACGCGAATGACAGCGATATGTCGGAGAGAGGAAAAAATGTTATGGTAACGGCATCGTCCGACGATTTCCTGTCGTTTGTTAACACCGAGGAAAAGATAACACGTTACATAAAAACGGGGCTTGCCTCGGATAAGGAGGAGGCGTTAAGAGCCGCTTCGTTCATAACAAATCAAAACGCTTCAAAAGCCCTTATTGACGCAATAAATAAATTGAACTGAATAAAACATAATTAAATACCGACGCGGCATAGATTTTAATGTTTTTTATCTGTGCCGCGTCATATTTTTTACTAAACAATTATTTCGCTGATTGTCAATTAACAAAAGTGAATTTCGGTTCACCTTTAAACACAAAATTCATTTTGCACCAAAACAGGTGTTTTTTACGCCGGTTTTAGCTGTTTTTTGAATTTTACACTTGCATTTATTGCATAAATGCAATATATTTATTTATGTATTTTATTTGGGAGGTTTATTATATGAAAGAAGAAAACAGAAGGTATGCCGAGGAAGCGTTCGAAATAGTCGAACACGCTGCCAAAAAAATCGGCTCACGTCTGCCCGGCTCCGACGGCGAAAAAGAGTACGCGGCTTATATGGGAGATAAGCTCAGAAGTATCGGTATTGAGCCTGTACGTGAGGAATTTGCCGTATCTCCGAGAGCGTCGATAGGCGGCATTCCGTATGCAGGTTATCTCGGACTTATTATGAGCGCTCTTGTTTATGTGGCTCTGCATTTGAGTGCAGTTTGGTACGGTATGGCGCTTGCTTCGGTTGTATGCTGGGTTTGGCTTATTTTAAGCGTTTTTCTTTATAAGACATGGTTCGATATGTTCTTTAAGCAGGAAATATCACAGAACACTTACGGTGAGCTTTTACCGCCCGACGGAAAATATGACTACACCATAATTCTTTCGGGACACACGGATACAAGCTGGTGCTGGAGACATTCCGCTCACGCTTCAAAGTTTAAAAAGACAAAGCCTGCAATGGGTCTTGTTGCAACCTTCGCCAAGGTTGGCTTCGGCGTTATATGCTTCCTTTTCCTCACTGCCGTTTCAATAGCCATGACCGTTATTTCAAGCGGTGTGTATTTCGGTGAGGTTTGGGCTTTAAAGATCGCCAATTCCGCCTCCTTTGCCAACTTCCTTTTTGCTATGCACTTCCTTCCCGTTGTTACGGCAATAGGCTGTATGTTTGTAGTTATGTGGGCTGATCCGAATCCGCGCAACGCTTCAAGAGGTGCTATGGATAACGCCACCGGTTGTGCTCTCAGCTTTGCCGTTACAAAATACTTCCATGATCATCCCGAAAAGATGCCGAAGAACTGCCGTATAATCGACTTCAACTGCGGCTCCGAGGAAGCGGGACTTCGCGGTTCTATCGCATTTACCCGTGAGCATAAGGGAGAGCCGATACTTGAAAACACATGGAACATCAATATCGACTCCGTTGCCGATAAAGATTTCTTTGAAGTTGTTATTAAGGATGATTGGCAGTTCTGCCGCTTTGATACCGACCTTGAAAAAATGTTTAAGGATACCTTTAACGAGCTCGGTATAGTCAGCAAGACAAACGGCTGCATACATAACCCCGTAGGCGGATGCGACAGCACTCCTATGACAAAGGCAGGTATGAAATCGGTTACCTTTGCGGCTCAGGACCCCACACTTACCTATTATTATCATACCTGGCACGATATGCCCGAACGTTTTGAGCTCGAAACCGTCGGTGACGGCTTTGATGTTATTCTCGGAGTTATCGATAAAATAGATAAGTTCCAGCAGGCAAACGGTTTTAACGGACCTCAGAAATAATTAAGCTTTTTATGTCCCCGAAGCATTGGCTCAGCCTTGTCTTCGGGGATTATTTTTTTGCCGGAGCGTTAAAACCTTTTTATTGATTTTTGACCGTAACGTGATATACTAATATATACTATTTTTTGAAAGAAGAGATAAAGATGTTAACACTCGACAAAGTCTATCACGCTTCATTTGTTTTAAAAAACATAATTCGTAAAACGGATATGATTTTGGCGCCGAACATAAATCCCGAAAGTGAAATACATCTCAAGACCGAAAATTTACAGGTTACAGGTTCGTTTAAGGTCAGAGGTGCCGCATATAAAATATCACAGCTCTCTGAAGAGGAAAAGGCACGCGGCGTAATTGCCTGCTCGGCAGGTAACCACGCGCAGGGCGTTGCTTTGGCAGCTACCAAAAACGGTATTAAATCACTTATCTGCCTGCCGGACGGTGCTCCCATATCAAAGGTTGAGGCGACCAGAAAATACGGCGCGGATATTTGTCTTGTAGAGGGCGTTTATGACGACGCATATAATAAAGCTCTTGAGCTTAAAGATGAAAAGGGCTATACGTTTATTCATCCGTTTAACGATGAGGACGTTATAGCAGGTCAGGGTACCATAGGACTTGAAATACTCGATCAGATACCCGACGTTGACGTTGTTATTGTTCCCATAGGCGGCGGCGGACTTATTTCCGGCGTTGCTTTTGCGATAAAAGAGCTCAATCCAAATGTTAAGGTATACGGCGTTCAGGCTTCCGGTGCTCCGAGTATGCTGAAATCAATTGATGACGGTAAAATCGAAAAGCTTGATTCCGTTTCAACCATAGCCGACGGTATAGCCGTTAAAGAGCCGGGTGATATCACCTTCGCTATGTGTCAAAAATATGTTGACGGTATTGTAACAGTTTCCGATGACGAAATAGCCGCGGCAATACTTGCACTTATCGAGCAGCAAAAGCTCATTACCGAGGGCGCAGGTGCCGTTTCGGTTGCAGCGGCTATGTTTAACAAAGTAGATGTAAAGGGCAAAAAGGTTTGCTGTCTCCTTTCGGGCGGTAATATCGACGTTACCATTTTGTCAAGAGTTATTAAGCGCGGACTTTTGAAATCGGGCAGAACATATTCTCTTACAATCGAGCTTCTTGACAAGCCCGGTCAGTTAAAGGGCGTTGCCGACATCATTGCAAAAGAGGGCGGCAATGTTATTTCAATTCATCACGAGCGTGCGTCCGAGGGCTCCGATATTAACGGCTGTTATCTTCGCATTGTTCTCGAAACCAAAAACTTTGACCATATAGCTCAGATAAAGAAGGCACTGACCGACGCCGGATTTATCATTAAGTCATATTAAGGAGGAAAAACAAATGATAAAAACACTTCACACTTCATCGGCACCTGCCGCAATAGGACCGTATTCACAGGGCAAAATCGTTGACGGATTTCTCTTTGCTTCGGGGCAGATAGCAATAAACCCTGCAAACGGCAACATAGAAGAAGATACAATTGAGGGTCAGACCAAAAGAGTTTGCGAAAATATCGCTGCGATTTTGAAAGAGGCGGGAGCTGATTTTGACAGCGTAATTAAGACAACCTGCTTCCTTAAAAACATATCCGATTTCGGTGCGTTTAACGAAATTTACGGTGAGTATTTTTCATCAAAACCGGCACGTTCCTGCGTCGGTGTCGGTGACCTTCCTAAAAACGCTCTTGTGGAAGTTGAGATAATAGCAAAGGTATAATCAGGCTTTGTGAAACCTAATTTTTGTTATTTCCATTTTAAAAGACAGGTCGTAATTCGGCTGAGTGTTTATATGGCACTTGCCTGAAAATAACATTTGCACAGCAGTGCGCTAGGCCCCCTCGGAGATGCGTCGGCATTATCCGAGGGGGTTCGTTTTTCTCGCCTTAAATTCACGGCAACTGCCCGTTTTTGTTGAAACAGCGTGCCCGCAACCGATTTTTTCCCCCTTGTAAACCGAATTGAAAACTAAAATGTATAGCGCAACCGCACTCTTTTATGTATTATTTTGGCAACGGAAGCGAAAACCAACGCATCTAAAAAACCAAAAACCGATTAACATAAAAGGAGCGCACAACCATGAAAAAAACAAATACAATCCACTTCGGAATACAGAGAAAGATAGTTTCAAATATGACCACGGAAAGCTGGGAGACAATTCCCCACGTAACATATATGTATGAGCCCGACGTTACAAAGCTTATGCACGAGTATAAAAAATTAAATCTCGATCGTAACCGTGACAGCAAAATAACGCTCAATACCGTAATAATGAAAATCATCACCGAAGGACTTAAAGCAGCACCCGTTATGAATTCTCATATCGAGTTTAACCGCAAGCTTGTACGCGGCAGAGTTGACACATTTGAAGATATAAATATCTCTATGCCGATGATTCTTCCGAGCGGTGAAATGATGACCGTAAATCTTCGCGGCTTTGAAAGTAAAAATCTCGACGAAATGACCGACGCCGTAAATGACGTTGCAAGAAGAGCCGAGAATACTGACCTTAATGAGGCTATGTTTGACGTTTCATTGGATAACACCCTTACTGCTCTCAAAAAAGGAAAATTTATGCAGACTGTATATCGTCTTATCGGGTCTAAAACAGGTAAGCACAAGGTCAAGACCTTAAAGGGCGATGCAAAAAAAGAGTATGAGGCAATTCCCGAAACAGAACGCCTTACAAAGCGTGACATAGAGCAGGGGACCACCACCATTTCAAATCTCGGCTCGCTTTACCGCGAACAGTCCGGTGCTGCCGCCTTACTTGAAATAATACCGCCGCAGGTTACGGCGTTCGGTGTAGGCGCCGTTCAGGATAAGCCTATGGTTATAACAGACAGCTTCGGCAATAAGAGCATTGAAGCGCGCAAGGTGCTCCCTATATGTATAGCATTTGACCACCGCGCACTTGATTTCGGCGATATTGTTCCGTTTCTTAAGAGGCTTGACGATATATTCAAAAATCCGAAGGTTATACACACTTGGAAAAGCAGCGAGAAAAACAATAAGGTCGTTCGCCTCGACGCCTGATTTTTAACTTTGCTCCCAAATAAACCGGTCCGAAACGGCTCAGCCGCGGAGGATCGGTTTTTTTGTCACTTTTGATGTCTCGTCCGAATAATATGATATCGAAAGGCTGCACAAATAAATTATAAGGAGTAATATCTGTTGAATGAATTTTTGGATTTCTGTGAAAAAGCTATCAAGGCCGAAAACGCAGACAATTGTTGTCACGTGAAAACGGCAAGCAAGTATCTCGGCGTATCGCCTTTTCCGGAAAATACGGTAACTACAATGGCTTACGTTCCGTTTCAGACCGATACGACAATGTACGATGTCGAAACCGGGTATAAAAACGGCACTGTGTTTTCAGACCTTAACAAGCCGTTTTTAGGGGGAAGATGTATATGAATATGAGAAAGGCTATGCTGTTAAAGCTCGGCTCTCTTCAGTTCTCGCTTTGGGAGCTGCATCTTTATCTCGATACGCATCCCATGGATGCTGCGGCCGAAGCGCGTTATATGGGATACAAAAAAGCCTACGATGAAGTCAGAGCTGAATTTACAAAGAAATACGGCCCGCTGAATCCCTCGGAGGGCAACGGTGAAAAATGGTTGAAATCGCCGTGGCCTTGGGAAAAACAAGAGGAGTGTGTTAAATAATGTTTTCGTATGAAAAAATGCTGCAATATCCGGTAAATATAAAAAATCCAAATCCCAAATACGCTCAGATAGTATTAGAGCAGTACGGCGGACCCGACGGTGAGCTCGGTGCTTCGCTTCGCTACCTCTCTCAGCGTTTTTCGATGCCGTATCCGGAGCTTAAAGGACTTCTCACCGACATCGGTACCGAGGAACTCGGTCACCTCGAAATGATAGGTGCCATAGTTTATCAGCTTACTCGTAATCTTACGCAAGAGCAAATTAAGCAAGGCGGCTTTGACGCATACTTTGTAAATCATACAACGGGGGTGTACCCGGCAGGGGCGAACGGCGTGCCGTTCAATGCGGGTGCCATAGCTTCAAAGGGAGACGTCATAACAAATTTGCATGAGAATATGGCGGCCGAGCAAAAGGCAAGAACTACCTATGACAATATTTTGAGACTTGTCGACGATCCGGATGTGAGAGATGTTATAAAATTCCTGCGCGAGCGCGAGGTGGTTCATTATCAGCGCTTCGGCGAGGGTCTCAGAATTGCGACGGACAAAATGAACGAGAAAAATTTCTACGCCTTTAATCCGAGCTTTGATACGGTATGTAACAAAAAAACGCGCTGATTTTGCTTGTTAACGCTCTGCCTTGGAGCGGATTTTCCGCAAACGGCGCGGTCACGTTCGTAAAAAATATAAAGCAAAGACCGTTCCTAATCAGGGACGGTCTTTAATATGTACATAAATACGGACATTTGTTGCGTTTAGACACAATGTGCGGTTTACACCCGTTATTTTTTATGATAAAATGACAATAGTGCAGTTTTTAATTTGCGCGGCACTGTGGTGATGACATTTCAGGATTAATCCGGGAAAAATAAAAAGACCTGCAAAAGCAGGTCTCAACTCACACACTGTGATGTGTTTGAGAGTAGTGTAATTTCATAAGGTACTATGATACCAACGCTTTGAGTAACGGCATCTCAAAGCTGTTTATATCGAGTAAAAATGCGAAATTGGGGGTAATAAATTGAATACAGACAATTTACATAAACTGATAAACAGATATACGGATAATTACTATACGGTAAACATTTCAGGGCATGACGAAGTGTTTAAATGGGCTGCGATTAAGCAATTTCGCGATGTCTGGTTCTCTGATAAGTATAAGAATATACCGTTTGCCCGAAAGTTTAACGATGCTAAAAAGCAATGCTCAATATTGATAGATAACAAGCAGGTTTCTCCGACAAACGGGATTGTAAAAATGGCTGAGGCAGCACCGAATGAAGTTGAAAGCCTTTTTGAAAACGTGCTATTTTCGAATTCTACAGACCCGAAAACAATTCAAAACAATATGGACAAGTTCCTTGAGGAAATCGAAATAATAAGACAAAGGTATTTTCCGCAATGCTGGAAATACAAGCAAGACCGACACGCGGTATCGTGTTATCTGTATTTTTATGCTCCGGAAATCAATTATATCTATCGTTACAGAGAAGCTGAAGAATTTGCCAAATACACAGAATTCGGATTTGATTTGGGCAGCGGTGAGAGCTTTTCTTTGCCAAATTACTATAAGCTGTGCGATATAATCGTCGATGCGTTAAAAGAGCATGAGGATTTAATATCCAAATACAAAAAGCTGATTAAGGATAACGATAAATACTATTATGACAAGAGCTTACATTTGCTTGCTTTTGATTTGATGTATTGCTGCAGAACATATAATTTTTATTCAGGCTTAGAACATAAGCCTAAAAAAGACAGTATTAAAGAGTATAAGCTTGAGCAGCTTCGCGAAAAGGAGAAGAGGGATTACGAAGAAAAAATTGATAACTTGCGCAATCAAATTTATAAAATTGAATCACAAATGGAAGAATACGGAGATATTTCAATTCTCAATGTTGAAGTAAATCATAAAATCTACGGTGTGGGAACGGTTGTTTCTCAAAATGCAAATAAAATTACAGTCGTTTTTCCCGACGCCGAAAAGAAATTGAATTTTGTAATAAACAAAAAGTACAGTATGCGTCCGACTTTTCTTGATGACGATGAAATCGTTGAGGCGTTTACACAATATGATTTGTTAAACGAGAAAAAGAAGTCCTTGCTACGGGAATTATCACATTTGGATAAGAAACTATGATTTTAAGTCAACGCTGTCAAAAGCAACGCGATTGTATAATATCATACGGTACTTGCCGATTGTGAGATTGTGAATACAGATATGAAGAAGAAAAACATTGCAATGACCGGGAATTTTATAGTGATGGTATTGCTGATTCTCGGAGTGGCCGCATATTACATATTAAAATGGGCTTTTAAGCTGTTGTGCCTGATAACGGCTGTGATCGTAAGGGCTGTGAGAAATGCTGTCAAAAAACACAGGAGAAAGAAAGCCAAAAAGGACATTACCGACGTCCCGTTTGTCGATACCGAATTAAATATCGAAGAGACTTCAACAGCTCCGGCGGAAGTGAGCAGGGAGAAATTAGGCTTATTTGATAAGAGAATTTATGACGGCTTATTTCGCCCCTTGATACGAGAACGCGGAGAAGCATATTGCTCCGACGGCAAAATCAGAGACCTTAAAGAAACGGGGACTCATTATTCCTGCATTGTAAAAGGTACCGCCGACTATAATGTTGAGCTTTCATTCGGAGACAACGACAAAATAGTAAGTATGAGCTGCACATGCCCCTATTATACGGAGAGAAAGCAAAACTGTAAGCACATATATGCACTTTTGTATAAGGTGAAATGCGGCGAAAACAAGCAAAAAATTATTGCGGAGATAAACCGGCAGATAAAAGGCTGTAAAACAATGATTAAAAATACGGAATGTTATTTAGAAAAAAATAAGCAGCATTTTCCGTTTTCGACTGTTAAGGAATTTAAACGCTATTCAAGGCTGTACGGCCTAAACGTGCAAGATTACGAAAAAATCCGCTTTGGGAATTTATCGGAGGAAATACTGCTGCGCCGTCTGAACAGTTTAATTGCCGTTTCCTTTGAATTAAGGCAAAAAATAAAGCGCACATTAAGCGAAGAAATCGCCGAATCCGATACGGTTGTTCCCGAAGCCTGTGATTTAAGCGAGAACAGAGACGAGCTTATGACCGGGATTGCGGGCCTTATGGTTTTTGATGAACTGATGACGGATTGTTCCGATGAAAAAGATAACTCCTACGATGAAAAGCTTGAAGCGGAAATGAATTCTTATTGCTTGGAGGATTGGCAAAAGGATTTGGTCAGAAACGGCAGCTATGATGTCTGGAACTTTGATGAGGAGGAATTGGAGGAGGACGATTACTATTTTGAGGATGACGAATAAAAGCCCTTGAGCAGAGCATCATTCTCTCTCGGCATATATATTATGTTTCAGCCGTTATTGACTTAGCGGCGAAAGTGTGTTATATTACATACCGATAAAACAACGTATGGATTTTTCCGGTCTTAAAAAGATGTGTTTTCGCCATGCAATTATTCGTTTTTTGAGTAATTGCGTGGCGTTTTTAATTGAGAAAATACGCTCGGATTCGAAAGGCAGATGTATTTGTATGAACGAAAAATTTATGAAGGAAAAGCCTGTTTTTCCGCTTATTATGTCTATGGCCACCCCCATGGTAATATCAATGCTCGTCAATTCGCTTTATAATATAGTGGACAGCTTTTTTGTCGCCAAAATAGGCGAGGACGCAATAACCGCTCTGTCGCTTGTCTATCCGGTGCAAAATCTTGTCAATGCGCTTGCAATAGGCTTCGGCGTGGGACTTAATGCCGTTATCGCATTTCACCTCGGTGCAGGTGAAAAAGAGGCGGCCGATACCGCCGCCACACACGGATTTTTGTTTTCAATACTCCACGGCATTATCGCCGCCGCAGTCAGCATTCCGATTATGCGCCCATTCCTTAAAATGTTCACACAGTCCGAAAACGTAATTTCGCTCGGAGTGCGCTATTCAACAATAGTTTTTTCGTTTTCGATTGTAATTATGATAAGCCTTGCATACGAAAAAATCTTTCAGGCTGTCGGCAGAATGAATGCCTCCATGGCAGGACTTATGACGGGCTGTATTGTAAATATCATACTTGACCCGCTTTTGATATTCGGTATAGGCCCATTTCCGAAAATGGGAATTGACGGTGCCGCCCTCGCAACAGGTATAGGGCAGGTGAGTACCCTTTTACTGTATGTGATATTGTACGCCGTGAAAAAACCGAGCGTAACCATAAACCGCAGGTATTTAAAGCGTAATAAGGCTATAGACCGTAAACTGTACTTTGTGGGTATCCCGGCGTCGATAAATCTTGCGCTGCCGTCACTTCTTGTGTCAAGCCTTAATGCAATGCTTGCTTCGTTTTCACAGATATATGTTGTTGTGCTCGGTGTCTACTATAAGCTTCAGACGTTCTTATATCTCCCCGCTAACGGTATAGTGCAGGGAATGCGACCGATAATCGGTTATAATTACGGTGCCGCCGAGCATAAAAGAGTAAAAAAAATTTACGATATAACTCTTGTGCTGACGGCGGGTATAATGCTTTTTGGTACTGTGCTGTGCCTTGCGCTGCCGCATAAGTTGATAGGAATGTTCACCGATAATCCCGAAACGATAGACGCAGGCAAAAAGGCGCTCAGAATAATCAGCGCCGGGTTTGTTGTTTCGTCAATTTCCGTAACGTCATCCGGAGCTCTTGAGGGACTCGGCAAGGGTGTTGAATCTCTCATAATATCACTTTGCAGGTATGCAGTAATAATAATCCCGACAGCTTTTGTATTAACACGGATATTCGGCGCTGACGGTGTTTGGAATGCCTTTTGGATAGCAGAAGCCGTGTCGGCCGTAATTTCCGCCGTTGTTTATAAAAAGGCGGTCGGTAATAAGCTGAATTCACGCAGAGCTGAAAACAACTTTTAATTTGTATATATTGTCTTAAAATAATTGACACCGCTCTCGTTGTGGCATATAATTTGCACATAATGATGTATGTAACGTTTTGGAAGTTTTCCGAGATTTTCATTACTGTGATTTATGCGATAACGTAAGGGGCGATAAAATGAATACGGTAAAATTAAAAACAGAGTGCGGAGATATCGTCGGGCTCGATAACGGCAGCTATGTTGAGTTTCGCGGCATAAAGTATGCCGACGCGGGCAGGTGGGAGTATCCGGTCGTTACCGATGGGTGGGACGGCGTATATGATGCGACCGCTTTCGGCGATTGCTGCTACCAGCACCGCGGTTTTGAGGACGACGCAAAGGTTAACCCGTTTTATCACAGGGAATTCAGGCGCGGTATGAGCTTTACATACAGCGAGGATTGTCAATATCTCAATATCAGCGCGCCCAAAAACGCAAAAAAATGTCCCGTTTTGCTGTATATACACGGCGGTTCTTTTACGGGCGGCAGCTCAAACGAGGGGCATATCAGCGGTAAGGCATGTGCCGAAAATGACATCGTTTTTGTCTCTGTGAATTACCGTCTCGGGCCGTACGGCTTTTGTTCTCACCCCGATGTCGCCGATGAAAACGGAGTATGCGGTAATTTCGGCCTTTTTGACCAAGCTGCGGCACTTAAATGGATAAAAAACAACATTTTTTCCTTCGGCGGAGATCCCGACAGAATAACCCTTTTGGGGCAGAGCGCAGGAGCTATGAGCGTAGATGTGCTTCTGTCAAGTCCGCTTACAAGGGATATGGTGTCGGGTGCCGTTATGTTGAGCGGAGCCGCGCTTCAACGAGTTTTGTCACGCCCGCTGTCGCCGCAAAAAATGAAAAAATTCTGGGATGAAATAATCAAAAATGCCGGTAAAACAAGCCTTTCCGAGCTTAGAGATACGGACGCGAAAACCCTTTACTATGCATGGCTTAAGGCGTGCCGCGACGAGGGAATTAAAAGTACACTCTCTTACACGCTTCCGTGCGAAGACGGAAAGCTTCTTACGAAAGATACGTTTAACATAAAAACAATAAGCGCAATGCCGAAAATACTCGGCGTCACAACGGCAGATATGATACCGATAGTTTTAAAGCTGCTTGTGAAAAAGTGGGTACGAAACGATAAGGGCAGTAAATGCTTTGTCTATCTTTTTGCGCGCAATTTGCCGGGCGATAACTGCGGCGCATGGCATTCGAGTGACTTGCCGTATGTGTTTGCAACTCTCAAAAACGGTTGGCGGCCGTTTACCGATATCGACTATCTCATATCGGAGCAAATGGTGGCGGCAATCAGCGCTTTTGTAAAGTGCGGAGACCCGAATTGCAGGGAAATCCCGACCTGGAAGCCCGGAACGCACAAGGTGATGAATTTTTGCGAAAAGACGCGCCTTGCAGGCTGGAAGACCGCAACGCTTATAAAAAATACACTCTTCAATAAGGGGCCGGTGCTGTAATGAAGTTTTCATATGATTTTAAGCTGTCCGAGCATAGCGGCAGCAGCAGAGTTTACGTTTGCGGCGATATTACGGCGCGAATCGACTTCTTGAGCGGCAGTATGATGCGCGTCGCCTTATTCCGTGACGATTGTAAAATGCTGCCCACTTTTACCGTAGACCCGCAAAACGAATTTCTTACAGAGGGTAGGGATAAGCTGAGCCTTGACGGATTTCCGCTGTTTGCTCCGCAAGTAAATGAAACAGCCGATGGTGAGCGCTTCTCTTTGGGAAATGTCGAAGCAGAGCTTAATACGCACAACTTTGTACTGAGCTATAAAAAGGACGGCAAGCTCCTTTTTGCCGACAGAGCACCGCTTGCCTATAATTTTCAGAACGAATTCGGAAACGGTACATATCATTATTTAACGCGCGAAAAGGGCGAAAAAATATACGGCCTCGGCGATAAGGGCGGCAGCGTCAATAAGGCGGGGCGCACCTTTCGCATAGAGACGAGCGACAGTATGGGTTATGACGCGGAAACGTCGGACCCGCTTTATAAGCACGTGCCGTTTTATATGTGTGAAAATTCCGTCGGTTGCTACGGTATCTATTACGATACCTCCGATAGTGCCGTTATGGATTTCGGAAGGGAAATAAATAATTATTATCCCGCTTTCAAGTTCTTCAAAAGCGATGACGATTGTCTTGTTTATTATGTATTCTTCGGCTCAAAGCTTGAAATTTTAAGGCAGTATTGCTCTCTTTGCGGAAAACAGACCCTGCCTCCGAAATGGAGCTTTGATTACTGTGCCAGCACCATGGCTTATACCGACGCGCCGAATTCCGAAGAACAGTTGTATGGATTTCTCAGAAAGCTTGATACCTTAAATATGAGCTGCAGCGGATTTTATCTGTCCTCGGGCTATACCTCCATCGGCGACTTGCGGTGTGTTTTTAATTGGAATTACGATAAATTCCCGAACCCCGCAAAGTTTATTGAGCGTTTTAACAGCGAGAAAATTCACTTGATACCCAATATCAAGCCTGCCTTTTTGACGTCGCACCCTATGTACAACGAAATAGCCGAAAAAGGGCTTTTTGTAAAGAATGAAGACGGCACACCGTTTGTAACCGAGTTTTGGGACGGTATGGGCAGTTACATTGATTTTACTCTGCCCGAGGGCTTTAAGTTCTGGCACGACAATGTTGCGGCAAAGCTTCTGGACTACGGAATAGACGCCACTTGGAACGATAACAACGAATTTGATATAAAAGATACCGACGCTGTGGCAAACGGCTTTAAAGACGGCAGTGTAAAGGCGAGCAGAATAAGACCGATACTCACGTATCTTATGGTCGCCTCCTCGTACTCTGCGCAAACAGAAAAATATCCGGGCAAAAGACCGTTTTTATCGACACGAAGCGGCAGCAGTGCCGTAAGACGTCTCGCAACCACCTGGTCGGGTGACAATTTTACATCATTTCATGACCTGCGTTATTGCCATTACATAGGTATGACGCTGTCTTTGTCGGGATTTTTCTTCTACGGGCATGATCTCGGCGGTTTTTCGGGCGATATGCCGTCACGTGAGCTGCTTTTAAGATGGATGCAGCACGGCATTTTCGAGCCCAGATTTACAATACATTCGTGGAATTCGGACGGCTCCGCAACTATGCCGTGGAGCTATCCGGATGCCATTCCTGCCGCACGAAAAATAATGGCGGAAAGAAAAAAACTCATTCCGTATCTTTATAATTCCGCCTTTTTATCTGTCGAAAACGATGTGCCGATGACAGCTCCGCTGTTACTATACTATGGTGACAAAGAGATAGACTGCGACAGCACATCGTTCCTCGTGGGCAGAGATATTCTTGCCGCGTGTATTCTCGATGAAGGAGTGAACGAAACCGAGGTTTATCTCCCCAAAAACGAAATTTGGTATTTAAACGATAAAGTATACGACGGCGGTACGTCCGTAATGCTGAATATTCCGTCGGACGGTGAGGTCCCGTATTTTGTGCGAGGCGGAAGCGTTATAGCTACCGATGAGGGGGAGTACGGGTTCAAATCCTCGGAAAAATTAAGGCTTACCGTGTATCCGTTAAGGAGCGGCAGCTTTAAATCGGAATTCTTTACAGATGACGGCGAGAGCTTTGCGTATAAAACCGGCGATTGCGTTCACTTGCTGTTCACCGTGGATTGCGACAGCGAGTATGTCAGAGTCCGTATCGAGAATATCGGTGAAAAATCATTTATCCCGGATATTGTGCTTTGCGACGCCGACGACAGAATACTGACGGTAGAATAATACATTGTAAATTACAAAAAAAGAGCCCCGGATATGCTTGCTTCGGCATATCCGGGGATTTTGTCATCAAGACCTGTTTTTACTTTGATTCGGCTTCTGCCTTTTCTCTTCTTTCGCGCAAAACATTGTGAAGCTCATCCAGCTGCTCCTTTGAAAGCTTATAGCCGAACGTCAATACAACGAATATAAGAGCAAGCAATATTGCGGGGACTATTGTTGCTATGTCATATAGCCTTGTCAGAACCTCGGGTGATTGAACGGCGAGCTTGCCGTCATAGCCTATAGCTCCGAGAACGCCTGCCGCACCTGCACCGGCTACTGTTTGACCGAGCTTGCGTACAAACGAATAAAAGCTGTAAGATGTGCCCTCCTCTCGTCTGCCCGATATGTATTCGTGATAGTCCGTGACATCCGTAACAAGTGCCCAGATTTGCATAATAAGGAAGGTTTGACCGGCCCCGGAGAAGAACGAGAGAACGAGAAATACATACGGATTACTCACAGCCTGAGTGAATTTAATGACGAACATTGCTATGTTTACAATAAGAGCAAAAAGTATTCCTGCGGAGCATATCTCTTTTTTGCCGTATTTTCTTATAAGCTTGCCCATAAACGGCAAAAGCAGTACCATCGGCAAATATGTGCATACGGTAACAAGTGCGTAAAGACCCGGCTTTTCATAGAAATTCTTAAAGAGATAGTTGTAAACGGTCTGAGTATACATCTGGAAGCAGATAAGAAGCATTGATACTATGCAAAGCGCGATAAACGGCTTGTTTTTTAAAAGAGCGCGCATCGCTTTGCCGATACTATAATCCTTTTGATTCTGCGTCGGCGGTAAGGTTATTCTCTCCTTTGTCAATTTAAAGTGTAAGAAGAAAATTATTACAGTGAGAACCGAGAGAACGGCTACCGACAGCGAGAGCTTTGTGCCGTCGAGTACCTTTGCGGTTGTTCCGTTTTCATTTGTCACGGTAGTATAAACGATGAGCGGTAAAATAATAGAGGCGGGAAGACCGCCGATGCCTGCACCGATGCTTCGCCACATCGAAAGCGAAGACCGCTCTATTTCATCATCAGTTATTACCGAGGCGAGCGAGCCGTAGGGAATATTTACGCCGGTGTACATCATACCGTAAAATATGTATGTGATATATGCGTAAATAAGATACCGGTTGTCGCTGAGACCCGGAATTTTAAAGAACATAAAGAAAGCACCTACCGCAAGCGGCAGAGATGCCCAAAGTATGTACGGCCTGAATCTTCCGTATTTAGTGGGCTTCCTTGAGTCGATAAAAGAACCCCACATAGGGTCATTTACTGCGTCCCAAATTCTCGCAACTATCATCAGTACGGTTATGCGCGCCGCGGATATTCCGAGAACGTCCGTGTAAAACATATTCAAAAATGCGGAGACAAGTCCGAATGTCAGCAGTCCGCCCATATCTCCCATGGCGTAGCCTATTTTGTCTTTAAAGGTTATGCCGTGCATAGCTTCTTCTGATTTGCTCATACAATTCCTCCGTTTTTTTGTATTTTATCCACTTTGCATTTGCTGTTTGCTTTCCGATACCTGACAGGATGATACCGGGTAGTGTAAAGCAAACTACATTTACACACAGACCTTTTGCTTTCGGAACTTGAAAGAAATCCGCTATATAGCGCCTTTATAAGCCGTAGCAGCTCATCTTTCACGCCTATAAAAAGCAAAATCCTGTAAAGCATTATACTTTACATAGCTGCTGATAAGTTGATTTCGTTTGCGAAAAATCCGCAGCAGAGCATAAATGACATAATGGAATTATAATACAAAAATATGCAGTAGTCAATCGCAAAAACTAAGCAATATACCCAAAGAGGCAACAAGTTAACATTATCACCTTTTAAGTCCGGGTTTAAACGAAAAACACTTTTTAACCTAATCTTAATAATTTCGACTCTTGTTTGTAATTTTGCGATGATATATATTGTATTGCAGTTGATAAGAGTACAATAAGATTTGACAGGAGATATTATATATGGATATACAGTATAGCGTTAAACCCGCCGGTTCGGAAATTCGAAAAGAAAAAATCAAGAGCCGTCTTTTCGGACTTTTTATAACATTGTTTATAATGTCCGCTCTGTTTATAAAAATGTTTGTCTTTGTTCCCATGCTGAACGAGCATCCGACATTCGGTGACGACCGCAACGGTGTCGCTCGCGTTATAGCGGCTGACAATATTCCGCAGAATATTATGTCGTAAAGCCGTACTTTTGAAACTATTACTGTTGAGACCGCCGTGCCGAGTGCACGACGGTCGTTTTTTATACATTACATTATATAGCGTATGCTGCTTGTGTTGTGCAATCGCACTAAATTTACGACATCAAAACCGTCGTTTTGTACTGATATACAAAAGTTGTAGGAAGTGACAAAAAATTCAGCTCAACTATTGACAAAACGACAACGCGGCTGTAAGATGTGTACAAATAAAGAAAGTAATACTTGTGCAATAGATACAAAGCGGGGAGCTAAAATGGCAGAAATCATCAGATCAATGAATTTGATAAGTGTGTTTAAACAGGAAAAAGGCGTAAAACGCTTTTTTATGATGATATTCAGCATACTGCTTATGGGCTTCGGTATTTCGCTTTTCTCTTATTCCGATATGGGTGTTGACCCGTTCACATCAATGAATATGGCGATAAGCGGTAAAATCGGTATCAGCTTCGGCTTTTATCAGATGTGTATCAACTGCGTTATCCTTATTGCAATTGCTTTTTTCGGCAGACATCTTATCGGCTTCGGTACAGTAGTTAATATGGTCGGCGTCGGTTATATTTGTGAATTTTTCACTTCGCTGTATGATGCGCATTTGCCTATGGAAAAATCCCTTGCTTTACGCTTAGTCTTAATGCTCTTCGGCGTAATTTTCCTCTCTCTTGCGGCTTCGATGTATTTCACTTCGAATCTCGGAGTTGCTCCCTATGACGCCACGGGCTTTGTCCTTGATGACAGGACTAAGATTAAATATAAATGGTGCAGAGTCATAACAGACCTTATCTGCACGGCTGTCGGATTTGCTTTCGGCGGACCGGTCGGCATCGGCACTGTGGTTACCGCCTTTATGATGGGCCCGGTGGTTGCGTTCTTTAACAAGCATGTGTCGGAAAAACTGCTTGCCGCAAAAATGCCGAGACTTGTTGTCCGTGTCTATGACCTTCGCCGTTTCGGCGGTGGGGTAATATCTTCAAACGGCAAATTCGCAGCATAAACTCGCTTATTCCATTTCCTCTCTTTTTATACACTTTTCTACGGCAGATTGTCTGCCACGGCTGCTTTTTGTTCTCCACACTTAAAGCAGTAAAAAATACCACCGTCAGGTGGTATTTTTTTGCCTTTTTTCGTTTTGTGTTATATTCGGCACGGGTAATGTTTTCATACGGGTAAAGCCTGAAACAAGCAACTCGGCTGAAAAAACAAACCGATTGCCTTATGTTCGTTTTCTTGACAAATGATGTGTAAGTTTGTTATCATATAAAAAGGTATTTATGCTATTTGGTTTTGGAGGAAAAAAGATGTTGACCGATAACTTATGTATGGGTTGTATGAGAGAGCTTGGGGAAGAAAAGGTTTGTCCCCATTGCGGATTGCATGCGGATTTCGTTCAGGAATCTCCGCTTCTGCCGCTTAGAACGGTTATCAACGACAGATATATTATAGGTAAAGCCATTTCAACCGGAGGAGACGGTGTAACATATATCGCATGGGACCGTGAACGCAATGTCGCGGTAGCCGTAAGAGAGTTCCTTCCGCTGGAGCATGTAATCCGTGAATTCGGTGATAGGGCAATAACCGTTAAAAAGGACAGTTCTCTTGTGGTTCACGACGGTATAATGGCGTTTTTGGAGCTTTGGCGCAAAATCGCAAGACTTCGTGATCTCTCGGCGTTAAAGCCCGTTGTTGACATAGTTACCGAAAATAATACTGCGTACTCCGTTTCCGAATACATAGAGAGCATAACGCTACGCGATTTTCTTTTGAAGAGCCGCACGGGCTATCTCGGCTGGGATCAGGCAAAGACGCTTTTGATGCCTGTGCTTTCAACTCTTGCCACAATGCACGAAGCAGGAATTTATCACCTTGGTATTTCACCAAACACACTTCTTTTGGGTCGTGACGGTAAGCTCAGACTCACGGGCTTTATGATATCCGACGCGCGACTTACAAATACCGACTTTAACGCCGAGCTTGTAAAGGGTTATGTTCCCTATGAGCAGTATGACCCGAACGGCAAGGTAGGCGCTTGGTCCGATGTATATGCGTTTACGGCAGTTGTTTACAGAACACTTATAGGAAGCACTCCCGACGATTCGAGTGAGCGCGTGGTGAACGATAAGCTTTTAATTCCGGCAAAATTCGCCGAAGTTCTTCCTGCATATCTTGTCAGTGCCATACACAACGGTCTTCAGCTTCAGCCCGAGGACAGAATAAGAACCGTTGATGATCTCCGTGAGCAGCTTTCCGGAAGTCCAAGCACCATGGCGACAAATAAAATAAAATATGAAACTCCCATAGAGGATGCTCCCAAAAAACAGGATCAGCCTACAACAACAGCGGATGAGGAGGCGGAGCGTAAGCGCCGCGAAAAGCTGCGTCGTGAGCAGGAACGAAAACAGGAACAGACCAAAACTCTGCTCATAACCTTTGGAATTTGCGTTGCAATAGGGCTTGTGGTTCTCGGCGGTTGGCTTTTTGCTACCCGTGAAAAGGCGCAAAAGGACAATACAACTCCTACGGAGGAGGTTTCGCTTGTCTCCGTTCCCAATTTTGCGGGGCAGAGTTATACGAGAATTTCGACAGACGAGGTTCAAAATCAGCGCTTTAAGATTACGGCCAAATATGAATATAACAATAAGGTGAACGTAGGATATATTATTTCTCAGAGCATAGAAGAGGGCCAGCAGGTTCCCTACGGCACCGAGCTTGTGCTTACTGTCAGCAAGGGCACGGAGTATATTGATATACCGGATGTTTCCGGCAAGGATTACGCCGATGCGGAAAAAACTCTTACAGATGCCGGATTTACTGTCAAAAAGGTTGAAAAATCAAATGACGGAACACATCAGGCAGGCAAAGTAATAGCCTCCACTCCGAGTGCCGGCACATCGGCAGAGAGCGGCAGCGAAGTGTATCTTCAGGTTTGGGGTGCGGCTCCGACAACAACCTCGGCGTCAACTACAAAATCCTCAAACGGATTCGGTATAGATATTCCGAGAATAAGTGATATCTTTTGATTAAAATCTATATGAGGCTTAAATAAAACCAAAGGACTGCAAGGTATAATTCCTTGCAGTCCTTTTTATGCTTTAATCTTTTTTTACTTTTTTATTTCGGCGACAAGACGGTTGATTTTCTCGGCCAGAGCCTTGATTTTCGGGTCGTCCTTACTTACGGGAAGCATCGGAAGCCTCGGAATACCGCAGTCTATGCCGTACCTGAGAGTCATAACCGCTTTGCATGCTCCGTACAGAGAGCCGAATGACAAAAGCTCGTAAATGCAGTCGTTTATTTTTGTCTGCATTTTTTTTGCGTTTTCTATATCACCGGTTTCTATAAGCCTTGTGAGCTCAAGATAAAGCTCCGGCATGGTGCCGTATGTACCGCCTATGCCTGCCGTTGCGCCCATAAGCCTGCCGGCAAGCAGCTGCTCGTCCGGACCGTTGAATATAACAAAATCGGGTCCTGCGATTTTTCTGAATCTCTCCGTCTGGCAGGTGCTTTCCGAGGAGTTTTTTATGCCTATAACCTTTTCTTTCTTTGCCATTTTTTCAAAAAGCTCAAAAGACAAATCATATCCGGTAAGCTGTGGGATATTGTATATAAAGAACGGAAGCTCCGTGGAGTCCATTATTGTGTCCCAATGCTTTTCGATTGAAGCCTCCGAAAGTCTGTAATATACGCTCGGAACAGCCGAGACGGCAGAAACGCCTATTTTTTCGGCATGGCGTGCCAAAATGCACGCTTCCTTTGTGGACGCGGCTCCGACGTGTACAATAACGGCCATATCGTCTCCGGCGGCCTCTTTAACAGCCTCTGCTACCTGCATTCTCTCCTCGGTGCTCAGTAAAAAGCCTTCTCCGGTGGAGCCGCAGGCATATATTCCGTTTACCCCCAGCTGTTTGTATTTTGCAACAAGGGCTTTTATCGCATCTGTGTTTATGTTGTCGTTTTCGTCGTATATTGCGTTTAAAGCGCAAAAAACCCCTCTGTAAATCGAAGTATCGTATTTCATGGTATTATAATCACTCCTAAAAGCATTTTCATATATTATATTACCGTATCGCAACCAAAACAATGCTTTTTTGTTTTTGTATTGTATTTTTTATGAATCGGAAATATAATATAGTAAATTTGATATTTTACAAAGGATGAAAAGACTTGACTAACGAGGAAGTTTTGAAGAGAATAAAAGGCGGTCTTATAGTGTCGTGTCAGGCGCTTAGCACCGAACCGCTCTGCGACCCGTACATAATGTCCATGATGGCGTATGCGGCTAAAGAAGGCGGGGCCGTAGGAATACGTGCCAACACTACGGTTGATATAGAGGCAATTAAGAAAAAGGTGGATTTGCCTATTATCGGAATAATAAAAAAAGACTATGAGGGAAGCGACGTCTATATAACTCCGACCGAAAAAGAGGTTGAGGAATTGGTGCGAACGGGCGTTGATATAATTGCCGTTGACGCCACAAAGCGTATGCGTCCGGGTAATATAACATTTGAAGAATTCTTTAAAAATATACGCAGTAAATATCCGAATCAGCTTTTTATGGCCGATACCTCATGCTTTGAAGAGGGGAAAAAAGCTTTGGAGCTCGGCTGCGATCTTTTGGGCACAACTATGTGCGGCTATACCGAGTATACAAAGGGACATTCGCTTCCGGCACTTGATTTAATAGAGCGATACAGCAAGGAGCTTCGGGCAAGAGTGGTTGCCGAGGGCGGAATTTGGGTACCGGAGCAGCTTGAGGCCGCATATAAGAGCGGAGCTTATACGGCAGTTGTCGGTACCGCCATAACAAGGCCGAGAGATATTACAAGACGTTTTGTAAATGCCCTCAAGACATTAGATGAATAAAATGCGAAAGGGTTAAAATGAAAATCTTAGCTATTGATATAGGCGGAACAGCCATTAAATACGGTATTACAGACGAAAATTTTAATGTCTGTGAATTCTATGAAATACCGTCCGAGGCAAAACTCGGCAGAGATCATCTTATGCTGAAGGTGCTCAGCATCGTAGGTACATATTACGGCGGTGTCGATTGTGTGGGAATCAGCACTGCGGGTCAGGTGAATTCCGAAGAGGGCAGGATAATCTTCGCGAACGAGAGTATCCCACACTATACGGGCACCGAAATCAAAAAGATGATAACGGAAAAATATGATATACCGGTTGTTGTTGAGAATGATGTAAATTCCGCCGCGACAGCTGAAGCTATGTTCGGCAGCGGCAAAGGCTCAAACGACTTTCTTTGCCTGACTTACGGAACGGGAGTCGGCGGAGCGGTTTGGCTCGGTGGTAAGCTTTACACGGGCCATGATTTTTCAGCGGGCGAATTCGGGCACATCGTCACACATACGGGCGGCTTGCGCTGTAATTGCGGAAATAACGGGTGCTATGAGATGTATGCTTCCACATCGGCGCTTGTCAGAATGGTCAGGGAGGGCACCGGAAAAGAGCTTACGGGGCGTGAAATTTTCGAGCCGCAAAATTTTCATAATACTGCAATAAGAGCAATAATAGATAATTGGATAGACGAAATAGTAGGCGGTTTGTCTACACTCATTTTCATATTTAATCCGGCTGTCATAATCCTCGGCGGCGGTATTATGAATGAGGATTATATAATCTCCGAGATTGATAAGCGTATTCATTCAAAGGATATAAGAAGCTTTAAAACCGTGCAAATCAAAAAAGCCATGCTCAAAAATCGCGCAGGAATGCTCGGAGCGGCATACCTTGCCAAGAAAAATTTCGATAAGCTGCCGAAAAACTAAAAAACATTTCCGAACGAGGGCGTTTCCGTTTCTGCTATGTGCTCGAAACGGTAGATGCTCTCGCGGCATTTTTCAATAAGCTCATCGTAATCTTTATCTGTACTGAGCTGTCGTATTTGCTTCATAAGCATCATAAGTTCATCCATTTCGCTGTGATTGGTGTAAACGCCGAGCAGCGGACTTTTTTTATCCCACATTTTTTCAGTATCGTCGCATTTTCTTTTCGTCTCGTCGGCGTCACCGTTTTCCGCCGCTCTTATGACATCGTTTACCGAGCAGCTCATATTGCGGCAAATGCTTTTCAGATTTACATACCCGCCTATCGAAATCGCTATTCCCGTAATGAGCATACATACGGCAATTATCAGTCTTTTCATTTTTCCTTGTCCTTTTTTAATATATTTATGTTGCCGTCCTTGTCAAGTGTCATAAGCATTACATCTTCTTCGTTTAGATGCTTGTCTTTTAGGATAGCTTTTATTTTGTCGCTGTCGGTATTACATTCGGCAAAATCGGTTTTGATTATTCTTCCGTCGCTTATGACTATACACGGAAGAGAGCTTTTCGGAGTATTTATTTTCAGCTCGCTCTTTGTGGCGGGCTGATTTTCTTTTTTGAGCAGAACGCTTAACGTGCCGTCCGTCTCAACTATGGCATATTGCACCTCCGATATATCAAAAATATCTTTTTTGCGCAGAGCCTCCGCAAGGTCGTCTGTTGTAAACCTAAGTTCCTTGAGTTTCTTGGCATTGAGCTTACCGTCGCGAATGACAATAACCGGATTGCCCTGCATTACCGAGCGGAATTTAATGCTTTTCATACCTATGAAGGATACGAGCATTTCAAATCCGGAGAGTACAAAAACAGGTATAAGAGTGTTGACGAGAGGAATTTCCGTGTCCTGCATCGGTATTACTATTATCTCAGACAAAAGTATGGTAATTACAAGCTCGGCAGGCTGCAATTCTCCTATTTGACGTTTTCCGAGAACACGCATTGTAAAAATTATCAGAATGTAAAGTATCAAAGTGCGAAACAGAGTTATCAGCATAATTTCACCCACACTTATGTTGTCCTTTTTTTCCCGAATATAAACTTTTCTTTCGGAAATAACATAAACGGTGATAAAAATGAGCAAGTGGTTTAAAAAGGAAGTAAAAAAAATAACCGACCCCGTCGCTTCGGAGCCGGCCGAAAAAACTCGCGTGTCGAAAAGCATCACCGAGAATACAATCTGTTTAAAGAGTCGGTTCGGAAACAGCTTTGATATATTGTATAAGGAAATATCGCTTAAGGGCAACAAGGCACTTTTTGTTATGGCGGACGGTATGTGCAATAATATGCAGGTGATATGGCAGGTTATAGGTCCTGTTTTGTTTGCGCCGAATATGCCGAAAGAGCCGTCAAGGCAGGCTGATTATATCCGTGACCGGATAACCACGGGAGCCGACCAGTCGCAGACATACGATTTGGACGAAGCGATAACCGATGTATTGTCGGGACTTATAGTTCTTTTTATCGACGGAGTTGATTTTTGCCTCGAATTCGGCGTGCAGGGCTTTCCGAAAAGAAGCGTTGATGATGCAAAGACCGAGGTGCAGGAGAGAGGCTCGCATGAGGGGTTTACGGAGAGCTTCAAGGATAATGCGGCACTTTTACGCCGCAGAGTCCGTTCGCCGATAATGAAATGCGAAACGCTGACTGTCGGTACAACAAGCAAAACGAGAATTTGCGTCTGCTATATGTCGGACAGAGCGTCACAAGAGACAGTGGACAATATTAAGGCGCGTCTTAAAAAGGCAAAGCTCGATATGGTACTCGGCAGCGGTTACATTGCACCGTTTCTCGATACACAAAGTACCTCGTTTTTTTCGGGCGTCGGCACCACCGAACGCCCGGATGTTGCCTGTGCTGAAATGGCGGAGGGGAGAGTTGTACTGCTCGTTGACGGTACGCCGTTTGCGCTGATTGTGCCGTATTTGTTTGTCGAAAACTTCCAATCCATGGATGACTATAACTACCGTCCGTATTATGCCGTGTTTATAAGGACGCTGAAATTTATATCTTTTTTGATAAGTGTGTTTTTTCCCGGTATTTATGTTGCGGTATGTACCTTCCATCAGGAGGTTTTGCCGTCGTCAATGCTGTATGATATGGCGGTGCAGGAGAGTATGACGCCGTTTCCCGTTATGGTAGAGGCTATCTTCATTCACTTTTTATACGAGGTTATGCGTGAAGCGGGGCTTCGTATGCCAAAGGCCGTCGGCCACGCCGTTAGTATAGTGGGAGCACTTGTAATCGGCGATGCCGCGGTGACGGCAGGGCTCATAGCCGCACCGATGCTGATAGTTGTGGCCATGACCGCAATCAGCTCGTTTGTTGTATCACAGCTGTATCAGCCCGTTTCGGTGTTGAGATTTTTGTTTATGATAATAGGCGGTATAACCGGCTTTTACGGCATAGTTCTCGGCTTCGGTGTTTTGCTTGTGAATATCTGTGCGATAAATCCATATAAGGTACCGTATACCTCGTCGATTTCTCCGTTTACGCCGGGCTCCGTAAGAGATACGATATTGAGGTTCGGGTGGCGCAGACTCGGCAGGCGTGAGCTCAATATCGATAAGATGAAGAGGTAGTATATGAATTTGAAAGCCAAAATAAGCTCCGGGCAGTTTTTCTCTCTGCTGCTCTTATCAAGGTTTATATCCGTGCTCACATATTCGCCGATTTATAACGCGGGGCTCAATTCCTCCGATTATCTTATCGCCGGCGTCATAGGGATGATAATGGTGCTTTTTTCATGTTTGCCGCTGGCACTTGTATATAAGAGCAACGATAATCGCAGTGTGCTTGATATGGCGTATGAGATTTCACCGCTTTATTCAAAGATAATATCGGTTTTATATATATTGCTTTTCTTATTTTACGCTTTTTCAACGCTTTCGAGGCTTGACCTTTTTTCGGGTACGGTAATTTTTCGAGAGTCTGATACAAAGGTGTTCGTGGTTCTTTCGGTACTTCTTGCCTGCTATTCCGCGTGCTTGGGGCTTGAGGCTCTCGGAAGAGCCGGGGCCATATCGCTTTTTGTATTTTCCGTATCATTTGTGTTTATAATTGTGACAATGCTGTCAAAGCTTGATTTGAACAATTTTTCTCCCGTTTTTTACGACGGAGCTGGACGTGTGATATCCGCCGGACAAACCATGGCGGTGAGAACGATAGAGCCTGCCGCAATGGCGGTGCTCTTTCCGAGAGTCAGCGGAAACAAAAAAAGAGGCTTTTTTATATGGATGTCGGTACTTACGGCGTTTTTGGAAATTGTGTTTTTCTTCGTTTTTTCGGGACTCGGAGATTATGCCATGACACAGCTTTTCCCGATACATTCAATAGCCGTGCTGTCCGAATTCAGCGTTTTTCAGCGTATTGACGTAATACTCACGGGGGTGTGGATACTCTCTGCTTTTATCAAAATCAGCTTTATGCTCTATTTGTCGTCATATATAGCATGCCGTTCATTCTCGGCGAAATATAAAAAAATATATATATTTGCTTTTGGAGCGGCTGCCGTAATATTGCAGTTTGTTGTTTCAAAAAATGTTACAGGCTTTTTGATTTCGACAAGCAACGATATAAGGAGCGTACTATTTTATGTTGTTGTGATATTTATTCCGCTTTTGACGTTCGCTCTCGGGAAATTTAGAAGAAAGGAACAACGCAATATATGAAAAAAATCGCCGCACTTTTATTAACGGCTGTTATGATGCTGACATTTTCTTCATGCGCATCGACAGAGCTTGAGCTTAAAAACCGCATAATCGTGGAGGCGATAGGAATAGACTATTGCGATATCGGAGTGCGTGTGACCGTACAGTTTTTAAACGCCGACCAGTCAAGCAATCCGAATAACGGCGGCACTCCGGACGATATAGTGAAGAATATGACCATAGACTCACAAAATATATCCTCCGCAATTCAGAGTATTTCAAAGACGCTCGGCAAGCTCCCCATGATGTCTCAGAACCGTGTTATTATTTTCGGAAATGAAGCGGCAAAAGCCGGCGTCGGCAAAGCTCTTGATTATTTCGTGCGAAATTCCGATAACCGTGCTACCGTCTATGCGGCTGTTGCCGAAGATACCGCGGGACAGATCTTGCGTGCCGAAATGGGTCAGCGCGTCATTCCCGCAAAGGAGCTGTCTAATGTACTTTCCTCGTCAAAGTATAATTCCGTAACCGCCGAGAGAGCTTTTTATCAGTTCGTGAACGGCGTTACCGGCAAGACCTCATCGGCATTTCTTCCGATAATCGCGATAGAACAAAATGAAAAAGACGACGATGGTGGCGAGGACGGCCTAAAGGATTCTGCAAGGCCCGTGGTCAGGGGAGCTGCGCTGTTTAACGGCGATAAGATGGAAAACGTTCTGCCGCAGGACAATGTTCCGGCACTTTTGATGCTGTGTAATGACTTTAACAACGGCTCTCTTACGGCTGTGCTTGACGACGGGACACGCGTCGGCGTTTTGCTGACTAAGTCAAAAACCAAGATAAAAACATCTGTGAAAAACGGATGCCCGAGCTTTGATATTTCTGTCGATTGCGTTGCAGATTGTACCGAGACGTCAAAAATTATGAATGAAGCATTCACTCCGGAGGTGGCGGAAAATATAAAAACGGCCTTAGAAAAAGCCGTCCGAAGAAATATTGACGATACCGTAAAAAAGTGCTTTACCGAATTTAATAAGGACCCGTTCGGATTTGACAAGAGGGTAAAAAGAGCCGACGCCGAATATTATAGGGCTGAATCGGATAACTGGAAAAGCGTTTTGCAAAAGGCCGGGTACAGCGTAACCGTAAATGCGAAGCTTCGCCGCGCCGGAGACGAAAATATGGTTCCGGGCAGTTGACAGAGGGGAATAACAACGGTAAAATTAAAATATGAATACTATTGATAAAATATATGAGCAGGTAAAGAAAATACCGTACGGCAGGGTCGCAACCTACGGTCAGATTGCGCTTCTCGCCGGTAATCCGCGATGGTCGCGCGTAGTCGGATACGCTCTTCACGTAAATCCCGACCCCGAAAATGTGCGCTGTTACCGCGTGGTAAACAGGTTCGGCGAGGTGTCAAAGGCGTTTGCGTTCGGCGGCGAAAACGAGCAGATACGGCTTCTTAAAAGCGAGGGCGTCGAAGTAGACGAAAACGGCAGAGTCGATTTGAAAAAATACGGTATGGTATGAAATTTAAAAATCCGCAGGCACTTTTTTCGGTGCAAGCGGATTTTTCTTTATGTATGATTGCTTTTTCTGAATTGTTTTGGGGTTTGAGCCTTGTACTTCTTAAATGTTTTGACAAAATAGCTCAGGTCGTTGTATCCGCAGTTGAGAGCAATATCCGTAACGAGGTCGTCCGTGTACAAAAGCTGCTCCGCCGCACATTCTATTCTGTAATAATTGAGGTATTCGATAGGCGTTTTGCCGGTCATTTCGGAAAAGAAACGGCAAAAATATTTGGGTGACATATCGGCGGCTTCTGCGAGATTACCGAGAGTGAGCTGGTTCATATATTCCTCTCTGATAATTTTTAAGGAGCTTTTTAATTGCCGTATCCTTTTGAGGCTTTTAAACGTTTCGTCGTCGCTGATCTTATAACGGTGATTGCCGAGAATTTGCCCCATAAGCTCAAACAAAAGTCCCTGTATTATAAATTCATAACCCTTTTTCTCTTCTATAAAGGTGTCAAACAGCCTGTTTGCGGTTTTATATTCTTCGCTGTCAACGGCAAAAAAATTGTCGAGAATTATGCGGTGACTTTGCACATCGTCAATATCCTTTTTGCCTGCCGAGCAGCCGCGCAGGAATTCGTTTAAATCGAAGTCGAGACATTCGTAAACGCAGTCAACGGGCATACCGCCGTGCAATACCCCGTCGCACACAAGCACAATACCGCTGTTCTCGGTAAGATTTAAAGTTTCTTCGTTGAGCGACAGTACAAGACTGCCCTTTAAAACTCTGATAAGCTCGTAATCCATGTGCCAATGAAACGGCATTTGATAACGCGGGTGCTCCTTTGTAACATGGTGCAGCTCTATCGGAAAGTCGAAAGTGCCTCGTGATTTTTTCTCCTGAAATTCACCGAAATTCATAATTTACCTCAAAAGTGAAAATTGTTATATTTTTTATTTATTATACTACAAGAATTTATATAAAGACAACAGTATAATTAAAAATATATGAAAAAAATATATTTAATTTTTATAAACAGGAGGAAATTATGAGTAAAACAAGACTTATAGGCGATTATCCGGTTATAGGAATCCGCCCGACAATCGACGGCAGACGCGGCCCTTTAAAGGTGCGTGAGTCACTTGAAGAGCAGACCATGAATATGGCTCTTTCGGCGGCAAAGCTTTTTACCGACAATCTTCGCTATACAAACGGCGAGCCGGTAAAGGTTGTAATTGCCGACACAACCATAGGCAGAGTTGCCGAGGCGGCAGCTTGTCAGGATAAGTTTAAAAAAGCGGGCGTAGACATAACTCTTACAGTTACTCCGTGCTGGTGCTACGGTAGCGAGACTATGGATATGGATCCGAATACCATAAAAGGCGTTTGGGGCTTTAACGGAACGGAAAGACCGGGTGCGGTTTATTTAGCTTCGGTGCTCGCCTCACACGCTCAAAAGGGACTCCCTGCGTTCGGAATCTACGGCAGAGATGTACAGGAGGCTGACGCCACCGAAATTCCCGACGATGTAAAAGAAAAGTTACTGCGTTTCGGCAGAGCGGCAGTTGCCGCGGCCACCATGCGCGGAAAATCATATCTTCAGATAGGCTCCATAACAATGGGTATAGCCGGCTCTATAATAAATCCCGATTTCTTTGAAGAGTATCTCGGTATGCGCGTTGAGTCGGTAGACGAGGTGGAAATAATCCGCCGAATGACCGAGGGCATATATGACGAGGCAGAGTTTAAAAAGGCTCTCAAATGGACAAAAGAAAACTGCAAGGAGGGCTTCGATAAGAACCCCGACTGGTTTAAAAAGACCGATAAGGAAAAGGAAGAGGCTTGGGAATTTGTCGTTAAGATGATGTGCATAATAAAAGACCTCTATAACGGCAACGAAAATCTTCCCGACGGTGCCGAGGAGGAAAAAGTAGGTCACAACGCAATCTGCGGCGGCTTCCAGGGTCAGAGGCAGTGGACGGATTTTTACCCGAACTGCGATTTCCCCGAGGCGCTCTTAAATACGTCGTTTGATTGGAACGGTGCTCGCGAAACCTATGTTCTCGCTACCGAAAACGATACGTTGAACGGCGTTTCCATGCTTTTCGGTAAGCTGCTTACAAATACCGCGCAGCTCTTCTCCGATGTTCGTACATATTGGAGCCCCGAGGCAGTCAAAAAGGCTACGGGCTATGAGCTTGAGGGCGTGGCAAAGGAGTCAAAGGGATTTTTGCATCTGATAAATTCGGGTGCGTCCGCTCTCGATTTCTGCGGCGAAGTTAAAGACGAAAACGGCAACGGTATTGTAAAACCGTTCTGGGAAATGACCGATAAGGATATCAAAGCCTGCACCGACGCCACAACATGGAATGCGGCGGATCTCGGATACTTCCGCGGCGGCGGATTCTCTTCAAGATTTTTGACAAGAAGCGAAATGCCCGTAACCATGTGCCGCCTGAATCTCGTTAAGGGTCTCGGTCCCGTTATGCAGATATGCGAGGGCTACACCGTAAATCTTCCCGACGAGGTTTCCGACAAGCTTTGGAAGCGCACAGACTATACCTGGCCGTGCACTTGGTTTGCTCCGCGCCTTACCGGCAAGGGTGCGTTCAAATCGGCTTATGACGTTATGAATAATTGGGGAGCCAATCACGGAGCGTCATGCTACGGTCATATCGGAGCCGACCTCATAACGCTTTGCTCCATACTCAGAATCCCGGTTTGTATGCACAATGTACCCGAAGAAAAAATATTCCGTCCGGCGGCATGGAACGCTTTCGGAATGGATAAAGAGGGTCAGGATTACAGAGCCTGCAAGAACTTCGGCCCCATGTATAAATAAGGTGTAAAATGAGTAACGAAAAATATAACACACTCGCCTTTGATTTCGGCGCGTCAAGCGGCAGGGCAATAGTCGGCTCGTTTGACGGCGAAAAAATTGAGCTTTCCGAAATACACCGCTTTCCCAACGACCCGGTGTTTGTCGGCGGAACTATGTATTGGGACGTGCTAAGGCTGTTCCACGAAATTAAGCAGGGGCTTTTAAAATCGCGCCCATATAATATCAAAAGTCTCGGCATAGATACTTGGGGCGTCGATTTCGGCCTGCTTGACAAGGACGGAAAACTGCTTGAAAATCCCGTGCATTACCGCGATAAAAGAAATATCGGTATGTTAAACAAAGCTTTTTCTTATATTTCACAGGAGGAGCTTTATAACATAACGGGCAATCAGTTTATGGAGATAAACACGGCGTTTCAGCTTTTATCGTTAAAGCTCGCGCGCCCCGATTTGCTCTCACGGGCGGATAAAATGCTTCTGATGCCCGACCTTTTCCGCTATTTCCTTACCGGTGAAAAAACGACCGAGTATTCGATAGCTTCTACAACTCAGCTGCTTGATGCCGAAAATCGTTGTTGGTCAAAGAGAGTAATTGACGCTCTTTCTCTTCCCGAGGGTATTTTCTGCGATATTGTACCCACCGGTTCCGCGGCGGGAACCTTGTCCGATGAAATATGTGAGGAACTGTCGATACAGCCGTGCGCCGTTACTGCGGTTGCAGGTCATGATACACAGTGCGCAATGGTAGCCGTTCCCACCGAAAAAGATGATTTCATCTTCCTTAGTTGCGGTACGTGGTCACTGCTCGGAACAGAGCTCTCAGAGCCTCTCATAAACGAAAAAACGCTCCGCTGCAATGTTACAAACGAGGGCGGATACGGCGGAAAAGCGTCTTTCCTTAAAAATATTATCGGTCTTTGGCTTATACAGGAGACTCGCCGACAGTGGCAGAAGGAGGGCGACAGCCTTTCGTTTGCCGAGATGGAGACTCTCGCACGAAACGCGAAGCCGTTTTCTTGCTTTATAGACCCCGACGCTCCCGATTTTGTTGCCGCCGGGAATATTCCGGAGCGGATAAGGGCATATTGTCGCAGAACAGGGCAGTATGTTCCAAAATCCAAAGGAGAAGTTCTCCGCTGTATTTATGAGAGCCTTGCCATGAAGTACCGTTATGCCGCAGAGCAGATTGAGTTCTGCACCGGCAAAGAATACGACACAATATATATTGTGGGCGGCGGCACAAAGGATAAGCTTCTCTCATCGTTTACCGCGTCGGCGTGCAATAAAAATGTTTCCGCCGGACCTACCGAGGCCACCGTTCTCGGCAATATTGCTCTTCAGCTTTTGGCGGAGGGCAAAATAAAAACGCTCCGTGACGCGCGCAGAATAATCAGTAATTCCGAAGAGGTCACAAGCTTTACACCAAGCGAACCTGAAGCGTGGAATAAAAAATATCAGACTTTTAAGGAGGTAGTTTCTCTTGCTTAAAGGAATACCGGAAATACTTTCTCCGGAGCTTTTAAAGGTGCTCTGCGAAATGGGTCACAGCGACCGTCTTGTTATCGCGGACGGCAATTTTCCCGTTATGAGTATGGGCAAAAACGCTCAGATAATCCGTATGGACGGGCACGGCGTACCGGAAATACTTGATGCAATTCTAAGAGTGTTTCCGCTTGATACATATATCGAAAAGCCGGTAAATCTTATGGAGGTTATGCCGGGCGATAATGTGCAGACTCCAATTTGGGACGTTTACAAAAAAACAGTCGAAAAATATGAAGAGCGCGGGAAAAACGCCATAGGCGAAATCGAGCGATTCAAATTTTACGAAGAGACAAAGACGGCGTATGCTGTTATAGCTACAAGCGAAAAGGCTCTTTATGCCAATATAATGCTCCAAAAGGGCGTTGTCTGATTAAATAACGAAAGGAACTTGAAAAATGGATTATATGGAAACAAGAGAAGTTATGTGCGATATTTGCCATAAGATGTGGCAGCTCGGCTGGGTTGCGGCAAATGACGGTAACCTCTCGGTAAAATTGCCCGACGGTAACTTCCTTGCAACGCCGACAGGCATCAGCAAAAGCTTCATAACCCCCGAAAAACTCGTCATAATAAATTCCGAGGGCGAGGTGCTCCAGGCTATTGACGGTTACAGACCGTCGTCGGAAATCAAAATGCATCTTCGCTGCTATAAAGAACGCGACGACGTAGGAGCGGTGCTCCATGCTCATCCGCCTACAGCCACGGGATACGCCGTAGCGCACATTCCGCTTGACAGATACACGATGATAGAAACCGTTGCGGCGATAGGCTCTATCCCCGTAACACCGTACGGTACGCCGTCTACATACGAGGTGCCGGACGCCATTGCCCCGTATCTTCAAGAGCACGATGTATTGCTTCTTGCAAATCACGGCGCGCTTACGGTCGGTGCCGACGCAATAACCGCATATTACCGTATGGAAACACTTGAGCTATTTGCAAAAATCAGCCTTACGGCACATCTTCTCGGCGGCGAAAAGGAAATTTCGCGCGAAAATATCGACAAGCTGATAGAGCTTCGTAAGTATTACGGCATAACAGGCAGACACCCGGGATACAAGCATTACAGAGAAGACTGAGCCGGAGGATAACTCAAATACCTCTTCTCAGGAATCGAATAAAACCGACAGCGGCAAAGAAGAAAAACCGATAACGTGTTTTACTCATTCCTAATTACAAAAGCGTTACGGACTCAAAGTCCGTAACGCTTTTTGTATTTTTGACAGCGATTTTTTATTGTAAATATCGAAAAAGTGATATATAATTCATATGTAATCTAAATTGAATTGTGGCAGGTGGTTATATGAAGCCGTACGGACTTATACTTGCTGGCGGCGGTGCAAAGGGCGCATACCAGATAGGCGCTTGGAAAGCCATGCGCGAGCTTGACATTGAATTCGAGGCTATAGCAGGAGCCTCAATCGGCGCTATAAACGGAGCTATGATAGCTCAAGGGGATTTTGACGATGCGTATGAGCTTTGGAGCAACGTTGAGGTTTCGAGCGGTGTAAATATTCAGGGCGAGCTGAAGGATCCGAAAAATCTGTTCAGCTTCAGTAATTTCCCGAAAATCGCACACGAGATAATACGCAACGGCGGTGTTGACGTTACGCCGGCAAAGGAGCTTATAGCTGCCCATATCGACGAGAAAAAAGTAAGAGCGTCAAACATTCCGCTCGCTATTGAAACTGTCGACCTTGATTCGCTGAAGCCTGTCGAGATGTTTGTAGATGAAATGCCGGAGGGCGAGCTTATCGATTATCTTATGGCTTCGGCAAGAGTTCCGGGGCTTAACAGACAAGGCCCAAAGGACGGCAAATTCCTCGACGGCGGCGTTTATGACAATACCCCGATAGGTATACTCAGAAAGCGCGGCATAAATCGCCTTATCGTAGTCGATATATCCGGCATAAAAGGAATAGGTCACAAGGAGGCCTTGAGCTGTGCCAATATAGTTTATATCCGTCCGTTTGACGCAAAGGAGCTCGGCGAGTCGTTTGAGTTTGATAAAGAAGCGACGGAGCGTCGAATCAAAATGGGCTATCTTGATACCAAAAAGGCGTTCGGTAGGCTTTTCGGCCAGTTTTATTATTTCTCCCAAAAGGAATATAAGGCAATGCAGGAGCATTACGGCTACGAAGCGGTAAACGAGCTTGAAACGCTCGCTTTGGAATATGAGCTGCCGCGTCTTACCGTTTACACGGAGCGCAAATTTCTCCGCTCGTTAAAGGCTCTTATAAACGAAAAAGATGCGCTCCCCTCCGATGAAGAGGAGGACGAGGAGAAAAAATCAAAGCTCAAAAAGGCTGCTGAGGTCATACAGGAAACGCCGCAGATTTTGCTTAAAAAGTTCTCGATATATACGAGAAATAAAAAATATGCCAATGCGGTTTCCGTGCTTGAAAAATTCGGCGACAAAAAATAAAAATATACGGCAGAGCATTTAATATGCCCTGCCGTTTGCTTTTTCGGTGTATGCGGTTATCACGTATTTGTTGCAGAGCAGCGAAAAAACATATCGCCCTTTTTCGCAGTAATAATCAATATCGCAAAATTTCAAATTGTCAAAGAATATACCGCTGTCGTTAATGGCTTTTTCCGCCTCCATCGATGTTACTCCCATAAGCTCCGATGACAAGGCTATGTACGAGTCATAAAACTCCCGAAGCTCCTGTTCGTTGTAAGAGCCTTCTTCGCCGGTCACGGTTGCCGCGATTCCCGTTACCGTACCTTTTTCATCTGTGTCAAGCGTTAATAATGCAGTTTTGTCTCCTATTTTGTAAAAGCTGTAAAAGCAGCCGTCGCTTTTACATTCCTTGAAAAACTCCTCATACTTGATTTCGGGAGAATCGTATTCCGAATTGTAGCGGCGGCAAAATTCATATGCGTCAATGCTCTCTTGCCGTGAGCAGGCGGTTAGACAAACAGCTGACAGGCTTGCCGATATGAAAAAGCAAAAAAACTGCCTGCAGAGCATTTTACACGTTTTGTGTTTATTAACTGTTTGTTCATACTTTTTTAACAAAAACATATGGCATTCTGTCCTTTAATAGTATAAAATTATTAGGTATACTCAATTACTTTAAAATATTATATTCCAATCAAAATGCGAAAGTGGTGGTATTTTGTTTAAGAAATTCAAAAGATTATCCCGAAAAAGGCAGATTTTTACGGTTTTAATTTCGGTAATTATAGTTGCGCTTGTGGTAGCACTTCTCTATCAGACCTTCAAGCCGGAGCCGAGACCCGAATATCAGGTGCAGGCAGCCTCTGTCGGAGATATACAGGCGACATTTGATACAAAGGGGACGGTTGAGTCCACAAGCACCGAAAAATTCACGGCGGCGGCAGGCGTCAAGGTAAGTTCCGTCAATGTTGCGGTGGGCGACAGAGTAGAGGCGGGGGATGTTCTTGCTACCTTTGATGTATCTTCAATAGACGGTACGCTCGCAAATTATAAAAGTGCCTTTGACAAAGCCAAGGCGGCATACGACAAAGCAAGCGGTACCGTGAGCTCCGCAAAAAGCGGTATAAAGGCAATCGACCTTCAGATTTCTCAGACGGAAAGCGATATTTCCGCGCTTAAAAGAGAAATAGCCGCAACACATAATGCCGATATAAAAAATGCCGAGAACGCAAAAAAATATACCGAAGAACAGCTTGAGGCTCTTCGCGAGCAACTTAAAAACGGCGGACTTACCGAGGAAGAGATACAGGATATAATCAATTCCCTTAAAAATTCCTCCGGCGATGTAGATATAGAAAAGGCTCTTTCAGATTCCGTTGCCGCAAAGCAGATGAAATTAGCCCAGGCGGAAGCACAGCTGACCTCGCTTAAAACTCAGCGCGCCGTTTATGAGGCTCAGACAGACGAAACCGTGTCTGATATTTATAAATCCGTTATGGAGCAAAAACAAAAGGATTATGAGAGCTATAAAGCTATATATGATTCCCTTAAAAACGGTTGGGTCGCTTCGGCGGACGGAATAATCACCACTGTCAATATTGAGGCGGGCAAGGAGTTTACGCCCGCGGATACAGGTTCCTCCGGCGTTGATCTCTCTTCGATTATCGGCTCTATGACGAGCAATTCCGAGGTAGCCTCAACTCTTACCGATATTCTTTCGTCAACAGCAGGCTCCGCTTCGTCTGTCGGCGACGGTATAGTCCTTGAAAATTACGGTGAGTTTATAGCAAGCTTTACCGTCGGCAAATATGACCTTCTCGGACTTAAGGTCGGTCAAAGTGCGATTGTATCGACTCTCGGCTCCGATTATGATGCGGTTGTGTCGTATGTCGGTGCCACGGCTTCCGAAAATAACGGACTTAATATCAGTTCCATCGCTTCAAGCCTTACGGGTTCATCGTCAAATTCGGCGAGCGCGGTTGCAAAGGTCAAGATATTAAATCCCGACGAAAAAATAGTTATCGGTTTTGATGTTGATATAAAAGTCAATACCGAGAAAATAACAAATGTTCTCAAAATACCGGTTGACGCCGTGGCAACTGATGACGCCGTCACTTATGTATATGTATATAATCCAGATAAAAAAACCGTTGAAAAAAGAACGGTTGAGCTCGGCGTGTTCTCCGATGACGATTATGAAGTGAAATCCGGTCTTTCCGAGGGCGAAATGGTTGTTATGAATCCGAAAGCGGCTCTCACGGACGGAACAAAAATAGCGGTTAAGGGTTAATTTAAGCTGAAAAGGCAGGTGGCTCCGAATTGAATATAAAAGAAAACATAAGGATCGCCATTTTCAGCATTAAGTCGAACCTTATGCGCTCGCTTCTTACAATGCTCGGCATTATAATCGGCGTAGCTTCGGTAATAGCTGTAATAACTGTCGGCAACGGCGGCAGAGATTATATCGTGGGTATGATTCGTGATATGGGCTCAAGTGCCATAAGCATCACCGTCAATGCCGCAAATTCCGATATCTCAAATTCCGACTATATTACGGACGACGATATAAACGCCATTAAATCTCTCGATAATGTTCAGTACGTATCACCGATGGTAATGACCCTTGGGTCACTTTCGGTGGACGGCAACGACAAAAACGCCATAGGCTTTATAGTCGGAGGCAACAGCGATTTAAGATATGTTATGAACGGCGACTGCATATACGGCAGATACTTCAATAAAAACGAGGTTGAGGCCGGCAGAAGCGTGTGTATAATCGATTCAACAAGTGCCATGCAGCTTTTCGGCAAGAAAAATGTTGTCGGCGAATTTGTTTCCTTTAATTATAACGACGTATCTGTGAGCTTTAAGATTATCGGAGTTACCGATATGATGAGCTCGTTCGGCGGCGACAGCGAAAAGATGCTGGAAAATATGAATTCTCTTACCGGCGGTGCAGCGGTGACGAGTGCCATGATAATGGTTCCGTCTACCGTAGCCACTCAAATAATGGGCGGCGAGGCTCGATACGATACCGTTTATATTATGGCAAAGGATGAAAACGATCTTGAAAGTGCCGGCAATGCGGCAGCAAACCGTATAAAGGCAAGACATAACAACATGGACCGCGATTGCTATACCGTAACCAATATGGCAACCTATATTGACCTTTTAGATACGGTCATAAACGTATTTACCATATTCATAGCGGCGGTCAGCGCAATATCTCTCGTAGTCGGCGGAATAGGCGTTATGAATATTATGCTCGTCTCCATAACGGAGCGAACGCGCGAAATAGGCATACGAAAGGCTCTCGGAGCCAAAACGTCCACGATATTGTTCCAGTTTCTCACGGAGTCCATAATTCTGTGCCTAATAGGCGGACTTATAGGGCTTTTGCTGGGTGTTTCGGGAGCGGCACTGGTTTCGAAAATTATGAATGTTCCGCTTGAGGTGAAATTCTCGACAATTGCGCTTGCCATAGGATTTTCAACGGCGATAGGTGTGATATTCGGCGTTTATCCCGCAAAGCGAGCCGCAAAAATGCCGCCTATCGAGGCACTTCGAAGAGACTGATTTTTTTAAACGGAGTTGTGGGCAGAGATGACCCACAGCCCCGTTTTTTTGTTTGTACTTAAAAATTGTCTCTCGATGGGTCATATCCTGCAAAACGGTATTGTATATTTATTTTTGTCTAAAACTTCGCGACAAGATCGTTACTTTACATTTTTGAGAGCGTAAAATCCGCTTAAAACCAAAGTTTTTAACATTATGAACACGGTTTTGAACATTTTGATTGTCAAAAACTTCCGTGGCATAATATGTCAAAACTGCATAATTGTATTGTTCGAAATAAATTTATTGCATATTTTTTTGAATTACAAGGTTCGCTGTCCGTCATTTTTCGACAATTGCAGACCGATTTTTGAATAATGTTGTGTTTTGCGGCAGCTTTTGATATAATATAATAAGCAAATGAAAAAAGGAGTGTATTACCGTGGGACTTACCGTTACGGGGTTCACCGTTCTTTGGTCGGTGCTTCTTGTACTGTTTATAATTGCAGAGGCGATAACCGTTCAGCTTGTTTCCATTTGGTTTGCCATAGGCTCTCTTGTCGCGCTTATTGCCAATTTTTGCGGTGCGAATACACTTGTGCAGGCGGCACTTTTTGTCGGTGTATCGTTTGCGGCTCTTTTGCTGACAAGACCGCTCGTGAAAAAGTTCTCTACTCCTAAAATACAGCGTACAAATATAGACCGTATCATAGGCGAAAGGGCGATAGTCACGGAGGAGATAGACAATCTTCGTGCCACAGGTATCGTAAAAGCCGACGGAAAATCGTGGAGTGCTCGTTCCGCAGACGGAAGCATTATACCGGCGGGAAGCGTCGTCGAGGTGCAAAAAATCGACGGTGTTAAGCTGATAGTCGGTTTAATACAGAATAAATAAAAGGAAGAGGTATTTTATTATGGCATGGCTTTACGTTATTTTGGCGATAATTGTAATTGCATTGGTTATCGTTATAGCAAATCTTAAAATTGTTCCGCAGTCAAAAGCATATGTTATCGAGCGACTCGGTGCATATCTTACGACGTGGCAGACCGGATTTCACGTTAAAATCCCGTTCTTTGAGAGAATAGCCAAGGTTGTCTCATTAAAAGAGCAGGTCGTTGATTTCGCACCGCAGCCCGTTATCACCAAGGATAACGTAACTATGCAGATAGATACGGTTGTGTTCTTTCAGATAACCGACCCCAAGCTTTACACATACGGTGTTGAACATCCGATTTCGGCTATTGAAAATCTCTCGGCAACCACACTTCGTAACATCATCGGTGAGATGGAGCTTGACGCAACGCTTACATCACGCGATACCATAAATGCAAAAATACGTGTTATTCTTGACGAAGCAACCGACCCATGGGGCATTAAGGTTAACCGCGTCGAGCTTAAAAACATCATCCCGCCGCGTGAGATTCAGGATGCCATGGAAAAGCAGATGAAGGCAGAGCGTCATCGCCGTGAGGCAATTCTTACGGCAGAGGGTGAAAAGGCAAGTAAAATACTTGTAGCAGAGGGTCACAAGGAGTCACAGATACTCAACGCCGAGGCAGAAAAACAGGCGGCAATTCTTCACGCCGAAGCCGTCAAAGAAGCTAAAATACGTGAGGCTGAGGGCGAAGCCGAGGCTATACTCGCCGTCCAAAAGGCAAATGCGAAGGCCATTGAGCTTATAAACGAGGCTGCTCCGAGCGACGCCGTTATAGCCATAAAGAGCCTTGAGGCTTTCTCAAAGGCAGCCGACGGTAAGGCTACTAAGATTATTATCCCGTCCGAGATTCAAAGCCTTGCAGGTCTTGCCGCGAGCCTTAAAGAGCTTGTTACGGAGCCTGTCGCAGAGGAAAAAAACGACTCCTTCGAAGATAAGACCGAGTAAAAAGACAGTTTGATTTTAACTCCGCCGCAGAGCTTTTCCTTTAAAAAGCTTTTGCGGCGGCTTTTTGTAAATTCTCTAAAGTTTTGTATAAGCCCTTGCAATATTGAAAAGATTATATTATAATAATATCACCTTAATTTGGTCGTGTGCCGTGCGGGTCCTGTGCGACAGAGCTCCACGAACCATGTCAGGCGGGGAACCGAGCAGCATTAAGTGGTCAGCCTGTGCGCCACAGTCCGCCTGCACGGTGCATGACCAAGTTAAGGTCTTTATTTTTGTTATAATGAAGCCGAAAAGTGCCGCTGTATTTTGTTTGGCACAAAAGCAGGAGGTGTGAAAATGTATCAGGCGCTGTATCGCAAATATCGTCCGCAGACCTTTTCCGACGTCGTCGGGCAGGAGCACGTTACCGAGACTCTCAGAAACGCGGTAAAATCAGGCAGACTTTCACACGCCTATCTTTTCACCGGTTCTCGCGGAACGGGCAAAACCTCCTGTGCCAAAATTCTCGCAAAAGCGGTCAACTGTGAAAATCCCGTGGACGGCAATCCGTGCGGAAAATGTGCCGCCTGCCGCGGTATAGACGACGGCTCGATTTTGGACGTCATCGAAATAGACGCCGCGTCAAATAACGGTGTTGACAATATCAGAGATCTCCGCGAGGAGGCTAATTATACGCCGTCCGCCGTAAAGTACCGCGTGTATATCATAGACGAAGTGCATATGCTCTCCGTCGGCGCGTTTAATGCTCTTTTAAAAACGCTTGAAGAGCCGCCCGAGCACGTCAAATTCATTTTGGCGACTACCGAGGTGCATAAGCTTCCGTCTACGATTTTGTCACGTTGTCAGCGTTTTGATTTTAAACGCATTTCACCCGAGGATATAGCAAAGAGGCTTTCGTTTGTAGCCGATAAAGAAAATATTGATTTAACCCCCGAGGCGGCAATGCTTATATCACGTATTGCCGACGGTGCGCTCCGTGACGCCTTGTCGCTGCTTGACAGATGCGCGTCTTACGGAACCGAAATAACCGAAAAGGTGGCAAGCGACGCCGCAGGCATAGCCGGCAGAGAGCACCTTTTTGAGCTTGTTGACGCCGTAATCTCTCACGATAGTCCAAGGGCACTCACGATAATAGATGAGCTTTACAATAATTCCTGCGATATGGAACGTCTTTTAAGTGAATTACTCTCTCATTTCCGCAATATGATGGTTGCACTGACGGTGCCTAATTTCAGAGAGCTCGTTATTTGCCCCGATTCCGAAATAGAGATAATACGCCGCCAGGCAAAGAGTCTGACTCTTGAGAGTGTTCTCTCGTGTATGGACAGAATCGGTGACGCCATAGTCGAAATCAAAAGGGGAGCCGACAGGCGCACAAGTGCCGAAATGGCTGTTATCAGACTGACAAGTCCGAAGCTTGATACGGATACGGCGGCTGTTTTGCGCAGAATTTCTGATATTGAAGTAAAGCTTAAAAACGGCGTGTTTAAGCCTTCTTCCGAATCTTTGGAGTCGGATTTTGCCGCAAACGCATCTCCGGTGAAGCAAAGCGAGCCGAACGAAGCGCAAACACAGCAGGTTAAAAACGAAAAGCCCGAAAGCAAAGAGGCTGTTTCCGATAAAACGCCTGCCGCTTATGATGAGCCAAACAATGCGGAGCCGAAAGTAAATGAGACGTCGCAAGATAAAAACCGAGAAATAAAATCGGACGAAGTGTTTGAAAATTGGGCTGAGGTTGTCGATATATTGTCGCGCACTTCTCCGGCTCTTACGGGATTTTTAAACGGCTCGACGGCGTTTGTTCATCCGGGCGGATTTTTACTTATAAAATCGTCAAATTCAATACTCGGCCAAATGCTGATGACAGGCAATTTTTCAAACGACATTGTAAAGGCCGTGTATGAGGTCAGCGGCAAAAAATATCGTATAGGAATATACAATGACGAGCATTCCGAGGCAAAGCCGAAAAAAGACCCGTTAGATGGGCTTTTGAGCAGGGCAAAGGAACTCGGCATCAATGTTATAGACCAGTAAATAAGATTAAATTGGAAGGAAATGGTAATAATATGAAAGCAAGAATTCCGAACCAGGGTCCTACCGGAGCCAATATGATGAAAAAGCTCCAGGAGGTTCAAAGTAATATGAGCGCGCTTCAGGATGAGCTTGCCGCAGCGGAATACAATGCGTCGGCAGGCGGCGGAGCGGTTGAGGTTACGGTAAACGGCTCGCATGAAATTAAGGCTATCAAAATCAAACCCGAGGTTATCGACCCCGAAGAGCCCGAAATGCTTGAGGATCTTCTTATGGCTTCTCTCAACGAGGCTATGCGTAAAGCCGACGAAACCGCAGAGCGTGAAATGAATAAGCTTACCGGCGGACTTAATATCCCCGGAATGGGCGGTATGTTTTAATGGGATACAATATCCCTGCGCTTGAAAAGCTGATAGACGAATTTCGCAAAATGCCGTCAGTAGGCACAAAATCGGCGGAAAGAATGGCATTTTATGTGCTCGGGCTTGACGATAACGGGACCGCAGAGCTTGCAAATGCCATAGTGACGGCTCACGAAAAAATACATCAGTGCAAAATTTGCCGCAATCTTACCGAAGATGAAATCTGCCCGATTTGCAGTAATGAAAAGCGCGACAGATCTACAATTTGCGTGGTTGAAAGTCCGCGTGATGTCATAGCGTTTGAGCGTACCCACGAATACCGCGGTCTGTATCACGTGCTGCACGGCGTTATTTCGCCGATGAACGGTATAGGCCCAGACGACCTCACCGTTAAAGAGCTCCTTTTGCGTATGAATGACAGCGTAAACGAAGTCATTATGGCTACAAACCCCACGGTAGAGGGCGAGGCAACGGCTATGTATATCAGCAAGCTTTTAAAGCCCATCGGCATAAAAGTAACAAGGCTTGCTTACGGTGTTCCCGTAGGTGCCGACCTTGAGTATGCCGACGAAGTAACTTTGATGCGCGCACTTGAGGGCAGAAATCTTATATGATTAAAAGGTTCGGCAGATAGCTGCCGATAATGTTGACGAAAGGTAAAACTTATGGCTGCCGAGCAAATCAAAAAAATTGCACAAAATAAAAAAGCCTACCACGATTATTTCATTCTTGAAACCTACGAGGCGGGTATAGAGCTTTTCGGCACGGAAGTCAAGAGTATACGCGAGGGCAGGATAAACTTAAAGGATTCCTGGTGCAGTATCGACGGCGGCGAAATATTTGCAAATTCGGTTCATATAAGCCCGTATGATCACGGCAATATTTTTAACCGCGACCCTCTGCGCGTAAAACGCCTTTTAATGCATAAAAAAGAAATACACAGGCTCTACGGCACAATAAAACAGCAGGGGCTGACTCTCATACCGCTGTCGGTCTATTTTAAAAACGGCAGGGCAAAAATGGAAGTCGGTCTTTGTAAGGGCAAAAAGAATTACGATAAGCGCGACGTTGCCGCCAAAAAGGAAGCAACGCGCACTATCGACAGAGAGCTGAAAGAGCGAATGAGATAATATATAAGGGGATGAAAGGATTTCGACGGGGTCTTTGAACCACGATAAGCGAGCAGCGGTGTGGTGCCGCTTTAAACAGCCACAGTTTATTAAAAATAAACGACAAAGATTCTAAAGTTTTACTCGCTGCTTAAGTCAGCGGGTCGTTCCCTCCGAAGTACCGCGATCGGATAAGGAGCGTCATTAGCGGTAAATGTGAACGGGTAACCGCCTTGTAACCCGTCACACACAGCAGGGCTACCAAAGCGCATAGACCGCCGTCGGGCGATGTGCCGAGGGAATTTTAAATAGACGGATACGCTCGTAGAAATTTGTGAGGATGAGATTTCGGACGCGGTTTCGATTACCGCCATCTCCACCATAAAAGGCAGCCGAAAGGCTGCCTTTTTTATAAATCCCAAAGCGGTTTAAAAATAAATGTAATTTGTCTTTTGACATATGGCTTTTGACTTTGCTTTTGCCTTCTGCTTTTACTTTTGTCTATGTCTATGCCTATGCCTATGCCTATGTCTATGTCTATGTCTATGTCTATGTCTATGTCTATGTCTATACCTATACCTATGTCTGTGTCTGTCCTGTACCTTTGCCTATGCCCGGGCCTGTGCGGCTTTGCAGGCAGTTTTATTTGTTACGTATCGACACACTTTAGATATATATTAACTACACTTGTGCTGATACGTAACACTTTTTCTGCTTGCCGCCGCAAGCTCGTCAAATACTGTTTTATTCGACAAAGCTGCCAAAAAACAAATTGACAATCAGGGTAATTTCAGTTAATATTGTTGTGCAAACTTGCTTTGTTAATATTTTACGGTGCGCACCCTGTGCGGGAGGCGTTGCGTGTTGAAAGAAGTAAGAAACAGTTAAAATGCATATATGCATATAAAGTATGACATTGAGTTTTATAACAAAGAGTATTAAAGGAGTTCTAACCATGAAAAAGACGGTTATAACAATTATATCCATAATATTGGGTATTGCCTTGGTATTTTCACTTGCCATGCTTATTCGCAACTACATTGTTCCTGTTTTGACGATAGCAAACTCTCAAAAAAACGTTCAAGAAACGTTTTTATGTTCATCGGAGTCACCGGACGGCAAATTTAATTTAGAGGCATACAGAACGGAGCCCGGAGCAACCGTAGATTATTCCGTCAGAGTCTATATGATAAGCGGAAATCAAAAAGAAATAATTTATAATGCATATCACGAATCCGAGGCTAAAATAGATTGGGCTGATAATACAACCGTTTCAATCAACGGAAAAACGCTTGATATGTCAAGTGGCGAAACATATGATTGGCGTAAGGAATAACTTTTTAATCATTACCAAATAACAAGTAATGGTAAATAGCTAATGTGATAAGGGAGCAACATATTTCGCTTTGCTACACTGAAAATCAACGCATATTTGTTTTTTCGGCGCGGTTATGGTAAACTAATAGTATAATTTTTCGGAAAGCTGCGGTGATAAGCTGTGATAGATAAAAAATATGCAGATTACTCATGGGAAAAGGCGAGCGCGCTGTTAAATATCGATTCTCCGACGGGGTTTACCAAAAAAGCCGCCGAATTTGTTAAAAAGGAATTTTCGGCTCTCGGTTTTCCCGCCGAATACACGGTAAAGGGCGGCGTTCTTGCCGACCTCGGCGGAAAAGACGATAACAATGCTTTGCTTTTGGAGGCGCACACAGATACCCTCGGCGGAATGGTCGCCGAAGTCAAGAGCAACGGCAGACTGAGAATAACGCCCCTCGGCGGTATGAATGCCTGCAACGCCGAAACGGAGAATGTCAGAATATATACCCGTTCGGGCAAAATATATGAGGGCGCGCTTCAGCTTTGTAACGCTTCAATTCACGTTAACGGCGATTTTTCGACTGTTTCGCGTACTTGGGACAGCGTCGAAATCGTCATCGACGAGGACGTAAAAACCGATGAGGATACAAGAAAACTCGGTATAGAAACGGGCGATATAGTTTGCTTTGAACCGCGTACACGCCGTACCGAATCCGGATATTTAAAAAGCAGATTCCTTGACGATAAGCTCTCTGTGGGCATATTGCTCGGTTTTGCAAAATATCTTAAAGACAACGGTATAGTTTTACCGCGGCGTGTGTATGTGCACGTTACCGTTTATGAAGAGGTCGGCCACGGCGGTTCCTCGACTGTGCCGGGCGGAGTTACCGAGGCAATATCGGTCGATATGGGGTGCGTCGGAGACGGATTGAAATGTACGGAAAAGCAGGTGTCCGTCTGCGCTAAGGATTCCGGCGGACCTTACAGCTATAATACCGTAGGCAAACTGATTGAAGCCGCAAAGGCAATGGGTGCCGATTATGCCGTTGATGTATATCCGCATTACGGCTCGGATGTTGAAGCCACATTGCGTTCGGGCGCAGATATACAACACGGGCTGATAGGAGCCGGAGTTTATGCGAGCCACGGCTATGAACGCAGCCATATAGACGGCGTTTATAATACGCTGAAGCTGCTGTGCGGTTATTTGAATGTATAAATATTAACGGAGCTGTAAAAAAATACAGCTCCGTTTTTCTACCCGATAACTTCAATATCCTTTATCCGCATCTCGTCGCCGGTGACAAGATATGTATCGTCACTGCCGCAGTGCGGACATTTTTTTGCGTATTCGGTGGTCTTATATGTTTTTTTACAGTCGCGACAGTAGGAGAGACCCTCAAGAATAATCATTTCAAGCTCGGTGTCTTTCATATAATCCGTTTTTTTCTTCGCCCACTCAAAGCAGTCCGAAAAATATGACGGAACAATCGATGAAACCTCGCCTATTTCAAGAGTCAGCTTGGTGACCTTTTTTACGTTGTTTTCCTTGGCAATCTCTTCTACTCTGTCTATGACATTCAGAACTATACCGAGCTCGTGCATGGCTTAGCCCTTGTCGCTGTGCGCTTTTTTGTAGGCTATGCGCTTCTTTTTAAGCTCTTTCGCCTCATCCGAGCCAAGATGCCCGAGTATTTTAAACGCACGTTTTGCGGAGTAGCCCATAAGTCCGCCGACCTTCTTTTCGGCAACTCTCATATCGGTGCATTTCGGATGATCGCGTACAAGATGTATTGCGTCAAATTCACACTTCGTGGTGCAAAGACCGCAGCCTATACACTTGTGCGGGTCAACATACGATGCGCCGCATCCGAGACAACGGCCGGTTTCTGTTTTAACCTGCTCCTCTGTCAAATCGAGATGTGCGTCTTTATAGGACATCTTGTAGTCGATGCTTTCATCCATACCGGCTTCCTGACGTCCTGCCGTATCATAAGACGGATATGTAAGGTCGTCCTTGTTGAGCGGTGTGAAATTGCGACGGTCACGGCCTATGGTCATTGAAGCGTCGGGGCGTACATGGCGATGTAAGCTCTCAGCCGCCTCGTGACCGGCTGCAATGGCATCTATTACAAAACGCGGACCGGTAAATACGTCGCCGCCTACGAATATGTCGGGATCGTCCGTCTCGTATGTAAATTTGTCTGCAACCGGGTAATTGCCGTGCCAGAATTTAACCTTTGAGCCCTCAAGCAGGTTACCCCATTCAATTGCCTGACCTATGGCAAAAACAATTTTGTCTGCCTTTATTTCAACAGTCTCGTTTTCGTCATATACGGGAGAGAATTTGCCTGTTTCAGGGTCTATCGTGCGAAGGCACTTTTTAAAGATGATGCCGGTAACCTCTCCTTTGTCGTTTACGGTGACCTCCTTCGGTCCCCAAGAGGGATTTATGCCGACGTTTTCTTCTTCGGCCTCAAGTATTTCCTCGTTGCTCGCAGGCATGGTGTCGCGCGATTCAAGGCAGAACATCTTAACGTCCGTTGCGCCGAGACGGTGAGCATTGCGCGCGCAGTCTATCGCAACGTTACCGCCGCCGACTACCACAACATTACCGGAGAATGAATCCTCGCGGTGTTCAAAGCAGTGGCGGAGATATTCTACGGCAATAGCGGTGCCCTTTGCGTCATCGTTTTTAACGCCGGGACGTTTGCCGCCCTGACAGCCTATAGCGATGTAAAATGCCTTGTAGCCCTGTTTTTTGAGCTCATCTATGGTGACGTCCTTGCCGACTTCAACGCCGCACTTGATTTCTGCACCGAGAGCCTTGATTATGTCGATTTCGGCAGCGATAACATCCTTTTCAAGCTTGTAGCTCGGAATACCGTATGTCATCATACCGCCGGGAATGGGATTTTTTTCAAATACCGTCGGCTTATAACCCATCTGGGCGAGATAATATGCGGCGCTGAGTCCTGCGGGGCCGCCGCCGATGATGGCGATTTTCTCGTCAAATGAACCGTGAACCGACTGTACCGTCTTTTCGGGAACATATCTGTCCTCGGCTTTAAGGTCGAGATCGGCTACAAATTTCTTTACTGCGTCAATTGATACCGGATCGTCAATTTTTCCGCGTGTGCATTCGCTCTCGCAGCGCTTGTTGCAAATTCTGCCGCATACTGCCGGGAACGGGTTTTCGGTCTTTATCATAGCGAGTGCTTCACGGTATTTGCCGTCTCTCGCAAGGCGAAGATAAGCCTGTACCGGAACGTGCGCCGGGCACGCAGCCTTACAGGGAGCGGAACCCGTGGGATATGTGTTAGACATACGCGCCGTATCGCGGTAGTTCTCATCCCATGCGTACGGACCCCAAATGTTGTTGTCCGGCAGGGGAGCGTGCTTATATTTGAAATCCGTGCCGTCCTTGTGGCAGAGCTTCTGACCGAGTTTTACGGCACCTGCAGGGCAAGTTTCAACGCACTTGCCGCACGCTACGCAGTTCTCTTTTGTAACCTTGGCGGTATAGGCGCTTCGCGAAAGATAAGGTGTGTTAAACAGAAGCGATGTGCGAAGAGCGTTGCATATCTTAACATTGCAGTTGCATATATCAAATATCTTATTTTCACCGTCAATGTTGGTTATCTGGTGAACATAGCCGTTTTTTTCGGCAAGCTTGAGTATTTCAAGTGCACGTTCTTTTGTTATGTAGTGTGCTCTTCCGGTTTCAACGGTGTAATCCGCCATATCGCCGAGCTGTATGCACCAATCGTCAAAATCGTCTGTGCAGCCGTCGCCCAAAACAGCGCGTGAAGCGCGGCAGGAGCAAATACCGGCAGAAATATGACCATCATATTTCTGAAGCCAGTATGAAATATGCTCAAGATCCACCGATTCGCTCTTGGCGTCTATGGCTTTTTCAACGGGAATAACGTGCATACCTATGCCGTCACCTCCGGGAGGCACCATCTGAGTGATACCTGCAAGCGGAGTAAACGTCATTCTCTCAAAGAATGAGGCAACAGCCGGATTTTTGGCTATTCTGTCAACGGAAGAGTTGAAAAGCTCGGCCGAACCGGGTACGTAAAAGGGTACGCGGTAACGTCTGATTCTCGGACGGTCTTTAAGCTCGTGATTGTGGTCGTAATTATCGCCGTAGTCATATTCGAGAATGCCTATATACGACATCTCGTCAAGAAGCTTTTGCAGATCGATAGCCTCATACTCTTTGTTCATGGCGAGTAACTGCTCAAACGTGTAGTGCTTACGAAGCTTCATTTTGTTAGCAACGTCGCACATTTCGGGAGTAAGTACCTCGCGCAGACCCCAATATTCGGGATCGTCCGATGTCACTCCGCCTATCTTGTGAGCCACAACGTCGGTGATTTTTCTGCCGAGCTTCAAATAGCGCTTATCAGGGTTTTTGTCACCCTGATATTTGCTGATGATTTTTTTATTCTGATCGGGCATACTTTTATGTCTCCTATTTAAAGAATCTTCTTACTAAGTCGCGGCTGTACTCAACGGTTTCCTCCATATCGCCGAATGCCATAACTTCACCGGCATAGAAGGTGTTGTCTTTGCCCTGCATAGCTTCAACTTTTTCATACCAACCGTCGGCATAATCCTTGCTGCCTACGTGCGGGAAATAATACCAGTCGTCTATGCGCTCAATCTTGTCAACCTTAAGACCGCACAGTTCCATATCTTTAAGAGTTGTTTCCTTGGCTTTGTCAAAGGGAACATCCTCCATACCCTCGTGGTTACGAAGAGTAAAGGTAACGAGCGGCTGATCTGTTACGCCGTCGGACCAACGGTGATAGAATACCATAAGATGACCGCGTGTCTCGTTAGTCATATTTTCAAAGAAGTAATATGAAATTTCGGGAGCGTTGCCTTCTTCGGGACGAACGGCCATTGTAAAGTATTCCTTATGTACGATTTTTGAGAAGAGATCCTTTTCTTCTTCACGCGGATCGCCGTAGCCGAGGAACAGCTCAAGCGGAGTGCAGATTATGAGCTTGTCAAATTCTTCGGTCTTACCGTTTACCGTTACAAATACCTTATCGTTTTCTCTCTTGATGTTTGTAACTTCCGAATTTAAGAGCGCCGGATGCTTAAGGTGATTGTTAACGCCCTCCCAAATGCTCTGTGTGCCGTCGTACCAAGTCCACAGTTTACCTGTCGAAAGGAATTGCTTAACAGTAAATGCGTCAAGATATTTTAAGACATAAGCGGCGGGGATTTCATCAAAATAACCATAGCCGAAAGAAGTGAACGGACCCTTCCAAACCGTGGTGGCGTCCTCGCAATGGTTGAGCTTTAAAAATTCGGAGAACGGCATTGAAAGGTCTTTAAGGTTGGGGTTAACGCCCTCAATATGAGCGAGTTTCATTTCGGGAGAGGGGCAGGGACCTTCATAGCGTCCCTCCGATATTCCGCGGTGACCGTTTACATCATAGCCCTTGTATTTTGTCTCAAGAAGCTTTGACAGTTTTTTCATCTTGGATAGCTTCTTGAGCATAGCTATGGGCGACATTTTCTGAGGAGTGCCGTCCACTTTCATAAATTTGCGTCCCATAGGGGGGCCTCCGACGTGTGTTGTACCGCCGAATTCCTCGCACTCATGAACTGCAAAGTAAGTGTCGCAGCCCATTACCGCGCCCATCTCTATGGTGCGGTCCTCCCATTTGCCCTGGGCATTTTTAACCTTCATTTTCGGGGAAAATGCTTTACCTCCGACTCGATTGGATTTTTCATAGATTACATAGTTATCATACCCGTTTTTTTCAAGGTACATTGCCATGCTTGTGCCGGCAGGGCCTCCGCCGATTATGCAGATGCGCTGATTCTTGTTTTCCATAAAAGAATCTCCCTCTTTTAAAAATTCGGTACGGATTTTTTTATCCAAAACACCGTATCGGTTAAATCTTTAACAATTTAATTATAGTCTTACTTGATTTCAACGTCAATAGAATTTTCGACCTTTTTGACGTTAAAATTTACATAATTTTGTCTTAAAATAATTGTTAAGTCGGTATAATACACAAAAAGTTAGAAGGTGTTTATAAACTGCCGCCGATACGTAAAATGAAAATATTTGAATTTTATAATTTGTGTGTTATATTATAGCTATTCTTATTTTGAAAACAAAACTCAATGAGAAACGGGTGAATTTTATGAATATAATTCCGAAACCGCAAAAAATTACGTTTTCCGGCAAATATGTCCCGCATGGCAGCGTAACTGAGAGCGTTGACGCCGATATGGGAAAAGAGGAATACTCACTTAAAATAAACCGTGACGGCGTTTTCTTAAAGGGCGGCAGTGAGCGCGCCTTACACTATGCCGATATTACGTATAAGCAAATTCTGCGAGAGGACGGGAATATGCTCCCTGAATGTGAAATAAGGGATAAGCCCGTATTTTCTTATCGCGGCTTTATGGTGGACGTCTGTCGTCATTTCTTTACCGTGGAGGAAATAAAAAAGATAATCGATGCGGCGGCAATGCTCAAATTCAATTATTTTCATTTCCATCTTTCCGACGATCAGGGCTTCAGAGCCGAAATAAAAAAGCACCCGGAGCTTTCCTTGGTAGGCGGCAGCCGCGAGGGCTCACATTTCGGTAAAAAAGAAAATGACGACAGCGTTTACAGTCATTTTTATACTCGGGCACAACTGAAAGAAATAGCCGAATACTGTAAAGAGCGATATATCGAGGTTATTCCCGAAATTGATATTCCCGGCCACGCAAGCGCCATACTTCAGGCGTATCCCGAGCTATCGTGCAATAAAGAGCAGGTTAAGGCAAAAACAAGCCAGGGTATATTCAAGGATTTGCTCTGCGCAGGAAATCCCGCGACATTAAAGCTGATTTATGACATTTTAGATGAGCTTTGCGATATTTTCCCCGGCGAGTACTTCCATCTCGGCGGTGATGAAGCCCCGAAGGATAAGTGGAAAAAGTGCCCCAAATGTCAGTCAAAAATACGCGAGCTCGGGCTTAAAAACGAAGAGGAGCTGCACTGCAGTCTTGTGAACAGAGCCGCAGAGTATCTCGAAAAAAAGGGCAGGCGTGTCATTTGCTGGAACGAAGCGGCAAACGGCGGTATTCTCGATAAAAACATAACGCTTGCATATTGGCTTGATAAAACGGGAGTCTCAGTAAAGCGCGCAAATGAGGGCTGCCCCGTAATTATCGAAAAGTTTAAGCCGTATTATGCCGATTATCCGTACGGTATGTATCCTCTTAAAGATGTATATATGTTTGACCCGAAGAGCATAAAGGGCTTAACGGAAACAGGCAAAAAATCAATAGTCGGAGTGGAAACGCCGATATGGACGGAGTACATCACGGATTTTGAACGGCTTTGCTATATGTGTTTTCCGAGGTGGTTCGCCGTCGCCGATACCGCGTGGAACGGCAGAGACGAAAAGAATTACCGCGAATTTCGTCTTGCGGCAAAGTCTTACTGTGACGCACTTAGAAAAATGGGTGTTTCTTCCGCTCCCGAATGTGATTGGGACGAGAGTCCGCAAAAGCGGCTTCGTGAAACCCTGGCGTTTGCCGATAATCTTATGACAAAGAATATGCTGCGTCAGCTTTTAAATGTAGAAGAATAAACATAAACAAATATAAATAAGTAAACCCAAACCTAAACCCAAATCCAAACCAAACCCCAAACAGGTGAGAATAACCGAAAGCAGGCAAAAAGCACAAATAAACAACCAAATACCGACAAGTAAAACAAATATTCGCCGAAGCAAAGGCAAAAAAAACGCACCCCACTTTCGTGAGGTGCGTTTTGCTGCCTTTGCGAAAATTGATAAAGAAAGTTCTTTATCAATGGCATTTTTGGTATATGCTTTACAGCTCCATAACCTTATATATCGTGTATCCGGCATCTTTGGCAAGCCGAACGAATTCACTAAACCTCTGCTCAGTCACACTTTCACTTGAGAATTTTTGAATTGGCAAACTGCTCTTCGACTTTGGGTGCTTGTGAATTTCTTCTACTACATTTTTCATATATGTTATTGTTTGGCTGAACGCTTCATTATTATACTTGAAAATATACTGATTGCTTTTTAAGTTCTCTGTTTCTGTAGGCATATTGCTTTCTCATTTGGTTTTAATGGATTATTTGTTTTTTGATTGGGTTTATATTCAATTTTTTTATAGAACAGTTAGTGGTTAGCTATCAAGATCAATCCACAAAGCCGGGCGGACATAGATTTCGATAAAACAATCAGCTTCGCATGGTATATAGTCAATATCGCCATCGTAATTAACATAAGCCTCACACCATTGATCACTTGCGGATGAGCGAAGATACCAATATACCGTCGTGCTTTCAGGATCTTCATCAAGACCGGGCGGAATTGTCTTTTTCATATAAATTGTTGGTTCACACTTCCTCGATTCACTATTGCTAAAGTATGTTTCTGCTTCATTCTGACTTAGAAGGAAAACTTTATCCTCTGTTGTAGAAGTTCCACTCTCGTGAATTCGGTTTGTAAATAACTTTGTATTTTGTATTGTGGTTTGTTCATCTAAGCTAAATGCTTCATAGTAAAAACCGTTATTAAGCCAATTACGTATTTCGCTATCTTTCCATGTTAAGCTTGACGATGTTGTGTAATAATCGTGACATTCTATAGCAAATTTACTGATCAAAAGTAACGATGCTCCATTTTTATTAATAACGATCCATTCTATTGGTTCTGGTCCGTTTGAGAAGTTGTTGTCTTGCTCATAAGAGCCAAACATAATAGTGTCCCCAACCTTTGCGTTTTTCCAATTGTTATCGAATTCTGTAGTAGTTAGTAAATAGCCATTCTCTCTTGGCGCAACAGTCCTTTGGCTGCTATATGCTAAATCGCTAACTTTTTTATATGTTAAATTGCTACCGGGGATTTCGTTTGAACCTACTTCTATAAGATCTACCCCTTTAAGCTGAAAAACAAAATTTGTTATATTATGAATTTTCAATACTACTCTATCATTATCAGTTTCACACTCTCCATCTAATCCTTCGCCTGTTTTTTGCCAATCAAAATAGCCAACATTTTCATTCTTTACTCTGATAACAGATAAGGCTAAAGTTTTATCTTGTTCATTTACGTATAATCCTGTGATATCGTCAGTAACTTCTGGCACATTGTTTTTAATTTTTGTTAATGTTAATCCTCCAACAACGAGAGTATCTTTGTCTTTGAATTCGTGCAAAATAAATTTATCTTCCATTGTACCAAAAAAGTCGGATTTTATAGAAACACCTACTTTGTCTGTGCTTTGAATATAATTACCATAACTCTGTAATTCTTCGTCTGTGTAGGAATCAGGATCCGGAATAACATAACCACTATATCCAATGCTCTTTAATTCTGAGGTTATAATAGAGGATATATCATCATCCTCCATGGTCTCTGTCATCTGAACCGGTTTATAATTCACAGCGATTCCGTTGGGATGAAATTCCATAACAGTCCCATCGGAAGCAGACCATGTCCCTACAATATTCTCTTTGACATATTCTGTATTGATGATTAGCTTTTCTTTGACCGTTTCTATATCTAAGGTGGTGCTTTTGAAATGGTGTTTATCATTTGAGCACCCGGAAAAAATCAAAGCTATAATAACTACTAATAATATTCCTTTTTTCATCATACGGACACCTTATATACCCAAATCACATAACGAGCAGGAAGAAATATTATAATTTTTGTCAACAGTAATCTGAGCACTCATATCAATACTTCCGCTGCCGCTGCCTTCAAGCCCTGCTCTTACTATAACCTTTGCAAATGCACCGCTGCCGCTGTCGAAACTTTGGTAGGAAGCTATTGATACACCGTGCTCTCTTTGCATATGCTCGGAGATTGCGCTTTTATACTCCGATTCGTTTTTTTCAGCTCCGTTTAGTGAAGTCACAACAAATGGTAAAGCAAGGAAAAATGCAGCAACCATTGCGCAAATAAACAATTTAAAACCATCCCTTTTTAACATAGTATTACCCCCGTACTTTAAATAATTTTTTAAATAAGTTCGCTGTTGATGATATCAACAAGCTTTTTTCCGATATCTCGTGTTATATGTATCGTGTCATTAGTCGTTGTGCGGATTATCAAAATGCCGTCTATGATTTCATATGTTGCCTCACTGTTAACAACACCGTTTAGCGTTGTTTCTGAAAGACCTGTATGCCTATCTAATTTAGTTATAATCGACATAAAAAATTCTCCCTAAAATCGTTAATCTGTTTCGATAAAATGTAGTAAATACAAAGGTCATAATTTTTGTTATTTAAAAATTATTACTTTATAATTAATGAAAGCGGTATGTATTATAAATATCATCACGCTCTACATAATACAGGTCTATATCCGTTTTTGGCTTGAAAATATAATGGTACTGCCATCTAGTTTGCGATTGGGATCAGCATAGCCGATAAACATGCAGTTATCATGTGAGTTTTTTGAAACGGCATTATAAGGCATTGGCTATTCCTCCTAATACGATATTATTTGTGATGATGATGACCAAACCCCGGATAAAAATACCCATCTCCATCCGGAACACAATTACCGTTAGCATGCAAAGCGGGATATACATTTGCAGTACCCAAAAAAGTACAGTTTTCTTGAGTACGATTAAGATTAGTTTTTTTATTACTGCTGCTACCATTCTGCGAAATAGCAGCAAAAACGATTGTTACTATAAACACAATAACTAAACAGGTAATCAACACTACAAGGTTCCTTTTGTTCTTTGAAACAAACGCCGGTGTTGTATCAACATTGTTCTTCCCTTTAGCAACTTTTGACATGCTCGGCTGAGAGTCAGAAAATGAATATATATCAATATTATCAAGCTTGAAAGCTACAGGTGCGCCGCATTTAGGACAACATCTTGCTTTATCAGATATTTTCGCCGAACATTCAGGGCATTTAATTAATGCCATATTCCATATCCTCCTATATTTTTTCCACATAAAAGCTGGCTCCGCCGGATGAAAGACCAATAGAAAACCTACTTACACTATTGGCAGGAGCAAATGCCTTCTTAAACGTGGTAAATCCGCCGCTGTAACGGATATAAAATGTAGTATCCGACTTAATTTTTACTTCAAAATGATCATTTGCCTTTAATTTTGCCACAATATTTCCGTCTTTATCTTTGATTGTATATTTTCCAAACAAGCCGATAAAATCATCAGAAGTTTGAAAAACTGCTTTTCCCTGGTTGATCTGTAGTTTAATGGGACATCCACAGTGAATACACTTCTCTGCCTTGTCAGAAATTTCATTGCCGCATTCAGGACATCTTATTAAAGCCATAATAAACTTCCTTCCATAAAATTAAATAAAAACCAACATTTGTTTTTCCTAATAACCAATACCCATTATAATTTTATTCCCCCTTGCTATGTCCAATTTATCACATAATCGCCATTATGTTGCAAACACCGGTACAGCGGTTGATTAAAAACTCTTGCAAATTGCACAACGGTGAAAAAAGGGCGCAGAAATACAAGCCTTATGTAAATTGTCGAAGCAGGCAATGCTGAAGGCTTTGTTATTATGCTTATAAATACAGTTTTTCGCATCTAATCTTGACTTTTTATGTCTAATATGCTATACTAACCAATAACAAAAGTACTGAACTTTGTTTATTTATTCTTGAGCATACAACATAATGGCGATTATGTTGTATCCCGCTGATTTGGGCGGATTTTTTTGTTTTTAGGCTAAATTATCAAATGCATATTTTCCATTCTTTTGCGGTGTTCGGTGCCGGTGGAGATGATATAGATCCGAGTCGTGTTTATACTGCTGTGACCGAGAATGTCAGCAAGTTTTGCGATGTCCTTCTCAATCCCGTAAAACACACGAGCGAACAGGTGGCGCAGGTTATGCGGAAATACTTTTTTCGGGTTAACATTTGCTTCCTCGCATAAGTCTTTCATTTCCCGCCAGATGTTTGTGCGGCTTATCGGCTTGCCCGTGCGAGTTACAAAAATCATACCGCTTTTTATATTTTGCTCTGCTGCGTAGCGGAGCAATTTTTGTTTCAGCTCTTTTACGATAAATACCGCCCGTGTTTTTGCTTTGCAGTTTACAATCGCCTCACCGTTCTTTACCGCCTCGACAGTAATAAACTGCAGTTCGCTGACACGAATACCCGTTCCGCATATAGTCTGTAAAATAAGATTAAGCCTTTCATTGTGCTTACGCTCCGCCGTTTTGCAAAGCCGTGCGTATTCTGCTTTTGTCAACTCTTTTTCTTCTGGGCAGAATACCTGTTGTTGCAGTTTTAAGGATTTCACCCTTAAATCGTGCCAACCTAAAAATGAAAATAAACTGTTGATGCTTGCAAGCATTGAATTAACGCTCCGCACGGCGTAATTATTCCCCAAATATTTTTTATACGCTATCACTTTTTCTTTTGTTATTGCTGCGTTTTCGGCGTATACCGAAAACGCTTTCACATCGCGGATGTATTTTTCAATTGTTGACGTGCTTTTCTCTTGCAGCTCTAAATTTTTCCTAAAATTTTCAATAATATCTGCTGTTAAAATTCGTTCTTCCATTTTTTACCTCCGAATATTTTCTGATATTTTACCCGAAAAGTATATAACGGATATACGGTAAGGCACTTCATTAGGCACTTACAAAACCGGACTCGGCATAACAAAAAGAGCAGACAACCGTCTGCTCGGTACATAAAATTCAGATGAAAAACAAAAATCGAGTATTCATAAAGTTAAATTCCTTATGAATACTCGATTTGGTGCCGATGACCGGACTTGAACCGGTACGGTATTGCTACCGAGGGATTTTAAGTCCCTTGCGTCTGCCGATTTCGCCACATCGGCGCATTTCATGCTTTGATATTATATTAAATTAAAGCCTCATTGTCAATAATTTACTAAAATTTTTTCAAATTCAAACAGGTATTACACACATATTTTGCGCCGTGTTTTATTGACGGCGCAATATTTATGTAGTAAAATATCAATAAGTTGCAAGATAAACCGCAAAATCGACGCTTTTTGCCGGTTGGTCTTTGCAACTTGGACTTATACATTTTAATATTTGATAAAAAATACGGTTTCGCGGTTCTTGCCGCGAATTAAAAGGGAATCCGGTTAAAATCCGGAACAACCGCCATTACTGTGTTTGACGTAAGAGAGTCCGATCCATTGGAGCTTTCCGAGAAGGCGACTCTTCCCGTGATGTATGGGATCATAAGTCAGGAGACCTGCCGTATTTTATGGTTAAACACAACTTTGGTGAGAAGAGTGCAGCCGATTTATCAGCTTTTGATTTGTGCTGTCGGGGCACTCTTTGCCCGATTGCACAAGATTTTTTCGTTGGTTAATTTGTTGCACTCTCCCTGCTTTTCGGCAGGGAGAGATTTTTTGTGTTCGGAGGATTTTATGTTTGGCGACGACAAAGAAAAATGGGCAGTAAATGAGCTTGTGCGTAAATCCGAGGAGCTGAAAAGGCTTCCGCGAAAAGACGATTTCGATGACGCCACACGCTCGCGAATTAAGGCATTTTTAGGCCCTTGGCCGCGCGCTCTCGAAAAAGCCGGTCTTAAAACTCCCGGCGGGAAGCGCAAAAAGTAAAGAGTTTTGAAAGGAGTAAGGTATGTTAAAACCTAAAAAGACAGTAAAGAAATGTCTGTCATGGCTTCTTGCTCTTGTGATGATATTGTCTGTGATACCCGTTGCGGTACTTGCCGCACCGGCTGATCTTTCAATATCGTCGGCAAAGGAGCTGCTCGCGTTCTCCGAAAAGGTGAACGGCGGTGAAGACTTTTCGGGAAAAACAGTAGAGCTTACAGCCGATATCGACCTCGGCGGAGAAGACTCCGAATGGACGCCGATAGGCTCCTCGTCATCGGCTTTTGCCGGAACATTCGATGGAAACAACCACGTAATCAGCGGACTTTACATTTCTTCGGGCTCCAATGCGGGACTTTTCGGAAAGGTAAACGGCGGTACGATTAAGAATGTTACGGTTAAGGGCAGTGTCAGCGGATCTTCATCGGTTGCAGGCGTTGTCGGTTACCTCAATGCAGGCAATATAATTGGCTGCGGAAATAATGCCGATGTCAGCGGCTCTTCGGGAGTCGGCGGCGTAGTGGGCTATGTCGGCGGCGCGTCTACCGTTTCGGGCTGCTACAATTCGGGTAATGTCAGCGGTACAACAGGCTACATAGGCGGCGTAAGCGGTCAGCATTGGCGCGCAGGCAAACTCGAAAACTGCTATAACACAGGTAAGGTATCGGGTCCTGCCTCTGTCGGCGGTGTAGCCGGCGGACACAAAGCGGCGTCTCCCGAGCTTGTAAATTGCTACAATGCAGGCACGGTTGAAGACTCGGCAGGCTACCAAAACAATATCGGCGCATTGATAGGCGCCACAAGAGGAACGGCGGAGAACTGCTATTATCTCTCAACCTCGTCTTTCGCGGCAACAGGCAATAAAGGCGATGTTGACGGCGCGGCAAAGGTTGACTCCGTAACCGAGACTATGCTCGGTTCGGCATTCATAAAGGATGAAGAGGGAATAAACGGCGGCAATCCCGTGCTTTCTTGGCAGGGCAAAACTCCCGACATTATAATAGCGTCGTACAGTCAGTTGAAGGCGTTTGCCGACAGCGTAAACGACGGCAACTCTTACGAGGGTAAGCTTATCCGCCTCAACGTGAATATCGAACTCGGCGGTGCCAATAACCCGTGGACGCCGATAGGCTCCTCGTCATCGGCTTTTGCCGGAACATTCGACGGAAACAACCACGTAATCAGCGGACTTTACATTTCTTCGGGCTCCAATGCGGGACTTTTCGGAAAGGTAAACGGCGGTACGATTAAGAATGTTACGGTTAAGGGCAGTGTCAGCGGATCTTCATCGGTTGCAGGCGTTGTCGGTTACCTCAATGCAGGCAATATAATTGGCTGCGGAAATAATGCCGATGTCAGCGGCTCTTCGGGAGTCGGCGGCGTAGTGGGCTATGTCGGCGGCGCGTCTACCGTTTCGGGCTGCTACAATTCGGGTAATGTCAGCGGTACAACAGGCTACATAGGCGGCGTAAGCGGTCAGCATTGGCGCGCAGGCAAACTCGAAAACTGCTATAACACAGGTAAGGTATCGGGTCCTGCCTCTGTCGGCGGTGTAGCCGGCGGACACAAAGCGGCGTCTCCCGAGCTTGTAAATTGCTACAATGCAGGCACGGTTGAAGACTCGGCAGGCTACCAAAACAATATCGGCGCATTGATAGGCGCCACAAGAGGAACGGCGGAGAACTGCTATTATCTCTCAACCTCGTCTTTCGCGGCAACAGGCAATAAAGGCGATGTTGACGGCGCGGCAAAGGTTGACTCCGTAACCGAGACTATGCTCGGTTCGGCATTTGTTTCGGGCGACACAAATCCGAAGCTTGCTTGGGAAAGCCTTGTTTCCGCAGATAAGCCCGTTCGTCCTTCGTTCAGCGAGGGAACCGAGCTTTCGGCAAAGCTTTCGGGTTACATTAAAGAGGCAGTCAAGAGCTCAAAAACCAAAGCGGGGCTCACTTCCGCCGACACTCTTTTGGGCAATGAAAGCTATATGTCAGGCGCCAGCTCTACGGCTACCGACTGGATGGCACTTGCTATGGGTCGTTACGGATATTTCGATTCCGTAGACGGAAAATATACTTATCTTATCGACGACGGCACAGGCTACACCGACTATCTCAATGCCATGAAGTCATACGTCGAAAAGACATACACCGAAAACGGCGGTACACTTCACAGCGTAAAGGCTACCGAGTGGCACAGAGGCGTTGTTGCAATAGCGGCTCTCGGCGGCGACCCCACAAGCTTCGGAACATATAACGGTCAGCCGATAAATCTTATCGCGGACGGCAGCTATAACTGCAAGGTAAAGGGCGGTCCCGGCAAACAGGGTATAAACGGCTGGATATGGGGTCTTATTGCTCTTGATACCGGTATGTATGAGGTTCCGAGCGACGCCGCATATCAGCGTGAGCTTTTCATAAAAGAAATACTTAAAATGCAGCTTACCGACGGCGTAGACGGCAATAAATACGGCGGCTGGGTTCTCGGCGGTTACGGTTCATCGTCGGATGTCGATATTACCGCTATGGCAATACAGGCGCTCGCTCCTTATTACAATGACGATACCGTGTATACATATAAAAATGAAATTTCGGGCGACGAAGTTTCAAAAACGGTTCGTCAATGCGTGGACGAAGCATTTGACCGTTTAGGCTCAATGATGAACGATAAAGCGGGCTTTACTTCCTGGAATACCGATAACTCCGAAAGTATAGCTCAGGTTATAGTTGCGCTGACTTCTGTCGGAATCGATCCCCAAAAGGACAGCAGATTTATAACCTCCGACGGCTTAACGCTCCTTGACGGACTTCTGAGATTCCGCGATACAAACGGCGGCTTCTGCCATGTTGTCGGCAACGGCTGGAACAGTATGGCAAACGATCAGGCAACTTACGCTCTCGTAGCTTATTGGAGATTTGAAAATAAGATGAGAGCACTTTATGATATGCGCGGCGACTGGAGCGCGGAAACCAAAGCGGCAATCACGGACGCAGTAAGCGCCATAGACGCTCTTCCTCTGCCGACGGACGCAAATTATAAGTCTGCGGCAAAGAGCGCACTCGCAAAATTCCGTGCGGTTCCCGAAAACGAACGCAGATACGTAAATAATTATTCGGCTCTTGTTTCGGCAATAGAGCTTGTCGGCGGCGAGGGAGAGCTTGACTCAAATACGCCGTACATCACTTCTATCGCGGTTACAAAAGCACCCGATAAGACCGAATATTATGACGGCGACTCTTTTGACGCTGCCGGCATGGAGGTTACCGCATATTACAGCGACGGAGCGCAAAAGCCCGTAACGGATTATGAGATAATTTCCGGTGATTCACTTGAAGTCGGAACTCAAAAGGTATGTATAAAGAGCGGTAAACTCAAGACCTTTGTAACAGTTACGGTAAAGGATAAAATCCCGTGGGAGGGCTTGGGCTCCGAGACTTCACCGTACCTTATAAGCACGGCAGAGGACCTTTACAATCTGTCATATTACGTAAATACCAAGCTTATGGCAACTACCGGTGTTTACTTTGAAATGACCGATAATATCGACCTCAGCGACTATGACAACTGGACCCCGATAGGCTCTGACAGAAATCAGTTTGACGGTGTATTTGACGGCGACGGATATGTCATAGACAATCTTACTTCTCTCCGCGGCGGACTTTTCGGAACTGTCTGCCAAAATGCCGTAATTAAGAATGTCGGTGTCGCAAGCGGCGAAATCGGCAAAGAAAATATATACACTTCGTTCCTCGGCGGTATCGCCAAATGGAGTAACGGCGCAGACTTTATAAACTGCTGGAACGGTGCCGATATTTACGGCAGCGGTTACATGGGCGGTATAGTCGGTACAGTGCGCGACGGCGGCAAGAGTAATATCACGGGCTGCTACAACGTAGGCTCGCTTTATGCAAGCAGCGGCCATACAGGCGGTATTGTAGGACATCTCGATACTACAAGACGTGATACTTCGGTTGAGGTTACCATAGACAACTGCTACAACCTCGGAAGCATAAACGGTATTTATTCACTCGGCGGCATTGTAGGACAGGCTCAGGACGGCCACACCATAGTCAATTGCTATAACGCAGGTAAAATAACTTCCGCATCCGACGGTCAGGCAGGCGCAATAGCAGGCTCGCTCACAAATGATAACAGGGTCCAAGAATGCTATTATGACTCTTCCGTTACAGAGAACGGAATCGGAAACGGTGACGGAAGTACCACAGGCGAGACAACCGAGTTTATGAAATCTCCCGAATTCCTCGCGCTTCTCGGCGAAAAATTCAAAAAAGACGAATATTCTCTTGTAAACGGCGGCTATCCGATCCTTTATTGGCAAAAGACTTTTGATGCCGACGATGTAAATGAGGTTGTCGAAAAAATCAATGACATCGGCGATGTAACGGCGGACAGCGGCGTTAAAATAAACGAGGCAAGAAACGCATATGACAATCTCGACGACGATTTAAAGCCGTACGTTTCAAATCTTGATGTGCTTTTGAACGCCGAAAAAGAGCTTTCCGAAATAATAAGCCTCAAAGAAGCCAAAAAGACAGCACTCGAGCAGCTCGAGAGCTACAAGGACGCTTCGGATTACACACTCAATCGTGAGGCATTTAACAAGGCTCTCGAAAAAGGTATGGCTGATATAAGTGCGGCGAAGAATAAGGACGAAGTGAATACCGCTTTGATAAAAGCCAAGGCGGCACTTGACGAAATTCCGACAGATTCGTCACTCGGCAGCAATGACAACGGAAATGTCAATGTACCGTCGGTACCGGGTACAGACGGGAATACGTCAAATTCCGGAAATACCGCCGATACGGATATTAAGGGCGTTTCAATTCCCAAAACAGGCAGAATCGGAAATGCGGCGGTTGCATTTTTAATGTTCTCTTCTTTTGCTGCGGCAACGGCTGTTACCGCCAAACGCAAAAAGGACGAAGAATAAGACGGATTGATTACGTACCCGACGGGGCATTTTGTCTCCGGCGGGTACATCGCTTACTCTAAACCGAAAAATGCCGATTATCGGCGGATTCATTTTGCAAGGGAGGTATATACCACGGATAAAAACAAAACCAAAAGAGCTCTTATTTGCTTTTTTATGTGTTTTTTGCTTATTCTGCCGTCGTCTCGGGTTTTTGCCGCGGCAGGCCCTACGCTCAGAACTACGCTTTCCGACAATACAACTCAGCGCGGAAGCAAAAAGACATTTGACGTATGGGCGAGAAATGCGTCAGGCGAAAAAATAAAAGCGACGGTTACGTTTAACGGCGAAAAGCTTTCGCCCACATGGGACGATAACGAAAAATCAAGCTATACCCTTAACTTTACCTTTGAGGGCGATAACACGGTTGTCGTTTCGGCATCGTCCGACGGCGGGCGAAAAAAGCAGCTTACATATCACATTAACTACGAGAAAGCGCGGCAGGGCGAAAAAATCGGTACGGCTGTTTGGAGCGTCGAAATGTTCACCATAGGCTGCGGATATCTCGTGTATCCCCAAAAAGTAAATATATACGAGGGCGAGACGTCCGCTCAGCAGCTTTTGCGCCTGCTTAACGAAAACGGATATGTGGGTTATTACGGCGGCAGCGTAAGCTCTTCGTTTTACCTCGCATATGTAGCCGACGGTACGGCGTCTGCGGCGAGATATAACAATTATCAGAGAAGCTCGTCCGCTTCGTCTCCAAAAGCACTCGGAATTTCACCGACAATACCGTCTGTTTTGGTGCCGCATCTTAAAAGCACAATGACGTTTTATGACCCCGGCGATTATGAGAAAAACTGGAAAGGCCATCTCGGTGAATTTGTAATAACAAACGGCTCGGGCTGGATGTATTCCGTCAACAACGTTTTCCCGAATGTCGGTTTTGCCGATACATACCTTTCCGACGGAGATATCGTCAGAGTACAGTTCACTCTCGGCTACGGAGCGGATATAGGCGGCTTCGGTGCTATGGGAACCTCAATTCCGAATGTCGAAAATCAGCCGAAATCCGGCTATTTTTCGGTGGCGAATAAGGACTCGCTTACAAAGGCAATAGAAAGAACCATTTATTCGGGTCTTATAACGCGCTCAAATGTAAAAAATGCATACGCCGCGGCATTATCCGTTGCCGAGACGCTTGACGCTTCGCAAAGCGCGGTCGATAACGCGGTTTCCGCTATCAATTCGGCACTTCAAAATCCGGGGTCGGAAACAAACTCCGCTCCTGCGGATGCTCCTTTGTCCGTCGGCGGCAGCGGCGCTCATGTGTCCTCCGGTGCGGCATTAGGCGGCAAGAATGCGTCGGGCGGCGCGGCAGCTGCCGCTTCCGGGGGGTCTGCCGACGCTGTCGCGGCTTCGGCTGCGGAGGATTCCGCTTGTTCCGAGACCGATGTGGAAACGGAGGAGATAACCGAAGCTTCAGAGGCTCTTTCCGAGAGCGAAGAGAGCACGGAAAACGCCGTATCATTGTCGGAAAACAAAAAATCAAAAACGCTTGTCACGGTAATTTGTTCGGTATCGGCATTTATCGTTTTGGCAGGCGGAGTATGCTTTATTGTGTTTTATGTAAAGAAACGCCGCAAAAACGGCGAAAAAGAAAAATCTGTTAAGGAGAGCTCTTCCCAAAAATGACAAAACGTGTTATTTCGGTGTTTTTATGCGTCCTGTGTGTTATATCCTCAATTTCTTTCATCGTATCGGCAAAAGAGAATAAGGAGTATACGTCCGACAATTTCCTTAGCGTCGCGGATGGTATTATCGCATGGAAAAAAGCCGATAACGGCTCGGAACCCGACGGATATTTGATTAACGATAAATATTTGGAAAATGCGGGTACTACTCCGGGGGATTGGTATCCCATAGCTCTCGGCAGACTCGGAATACAGGATAACAACGAGGGCTACCTTGCGGTCATAAAAGACAGGGTAGAGGAGCGTTATCGCGAAAGCGGAAGGCTCAGTGCCGCAAAGGCAACCGAGTGGCACAGAATAGCACTCGCCGTTCTCGCTATGGGCGGCGACCCGACAAATTTCGGAACCGACGAAAACGGCGCGCCGATAAATCTGATAGCGGACGGAACCTACGACCGCGGCAAGACAACGCCGCTCGGAAGACAGGGCATAAACGGCTGGATATGGGGGCTTATAACTCTTGACAGTATGCGCTATGCCGTGCCTGACGGAGCGTACAACACCCGCGACGATATAATCGTTGAAATAATTTCAAAGCAGCTTTCCGACGGCGGATTTGCCCTGAGCTCGGATGATGCAGACCCCGATATTACCGCTATGGCGATAACGGCACTCGCACCGTATTATAATTCCGAAAAAATATATTCTTATCACAGAAAAGCGTTGTCCGCCGATGAGAGCAAAACGGTGCACGAGGTTGTTGATGAAGCGGTTTTGTGCCTTTCACGTCTGCAACTCGACACGGGCGACTACAAAAGTTGGGGAACTCAGAATGTAGAGAGTACCGATTGGGTGGCGGTGGCGCTGTGCAGTCTTAATATCGACCCTCTCTCGGACAGCCGTTTCATAAAAAACGGCAACACCCTTTTTGACGGTATAATGCGTTACAGAATGACGGACGGCGGATTTGTCCATTCGTTTACTTACGACCCCGACAATCCCACATCTTTGCCCGATAAATCAAATACCATGGCGTCGGAGCAGACCCTTTATACCATGGCATCTCTTTGGCGGCAAAAAAACGGTATGAGAACTCTTTTCGATTTCAGAAAAGAGCAGAGCTCCGCGCTTAAATCGCGAATAAACGACCTTACTTCCGACATTTCTAAAATCGGCAATAAGACCGATAAACAAACGCTTCGCGAGCTTCTTGCGGTTTTTTATTCGTTGCCCGAAACAGAGCGGTGCTACGTGAGCAATTATTGGACTTTGTCCGATGAAGCCAAAAAACGCGGAATAGACGTTTCGGAAATAGCGGGTGAAACCGCGGTGATTGCGTTTTCGGATGATGACGCAAACGACGACGCCATTTTGTATTTTACCGATTCCGACCGTGCAATGGTTGACTCTCTGCCCGAAAAACTCACTACGGAGCAGTATGTTTTGGTTGTAACATTGCTTGATAAGCTCGAAAGGAGTGAAGATTTTGACGGTAAAGACGCATATCTCCGAAAGCTTGTTTCGGCAAAAGAGCAAATTGCCGCGGTTCAGGCGGAAATAGATTCGCTGAACGACGACATTAAAGCCGAGCTTTATCCGTTTGATAAAATCACGCTCAAGGATAGGGGCAAGGTGAATAAAATCGTTAAACGCTATAACGCGCTCAGCGAATATGACAGAGCAAAAATCGAGCGTTGGGAGGATGTCGTCAAGACAAAGACAAAGCTTGACAATATCGTTCGCGCCATAGTAATATCTGTTGTACTGTTTGTTTTAGCGGTAGGACTTACCGTGTTTATAATTATAAGAATCAGACGCCGTAAGATGAAAAAAACTCTCGAAATGGAGGAGCTTGCGGCAATGTATAAGGATGAAGACGACGAAATGCGGTAATTTTTTCTCGTGGAAGGGGAGTCATAATTGAAAAAAGATATTTTGGCGCTCCTGTCGTTGGCGCTGATAATAGCCGTATTGATTCACGGCACAAACATTCAGTCCGTCGACGAGTACTACCTTACTCATATCGACGATATAACCCCGCAGAGCGAGACGGTTTTTATCAGTATTCGCTGTGATACCGTGCTTCAAAATTACGACGAGCTTGACAAAGTCCTGCAATCCGATAAATACGTGCCGCAAAACGGCGTTATATTGCCGGAAACCGAATATGTGTTAAGACCCGGCGACACCGTTTTTGATATACTTGACAGGGCGGTAAGGTATAATAAAATACAGATGGAGTATCAGGGTGCCGATAAAAACAGCTATGGCAGCGTATACGTTCAGGGTATAAATTATCTGTACGAATTTTCCTGCGGACCGCTTTCGGGTTGGATGTATCAGGTGAACGGCGAATTTCCGAATTACGGATGCTCAAAATACAAACTGAAGGACGGCGACCGAATAGCATGGGTCTATACCTGCGATCTCGGCAAGGACGTCGGCTGTATATGGATGGGAGATGAAACGGGATGAAAGCTTTCGGCGGATATCATCCGGCTGTTACTTTTACATATTTTATATCTGTGCTGTTAACGGCTATGTTTGTATGGAATCCCGTAATACAGCTCACAGCACTCCTCGGCGGCATTATGTTTTCGCTTATGCTCGTGAGTAAAAAGGCTATTTTAAGCGATATGGGCTTTTATCTTCCGCTTTTTCTGCTTGTGGCTGTTACAAATCCTCTGTTTTCGCATAACGGCGTTACTCCGCTTTTCTTTATGAACGGTAACCCTGTAACGCTTGAAGCGGTTGTTTACGGCGTTTTTATCTCGGTGATGGTTGTCGGAGTGCTGTTTTGGTGCAAGTGCTATAATGAAATTATGACCGAGGATAAATTCTTGTATCTGTTCGGCAGAATTATTCCGAAAATGTCGCTTGTGCTTTCCATGGCTCTCAGATTTGTTCCGATGTTTAAAAGACAGATGAAAAATGTGAGCAGAGCGCAAAAGGCGATGGGGCTATATTCGCAAAAAAGCTATGTTGACAGATTGCGCGGCGGAATACGTGTTTTTACGGCGATGATTTCGTGGTCGCTTGAAAATTCTATGGAGCTGTCGTCATCTATGAGAGCACGCGGATACGGTCTGCACGGCAGAACAAACTTTTCGCTGTTTAAATTCGGGGCGAGAGACGCGGCGGTTTTATTGTCGGGATTATTGCTTTTTGCTGCCGTACTTATAGGCGTCGGCAGCGGAAGCATCGATTTTACATTTTATCCGGAGCTCGGCAAAATCAGCCTTTCGTTAAAATCGTTAATTACTTACATTTCGTTTTTTATATTATCGTTTCTTCCGTTTTTTATTGAGGTAAAGGAGAATTTAAAGTGGAAATATTACATATCGAAAATTTGAATTTCCGTTACCCCAAGGCGGAAAAAGACACGCTTCACAATATTTCTCTTAATATCGGGCAGGGTGATTTTACTGTAATATGCGGCGCAACGGGTTGCGGAAAGACCACCCTTTTAAAGTTGATTAAAAACGAGCTTGCTCCCGCAGGTGAAAAGAGCGGCGAGATACTCTATAACGGGAAAAGCATAGATTCACTCGGCCTTCGCGAGAGTGCATGTGCCATAGGGTTTGTCGGGCAAAATCCCGATAATCAGATAGTTACTGACAAGGTTTGGCACGAGCTGTCGTTCGGGCTTGAAAATCTCGGCGTGCCGCAAAACGTAATTCGCCGCAGAGTGGGCGAGATGGCGAGCTATTTCGGCATACAGGATTGGTTCCGCAAAAAAACCGACGAGCTTTCGGGCGGCCAGAAGCAGCTTTTAAATCTTGCGTCGGTTATGGTAATGCAGCCCAAGGTGCTTATCTTAGACGAGCCCACAAGTCAGCTTGACCCCATAGCCGCGGCTGATTTTATAGCGACGCTTAAGAAGCTGAATACCGAATTCGGTATTACCGTGCTTTTGGTAGAGCACCGTCTTGAGGACGTTTTCCCGATAGCCGACAAGGTTTTGCTTATGGAAAACGGCTGCGCGCTTTTGTATGATTCACCGCGTGCCGTCGGCAAAAATCTTAAAAAAATAAATCCCGAGCATCCTATGCTCAAGGGTCTTCCGAGTGCCGTAAGGCTTTACAATCTGCTCTCGTCGGACGAAGTCTGCCCACTTACGGTTAAAGAGGGGCAGGAATTTTTCAGACGTAATTTCAAAAGGAATATAGACTTTTCCGACGGTGATAAATCAGAATATTCCGATAAAACCGATACGGCAATCGAGCTTAAAAATGTTTGGTTCAGATATGAAAGAGATTTGCCTGACATTCTGCGCGGCGTAAATCTTAAAGCGGATCGCGGCGAAATAGTTTGTATTCTCGGCGGCAACGGCACTGGAAAAACGACAATGCTGAATGTTATTTCGGGTCTTAATAAGCCGTACCGCGGCAAAATAAAGATAGACGGCAAAAAAATCAAGGATTATAAGGGCAATTCGCTGTACCGAAAGAAGCTTGCATATCTGCCGCAAAATCCGCAGACGGTATTTTTAAAGGATACCGTTTCGGGCGATCTCGAAGAAATGCTCAAGGCGATGGAGTATAAAAAAGAAGAGCGCGAAGAAAAAATACGCGATATTTCCGAAAAACTCGGTATAACGGATTTGCTTACGAAACATCCTTATGACCTCAGCGGCGGTGAACAGCAAAAATGCGCCCTTGCGAAAATATTGCTTTCAGAGCCTACAATACTGCTTTTGGACGAACCGACAAAGGGACTTGACGCCTTTTCAAAGTCCTCGCTTTTGAATGTATTGAAGAAGCTTAAATCGGACGGAATAACGGTTGTTATGGTAACTCATGATGTTGAGTTTGCCGCTGTCGGTGCCGATAGGTGCGCGCTGTTCTTTGACGGCGAAATCGTTTCTTCCGATGCGCCGAATTCGTTTTTTGCAGAAAATAATTTTTATACGACGGCGGCGAACCGCATAGCCCGTCCGCTTTGTCCCACAGCGATAACGAGTGAAGAGGCGGCTGAGTGCTGTCGCGGAAACGGAGAAGATAATGGTTAAAAAATGGCTTTCGTATATTTTTCCGTGCATTTTGGTGCCTGCGGCGGTTTTGCTCGGAGCCACAGTGTTTAAAGATAAACAGTATGCATGGATATCGCTTTGCGTTGCCGTGTTGTCGTGCGTTCCGTTTTTTCTCGCCTTTGAAAAGGGGAAAAGCGGTACAAAGGAAATGATTTTAATAGCTGTTATGGTCGCGTTGTCGGCAGTCGGCAGACTTATTTTTGCGTGGGCACCCAGCGTAAAACCGGTGACGGCACTCGTTATAATAACAGCGATGTATTTCGGCCCACAGGCAGGCTTTATGACGGGTGCGCTGACCGCCGTAATATCGAATTTTTATTTTGGGCAGGGTCCATGGACACCGTTCCAGATGTTTTCGTGGGGTATAGTCGGGCTTATAGCCGGAGTTTTCGCTCCGCAGCTTAAAAAGAGTCTTGTGTTCAGAATAATTTACAGTGCTGTTTCGGGAGTGCTGTATTCTTTGCTTATGGATATTTATACAACCCTTTGGTATGACGGCACGTTTAATCTGACGCGGTATATTGCCGCTGTTACGTCGGCTGTGCCCGTTACGCTTACCTACGTAGTTTCCAATGTTGCATTTATAATAGTGCTTGCAAAGCCTATAGGCTCGGTTCTTGAACGAATTAAGACAAAATACGGAATGCAATAATGCATTCGTATAAAATCGTTCACCTTTTCCTTTACCGTGCCGATAGAAGACTTCTTTATCTGAAATGATGCTGTAATCGCTGTTTTTGCGCAAACATTGACGGATTTTACCATGCAAATCCGTTTTGCGTAGGCACAAAACCCTTATTGATTGCAATAAATTAAAATATTTGAATAAATCATTTGACAAAGGTATGTACGTTTGGTAAAATATATAAGCTCTTTGTTGAGCTCAATAAATCGAATACGGAGAGTTATCGAAGTGGTCATAACGGGCCTGACTCGAAATCAGGTAATCCCTAACGGGACCGAGGGTTCGAATCCCTCACTCTCCGCCAATGCGGTTTAGACCGCACAACAAGCCGCAAAGCAGTAATGTTTTGCGGCTTGTTTCTTTTGGAGGTTTAAAAATGGATTTTGATATTTTGAAAGTAGTTGAATATCTAAAAAATAAAAGAAAAATTTTTATATCTGAAGCAGATTTTCAATTCGAAATGGCATGGGCTATAAAAGAGTTATATCCGGAAGCAAAAGTTAGACTTGAATATTGTCCTGAGTTTGAACCATCAATGCATATTGATATTTTAGTAATTATCGATAGCAAATGGATACCGATTGAATTGAAATATAAAACAAAAAAGTGCTCTAAAACCATTGATAATGAAGCGTTTATTTTAAAAGAGCATAGTGCAAAAGACGTAAACTGTTATTTATATTTAAAAGATTTACAACGCATCGAACACATAAAGGAAAATGCGACTTCCTTTGAAAAAGGATATGGTGTTTTCTTAACAAATGAACGCTCTTACTTGAAAGAGCCCAATAAGCCTAATTGTGTATACAAAGAGTTTTCACTTGCGAACGGCATTGTTAAATCTGGAATAATGCAATGGAGTGAAACTGCAAGTTTGGGAACAAAAAAGGGTAACGAAAGGCCTATTCACCTAAAAGGGACATACAACATTCAATGGAATACTTATAGCGAATTAGATGAGTCAAATTCAGGAAAATTCTTTGTTTTAATAAATAAAATTGAATAGTATTTATTAAGCAAATATGTAATGTGGGTTATATCATTTCTTAATCAATGCAATTTCTGCTTTTCATTTTTCTTTTGCATCTACGCTGTTCGTTTTCGTGTTCTCTGCGTTGCTTATATTTAAAGGCTTTGATGAGTTCTTTATATTTCTCTGTGCGTGGGGTGGATAATTTTTTCGGCGAAGCCATATAGGAGATAAACTCCGTTTTGGGTATGTACTGTACTGCACCGATTTTAACGCCGGGCAGTACATTTTCTTTTATAAGCTTGTGTATGCTTTGCGGATTGTGTCCCACCAGTTCCGCCGCTGTTTGTGTGGGCAAAGCCTCGGGAAGCTCTGCCCATTCCTTTTCGAGCCACTGACGGAATGCGTTGCAGTTTTCCTCTGTCACCTCAATCAACGGTATCGGCTGCCATTCGGTGCGGTTTGAGAACATACCGTTCAGCTCTGCGAGAAAGCCTATTTCGTTATCCATGCGGAATTTGAATTTTTCCGCATCCTCTATAAGAACCCGATACTTATGCGTTGTGTGTCCCGTATTCTCGTGCGGGATATAGTTGTTGTCCATCAGATATTTCATTTTCCGCGTGGAGATGTGCAGGTACTGGCGAAGCTCGCTCCCGCTCATAAATTCTTTTTCAGTCATATATAAAATCATCCTTTCCGTTAGCATTAATGCGCCCGCCGTGGGCGTATTATTCTTTTGCTTTATTAAAGATACTGCTGATCACATCGGCGCTTTCCTGTTTCTTGGACTTATCCAGATGGGCATAGATATTTGCCGTTGTGGACAGGTCTGAGTGCCCGAGGAAGGTCGATACATTCAGCAGCGGTACATCCTGATTGATGAGGATGCTGGCGAAGGTGTGGCGAAGATCGTGGAACCGTATCTTGCGCAGACCGTATTGCTTGATAAGGTCGGCGAACCGCTGCGTAACCCGATTCGGGCGTATCAGCCCGCCGAGCTGATCGACGCAGATATAATCGTCGTATTTGCGATTGTAGCTGCCCTTGAACATACGGCGGTACAGGTCCTGCTTTTCCCGTTCCTCGCACAGTATTTCATACACCGGGTCCGGCAGCGGCAGCGTGCGGCGGCTGGATTTGTTTTTCATTTCCTCTACGGGTTCGACGATGACCTTGCCGTTTTCCTTATACTCAATGATTTTGGTGTCGAGCAGTATGGTTTTCTTCTCCCAGTCTACTCTCGACCACCGTGCGCCCAATGCTTCGCTGCGGCGCAGCCCCAAGCCGCCCGCCAGCATGACCGCCGGATAGATAATATCCCCGCGGATAAGCCCGAGCATGGCGATCAGCTCCTCCTCGGAATAGTTTTCTCCGGTGAACTTGTTTTTCTTCGGGCGGTCGATGCGGTCAAAGGGGTTCGAGTCAATGAGCCCGTCCTTGAAAGCCCGTTTGAAGGCGCTGTGCAGGACGGTGTGGTAGTGGATAACGGTGTTGGCGACAACGCCCGATTCGAACATCCAATCATAAAAATCCTCAATGTCCTTTGCGGTGATGCTACCGACCGTCAAATCCTTTCGGGCAGTAAAATACCGCCGAATTCTACCGTTTATCATTCCGCGGTAGCTTTCGGCGGTACTCTTTTGAATGTTTTTCTCGATCTTTTTATAGTAGGCGCACATATAATCGTAGATCGGAATATCCGAGGCAGGCTTTTTGTTTTGCGCGATCTGCTCGGCGTAGGTTTGTTCAAAGGCTTGCACCACCTCTCGGTAGGCTTTGTTCACCTTAGATTTGTTGGCACTCTCCGGCAGTCCTAGCGCACGCCATACAGGTTTTGTCCTGCCGTTCTCTCTTACCTGTATCACGGCATAGAGACGGCCTTTCTTAGCCTGTACGCTGGCTGCAAGTGTGGTTGCGGCATTCATTTGTGTTCACTCCTTTTTTGTTTTTGCCGACACGAACAATATCACAACTCACCGTACAAGTCCAGACTTTTTCGGGAGTTTTCCCAAGAAAACAGACCTTCGGGTTCGAACCCGGTCGTTCTCTCTGCCGCAGATAGTCAATGAGCTGCGATTTGGCAATGCGGTTTTCTCTGCCGACCTTCACTGCCGGAAGGGACTTTTCTTTTATCAGCTTGTATACCGTCTTGGTGCTGACCCGCAGGACCTCGGCAACTTCCGCAGCGGTCAGCACTGCCGGATAGCAGCGCAATTCTTTTTCGTGCTCTTTTTTCGTCATAGGCAATTCCTTTCTCCTACATTTTTATAGTAGGCTCGTCATTTTCCTCGGCGGTCATATCTTCATCGCTGTCGGCTACGGCGGGGAGAATTCCGACCGCAAGCCCGATAACGGCACCGAGGTTGGAGGCGTTTTCCTGCGCCTCAATGCGTTTTCGGCGTTCCTCCGGGTCCTCGGCAGTGCCGTCGATTATACGGCCAGCTTCCAGAATACCGCGCAGACCAGCAGCGACAGCGCCACCGCCGATACCGCCGTGGCTATCATAATTTTTAATATTTTTCGGCGCAGTTTCTCCACCGTGCTGTCCAGAGTCTCGGTACTCTTTGAAAGGGTTTCGGAGCAATTCAAAATAAACCGCTCTTGATTCTTCCCAGCCTGTTCGATGAGGTTCTGCATCTGCGCCGCCGTCTTGCGGTTCTCCGTCACCACTTCCCGCACTGTCTTTTCCATATACTCCGCCTCGATATTCTGTATCCGGGTGCAGTGGTCGCTCAGTTCCTCTGCCGTCGCCAGCCGTTCGATCATCTGATACAGTCTCGACTGAAACTCCACCGCGTCCGCCAGCAGTTTGCTCTCCCGCTTGCGCTGTTCGATCGGGATCGCATACACCTGCGGCTGATATGGGATCTGTTCCAGTTCGGACAGTGTCAGTGCGTTTTTCTTCCTCAGCATATCCATTGCCGAGTTTTGCTGTGTGCTGTTTTCTGATTGTGAATTCATATTCCAATACCTCTTTCAAATATTTTTCATCGTGCAGGCGGATATCTCTGCACTTCATTCCGTTCGGGCAGATGAAAGTGATATATTTTCGCTCATCCGTCCATGTGACCCCATAGCCGAGCCGCTGCATCTCCCGTATAAAATCCGCGCGGCTGCCGCTGCGATTCATCACAAAATCAATATCGGACATCAGCTTGAACTTCCAACTGTCACCCTTTGCCGCGACGCGGTACTCGCGGCTGGAAATGTTTGCACCGTCTTTTTTATACGCTTCGAGAACGCTCAGCCCGTGCTCTAAACAGATGTCGTCGCTGAGCGAGCGCAGCTTTGTCAGCGTGCCGGGGTTTTGGCGCAGCTTCATTCCGTTTTCGTAATGCACGGAGTTAATGACAAAATGGTTGTGCAGGTGTGCAACATCGGTGTGGGTGGTCACCAGCACCTCATGTCCCGGCCACGCTTTTTTCGCAAACGCCAAACAGATTTCGTGTACCTGCTCGGCGGTCACACTTTTGCTCGGCGAAAAAGACTGCACATAATGATAAAAATTCATTCCGCATTTTTTGTGATGCGCAGTCTTGGTCGCCATAAATTCCGTAAAAGCATTTTCGCCGTTGCAGTTTACTCCGCTCACCAATCGGCGGCCGCTGTCCTCGTCTGCAACCTTTTTCTGCTGCAAACAGTAGTCGATCACCGCTTTCATTGCGCTGATGCTTTGACGGGATTCCGGAATAAAACTTACCGTTGCCATTATACTTTCCTCGCAATGCTGAGCAACTGCTCGTAGATCATCTTCTGCCCGTCGATCATATCTTCAAAGTTGTATGACCGAAATGCGCCGGCGTTGATCTTTGCCGTAATTTGATTCAGATTGTTGCCGATGCGTTTGAGCTCGATCAGCAAGGGCTTCACGTCTTCCGCAACATGAATCGGCGTTTCCAGCGACAGCAAAACGAGATAGTCGGTGATGCTGCGCCTGGCGGGTTTGGCGTTGCGTTCGATGCGGTCTTTTTCGGCTTTGGTCAACCGAATCGTCAGCGTGGTGTCACGCTGTCTTTGTTTACTCATAATTATCACTCTCCGTTTCTAAATTCAGTGGGTTCGGGCTGCCGCCCGTAAATAAAGGCGTTTCGGCGAGGACAGCCGGACGCTCTGCTTGCCCCGGACAAAGTCCGGGAAATCGGTGAAACCGACGCTCCCGCAAACGCCCCGAATTTGTTTTGTTTCCGGCGCATCGTCGGTTTACCCTTCTCCCCGCCGAAAGCGGCACAAACCGCCTGTAAACCGCCGACAGGGACGAAAGGAACGCTTGGGACGAACCGGATTGGGGGTACACCGATTTAACCGTCACCAACGGCACTTTCGTCACCGGCAGAAAAGGAATATTCGATTTCCAGCAGTCGGGCGCCGTTGCTGCGATGACTGCGAAAGCGCACGCCGAAATCGGCAAGGCGATATTCCCATAGATTCATCAGCCGTTTCAGTCCTCTTGCCGATACCGCCTGTCCTGCGTATTCGTTATACCGTTCGCAAAACTCCGTGCTGCTGCCGCTGTACTTTTTCTGCGTTTTCATAAAATCAACCAACTGCTCCATCTCCTTCGGCAGCAGCATTTCCCGATTCTCCATACTGTCGCCGAGCATTTTCCAAACAAATTCCTCTTTGGAAAACCGCAATTCAAGCTGGCGATCCTCCACATCACGACCTGTGCAGTAGAGGGTGGCGCTGTCGGCATTGCGGCGGCTCTTGTCCAGCACAAAGGCGGTATCCACTGCGCCTACGAATCCGGTGGTGCCGGTCAGCTTGTTGAACGGATCGCTGTCGCCCTGTTTGCGCAGGTGATGCACCAGCAAAAGACAGATACCAAGTTCGTCCGCTAACTGTTTTAATATCCGTATTTCCTCATAGTCGTTTGCGTAAGAGGTGTCGATGCTGTTGTTGCGCACGATCTGAAAGGTATCCACCGCAACAAAAACCGTGTCGGGATGCTCTTTTACAAAATTCCGTATCTGTTCGCACAGACCGTCGGACAGCGTTCCGGCAGAGGTAGCAAAAAATGCATTGGGCGGCACTTCATCGGTGATGCAAAGCAGACGGTTCTGCACGCGGCGCAGCGTATCCTCCAAGCAAAGGTACAGCGTTGTTCCTGCGGTCGTTTTTAGATCCCACATCGGTTCGCCCTTTGCAATACGCACGCACAGATCCAGCACCCACCATGATTTGCCGATTTTTGACGCGCCGCCGAGGATGCATAACCCCTGTGGCAGCAGCGTGTCGACACAAAACTTTGTCGGCGGAAGTTTCATGTCTATTAAGGTTTCGCCGTCGATAACGGCAAGTTTTGTTTTTTCGTCAGCCATACTGAAATCTCCTTATAAAAAAGTAAGAGCAAAAGCAGCGCGGCGGAACCGATGCTTTCGCTCTCCTATCTATCTAATGGCTGAAAACAGAAAAAACACATAAAATGCTGTGAGCGCAAAAATTCGTTTCTGAAATTTTTGTAATTTCCAGTGACAGCGAAAAGGTTTTATGGTATACCGATTACAGAAACGAGGTGGCGCGCATGAATCTGATTGAAACAAAACCTGTGGGCGATGCGAATTTTTATAAGTTCTCTGTTGACTTTACAGGTGACGATTTTATTTTAGGCGGCAAAACTCGGCCGCTCGGAATCATTACCCACGATATATTAAACATCCCCGCCGACAAGTTGCTCTACGTTTTTAAGACGGGCGATAAACTCAATGATTTGTATAACCGACTGAATGCGGAAAATTACAGCGATGAGCTGTTTACAAGCATTCGGAAGACTGTAGAAAAAATACTTGATATTATCGGGAAAATAAAACCGTTTTCGTATTTTAATATCAGCGAAGAGTACGAACATATTGATTTGCTTCTCGGTGATGATAAAATCCGGGAGTGGCAGCGCAGCTTTTCTTCCATGCCGATACCGAACATCAATTTTGTTCCCAAGGCACAGCTATGCATGACCACATTATCGTTCTTACCGAATTCATAAAATCCTACATTTACCTTTGTGCCGACACCTTTAATTTTTATAAGGTTGCGATGATGTATTTTGTAAATCTCACAGAGAACGGATTTCGGGATAAAGCACTCCTTGCCGGTTTTACAAAAGAATTTTTCGGAAAAGAAGAAGTGGCGGAATGGATCGAGGAACTAAACGCCACTGAAATTACGCACAATTTTACGCTTGAGCCTGGCGTTTGGATGGCGCCGGTTGTGCTTGAAAATAAAGATGGTTCGGCTATGCTTGGCCACAGAATTCATTTTGACCGCATGCTCAACTTTTATGTGACTGATATGTTTGAAGGACTTGCCGCCGGTCATTACTCTTGGCAATGCGGTATCTGTCATAAGTTTTTCTTTATGAAGACGGCACATAACCAACTCTATTGCAGTACCGTGAATCTGGAGTACGGTGTGCCCTGCGCCTATGTTGCAAAGAACAAACTGAATATGCCAAAGCAAAAGAAAAAGAACGGCTTCGGTCACGATATTTGGCAGAAGCGATACAACTCCCTGCGCAATGAAAAAAGCAAAACAAAGAACGGTCTGCCGTCTGCCAAGTACGATATTGATGTGTGCGAAAAGGCAATGGAGCTTGCCAAACGGCATTATGAAGATGCACAGATTGATTTTGATTACGCGCAAAATCAGTATGAGCAGGATATGATTTTGGTTAATCTTATTGCCGAAGCAAAAGCGGTACTGGGCAAAAAATAATACCACTTTATTTCTTGGAAAGGAGGTGCGAGTGTGAATGCAGAATATATCAAAACTGCAAACAAACTGCTTTGCGGTATCACGGACAAGCAGTTGCGTGAGCCCGAAATATGGGACGATATTCTTTCTTCTGTTCGGTCGGGCAGACTTCGGCTTTGGGAAATCAACGACGAGATTTTGCGCATAAAATATCTTCGCAAAGAAAAAATCGAACTCGCATCTACCTTTACCGAGACCGATAAAAGCGGTGTGCAGTTCGATGACCTGAACGAGTATTTTGTTAAGGCACTCGAGAGCCGTGATAAAGGATATTTTGAAGCATTTATCAAAACTTACGAGCCTGTGCTTCAGAGCCGTGCCGAGCATTCTGTCAGCCGTTATAACTTAACCGAGGATGATTCCGAGGATATTAAACAAATTTTTTTATAGACTCTGTGGTTAGCTTTTCTTGATTATGATACCTCCGATCCTATTCCGCTTTTGCAATATACAAAAAAGGCGGCACACCATAAACAACTTGATTATATCCGCACAACCAAAAATGCCTGTACCGTGCCAACGCAAAACGGACATAATGGACTGCGAAAGGTTATGGGAATTTATAACAGCAATCCAGAACTCTCTATCGATGAGCGTATCGCTCTCATCGTAAAAGAAACAGGGTTTACCGAGGAGAAGGTCACCGAGTTTATTGCCATCGGCAAGGCTACCGAGTATCCCATCGGCATCGTACCAACAGAGGATGACGAGGAAGAACTCTACGGTGCTATCTCGGACGAGCTTATCGAAGATCCGTCGGTATCTCTGTTCGGGGAGGTGCTACGCAGTATTTACCGCGCATATTTCCGCGATGCCGCCGATAAAATCACACCTAAGGATAAGCAGATTTTATCTCTTCCCCTCGGCGTATGTTTTGATTGCTTCGGCGTTTTCAAGCCCAGCACCTATGCAGAAATTGCGTTAAAACAAGGCGCGTCTGGCGAAAAAAGCATTGAGAAAAAGCGTAAAGCGGCAATCTAAAAATTCGCAAAGGAGCTGTGTGCCGCCGGCTTTTGCGACGGCGTTTCCTTAAAGCAAACGGCTATAACGGTCATAAAGGAAAAAGGCAGAAAAACCGTACATTCGGTCAGCTACGCCTATACACCCTACGGCGACGGAAAAGCCGGCGAGATTCTGTATACCGCCGGAAAGCACCGCTTTCAAATCGTCCGCCTTGCGGAATTTGATGTGACCGGCGCTTATGCTGAACAAGTTACAAAAATTATCAGTTATATGAACGGCACCTATATCAAAGAAAAGTTTTATGCTATTCCCTTGGAGGAACTACCCAAAGTGAATAAGCATAACGCTAAACCCAAGCTGCCGTTTTATAAAAAGCCATGTACAATCGAACAGAAATAGTTTTATCGACCCCGTAGGTCGTTTCAGATGAAACAAACGGCTACAAAAGCAAAACAAAAAATTACCCACCGGATGTTGTGGCAAGGTTCCGTGCCTGACCGCCGCATCCAGTGGGTATTTTTTGATTTTTATATTACTTCCACCTCTTCCAAGCCTTCCATTACTTCGACCATTATGCGTGTTGCGAGGATAAATCCCGAACTGAACGCTTCACGTTCGGTGATGCAGTACAGTTCGCTTGTGCAGTCCTTAAATTTTTCAAAAGTTTCTTTCTGCTTTTCCGTGAGACCGGCGTTAAGTTCTTCCTCGTTTTTGCATATCAACTTAACAAGCTTATCCACTCTCGTTCCTCTCTTGATATACCTTTCGTGCGGACTGATGTTGCCGTAATATAAATCTTCAAGCGTTGTCATTTTCATCCCACCTCACATAAGAAGAGAACGACATGTCATCGATCATACCCGACACCGTGTCGCCCTCATTTTTCATTTTCTCTGCCGCAATCAGCGCGTGCTTTACAAGCAGCATATCAAGCCATGTCCGCTCATCGTACTTCGACGGGCACCCATTTTTGAAGAAGCCTTTCATCAGTTCTCCCAGGATACCGTACTTTTCTCCCGCACCTTCTCCGCGGTACAAGTCTTCTAAACTCATCTGTGCCATTTCCGCACCTCCTTTGCAGTACAACAACATACCACAAAGGTTTTCACAAGTCCAGTGGTTTTTCAAAACCTTATTGATGTAATATCCTTAAATAATATCAGCATAATAATTGTTTTCTTTTTTTGAAAAAACCACTTCAGAAGGGAAAAGATTTTGTCCCATATTAGATATGGCTACCATTGTAAACGCCCATTCCGAAAATTGCAGGGGCAACCTGTAGCAAACGGGATTTCCATCTTCTTCTACCGTGATTAATGGTAACATGTTTTTATCAGCTCCAACTGAAAGCACTTTACACCTGATATTTCCGTTGGGAATTGAAATCATGGGTTGTATTTGCGCATCTATGTAAACTTTAGCACCACGCTGATTAAAAAAATACTCTGTCTTTAAATTTGCTGACGGAACAGGCTCTATCGGAAGTTTGTTTTGTTTCTTTCTATAATCTTCCGATAATGCCTGGCATGTATAGGCGTTGAAATACTCTCCTTGCATATTCACGTTCGATTTTATTTCTTCTACGCTTTCAAAATGGCTCATAAAGTTTAAAAGAGTGTTTATACATACCAGATCATCCGCATAAACTCCAGCAAATGATTTATACCATGCATTATTTAGCTCACAAACAATATGATGTAATTTCTTATACAAAGCAAGTTGAGCATCAGATAGATCGAACCATTCGGTAGGAAGAATAGTTTTTTGCACAACGTCGGGATTCGTTGGATGAAGATTTTTACACAGAGATTTCATCAACTTTCCGAGCACACCTGCCAGCATATCTGCCATTCTAATGCCAAAGTGATTATCCGATTCCTCATCATCAACATTCTTCAGATTTGCTTTTCTTGCAGCTAAAACAGTTTTTTGATGTTCTCCTTCACGATCAATTGTCAAAGAATAGTCGCTAATAGAATTTTCGTCTAAAAAGTGCCGGAAACCGACAAAAGGCGGAGTATAGTCCCACTCGATACAATCTATTGGTTTTACATCATCAAGGACTAATAAAATTTGTTCAAACGACTCTGTTTCTCTTTCTTTCAAAGATGGGTTAATTTTGTTTTTTTCGATTCTATCCTTGAAGAATGTTTTCATTGCACCAACAATATTTTCCGGATTGTTATATATGGCGTCAACAAGTTCACGAGGTTTGTAAATAACCAATGCCTTTATAATGGAATATCTCATCATATCCATATCAAACAAAAGGCTGTTTTTGTAATCTTTGAACAGTTGATTTACAATATATTCGACTTTGCTGAAAGTTGAAATGTAGATATAAACATCGTTAGAAAACAATTTTAGGAAATCATCAAAAAACGCAATGTTTCCCTTAGCTGTAGAAGCAAAACCGTACCGCAGTTGTTTTGGTTGTATCGTTTTATTTTTCAATTCTTTATCCGAGTGACGATCGATGTATTTCTGTTCGAAGTCGCAGTATTGTTCTTGGATTTTTTGTTCGTTTTGAGACTTCCAACCCACGATAACTGTAATAAAATTATCGTAAAAGTTTTCAGCCGTAACTGTTTTGAACCCGATTGACCGGCTGTGCTCGGATTCGTCGTAATAGAAATTATATTTCAACTTCCAACCACCTTAATCTACACCTAACGTGATTTGTCTTTTGCATTTATCACATTCAAGTTTGAATTCCTTTAACTCTCCATTTTTTATTTCAGTTTTGCCGAAATGGAAATGTTTTGTTTTTAAATAATCTCTAAATTGAGTGTATTTACCTGCCGGTGCAGGAACAGTAATTTCGTTACCGCAGTCGCATTTAATTATTATGTTCATATCTATTTTCTCCTTATTGGTAATTTAAGCCGACACAAAATCAAAAAATAGATGATGCAAAGTAATTTCTTGATTATCAAACGTTCTTAAATGACAGCTTTTATATTGAGGATTCGAACTTGTAGTTCGAGCGAGGTTTGCTATAGGAGTCTCTTTTGCCATTTCCGCCTTCAATTCACTCGCAATGTCCGGAATTTTTCCCGATAGTACGTACCCGATTATAGATGATTCGGAAGATTGTAAACCATATCTACCTTTCGTATAATTGTTAACACCTGTAGACACATATCGTGTGATTTTATCCGGACGACTTTCATATAAATTTTTAGCTTCAGCTCCAAAATAACTATTATCGGTTGTCCAATCTTTGAAGCAAAAGTCAATAGTAGGAGATTTAGAACCTCTTAGTTTTTTCATTGTGTTATCTGCATATTGGTGGATAGGGCAAAGTCCGTTAAGAGCAATTGATGTAGCTCTATTCCTTGAATCCCAGATGCAAACAACTTTTTCATACCACTTCTGCGTAATATCATCTTCCTCTGTCGAAACATTAACTACGAACGACGTATCACTTTTTAATCCACGATATCCTTTCCAAAAGACGTCTATGATTTCGTTAACACCACCGACCCCAATTTTCTTAGCTAAATCCGGAGGCATAGGTGTAGAAGAAGTGATTTTTATAATACTACTCATTTAAACTTCACCCCTTTGCTTTCATGATATCGGAAAACAGCTCATCTGCGTCCCTACAAGCAGATGAATAATTCCAATATTTCTCTTGTTTTGGTTTAACAATATATATGGAATTCTCTCCGTACACTCTGACATTTCTTCGAATATAAATGTTATATCGTTCTTCTGTCAACAACGAATCCAATTGAGAGAGACACTGTTCCGTGGATTTGTTATTATCAAAAAACATCAAATTCCCATTATTATTTTCGCTAATCGATAATACTAAGACGGACAAGGGAGATTCTCCAATATAAAATGATGCTTTAGGAGTAAATGACTGTCCCAAGGAATTTTTCAATACATCCATAAAAGTAGAATAGTATTTTCTATACACCTCTATAGACGGTTTCTTAAACGCAATGGAGTTAGATTTTTTATCAAAATAGTTATAAATGTAATCCAAAGCATCTGTTACCAGATATGTTTCATAGTCCTTTAGCCTATACGCATCAAACACAAAAGCATCCAATAAAGATTCATCACCAGATATTTTTATATGTTCGTATAGTTCCACAGCTTTTCCCAACATTTCTTCCGATGGTTCCGGAATCGGAATGGTTCTTATATCTCCTGCTTCCAAAGCATCGCGTTCTACCATCCAAGTTCTACTTGTTAAAAGATGATAGTAAGAGAATAATTTTGAGTTGATAATTAAACATAAGTATTTAAGTATACGCTCATCACCGGATATTCCCAATAGACTATGATTAAATATCGCATCGTAATCAAGAACCGAAGCAAAGAACCGTCCTTTTCTATGACTCTGCTTCATGATCAAGTGCGGAGCTTTGAAAATAGCAAGATTGTTATTGGAAATACGTTCATAGGTGTTATCTTCATTGCTGAGAAGCATTTCTTCTTGTATATAGAATGGATAGAAATCTTTTGCATCAACAATTGGCAAATTGGCAAAACCATCGTATATCAGTTTTCTATTGCCTCGCTTGAATCCTTCGGCACTTTTCATGTTGTGATTCAATAAAAATTGATCTAATGAAGGGTAGGTGCTTTGAAGCCGATCAATTAACCCCAAATCTCTTGGGCTTCCCCACATAGCAATCTTCCAAATGCGATCATCACACACCAAATCACTCGGAATTCTACATATATCTGTTGGATCAATAGAGAATTTTTTAGTATCTTGCAAAGAATATTGCGGCTTTGGTGTACAATAGAAAATTGTTGTGTTATTTCCATCGATCTTTTTAGGGTAATATATAATTGCAGTACAGGGTGCAGTTGCATTATCAAACAATACTTTTCTGTAAATAGAAAAATTGATAATGACAGACACGGTGTTTTCATCGAAAAAGCGTCTTCTATAAGCTCGACTTTTCGGTGAACGATTGAAAAGCAATCCCTTACTTGGCATGAGAAGGCATACCACCCCAGTTTCTTTACAAATGGAAGCGCATTTTATTGGAAATGCCTGTGCTATTTGCTTATCTCCTACTATGTATTTGTTTTCTTTCAAGTAGTTGTTAGCCTTGTTGGTAAGCTGACTCTGCCACGGAGGATTGCCAATAACAATATCATATTTTGTTAATCGAGAATCTAAATCATTGTCGAAAAAGTCGCTGACAATTAAGTTTTCATTTACCAATTTCGGGAATGATAATTCATTCCATATACTGCGTGGATCCAAGAAATCGCATAATGCCAAACTCAAACTAAACGAAGCAACCCTTACTGCTTCCTCATTTAAGTCAACACCGTATATACATTCTTTTAATATAGCAGTCAGTTGCTCATTAGTAATTTGAGAAACACCTTTTGTGTGCATCCAACGACAAACAATTCTACGGTAAACCTCAACCAAAAAGATGCCTGATCCGCAAGACGGATCAATAATGGAAATAGGTTCATACCCACCTTCCCAAGGGTACACTTCGTCTAACAGTGTATCAACAAGATGTAAAGGAGTGTAATACGTACCCTTGTCATCATCTCCAACATCAGAGAGATGAAAGAAAAGTTCATATATGCTACTTATTATTTTAATTGGGATAATGTTAAAGTCATACAAGGGCCATAATGTCATCTGTTGACTTTCTAAATCTGAATCACCTATTAAAAAAGATTTTAGCTCTTGCAAATCACCTTTGGTAATAATTTCGCGTTCGTTGTCAATGAGCGGTAACATATCACCGTTAAACTTGCTTTCTAAAACGCTAAACAGGTTGTATGTGGCATCCTTATTCCCAAGGACATCTGTATACTGTTTGCACACAGTGTTATCGAAAGAAAATTGCTCATAAAAGTCTTTCGGGAAAACCGATTCGCCATTAGAATCTTTTCTTTCCTCTAAATACTTTATCAAGATAGAACGACTTAACAACCCATGAACAATTGAAACGATATTCTCAGTAGAAATTTGAACATTATTTACTCTTGATTTGATTCGAGTAATCAACCTTCTACGCATAACTCGCAAGTTATTCATTAATGTTGTGTCTATTCTTGTGTTGACATTAAACCGACCCTCAGCACGCCTCCAATACTCACCGCTTTCTAATAACATACGGTTGTATGGAGCAAGCTTTTGTCTTTGAGTTTCAAGATCAGTAATCAAACTGATGGTATCTATTAAACCCGCTTCCGGATCTAAAGTGCCATCTTTCTTTTGAGGCGTTTGGTAATTATTATATATTTTTAATTCTGTTGGCGTAACTATAAAAAGCAGTGGTGCTTCACCCATATTCCAAGACAATCTATGTAATTGTGCCGCCTTAGCTGTATTATCATCTTCAAGCATTGAAAAATAGATTAATGGGATTTTTGCTACGCCTTCCTCGTCTCTCAAAAAATATACTGCATCTACACCGATCTTACTTCTTGCTTGCTCGTAAAACAATTTTTGAAAAGCGGATAGACTTTCTACATTGTTTTCAGAAGCCAAACCAGTTTTATCATCAATGTCAAGGTATGAAAAAATACCATTTAGTTTTTCGTTCATACTGAGCTCCTGCTTTCATATGGTTTTCAACCGATTATTATCACTCCATCGGCTTAATCATAGATTCAATAAATGCGATTTCTTACTCTGTCAGTCTGTACTTGGCATACAGAGCTTCGTCAGTCCACGCTATTGAGAAATCTTGCACCGGAACGAACTGATATGTCTTTCCTGTTTCGTGTTGGTTAATTTTTGCCAAATCGAGCAAAAATCGTGCAAATCTTGTTCTCAAATATTTCGGCGGTTGGGAGTGTGAAATTAATATCTTCAATTTTCATATCAACCACCGACCAGTTTTGATACATCTTCATAAGCTCTGCGACACATTCGGATTCGGTATTGAGCTTGCACCAAAAACCATATGCGCGCATAACGGCTTTATCGTTTTCCTGATGTGCTTTGCGGAGTTCGGGCGACATAGCATAGAACTCACGAATTCGTTTTTTACCGTCAACATTATCAATCGAACGCAGATTCGGATTGAGTTGGTCAATCAGTGCATGGAGCTTAAGATCCGTAAGTCGTTCCTCAACCTCATATGTAGCATAAATGCGAAAAGCAAGCGGAATACACTCACTGTTATTCAATTGTTTTAACCGAGAATCCACGTTGTCGGCATAACCGATTTTTACATATTCCTTGAATGAGGGATTTGTAAGTATGTATATTACTCCCACAATTGACTCCTTTTATAGCTCACCTAAAGCTACACCATCCAAAATATCCTTGAGCTTAGGTTTAACTTTGCGTTCGATATCGTTCGAATCCGCTATTTGTTCATAACGAAAACCATTGAGATCAAACGGCGGATTTTCAGCACCATCCATAGGCTCAAAATATAAAAGCATTCTTTCTAAACCCACATTCTTTATTGCATATCCGACTTCCACCATAACGTTATGCCTGTTGCTTGTCAGATCCGCAATGAATATATCAGAAGCTTCTATTTCTCTGTACATCAAATCTCTAATAGAGTATGTGCCACCGCCTTTTGTTCCCAAGTCGATTAATTCTAATCCGAAATCTTGTTCCACAATTCGTTTAATTACAGCCAATCTGCCTTCGGCTTTACTTAAGTGTGGTTCACTATCCGGATACCAACGTGCTAAAAATACCCGTTTAGGCGTATGAGCATATACAGAATCATAAATTGAAATCACATCATTAATATGCAATTTGTCGGCAATGCCGATATTATTCTTTTGTACCCAGTTAATAAAACTTCTGTATTTAACCTGATCTTGCAACTTGTAGAAAGTCATCGCTCCTAAAACCGCAATGTTTTCAGTCACGTTTGCAATACCGGATTCTCTTAGTGCAGTGTTAATATCTGATAATTTTTGAATAATAACATCTACGCATTTCGGCTTATCTTCAATCAATCCTTCTTTCAATAGATGCTCAAAGATACCCACGAAATATGTGTATTGGCTATTTCCAATGTACTTTTCAATTAGCGGATAATGCGAGAGATTAATCCTATCGCAAATTTTACGAGTATACAAGTATGGTGTGCCAAAATTGTTTGCAAGATCATCGTCAGAAAAAACATCAACACTTTCAATGATAACACTCAAGTTTTCCTCGTCTTTCAAGGGAATTTGCTTGGTATTGATGTTGTGAAACAATGCCCGACAAAACTTGTCCGTTTCACTTGCTCCGTTGAACAACAATAAGCAAAAAGGGATAGCGGCATCTTTATAGGCTGAATGCTCATTAACAGCACTTAATCTATGGTTGCCATCTATACGTAAAAATTTAGCTGTTTTTGTAACGTCAAAATCCATATAAACAGTTTGCACATTGTCTTTTTTGCGTTCATCCTCTTTGCTTTTTAGTTCGTATCCTTTTGTAGCAAATTTGAATGGGCCAACCCAGCCATTAAAATTCTGTTTTTGACGAACTGCAACCCGCAATGAAGTAATAGCATCATATTCAGCACCGTTTGCTGCCAAATCAGAACAGAGGATCACTTCGGGGAAAAAAGTAAACTCACCACTCGACAAAAACCTATCCATCTCTCCAGCATGTTCGGATAATAAATCACGCTGAATTTCCGGAATTGTTTCAGATATATTTGCTAACTTGATCATTGGGCAAAAACCTCTTATACAGAGGAAATTGCCCATGGAATAATCGATAACACCTGTTAATCTCATTGTTCATCCCCCAAGAGCATTTTTTCGACCTTTCCTTTTGCATCTGAAACAATCTTTTCAGCCTCCATTTGCAATTCAAATGCACGTTTTCTCATTTGAGCTACATGAACAGCAATCTCTTCCTGTTTCTTTTGTTCCGGCAGAAGAATAGTCTGTGTGAAATATTCTTGCATTATTAGATTTCTAATGCCATTTGTTTGAGTTTGCATAACTTCAGTGATTTTAATATTATGCATTAAACGCAGATACTCAAACACATATTCCGGTACAGCTTTTTTATCATCGATTCGGATACGGTGAATAAAATTGCTGAATGCCAACGGATAGTTATCAAGCATATCTTTCTCTACAAATGCAACACGTCCGACAGGTTGATCCTCGCTACCTCCTGATTTTTCAATCAAAATGTCTTTTTCATTCAGTTCAATTTTACTAAACGATGCCTTTTTGTATTTTCTGAATTTAGCCCTGTTATTATCTAAATTCAAATTGAACTTATTATCAAATTCTGTTCCTCTGATTGTTAAACAAGAAATTAAATCGGGATCTTCAACGGTGTCATCCAACCCCCAATCTCCTGAAACATCATTTAATACTACTTCTTTCAGCGACATTCTATTGTATGGTGCTGATTTTATTGTCTCAAATAATTGTTTATACTTAAGGCTATATTTTCGAGGATCAAACCTACCACCTAACATATCATTAGCATTAATATAAAATATCCTGTTTGCTAAATCGTCACATGGCTTCAAAGGCAATGCTATATTAAGCGCATTAAGCATATAGTAATTAATGCTGTTAAGTAATTCATCTGCTTCGCTTTTTTTCTTTTCGGCTTGTTGATGAGCTTCTTCTATAGCCTTAACAATATCATTTTGTAGCGACTTGCAAACAGTAGGTATTATAACTTTACCTAATTGTTCATTATTTAGATACGATTGTGCTGTTTTGGTTGATAATCTGTAAAGCTGAATTTGACCCAATTTTGAGTCCAAAAAAACGGCAACAAATTTAGGTGAAAATCGCAAATCTGAAATTGTGATTTTGGTTATATTTTGATTTATATTTCCCTGTTGTTCATCTCTCTCAATAAAACCTATTCTTCCTAAAGTCGCTCCAACAATGGCAACTAACACGTCTCCCGTTCTACATCTTGATCGAGATAGTTTCTCATCAAACTCCTCCGATATGTATTGTTTTTTTTGCATCTCCATTAAACCGATATCTTGTGATCGATAATACAAAACACCAGTTTGTTCAAATTTTCCTTCAGACGGGGTAGAGCCATTTGCAAATTTTTGTGAGATAAACAACAACTTCTGGTGTTCCATGCCTTTCAATCTTTCAATGTATTTTAAAACTGAAGGCACATAGAACTCAACATCAGTTCTTCCTTCCAATTCGCCCCAATTTATTAAAAACAATTTATTCTCATCAAAATTGGGGCTTAGAGAAAAAAACGATCTTTACCGTTTTCAATTGCTTCTATAAATTTACTTAACTCCTTAGAAATTTCTATTAGTTCGTTATTTCCTGTTTCCTTTCCTGTGGCGTCGAAGCCTATATCCTCAGCAATTGCCATGAGAATAGGATAATTAATTAACGATTTCTTATATTGCTCCTCATAAGATTCCGTTAATAATTCTTTGACTTTTTCTATTCTTTCATCAAATCCATCAATAACAGCCTGTTTTTCGTCTTTGAATCTTTTTGTGTCTTCATCAGAATCCTTTTCGGCGGCCTTAATTAATTTATTGTACTTAGCTGTTTCTTTTTTCTTCTGTTCCAACAAATTAAATAATTCCATGCCATTATCGGATTCTGCCAACAAAGAAGATTGTATGCCTGTTCTAACTGACTGACGTTTTTCTTTCTCTTTTTTGCTGTACTTTTTCAAGAACACCACAGAGCTTTTTACTCCGGCTCCTGTTGCCATAAATGCAGTTTGAGGCATAGAAACAACAGCGACAACACGGAATGTGTCACTGATATAATCACGAACATATTGCATACTGGAATTTGTTAAAATACCATCGGGCAAAACAATTGCCAAATAACCGCCATCAGCAAGGTATTGCTCTGCCTGTTCAATGAAGAGAACCTCGCTGCTTTGACTCGGACGATCTGCGGCTTTGCTCGCCGGATTGAGCCAATCCACATCTTTAGTCGCTAAAGAATATTGATGTAAATAAGCTTTTTCTGTTTGTTTAATAACAGAACCAAAGGGAGGGTTCGTAATAATAAACTCAAAAGAATTCCGTCTAAAGCCCGAATTGCCCGTTTTCTCCTGCAGAACTTCGGGAGACACTAAACCATCAGATGCCACGACATTAGTATGACCGTCATCGTGAATAATCATATTCATTTTGGCAGTACGTGCGATTTGCTCGTTAATCTCAATTCCAAAAAGATTATTCTCTGCGAAATTATGCCAAAACGGCCACCATCTTTGATATTGTTTAATATCGGTTTTGTAATCAGGGTATTTATCAGTTGCAGCTTTACGCACTTTATCTAAGGCGTGCAACAAAAATCCACCACTACCGCAAGAAGTATCTATTACTTTGCTTTTATTGGTAATAGGAAGACTATCGACAATAAAAGATACGATGTTTCTCGGTGTGAAATACTGTCCAAAATCGCCACGGAAGAATGAACCCATAAAGGTTTCAAATGCACGTCCTTTACTATCAAGGTCAGTACTTAATAAGTCAACACCTTCTAAATAACTTACAACAGTTCTTGCTTTGGATGCGTTTAATTTTATGTTATCCTTGAAGATTTCGGGATCGTTCTTTCTTTCGCCAATCTGACGACCTTCTTCATATAAAGCAGTCAATCGCTTAAGAAGTCGCTTGTTGGTTTCCGCTTCAGCCTTAGCCTTTGCTTCTTCTGTGTTGTTTTCCGGTTCAACGGGAATTACCTGAAAATCATAGGGTTCTCCAACATCTCGATCTTTTTTCTCGTCAAATATTTTACAAAAGATTAATTTATCAAGCTCGTCAAAAGCTTCAGAGGGGTTAAGCTCACCGCCACCCCAAAGTGCTTGATGTGCTTGCTTGAATATATTAGTCAATTCGCTTTCAGTAACTTTTGCAAGAGGAAACAATTGTTGACCACTTGCTGTAGAGCCACCATTATAGGCATATTTGTAGGAACTAAGCTTTTTAACACCGTGCTGAGGGATATCGGAAACAGTTTCCCTAACACTGCTTTCTTTATCAAACTTGAAATATGCATTTTTGATTCCTGATGTAGTCCATACATATTTGATAGTTCCTGCAGTAAAGTGAGCATACGAAAAAGCCTGATTGGTAGCTTGTGCAAATTCTTGCTCAGAAACATCTTCTTTTTTGCATTCGATAACAATAAGTGGAGACGTATGGTTACTATCGTTATAGACAAAGATATCCGCCTGCTTTTTTGTGGAACCGTCCGTAACAGGAACATATAACCCGATTTTTTCTACAGGGTATTTATACCAAAGGACTAATTTGCAAAAAATTTCTGCTTGAACTTTTTCCTCAGGATTTTTATAATTTCGAGTAATATTGTGATGAATATACGTAATAACGTTTTCATCTTCCGTAATATGAATTAAACCTTTTTTAATACCTTCTTGTGTATAGATTCCGTAACTCATTTTATTTTCCTCACTTTCAATAAACATCATATCACCCCAATCGGGACGATGAGGTTATCTCTGTCAAAGGCAGAGAGGCGGTCGCTCATACAGAGACAGCAGATGTACCGAGCACCGACGGCGATTTACCGATAACACTTTCATTTTAGAACTGCAAATTTTTATTGCCCCAATCGGCGTTAAAAAACATAATATAGTAGATTGGTATATAAGTTATTTTGCCGTTTTGTGTGACATTTCTTTCGTTGGATACAACGAATGCTTTTTTGATATGATAATCTTCGTTTTGAACAAATGTGTTCAATGCGCTATGCACGGTATAGTCCTTACCGGACTTAACTTCAATTGGCACGGCAGAAAGGCTATCATAATCATCAATAAGATAATCAACCTCACCCTTGCTGCGATTATCATAATAAAAGAGTTTATGACCGTGAGCGATTAATTCGCTCGCAACAACTGTTTCATAAACAGATCCCAGATTGATACTTCTCTCATCATTCAGCACAGCTCGGATGTTATTTCCGTAAAGAATACCCGTAAGAATACCGACATCATTCAGATAAAGTTTAAGCAGATTCTTTCCGGTAGATTCGATCAGGGGGAATGTCGGATTAGAAATCGCCTGAACATTCAGTGCGATACCTGCGCTTATAAGATAATCGAATTCATCTGCATAATTATTGAACGTCTTACCCCTCTTGTTCTCAATGCTTTGTACAACAATTCTTTTTTTCTTATTCTCCATATTAGAGGGAATAAGGTCATAAATTCTGCGAATTTTCAACTTCATTTCATCATCGTATTTGGAAGCATCTGCTGCATAGTAATCATGAATTTCATTTTGTATATCTCGGACTGCCTGAATGTTTTTTGTTTCAAGATAGGTATTGACCGCATCGGGTAAACCACCTACAAGCAAGAATTTGCGGAATAAATCCATCATCTTATTGTGCATGGACTCATCTAATGCTTCAAACCGCTCAAACTTTTTGCGCATTGAGGAAATTGCAAGTTCGTTCATTCCGTTAGCATAAAGAAATTCCTCAAAATCCAGCGGAAACATTCTGACCTTTCGTATGCTCCCCATCGGAATCGAGGTGGTTTGCGACAGCGTAACACCTAAAAGCGATCCGCTTGCAATATAAGTGAACTTATCATCCTGCGACAAAAATTTGAGCAGAGTGAGTAAATGAGGATAAGCCTGAATTTCATCAATAAAAATCAGTGTATTTTCTTTATTCTTCATTTTATTTCCTGCAAGCATACTGACTTGCAGATAAAAATCTTCAACGGTTTTAGTATTTTCAAAAAGGCGGTCGCCCAAAGAATCGGCAATCATATTGATTTCTATATAGTTTTCAAAAAGTTTTTTGCCTACATGATTAATGATGTAGGTTTTGCCAATCTGACGTGCGCCGTCGATTAAAAGAATCTTTTTAGAATCAGATTTTAAATGCTCTTCAATGAGAGATTCTATCTTACGATATAGCATAAAATTTCCTCCGTCAAAACTTTTCAAATGTATTATAGCACAATAGAAATGACATTTCAATATATTATAGCGGTAAATTTTATGACATTTCAAAGTAAAGAGATGGAACCCCCAGCTAAAATGAATAAATCTTCTATTTTAGTCGAGGATATGTGTTATCAGTGTTTAAAATGAATTTTCACTTTCAAGAACGAAAAAGTGAAAACTCTGTGAAAATCCACTTCTTGAAACGAATTAACCTACACGATTTTGGGTGTTGTCCGGCATAATCGGGACATTTCACGCACTGCCAAAGGGGTGATTTTGGAGTAAAAATAGGCGTAGTTCTATAAAAAATTCTAATAGACTTTCTCGAAAATCCGTTAGAACTCCGCAAAATCGCAGAAGACTTTCAGCCCTTGTTTTTCACTAGTTTTTTTGATACAAAAGTGAAGAGAACCCTTACAATCTTTTGCAAGACGAAGTCTTGTCAAAAGAAGTCTACAATAGGATAGTTTGCGTAGCAAACTCGCGGGCGAACGAAGTGAGCCGAGTCCCTCACTCTCCGCCAAGAATAAAGGGTATAGCGTTTGCTATACCCTTTATTTTTTTGTTGATAAGACAGCAAGGGATTCGAACCCTTACAATCTTTTGCAAGACGAAGTCTTGTCAAAAGAGGTTTACAATAGGATAGTTTGCGGAGCAAACTCGCGGGCGAACGAAGTGAGCCGAGTCCCTCACTCTCCGCCAAAAAAGCAGGATATAGCAAAAGCTATGTCCTGCTTTTTGCATTTTCGTTGTGTGAACAACCCGTAATAAAAGCGGCAGAGTATACCGTGTTTGGTTGTCGGTAAAGTGCATTTAATTTCCTTTATCGTTCTTAAAAGCAGCCGCTGTTGACAAAACGAAAAAAACAATATAACATATTGTATACATACAATATGTTGCGGAAGTAACACATATTCTGTTACTTATAAAAAGCGGGGGCTAATATGGATAAAAAGAAATCAATTAAAAATCTCGTCGTCATTTTAATTGCAGTGGTGGCATTGGGGCTTCTTTGGGCTTTTGTCAAAAGCCAAGTAACAACAACACCGATATATATTGTTGTTGATACCTTTGAACTGATTATACCGAGCATAATTTTGATACCCGGAATAATTTGCTATATCGCTTACTTTTTTGTCAATGACGCAAAAATAAAATCCGCGCTTAAGATAAGCTCCTTATGTATAGCGGCCTTCTGCGTGGTTTTCTCCGTGTCGTTTTTTGCCGCGGTATTTGTAAATTCTGGCAGCGAAAAGACGAGCAACTATAAAGAAGCCGCCGAGAGTAAATACAGCTTGGGTAATTTTGTCGATTTGTCTGATTACGAGGCTGAGCGTTCGGATGATGAGCTGTATTCAAACGGCTTTTTAAGCGGTTATTATACTGTTGATAATTATTCCAAAAACGACGGCAGCTATAACTATTATACAGCTACCGTATATGAGTATACCGGCGGAACGGCGGCTTCGCGAAAGCTTATTAAGAAAAGGCTTGAAAAAGAACTGTTAAGGGAGACCTCGGTCGGCGGAAAAAGCATTAAATATACAGACGGAACCAATGGCGATTACCGATATAAATACTGTAATTACACAGACAAATTTGAAATGCGGTCTTCGTCATATTTCAGTATCGTAGCGGAAAGCAGCGATAAGGTAACGGTATATATATTAAATTCGGATTATAGAAATCATTTCGGCGAGCCGTTTGATGCGGAAAAAATTATCAGCTCAATTTGCAGCTGATACTTGCGGTATTTGCGGTCAAGTGAATTGTTTTTAACCATGTTAAGCACTCTCTGCTTTTTTTATGAAAGTGGAGGGTGCTTTTTTGTGTTTAAGGGCAAATCAGACGTTTTTTTCGTCATATATAAGCGGCAAAAGGAAAGCGTGAATGTTAACGCTGCGAAAAGCATTTTATTATGAGAGGCAGCTGCCATAATTGACAAAAGTTTAACTATAATTGTGTTGACATCTATAACCAAGTCATATATAATGTAAGCAAATATATTTGGTAAAGGATTGAGTTAATGGTAAAAAAACTGACGGCAGTATTGCTTACGATGTGCATGGCTGTTTCGCTGTTGCCTATGTTCGCTCAGGCGGCGTCAAAGCCTGATATTAAAGTGGGCGATTATGTCAAAATGGGAACATATAATAATGCCTCGATTCTTTGGCGTTGCGTGAGTATTGACGATAACGGTCCGCTTATGCTTGCAGACAGAATTGTTGACACTCTTGCGTATGATGCCAAGACAAACGACAACAGCAATTCGAAATCGCACAGCAGAAGCTATAAGCGCGCCGATTACGGCTCAAATTATTGGAGAGACAGCAATATGCGTTCCTGGCTCAATTCGACTGCGGCTGCAGGTAAGGTCGATTGGCTTTGCGGTAACCCGCCGAAGGATGGTTATGTCAGCGGAACAGGGGCCTATAATAATAAAGCGGGCTTTTTAAACGAATTTTCAAAGTCGGAAATTGCCGCTATGAAAACCGTTACCCAGCGTTCTCTTGTCTCTCATCCCGAATACAATAAGGGTATTGTTGAGGGCGACGCAAATTCCGATTTGTTATACTACACCGATATTTCGGAGGCTGTGGCTAATTATGATAATTCATATTTTGAAACCACGACCGAAAAGGTGTTCCTTCTCGATGTGAAACAGGCTAACGCCGTGTGGAAAAATCTTAAAGGCTATTATGTCGCATACAACAACGACGGTATGGCTTGGCCTTATTGGCTTCGTACTCCCGTTACCGACTGTAATCATGATATGCGTTATGTCAGCTCGTCGGGCGAGGTGGGCAGATATGCTCCGTGGTATTCCGATTTGGGCGTAAGACCTGCGTTTTATCTCGATACCGAGTATTTTGTCGCAACCTCCGGCAGCGGCACTCAGGGCAATCCTTATGTCGGCTCTGCTCCGAATAAGCAGGAGGCGGATTATACAATTTCAGAGCCTGCGGAAGAGGCAAATCCCGATTGGAATGTCAGCACCGAGCAAAGCATTCAGCCCACGCTCGGACCATGGTATTCGGCTGACGGGAAATACTCTAATCCTACCATTCCCGTATACACTATTCAGAAGACTCGCAGCGACACGGAAAATATGGTTGTCGTCATTTGCGGTGAGGGATATACAAAAAGTCAGCAGGGTAAATTTATCAATGATGTAAAACGACTTTGGCAAGAGGCTATGAAATACGAGCCGTATCGCAGCTATGCCGACAGATTTAACGTTTACGCCCTCTGCACAGCCTCAGAGTCTACATTTGATAACGGGGGGAGCACCTTCTTCGATGTTATAGTTGACAGCTACAATTCTCCGGTTATTTCTAACAATCTCCACGGAAGTCAATGGAAGAACCATATTTTGGAAAGATGTATCGGACCTGAGTTTATAGAGAAAATTCACGATGCCCATATCAAAAAAACAACCGACCCGAACACGATTCCGACGAAGCCTAACGGCGAGTCGAACGAGTATGAACCGTATTACTATGTTCACGATTATATTGCGCAGTTCGCCGTGGTTGTAAATACAAAATCCGATTTCGGCGGTGCCTATAACAATCGCGAATACGGCTTCCACTATTTTATTACACCGTCAGACAGCTATCGTGCGCCTAAGACCTTTGCACACGAGCTTGGGCATAGCTTGCTCGGCCTCGGCGATGAGTACAGCAACGGATATTTACTTGGGGATAAGGAACTGAAGTCCCTGAATCTCTCCTCGGTTGAAGACCCGGCAAAGATAAAATGGACTCAGCTTTTAGGCTTCAGAAACACCTATACCTGCCGCAATGCTTACGGCTCAAAAATGCTTGTCTCAAGCTACGAGTGTATAATGAGAGATACAAATTATCAGTTTTGCGAGGTTTGCCGCTTGCAGGGCTATAAGAGAATGTCTCAGCTTGTCAAGGATGCAGAGCTCTATGTTGCCACGCCTGAGGTTAAGGAGTACACCGGAGCCTACTCAAGTCCATCTGATTTTACGGACCTTGAAACAAGCTCGTATTATACTTATACTTCAAATCGCAGCGGCAGGCTTTTGAGCGGTAGTGGTAAAAGCAGATTTAATACCGATATGAACGGTAAAAAAATCGAATTGCGCACTGTCATTCAAAATGTTTCGGATAAGCAAGCAAGGCAGATAAGGTTCAAAATGTGGATAAGGCATTCCGACGGCAGCGTGGCAACCGATTCATCGGGTAATCCGCTTCAGACTACTCAAACCTTTGACATTCCCGTTTGGAATGATAAGGCGAATTTCTGGCCGATAGGTGCTTTGGACCACATCAAAAGCGATTTTAATTCGGGTCTGAAGAGCTGCTCGCTTATTTATCAAATTCCGTCCGACGCTCAGCTTTTGAACGGTGATACCGTAGCATTTCAGGTACTTGACGAAAACGGTAACATCTTAGCGGACGATAATACGGAAACACAGCGTTACACAACCGTTTCAATCCAATATAAATTTGAGGACGGCACAGAAATCCCGAATACTGCCGGAGGAACATTTACTGTTCCGTATGGCACAAAGCTTGGTTTGACGCCGGCAAAATCGCTTTACGGTTATGAATTTGTGAAGGCCGACGGCTTGAATGAGCCGATTGTTTCAGACGGTACGGTTGTTACATATTATTACAAAAACAAAGCTGCTCCGGAAGAAAAGCCCGCACTTGCAATTGACAAGGCTTCAATATCGCTCGAAAGCAGCATAACAATGAATTTCAAAGTACCTAAAAGCAGTCTTTCATCTTACGATGATTTTTATATGACATTTAAATGTAACGGAAAAGAAGAAAAGGCTACACAATATAAGCAGAACGGGGATTACTACGTATTCTCGTACAAGGGCATAAATCCGCAGCTTATGAATGATGAGGTTACTGCGGTGTTGCACGCCAAAAAGGGAAACGAGGAATACACAAGTCCCGAAAAGGCGTTGAGCGTCAAGGAGTACGCCTATACATTGCTCGACAGATACAGCAGCGATGAATACTCAAAGCTTCGCACGCTGCTTGTGGATCTGCTTAATTACGGTGCGATGGCACAGAAATATGTAGGGTATAAGACGGATAATCTTGTTAATTCCGAGCTGACCGCTGTTCAAAAAAGCTGGGGCAGCAATGGGGCAGAGCAGTTTAAGAATATCAGCGACTTAAATTACAAAACGATAAGCAGTCCTACGGCGCAATGGAATACTTGCGGCTTGGTGCTCAACAATTCAATTATGCTCAGGGCTAAGTTTTCCGCTAAGGACGTTGAAAACAAGACCGTTGAAATCGCATTTAGGAACACAAAATTTACCTATGACAAAAATGATTTTGTGAATAACGGTGACGGCACATATTATGTTTATTGTAATGAGCTTTTTGCACACGAGCTGAGCGATAAGCTTTTGCTTACGGTTTATGAAAACGGCGTTCCCTGCAGCAACACAATGCTTTTCAGCGTCGAATCATACGCAAGTGTTATTCAGCAGTCAAGTGCATATAAGGGTACTGCTCTTGATGACTTAACGCAGGCTATGATGCGATACGGAAAATCCGCCGCAGCTTACAGGACTTAATAAAAGGAGAAAAAAGAATGAAAGAAGAGTATTCTGCTCCGTCATTTGAAATAACGGAATTTTGCACGGCTGATATTATTACCATCAGTTCTGAACCGACTACAACCGACGTCTCGGGACCCATTGAACTTCCCGACATCAATATTTAAATACGGACTTTCGGATTGTATTGTTTTGTTCGGTTATGACAAGAAAAGCAGGATTGTTTTAAAACAATCCTGCTTTCTTTTATTGCGAGACAGAGACGGCAAATTTTGCCGCAGTCTCCCGAAAATCACGGGAGAGATAGGTTTCCTTCATCGTCCTTCCTCCGTCCCGGCTTTCACGAACCCCTTCTTTTTATATCCGCAGTCGCAGTATGGGCCGCCGGAGGCGAGAGTGTACTGCCGCACAAAGTCAGTCGCGCCGCCCGCTTCGCTCATGGTGTAGTCCAGACGGCACAGCGCGGGAGTGAGGTCATATAGCCCCAGCTTTTTCATCAGTACACAGATACCGCATTTGGTGAAGCGTCCCTCGTAGCCGCTGTCGTCGGGGTATTCGTAAAGCTCCATATTCCACGAGTAGGGGTTGCGGTCAGCGGCTCTCAGCGCGGCGGTGGCTTTCATACCTGCAATGTCCTTTTCGGTGAATTTGCTCTTTCCGCTTTTGCGGCAGAACCATTTCATGGGCTTTGTCATCATGGATTTTGCATAATACTCCGTCAGCCGCTCCACATCCGGGCGCTCCGGCATGGAGAGAATAAACGCACCGAGCATTGCACAGTTGACAATGTTCATCTTGAACCGGTCGGCCTTTTCAAACTCCGGCAGGTCTGCGATGATCTCCCTGTATTTCGGTTTTGCCTTTTTCGTGATCGCTTTTGCCGTATCGGTATCGTAGCCGAGCACCGCTGTCAGCTGCTTTTGGAATGAGCCTGCAAACATTGTCCACATGCCGAAAGGCATTCCAAAATAGGTCATTTTTTGTCCCTCCAATCGCATATCACGCGTGTCATGCGGCGGTCAATGTCAATGCGCGCCGCTTTGCACTCCTTGGGATATTTCTTCGCAGCGCTGAACGCCAGCTTGACAAACAGTGCCGAGCCGACGGGAAGCATGGTCTTGAGCATACCGTCGGGGAAAACAAAATGCGTGCCGTGCTCATATACGACCGCCTCGACTTCGCAGGAGTGCGGTTTCTCCGCAAGGCGTTTTTCCATGCGGCGGATATATTTTGCGGTGTCCCAAAGTGCGTCGTCCTCTGCGCCGACAAGAAACAGCTTGCCGCGGATATTCTCTACCTTTATGAATTCCTCCTCGGTAATCGGGTGCGCCGTTTCAGAGTCGTCAAACAGTTTGCGGGAGGCAATCATATTGCCGGTTCGTTTGGACTCCTCCGAGATTATGCGCCAATAGTCAGGGTGCTGATAGCAAAACGGCATGTATGGTAAGGGCTTTCCCTTGTAAGAAAAGAGTGATTCTCCCTCGATTGGCCATTCCTTGCAGCTATCCTTTTTGCCCTGCATGAACCCCTGCCACACAAAGTCGCTGGGGGTCATTGCAATGGTTAGAGAAATGTCGCTGAATATCGATGCCGCCGTCAGGGCGAGGGTACCTGTCGTTGAGGCTCCCGCAATGCCTATTTTTTCGTTTCCGTGTAATTTAAGCCATGCAACCGCTTTTTCGATGCATTCAAGGGGATAGTTGTGATGACCGTAGTCCTTTTTCCCGGGCGACATGGTCAATATGTTCACACCGAGGCAAAGTAGCCACTTCACCGCAGAGCGCGCCATATAATCCTCGGGGTCGTCGCCGAGCATTGTGATGACGGCGCAGCTTGAGCCGTCCTTGCACGCCCAATACGCGCCGTAAAAGCCATCGCTTTCAACATCAAAGTGGATGTGTTTCATTCAAAACGCCTCTTTCAAAAGCTAATCTTCACAATCTGCATCTTCATCATTCCGTCGCCGACCTTTGCGAGAAAACGGAAAAAGCCGCTGACGGATGGGTCGCGCAGATCGTTGTAGCCTAGCATATAGCCGCGGCTTGTGACCTGCAATCGGCTGTCCCACGGAGAAAGCTCGCTTTTCGCGTCTGAAACCGCAAAATACGCGCCCACGTCCTTGATTTTCGCGCTCTTGAGCCAGGTTTTGGCGATCATTTTCACAGCCGTCCGATTTGCCGCGTCAAAGACCAGCACGCTGCCCGGAAAAGCGTCTGCCATACCCTGCACAAGAGCTTTGACCTGCTCGGTTAAAAAGTAGTAAAACACGCCGGAGGCAAAGAATACTGCGCCGCCGGAGGCGTCGATTTTTGAAAACCATTCGGTATTATTCAAATCGCATGGGATGTTTTCTTCACGATCTCCGGCGGGCAAAAGCTCATTACGCACGGCTATGACATCGGGAAAATCCAGATTGTAAATTTTACAGCTGCCGTTGTCGCAGCTTCTTCCGGTGCTGTCCAGCCCGCAGCCCAGATTGACCACCGCCGCATTGGGGTGCGTCTTCAGATAATCGCGCACCTCCCACGCCAAGTCGTTCTGCCGCATGGCCACCTCCAATGAACCGAAACGCTGCATCAGACCGCGGGAGTTTTTCTCCGCCTCAGAAAAATCGTAGTCAATCTCGTCAATCAGGCGAATCGCAGTTTCATCTTGGTAGAGATTCGGATACAGCTCTGAGCAGACCTTCCGCGCATACAGCGGAATGATCAGCGTCTCCTGTACGGTGTTTTTCTCGATTTTGTATTTCATAGGTACATCTCACTTTCTGATAAATGGCAGTTCCGGCATACAGTCACGCTCGGCGATGTGTGCCAGCATTTCGGCGAACCCCTTTGGATCGCGAATCTGATATTGCATGTGATCGTATCCCTCAAACACGGGATAATTGCCGTAGGGATAGGCGTTCATCACCGCCTGACGGTATTTGAAATGATCTTCTATACTGCCAAACTCGAAATAGATATGTCTTTGCAATTCTTTTGAAAGCGGCGGAAAGGCTTTATTCTCCAAGCTGTCCGAAATCTGCCGCCGCAAATTTGTATAGGTCAGATTTTTCCCTGCGGCTATAAAATACGGCTTTATGGAATCGTCGTCACACCACAGTATCTTTTTCAGCGTACCGCCCTTCGACCAATATAGGCTCCTGATAGCGAAATACAGAAACGGCGTCATAATGCGGCGCGTACCCTTTCCAATTTGGGCGAACTGCCCGCCGTCAAAGAAAGCGTGCTCCACGGGCAGCTTCGTCTGCGTCAGAAACGCCATGGCAAGGTCTGCACCGATGGAAGAAGCGACCAACATCGCCAGCCGCTCCACGCCCTGTCGATGCAGAAAGTCCTCCACCTGCTGTATTTCGTCCGCCTTGCTAACATATTTCTGCCCCTCGCAGTAAACGGTGGAGGTGGGCAGAATACAGAAATACCGATCCTTCAAATATTTCACAACCGGTTCGCTGCTTGCTCCTGTCACGCCCATTGCATGAAAGAACAGCACCGCAGGATGATTCCTGTCGCCATATGTTTGAAACAGCATTTCTATCACCTCATATTTTCATAAAAAGCATCATAATTGCCGCCAGTGTTGCCGAAATGACCGCCATTCCCACCGTGCCCTTGCGGATACCGATGGCGCAAACCAGAATGAGCAGAACGCCAAGTACTATGCCATCCAAAATCACCTGTAAAATCATCATTTACTTTCTTATCCCAAAGCCACATCCAGCACCATCATGACGCTGAAGCCTACCGCAAAGAACACCGTGCCGAGATTCGAGTGCCGCCCCTGCGACATTTCCGGTATCAGTTCCTCTACCACCACATAGAGCATTGCACCTGCGGCAAAGCTCAGCAGATACGGCAGCGCCGGGATCACAAGCTGCGCCGCGAGAAGCGTCAGCACCGCGCCGATAGGCTCGACAACGCCGGAAAGCACACCGCCGAGAAACGCTCGGCCCTTGCGTTCACCCTCCGCCCGGAGCGGCATGGAGATTATAGCACCCTCGGGAAAATTCTGAATGGCGATGCCGAGGGATAGCGCCAGTGCGCTTGCCGCAGTAATCTTCGTATTTCCCGAAAGAAAGCCTGCATACACCACGCCGACTGCCATTCCCTCCGGGATATTATGTAAGGTAACAGCCAGCACCATCATGCTGGTGCGCCCGAGCTTGCTTTTCGGACCCTCGGCCTGTTCACTTCCCACATGAAGATGGGGAATCAAACGGTCAAGCAGGAGCAAAAACAGCACGCCGACCCAAAATCCGACAAAGGCAGGGAGGAAGGACAGCTTGCCCATATCCTCCGACTGCTCAATGGCGGGGATCAGCAAGCTCCAGATGGACGCTGCCACCATCACCCCGGCGGCAAAGCCGGCAAGGGCGCGCTGCACCAGATCGCCAAGCGATTTTTTCATGAAGAACACGCAGGCCGCGCCCAGCGTTGTACCCAAGAAAGGAATCATGATTCCAAGAAAAGTTTCCATTTGTTTCACCGCCTTTGCATTGCGTTTTTATTTGTTTCTCCTGAAGCCCGCCTCATCCCGATATTCGGGATGTTCTTTTACATACGGATCATGGTCGCCGCAGATGGTATAGTCGCACCGGCAGCCGTTCACGCAGGTGTTCGTCCGTATAAGCCTTGCATGGAGCAGCTCCATAGACGCAAAGTCCACATTACACAGGGCGGGCATAATATCCGTAAGGCCGTGCCTTATAGCAAACTCCGCCGCCGGGCACGATGTAAATTCATAATAAATAGGCTTGTCGGTTTCATAAGGCGCAACCGACATCTCGTAATCGTGCCATTTGTCGCAGCCGCTTTTCGCACGAACAAACGCCTTGTACATCAGCTTCCTCCAAAACGGCTTGTTGCAGTCCACGAATTTCAGCTTGCGGAAAGTCGGAAGAATCAGATTTTCCTCCATCTCTTCGATTTCACGGAACGAAGTAACTGCTTTGCAGACCACATAATAGCTCATGATGGCGATGCAGTCGTAGGTGCCGCCTACGCCGTTGTGGAAGTTCCGTTTGCCGCCCAAATCTGTACGCCAGTCGGAGAGGAAGTCCACATACTGCCGCTGTACCTGTTCCCATATCGCCTCCCGCTCTGCTTCCGGGTAGTGCAGGGCGATCTTCGCCCGTATCTCTTTCTTGCAGGGCTTGGAATACAGCACATGGCATTTGCGGTCAAATAGGAGCTTCTTGTCCTTCATCTGATTCCCTCCGTGTTTCAATCATCACACGACCGTTTCCGATCTCATTTTTTCAAAATGTCCGCGATTTTCGAAAAGTCCTCCTTTGCCTCCTTGAAGATCGGCAGCATACAGTAGCAATGCACCATCTTCGGGCGGGCAGACACCGTATAGGGGACATTTGCCCGGTTGCAAGCGTTTTCAAAATCGGGCAAAGCACCGTAGAGCACCTCGTCGGCAGAATAGAAGAAGTGAATATCGCCTACGCCGGTAAAATCTCCCCGGGAGCCGGAGAGCATATAGTCGGGCACATTCTCACAGCCGTGCCGCATGAATTTTTCCACCGTCACCATAAAGGCATAGTCTATGGCGACATCCCTTTCATTGAGCGCCTTCATCCGCGATTTTTCGCCATCGTTCCACGGCACTTCGCCGGGTGATACGGCGACAATATGCCTCGGCTGCGGCAGCGGCTCGGGCTGCGCGTTGTTGTGCGCCGCGATCCCCAAAGCCAGCGCACCGCCGGAGGAAAAACCACAGGTGCTGACATTTCCGCCGCCGTACAGTGCAATCATTTTTCGATAACATTCGTACACCATCGCGTAGGTCTCGGTAATACAATGTTCCATGCAGAGCGGGTAAAACGGAAACCACACATCACAGCCGGTCTCGCGGC